>Ga0126381_100004081_pt1 | contig 15860 bp, 17 predicted proteins | sample PanSoiMetPlot_28_FD_96465 | JGI IMG/M metagenome (GOLD analysis project Ga0126381, IMG submission 96465) | Tropical forest soil microbial communities from Panama - MetaG Plot_28 | ecosystem: Environmental > Terrestrial > Soil > Tropical forest > Bulk soil | place: Panama | collected 2016-02-17 | reverse complement strand
GTCGTCCTCCACCTGGTCGCCTTTCAAATGGGAGGAGATGTACTCCTCGACCTTCTTATGATTGGCGCTGCCCAGCGGCCGCGGACCGAACTTCACGATGTCCTTCACGTACTGCATGGCGCGATCGCCGTCTACCGCGACTGGGGGACCTTCATCTGGCGGAAATTTCAAGGGCTCGCCGCCAGGCACGCTCGCAGAAACAGAGGTGTTCTGGGACGTCGCCGCATCTTTATCGCGATCGCAGGCGATCACTGCGAGTGCGCCCGCCAAGGCCACCCAGGAGAGACGCCTGGATAGTGTCCTCACGCCTGCTTTTCTCTTCTCGCGGCCCGCTGCTTGGGATGGACGAGCCACGCCACGAAGATGCTGAACACATACAATGCGATCATGGGCGCGGCAAAAATGCACATGTTTAAGATGTCCGTCGTCGGAGTGACGATGGCGGCGATGATGAAGATGACCAGAATGGAGTAGCGGAAATTTCTCCACATGAATCCCGCGCTCACGATTCCCATCAATGCCAAAAAGAACACGAGAATCGGCATCTCGAAGATCAGCCCCATGCCGAGGATAATGCTCAAGAAAAGCTGCGTATATTCGCCGATCGTGATCATCGGTTGGAACTGCTTGCCGAAATTGATCAAAAAGTTCAGCGCCGCTGGATACACGATCTTGTATCCGAAGTACCCCCCGCAAGTGAACAGGGTGATAGTCGAGACCATGAAGGGTACGACGTAGCGCTTCTCGTGGCGATATAGGCCTGGAGAAATGAACATCCAGACCTGGTAGAGTACAAACGGAGAGGTCAAGAACAGTCCGGCCAATGCGGCAATCTTCAGATAGAGATTGAAAGGCTCAGTCGGATTTAGATAAACGAGTTTCTCGGCCATTCCATTGGCGCGCAGCGCGTCAATGATAGGCTTCTGCATCACGTCGTAGATCCGCTCTACCTTCCACCAACAGATGAAGAATCCGACGGCGACTGAAATGATGCTGTAGATGATCCGCTTGCGGAGTTCCTCAAGGTGATCGAGGAACCCCATAGTGGGCATCGACTCTTTTTCGTCTTCCTGGGGCGGAACATCGGTCGCGGTTTCAGGCATTCGATTCCTGCGAACTGCTGGATGTCACTTCTTCCGTTGCTCCAACCGCTTCCGTTGCAACGGGCGGAGTCGCACCATTGCCCGAAGGTGAGCCGTGATCTTCGGCGGTGGTAGCCAGCGTAGCCGAGCCTTCCGGAACGCTGGGTACGGTACTTTCTCCCTTCGTCTCTTCGACGGCCCCGGGTTTCAGACTCCGGCTCGTAGTGCCCTCCATCGATGGACTGGGTGGCAGGATCGTTTGCCGCTGGGTTTCGACTTCGAGGTGAGCAATCTCCTGCTCGATCTGTGCCTTAAATTCGTTGGAGGCGCGCTTGAATTCGTTGAGATATTTGCCGACTTGGCGGGCGATCTCGGGCAGCTTCTTAGGCCCAAATATGACAAGGGCCAGGAAGAACAGGAAGATCGTCTCGGAAAAGCTCATGCCGATCATGATACTGTGCCCGGGGAAACGTGGGCAATCGCTGGGGCAAAGATTTGACGAACTTGCCGTTTTGGGCGTTCGCCGTCCAATTTTAGCTCGGTTGCAAGGACTGGTGAGACCCGACGTTTGAGGGGCTCGACGGCTCAACTAGCCGAGAATTCTGATTCCTAATCAGCGTCTCCAAATCGAATACACGGTACCCTGCCCAGGAGGAAACTTGCACGAACTATTGTCCGATGTTGCGACACGTGCCGCTCGTTATTTGGCCGGAGTCAATGATCGCCCGGTCGCGCCGTCTAACAAAGCGGTGGAGAACCTACAAAAACTCGAAGAGCCACTGCCTGACGGGCCCGTTGATCCAGCCCAAATTCTTTCTCTGCTTGATGAGATTGGCTCGCCCGCAACGGTTGCGACCACCGAGGGGCGCTATTTCGGGTTCGTGATCGGTGGAACGCTTCCTGCTGCGCTCGCTGCTAATTGGCTGGCTGGGGCTTGGGACCAGAATGCCTGCATGCAAGTGATGTCTCCGATCGCCGCCAAACTGGAGGAAGTTGTTCAGGGATGGGTCCTGGATCTTTTGGGACTACCCGCAGGAAGTGCGGCCGGGTTTGTCACTGGCACCACCATGGCAAATTTCTCCGGCCTCGGCGCAGCACGTTCGGCCGTTCTGCAGCGCGCCGGGTGGAATCTGGAAGAGGACGGGCTCATTGGGGCGCCCCACATTCGAGTTGTAGTTGGGCAGGAAGTGCATGTCTCCGTCATGCGCGCTTTGACCATGCTTGGGCTGGGAAGGTCGCGTGTAATCACCGTACCCGCAGATGGTCAGGGTCGCATGCGAGCCGATTCCCTGCCGCCTCTCGACGACCGCACGATCCTTTGCGCTCAAGCGGGCAACGTAAACACCGGGGCATTCGATCCCGTAAGAGAGATTTGCGCACGCGCGCAGGAGGCGGGTGCATGGGTTCACGTCGATGGCGCCTTTGGCTTATGGGGAGCAGTCTCGCCGCTTTATGCACCACTGCTGGATGGCATCGAAAACGCGGATTCTTGGGCGATTGACTGCCACAAATGGCTAAATGTTCCGTATGACTCCGGAATCGTCGTGGTGCGACAGCCGGAGCACCTTCGGCGAGCGCTCTCGTGGGGAAGCGCAGCCTATCTGACCCAGGGATCGGGTCGGGAGCCCTGGCAATATACGCCGGATGCCTCCCGTCGAGCCCGCGGAATCGAACTCTGGGCAGCGCTGCGCTCCTTGGGAAGAGGCGGCTTGCGAGAAATGATCGAGCGCAATTGCAGGCAAGCCCGGCTATTTGCCGATCGTCTCCGTGCGGCAGGCTCTTCCGTGCTCAATGACGTCGTTCTCAACCAGGTACTGGTTTCGTTCGGCAGTCCAGAGGAGACCCGGCGGGTCATTTCCGAGATACAGACTGATGGTACCTGCTGGTGCGGAGGAACTGTTTGGCAGGGCCACACAGCGATGAGAATCTCGGTTTCGAGTTGGGCGACGACGGATGAAGACGTTGAAAACAGTGCCGCAGCAATCATCAGGGTTGCCCAGAATGTGAAGGCGCGTCAGGTCCGTCGTTAGTTGTACAATGACGCCGCTGACGCTGCTACAAGACAGTTGTCGGCAACACGTTGCCCCCCATTCGGGATTATCCGGTTCGGGGCGATCCTTCGGTAACCATACCCGTTCCTGACCCATCTAAGGTAGTGGTATACTGCTTACATACCATTAGTACATCATTTTACCCGCATAAACACTGCATTTTCCGATGGCCAGCTTGACACCTGTGCTAAAAATGTGATAGAAATTTTTTGTGGGGTTCGGAGAGGATGCACACATGCAACCGCTGGACCCGTTTGATCCGTTCAATCTAACCGACGAACAAAAAGCCACCATGCGGGCGAATACGCGCAAATGGCGCGTCAAGCCCGGCCCTCCCATCGTGACAATTTTTGTCCGGCACAAGCCCGACTGTGCCTATGTAGGGGACGAGTTCCACAAGGGTTGCAAATGCCGCAAACACTTCCGCTGGAGTCATGGCGGAAAACAGTACCGGCGAACCGCGGGTACGCGATCATGGGCGGAGGCCGAGCGTAAAAAGCGTGAACTGGAGGACCAACTGGCCGGACGCGCACCTGCCGCGCCGGAAACTAACAACGGCCTCACGATGGATGAGGCCTTAAAGACTTTCCACGCGAGCAAGGAAAGCCAAGGTGTAGTTGAACGGGTGCGGTCACACTATGCGCGGGATCTTGCGAACCTCCAGCGATTCTCCGAGGGCCGCGGGCTGTTCACCGTGGCCCAAGTGCTCACCCTGGAAAACCTGATTGCTTGGCGCAAAACGTGGCCCGAGCGCATCCCGTCCACATACACGCAGCATGTAACCCAAAGACGCCTACGGGCATTCACAAATTTCGCGCACGAGGCCGGATGGATTGCTAGGGCCCCGCGCCTGTCCCCTATCAAGATTGAATCCAAGGAAACGCTGCCTCTCACGGATGCCGAGTATAAGAAATTGCTCAAGCACGCCGAGGGCAAGGTGCGCACGCTGATAGAGCTGATGCGCTGGAGTGGCTTGGCAATTCGGGACGCGGCCCTGTTGCGCCGTGAGGATCTAATCGCAGATGGCATCTCCTTCAAGATCGTACGGAAACGCACCAAGACGGGCACGCCTCTGTACATTCCCATCCCGCCGTTTGTCGGCATGGCCCTCCAAGTCGTTCTAAACGGCAGCCCCGAGTTTGTCTTTTGGGACCGGAAAAAGGCCAAGTCCTCCGAATACGTCGCGTCGAGCAATTGGGGTGCGCGAGTGTCCGATGTGTTCAAGGCCGCCGGTATTTCATGCGATGGGCACATGGTGAGCCACCGTTTGCGCGACACCTACGCGGTGGACCTATTGCAAAAAGGCGTGCCCCTGGAGCACGTTTCCAAGCTGTTAGGGCACAAATCTGTGACCACCACAGAGAAGCACTATGCGAAATGGGTTAAGGGCCGCCAAGAGCTGTTAGAGCGCGTGGTGAGTGCCACCTGGAAAGGATAGGCCGAGAGCACCGCTTGGCCCCCGTTTGACTCGGTTCAGACTAGCTAAGTCCCTTCCCTACGCTAACTAATATAAAAAGATTACGGATGTCCTTTACTTGCAACAAAGTGTTGAATTTCGCATCATTCTTGTTTGTGTAATTTTCCCTACCTGCGCGCTCGGTAGACGATTTGCACTAGACATTTGACCCGCCCCCGGCCCGACCGTCCGCTCGAATCCTATCCAGCTCTTCCCTGAGGCGGTCGTATTCATCCATTACTTGACGGTGCCGACGAATCAGATCACGGCTTTCTGACACAAGCCTTACCATCTCTTCGAGCAATTCCTCTTCGCGGCGAGGCGTGGTCACGGCCTCAGATTTTAGCGCGCTTTGTCGTTTTGGTGAGTGCGAGTATGCGAGTATGCGAGTTGACTCACTTTTGGTGCAAAGTGGGACGCGCGCCGACCAAAGCTAAGTGACTCACAACAATAACTTTAAAGACTATTTATTACTAGCCAAGTAGCAAGCCTACCGTACTCGCAGTATGGACAGAAGTGCAAGTTGGGTGCGAGTTGGCCTCGAAGCACAACCACCCTAAGCACGACCTTACGGCTTTCGCTGTTCCGGTTTGATAGTGTTTACCAATACGTAGTTGATGGTGTTTTCGAGATAGAGAGCGTGTTCCCGAAGCGCCTGTTGGAGGTCCGCGATAGCGGGATGCAACTCTGATTCGGATGCCGCAAGTACTTTGGCGCAGAGTTGGCGAATACGGTCCTCGACGCGATGGTAGGGCACACTACAAATGTACAGCGCGTCCCAGTCGCTAGCAGTACAGTGTTCTCTGTAACCCGAGCTGGAACTAGACCGTAACAGCATCCTTGGGTGTGTTCGTGGTCCCACGCCGCCACAGGCTTTTGCCACCGGGCATCTTCACTACATCCAATTTCCCCTCCAGACGCAGCTTGGCAACGGCACGTTGTGTTTGGCTCAGCGAAAAGCCCATCCCTTCCGCGTCCTTGTCCATGAGCATCCCGCGCACAACATCGGAATCGTTGTCCCCATCGTGCAACGCCTCAAGCAGCCTGGCCGCACAATCGGGCCGCTGATCCCGCTTGACCACTAATGCATCTTGCGCCGTGGCTGTGCCAATCCCTATCCACTCAATCACGGGCTGCCCATCCCGTTCGACCACACGAAAATCCATGCTGCCTCGCGTTGTGCGGCCTACATTCTGTTTCACCCGGCACAAATGGCGGATCTCATCCTCAGTTCTGTGAACGCTGTACACAAACCGCGGCAGGCCCACAAGGGCCTTAACGCCTCCAATCTTGTCGCCCACAGAGCCGACATTGTCCGCTGATCTCTTGTTCGTGTGAACGATCTGGATTAGCGCAATGCCGCGCTGCCCGATGAGCACTCGCAACGGCGCGTAGGCTTCCCGTGTGGTCTGTTCTTTGTTCACACGCAAGTGTTCCAAGATCGGGTCAATGATGACCATGCCGATGTCGGGATGCTGTTCTGTGACTTTGCGCAAAATGTCCAAGTGGCTCGGCTCATCGAAATAGAACCCCTTGTCGTTATCCAGGCGAAGGCGCAACAGTTTCGCGGGATCTCCACCGGCCGCAACAAAGCGGGGCAGAATCGTGTCCGCCGCATCATCCTCAGTCGCAAACACAAGCGTCTTGCCTGGTGGCTGTAGTGCAGGCGCACCGTTCGGCCATCCGCGGCCTGTGGTGTAGCGTGCAGCCCAATCGAGCGCGGTTAGGGACTTCGCTTCACCCGGCTCGCCTGATAAGCCTGTGATTTTGCCCCTGGCGGCGTAGCTCTCAAAAATCCATTCGATTTCCTCGCGCACGATTTCCGAGAACTGCTCAATTTTCCACGACGTGGGCGGACTTTGTTTCCCAATGAATACCTGCGGGGCTTTTCGCGTCTTGGCTATCGTGTCCGCGCCTAACCTCTCCCATTTTTCAATCCAGTGCTCGGCATACAGTCCGCTCCTGCGAAACTCCTCATCAACTCTGACGGAGTTATCGTCGTATTTCTCATTGAGCATCTGACAGAGCACAAACACCGCCTCTGACATCGAAGGGAATCCGGCTTTCTGCCACTCGCCCGCCCACAGCAAATCGAAATCACGTTTGCCCTTTGACTGGCCGTTGCCTTGGCTGATTCGGTCATATAGCGAGTTGAATTGTGAACGCCGCGGCAAGATGTCCGGCGGTGTCTTTGGCAGCCATCGGCCGGTGAAAGTGAGGAAGCGGGCCGTGTCATACACCTCTACCGCGCCCGTTTCATACGCTCGCTTGCGTCCTTTGCCGGGCAGTTTGATGTCCGCTCCGAGTAGGTGAACGCCCCCACCGGATGGCGAAAACTCGGCGTAGGTATCGAGCGCAATGATGATCTCCCGCGCCCACGCCATAATCTTGCCAGTGGTCGGGTCCACGCAATGATCCAGGTCAGTGCCTCCGAGTCCATTTCCCATCATCACGCCTACACCGCTGTAGCCGCTTACGCTCGCTTGTGCCTCCGCATAGGTGCACCAGGTATCGGGATTTGTGCTGCTTGCGTGTTGGCCGTTGCGCTGGTAAGGGATTTTGCTAGGCACCATTTCGCCGCGGGTGTTCAGCACCGTTTCCAAACGCCACAACACCCACTGCTTTTGCTGTTTGAGTTCTTCGAGGGTCATATCAGTTCCCCATCACGCTTCACACGCGCCCGCCGCCGAACCGCCTTCGGCTCATGCGGGATGGTGGGCCTCCATCCAAGCTCAAGGGGCGTGCCATCGGCCCACACAAGGCGACGGATGTAACCCGGCTTGCGGTCCTTGGGTGATGGTTCCAACTTTGTGCCTAGGTCCGCATCCGCTTTGCTCTTGCCCATCTCGTAAAAGCCATTAAGGTCGGGGTGAAGAATTGCAATGATCCGTTCATAATGTGGGAAGAGATTGTTGCTCATCACAAAACTTTCACCGGGGAGGCGATGTTTCCGTGTGAGCACCCATCGTGCATAGTGCCAGAGGCTTCCCACCGAGGTGCGCGTCCAACCGTTAGCCCGGTCAACTCGCATCTCCGATACAAGAAAGTCCAGCACTTGAGGATTAGCTTTGTGGAAACGATAAACGCGCCGTAGCCTTCGGCTTACACGGCCACACTGCTTTCGATAAGCTATTAGTTCGTCAACTGCATCCATGATTAAAACCTCCAAACTTTTTTCGGTGCTGCATCTTCCTTTTGAAGCACGCTCGGCCACTCGCCCACATGCGCCTTATCTTCCGCCGTCTTGATTGCGTGGCATGACCGGCACATCCCTTGCAGATTGCTCAACAGAAAAAATCCCGCGTATGGGCTGAATGGATAACGGCCGCTTTCTTGTGCTTGGCGGATAGCCTCGCCCGCGGGGACAATGTGCTCCACGATCACACTCGGGGCACACTCGCAACGTTTGCAGATTGGGTCACGCTGCAGGATTTTCGGCCGGATGCCATCTTGGAACCGATTGCCCGCATACAAGAACTGATAGCGGGTGCGGTCGGTTGTGGCAGGCGCGTGTGAGCGGATTTCATCGGCCGCCCGGCTCGGCTTGCATTCCTCGCAATATCGCACGTTGTCTGGCACCGCTCGCAAACATCCCGCACCGCTGCAAATCCGCATACGATCTCCTAAAATCCGGGGGCTCGGCTGTCTTAGGCTCAGCTTTGCCCCGGATTCGTTCCGGCGGTTTTTAAGGAACGGCACGCCGGAGGCCGTATTAGCTCACCTCGCACCCCGGAATGACCCCCGTAGGGGCGGACGCGGACCGGGTGTGCAAGCCCTGCTAATGTGGGTTATGAACCGCCCGCGCCATTTCTTGTTTACCGAATGCCTGTGACAACCCGGAATGCTCCAGGCCGCGCAAGCTGGAAGTCCGCCCGCAAATAAGCGCGGATAGCAACCTGCATGGTGCTGAACATGCTCGTGCTGCCCACGGTTGCCGTTCTTGAGACTTCCAACATAAGTTCACGGCGCATCCCAATCAGTGCTTGGCTGAAGTCGCCAACGTAGGCTTCCGAACAATCGCTGTTGCTGCCCTGTGTGAGGTTGTTCGGAATCGAGTTGGTGTACAGGAGTTGCAGTTTGGAAACGCTACCCGGAGGTGGCAGAACCTCACCCGTAGAAGCGCGGAGCAAGTCCAACTCACCCGCGGTCCGGGCGGAGTAAATCGCCGCATTCGGGTTTTCGTTCACGCCCCACAAGCCGGACACTTGCTTGGACAACCAATCCCAAGCAACCGCACCGGTCGGGGTGGTGGTGGAAATGGCCGAGCCGTTAGTCGTGAACGTGGTGGAGTCCACGGTAACGTTCGATTGGTTGCGGATGCCCTTTATCTCGGGCAGGGTGCCAGATCCACGCAAGCAAGCGCGGTCCAATTCGATGGCCAGAACCTTTGCGATAGCATCGGAAACAATTTGGTCCAGGTTGCTCGCATCCTCGAAGACTTCAACAGAACACTGGCAAATTGCGACCAACGTTTGAGCGGTGAATTTAACTTGCTCGAACGTCATATCACTGGCCGTGATTGCCGCGGCTTCCGTGTGCCACGCTGGACTTACGTCACCGGCAATTCGTGCGATGCTCAACGTCTGGGCGTCCATTGGGATGGTCAGCGCACCGGCCTTCAGCATCACGCTGCGATTCCGCACCTTGTCGATGACTTGAGCACTCAGCGGAAGGGCCACCAGGAACTGTCCAGCCCCGCCGGACCCCTCGGACATGGCACGGAACTCGCGTTCGGCACCTTTCCAATTTCCGGTGGCAACGCCTTTCACGGTTTTGCCCATCGAGAGAGGCCCTTCGCCGTATGCCATCGGGTCCACGAGGTCAGCCATTCGCTGTTCCGGTGCCAGCACCGCAACGGGCCGTCCGCTTCGGGGATCAACCCATCCGTTACCGTTTACCTGTGATGCATCCGGTAAACCGAACATGTTGCCGGGATTTCTCTTGTTAGGATCAATTCCGGTCAGCTTGTCCGCGTGGGCGATTGTGGCGTCGATCTCCTTGATCGCGTCCATGTGTTCGTTGAGTTCTTTCTTTTGGGCCGCCGTCAGATCCTACCGGCATCCATAGCCTCCCGAGTCATCTTGTCCGCCGCGTCCAAATGATCGGCGCGACGTGCTAAGAGAGTTGGTCTGTGCATAAATAAAAACCTTTCGTGAATCAAATTTGTTTAGCGCGGGCCATCACCCGAACTAGCGGAGGTTTCCTCGCGCCCGGTGCTCGTGTGCCGCTCGCATCTGAGAAGCACAGAGCACAAACCGTGAAACTTATGGGGCGGTGTTGGAGGTGGACACCGCCCGCGCCCCGTAATAACCCACGAGGCGTTGTAAACTCGTTTTGTCCTTCAGCTCGCCGAGGATCTCCCACGCGGTGGCCGCGGAGAATCCGTAAAAGCGCATCAGGAAATCGGCCATTTGGTCAGGCATGGCGCGGGTCCTCCAGGGCAAACAGGGTTTCGAGCCATAGCACCTCGTCACCGCGAACCGGTTCCGATACACCGCCGTTCCGAATCACGGCCAAGGCCCAAGTGGCAATGTCATCCGGGAAAGCGTGTGTAGCGCGTCCGTGCGCTAATAGCGACAGCTCCCGTTCCATGTTCATAAGCCGTACAACCGCGGGGATGAGTACTTGCAGCGTTACCGCGTGGGATGAGTGCATTCCTTTCTAACCGTCCTTTCGGTAAACTAAAAAAGCCGATACCTGTGACTACGTTTGAGCGTGCGTCCTCGTTTTGGCACCCGGCCTCACAGGTTGCACCCTGTGGGGCCTTCGTCTTGCTACATCAATTTGCTGGTTTCTCGATTACCACTCCCTTAACCGCGGCCTTGCGCACTGCGATGAGTGCGCGCTCAGTTTCCGGTCCTCCCAAGAACGGCCACACAAAAGCCGTTCCAGTTTTTTCCGGCCTGTCCGCCTCATAATCAATTTGAAGGAATAGAACACCAAGAAACTTCGCTGACTTATCCAAGGCCAGCACCGCATCAACAAACTCGCCCAAATCCTCCGGTGCGGACAGTGGGATTGTCATGGCATCCACGTATTGGTCGCTGTACACGAGCGCAGCCGAAACGGCACTCGGGGACAAACCCGCTTCTTGCATGAGGCCGCGAAATTTTTCAAGCAGCTCCAGCGTGCGAGCAATCGCTGTCATTTCCCCGAGCAACCGATTTTCAATCTTTCGTGGGAGAGCCGACTTAAATTTCCGTCGCACCACTTGCGCCTTGGTCATTACGGCTGTTTCCGATGTCGTTGGCGTGCTCATATTCTTTGCCCCTCTTAACTTACACAACCATGTCGTCAGAATCGATCCTGTGTTGTAGTGCCTCAGAAACCACCTTGGTATTTAGAAAAGGTTTCGCACCAAGCACCTTGTGCTTACGGCCGAATTTCTTGATTGCCGCGGCGTCCGTTTCCTCTATGGCAAATATCAATCCGACCATGATCGAGCACACGCTCGTAACCCGGGCGTGTAGCTTCTCCATGCCTTCCGTGGTGCCATCCGTGAACTTGTGAGTTAGCAGCATGGAAAGATCGGGCGTGAGGGCCGCAATGTGGACAGTGCAATCCTCGGGATTCAAGCCCTCTTCCTCCAATGCCGCGCCTAACTGTTGCTTGAGTGCCGCCGCCGTCCAAATGGCTTCCTTGGCCGTCCGCAGTTCATTCATCGGCCTTCCGCCTGAAAACCGTTTCGCTATTCGTTCCGCCGGGGTCATGTTCTTTACTGTCTCTCTTAGTGCCTTCGCTCTGTTCTCAGCTCTTTGTTCGGGTGTCAGCATGATTGGTTTTGCTCCCTTGAGTCAGTTCAAACCTCCCAGGAGGTCAATGTATTCGTCGTAAATCTCATACAGCCACAGAGAAGCGAATCGAGCGGCCCCTCCTTGTGCCTTGTGCCGTGGTTTGCTGTTGATCCACTCCACCACTTCCCACGATGATTTGTTTGATTTGTCAACCGGTACGCCTTGTTCGCGCGGTTTGTACTTCACCTTGGGCATAAATCCATCGGTCCATGGCTTCAATGCGCTGTCCACTTGGGGCCTGGAGCTAACCGCAATCCTAGGTCCCGCTTCGTCCCGGTGCTGTGGCGCAATCCCTGGCCCGGGTAGGTGTCTCCGCTCCGCCGATGTAACCGTCGGCATAGGCGGAGTATCGAATCCAGGGCCGTACATCACGATGGCTTGGCTTACTATTTGTGCCCTCCGTTCTGCGGCGTTAAGCCGAATACTCCGGGGGATCGGGACCTTTACCACCTTCTTGCGGATTCGATCCTTGCGCCGAATTTCATCCGCGTGCGCGTTGCGCGATGCCTTCTGACGACAACTCTTACAACGGCGGTGAGTGGCGGGCTTTGGGCTGCCACACTCGCAGATGTCCGTGTCGCGGAAGTTTTCTGTGTACACCTCGGTCCTCATCTCGCGCCCTCTTTTATGATTATAGATTTTACTCGGTAAAATTAAGTTGTAAAGTAGCATTTTAATATTATTACGGTAATGCGCGGTATATCGCGGTAAAGCCCGCGTAGGATGCCCCGCAATTGCGTTTGCGGGCGTCTTGGCGGGGTTTGTCGTGGGGATGGCCTCCAGTGGGGTATTTTTTTTCGGCCCATCAGTGGGCTGGTTACTTTCGTAACGTGGTGACCGAGCGGAGAAAAGAGACAAACTGTGCGTTAAGAAGGAAGAGTTAACGTGAAAACGCCGAAGCATCCGACAAATACGAAGGTCAACGTCTCGTTGATTTTCTCTATCTGCTCTTTGATCGTTTCCTCGGGGCTCGCCGGGTTCGGTCTTTGGTACAACTCGCTGAGAGGCGCAGACCTCAAGGCCCGTCTCGCTGGCCCGATATCCTTCAATTGGGGAGGACCTCCACCCGGTGGTCCGCCTCCGCCGCCGAATAGTTGGGTGCCAGACGATATGGTGATTTTGGCGACCATCGATTTTGCAAATAACGGCGCGCAGATGGGAGAGATAAAAAACTTGTCTCTGGAATTCAGGGACGACAAGGACGCAACACGTTGGGTCTTTGTTCCGGCCATGCTGGTCACCGATCAGGAGGGACTCACGAATAGCTGGCTCAAGAATCATATGCGGGACGCCGAAGGCAAGCCGCATCAGACACCCGAGGAGATATGGCAGTCTTTAGACAAGAAGGCCGTCATGACGAGTTTGCATACAGTATTGCTGCCGGGGAAACAGACGACGTCGCAGACGTACCTTTTCAGAACTGAATCCTTAACGAACCTAGGCCCGCCACATACTTTTGCCGTCACTCTTTACACGCTGTCTGCTGGTGATAGCGAGTTCCGAGCACAAGACAAAGGAACTCTGATTCTGACTTCACAGTTGACACAATTAATTTCAACATCGGGGACGACAGTCGAAGTCGGCTTCGCGGAGGAAGAACGGGCCTTCCAAAGAACATTCAAGTAGTAGCTGCACCGCGCAAGGTCACGCCCGTCCAGATGAAGCAAACCGGAGCGGGCTTGATGTGACCCCTGCGCTCCGGTTGCCGCTTGCGATGGCAAAGTATAAAGTACCTTCTTGCTGATGGACACAAAGCAGCTAATCCCGATTGCTATAACGGCGGTCACGAGCGTAATTGCAAAAGAGGTGTTTAGTTGGTTCGTCGCGTGGATTAGGAGAGGCACACAAACGCAGACGGCCAGAGAGACGGCGAGAACCGTATTTAGCAAGGGCAATCTTCTGACTTTCGCCGCCATCGCTTGGTTTGCATTCACCGGCTTTGCCCTTTGGTTCAAACTGCAAGAAACAAGTCCTATCACACGATGGGTTATCGTCATCGTCGTTATAACAGTACTCAATTTTATCTTTGCACTCGCCTTGCTATTCTTCAATTTCACTTTCCGCTTTGCTGATTTAAAGAGGCGTAGGTCACGCCACACTGTGGTGATTTCGAGTGCTACGTCAGATTCTCAACAGGCGTGATGAAAATACATGCCGTTCGCACCGTCCAGTCACATCGAAGATTTTTTCCGGTCGCGCCTGTGACCTCTTGCCCGTCGAAAGCGTCTAACAAGGGCTGGATATTTTGCAGGTGAATCCCACGGGAGATCTGTGCTAACTTGTGCTAGCGTAACCGGCCCCTGAATACAAAATGTATAGTTGGCGGAGTTGAGAAAAAATCTTGAAACTCCCCTTTCCCCGGAAAGCGGCACCTGTGTTAGTTCTGTGCTAGGGATTCGACAAAGCGTGCAAAGCGTCACATTATGCCCATTTAAGAATCAATAACTTGCCTGTTTTCAATGTGATGGTTTATACTGCTTATATTTCAGCGCGGTAGCTGGGGTGGACGTTAGCCCTCAACGAAGGAAATTCAAGATGGCACGTAGTTCTCGCCGGTCGCTATTCCTGGTGGTTTTTTTCCTCCTTACTTGTGGATTCCTGGGCATCTTATTCGCCCAGCGGTCCGGTCAGCAGTCGTCGATTACAGGCGACTCCGACGTCAAGGATAGCCTGAAGCAATTCACCGACGTGTACGCCCTCGTCGAGGAAAACTACGCCGAGCCAGTGAATGCCGACAAAGCCATCTACAACGGCGCGATCCCAGGCATGTTGCATGCGCTCGATCCGCACTCGAATTTCTTCGATCCCAAATCGTACGCGCTAATGCGCGAAGACCAGCGCGGCAAGTATTACGGCGTTGGCATGACGGTCGGCCCGCGCAACAACAAAGTCATTGTCATCTATCCCTTTACCGGTACGCCTGCTTATAAGGCCGGTATTCATCCGGGGGACGTGATCATTGCCGTCGACGGAAAATCCACCGAGAACATGAGCACCGGCGATGTTGCCGATTTGTTGAAGGGACCAAAAGGCACGACGGTGCACATCAGCATCGCGCGTGAAGGTGTGGAGAAGCCGATGGAGTTCACGCTGGTGCGCGACGAAATTCCGCGCTACAGCGTCGATGTACATTTCCTGATCAAGCCCGGCGTCGGCTACATGCACGTGAATGGGTTCAATGAGACTACCGAGCATGAGGTTGCGGAAGCGCTCGACTCCTTTGGCGACCTGAAAGGCTTGATCCTCGACTTGCGCGGGAATCCCGGAGGATTATTGAGCGAGGGCGTTGGAGTTGCCGACAAGTTCCTGAAAAAGGGACAACTCATCGTTTCGCACCACGGTCGGGCTTCGGCCGAGAAGCGCTATATTGCCCAGCATGGCAACGGCGGCAAGGACTACCCGGTCGTCGTCCTGGTGAACCGGCTGACGGCCTCGGCAGCGGAGATTGTTTCCGGTGCGATTCAGGATCATGACCGCGGTTTGATCGTCGGCGAAGTTACTTTCGGCAAGGGACTGGTGCAAACGGTTTATCCGCTGTCTGAAAACACCGGTCTGGCGCTGACTACAGCGCACTATTACACGCCTAGCGGACGGTTAATCCAACGCGACTACAGCAACATCTCGCTCTACGACTACTACTACAACCGCAGTGACAACAACGAGAACAGCATCGCGAATCGCGAAGTGAAGCTTACCGACAGCGGACGCACGGTCTATGGTGGCGGAGGCATCACTCCCGATGTGACTCTACCTCAAATCAAGACGAATCACTTCCAGGACACGCTGCTCCAGCACTACGGGTTCTTCAACTTCGCCAAGCGGTACGTCGTCAATCACCATCCAACGAAGAGCTTCGAGGTTGACGACGCAACGATGCAGGATTTCCGCAAATCGTTGGATGAAGCCAATATCGCCTACACCCAGGCTGACCTGATTGATAACGCGGACTGGATTAAAGCGAACATCAAATCGGAGATCTTTGTCGACGCCTTCGGGCAGGACGAAGGCTTGAAGGTTCGCGCGGAATCCGATCCGCAGGTGGTGAAGGGTCTCGAATTGCTGCCGCAGGCAAAGGCTCTGGCCGACAACGCCAAGAAGATCGTGGCCGAGCACAATGCAGCGCCGGCGTTTAATCGGCAATAAGAAATCACCCGTATTTATAAAGCCCGGACATCACTCCGGGCTTTCTTTTTGGTGTTTGCCGAATCGGAGTCGAACAGATGGGTCGTTGTTGCCTAATTGTGGCGGCTCTTTCCGCGGGAATCATGTGCCACGCACAACTACCGGCACCCGCACAAAGCAGGAGCGGACTGCGCCTCGTCATCAGTGAGGAGGACACTAATCCTGCGGTGCACATTGTTCTGCCGGGCAACCCGGACACCGACCGAACTATCTACGTCCTTTTTCCGGAGCACGTCACCGTGAGAAATCCTTCGGAAACGGAAGGAAAACATGTCTATTTGTTCCGTCCGGGGCG
>Ga0126381_100004080_pt1 | contig 15863 bp, 9 predicted proteins | sample PanSoiMetPlot_28_FD_96465 | JGI IMG/M metagenome (GOLD analysis project Ga0126381, IMG submission 96465) | Tropical forest soil microbial communities from Panama - MetaG Plot_28 | ecosystem: Environmental > Terrestrial > Soil > Tropical forest > Bulk soil | place: Panama | collected 2016-02-17 | reverse complement strand
CGGCGAGGAAGCTCTCAAGATCCTGGCCGCGAACAAGATCGATCTCCTGTTAACGGACGTGCGCATGCCTGTCATGGACGGCATTTCCCTGGTCAAGAGAATCAACACAACCGGGCCCGGGCCGCGTGTGATTCTCATCACCGGCTTCAACGAATCTGTGCTCCACAATGCTTCCAAGATGCGCGTTGATGCCATTGTGGAAAAACCCTTGGACCGCGATGAGCTTCTCCGCGTCCTGCAGGATTGCTTAGAACATGTCGATGGCCTAGACCGGTAAAGCGCGCCGCGTTCGGCCCCTTGGAATTAGAATAGCGTCGCTCCGGGCGAGGCTCAGAAGATCGAACCTTGAGAGGGAATGGGAACGAGTTTAGCGTCTTCTGTCACGAGGACAATCGAGGGCCATGCCGCTCACCATCGAAATCCATACAACCGCGCGAACTGTGTACTCGAAATTCACAGGCGCGATCAACGAATCCGAGGTGCACGCCGTGGTGGAACATCTGGCCCAACGCGCGGATTTTGATCCGACGTTCTCGCATGTCATCGATTTCAGCAGGGTGACTACCGCCAACGTTTCCACCAATTTCATCAGGTTTCTGGCGCAGGAAAAGCCTTTGTTCGATCGCGATGCCAGACAAATCGTTGTCGCTCCGCAAGCCCACATCTTTGCGCTGGCGCGCATGGCCCAGATTCTCCGTGAGAGACAACTACCGAATATCCAGGTTGTGCGCTCCCTTCATGAAGCCTGCGCTCTTCTGGGAATCGAACGGCTTGGTTGAGCTGCCTTACCTGCGAAGGCCGGGAGCCTGGTTTTGCCCGTCTCAATGTCCCAGAAGGCCAAAGACGCCGACGCCGTTGGTGGTTCCTACGTAGACCTTGCCGTGGGCGATGGTGGGGGTGATGAACTTGTTGCCGGCTCCAAAATGATCCCGTCCATTCGCCGCCTGGTTGCTGTTGTAGAGCTCATTGGCGAGGTTGCTAGCGTCGTAAGCGTGTAGGACGGCAGGATTGCTGTTTTCCGCGGCCCAGACAATACCGCCGGCGGAGCCGTTGGCAGAAATACTCGGCGTGGTTCCGGGAAACAAAAATGAAATTGCGCTTTGCGAGGAAGGACTCCCGGCCACGCGAGCGTTCGTGATCGGGAAAGCTTTTAGTTTGTCGCTGACGGCGCCATAGTAGAGCACGCCATTGAAATACCCCGGCATGCTGAACACCGGTCCACCCAAAGCCCCGTTTACATCCTGATAAACCTGGTTGTTATTGGATGGACTGAACTTGCCCATGTTGTCGCGATCGGCAACGTAGATGTGGGCGTCTTTGCCAGCGCCGACCGCGAGGTGGCGCGTCGCTGCCGACGAATCCTTGAGATCGGGCAGCACCAGCGCGCCGCCGGCGCCAAGGTCTTCATCCGAGGAGTTCTCGGCGGCAACGTTGAACGGGGTGAAGTAATCTGCCACAGCCAATTGCCGGTTGGTGGTGCTGATTTTAAGGAAGCTGTTGCCGAAATTGCCTTGCGAAGGAAAGCCTTGTGCGTTCAGCGCGGTATCAAACGAGCCGTTGGCGGCCAAGGCGATTATGTTGCCGCCGGCATCGGCTGCCGGACCGGCGCCGCTGTTCCAGAACGACCCTTCGTTTCCGTTAGGCGTAACGTTGAGGATACTGGTCTGAGCCAGCGTGCTCTGATCATAGCCGATCAGCCATCCTGTATAAAGGCGTATGTCGCAGTGCGATGACCATGCAGTGTAGATCACTCCGTTCAGCAGCAACAATCCCGGCCGCTCTTTGTACTGGCCGGGATCGAAGACCACTTGGCCGCCGCTGCTGTTGTCTCCAGTCCCGGGGAAGGTGGCCGCGATCGTCTTCGGCCCACTGAACTCCTCGTTGCCGCTGGAAAGATCGAGCGCATGCAGACGCTGAAAATAATTCCCCGACCCATCTTTGCTCATCGCCACGACATAGACCGTTCCATGCGGTCCAGCGTTGCGATCAATCACCGGCGTAGCCGTGACTCCGATTTCGGGCGTGACCTGGCTGCAACCGTGATCGTCGGAAGCAGTTTCGCCGGGAAGGAGCATCGACTTCTGCCACACGACATTGCCCTGGTCGGCGTCAAAACCGTAAACGGTGCCGTGCTCGGTGGCCACGACGAGGAGATTCTGATTGCCCACGTTGGAGACATAGAGAGGTTGAGCGTCGACCTTGCCGTCCACGGAAAGGACGTGCAACAACCCAAACGATGCGGTATTCACGTTGGCTGGCGTGAGGATGGTTTCATTCAGCATCTGGCCGGTGCGGGCGTTGTCATTGTGATAGGTCAGAACATCATTGGCCTGGCTGCTGGGAGGAGCAGGTGGTGGTGTTGGTGTTGGTGTCGCTCCGGCACTCGTGGCGTTGCTGCGGCTGCAGCCTGCGAGCGCCAGCGCGGCCGCCAGCACGCAAGCAAAAACCGGCCCATTGGATCGAAAGTCCTTATCAAGGTAACCGACTTGCAGGGCCGCCGGACGACTCATAGGCGTTTCGAGCTAGTAGATTTAGGGTATCGCACTGCGGTTGGATCTGGCCAGAAACGAAAGGACAACATCAGATTCCTCTGACGGACGAGCCTCCTCTCTTCAAGACGTTGAGTCTTCGCGTGAGCCGGTCAGGAGCGCGTCAACGGACCACAATCCGGCGCCGGCGCTCAAGAGAAACAAAAGAGACATCAGCATGGAGAAATCTGTGCGGGCGTCGCTGACCATGAACCAGAAGCCCTGGTTGGGACGCGCCAGCTCGGGAATCTTGGTGGTGGCGATCGCAGTGAGGATTACGATGATCAACGGGAGGACCGCTACACGAGTGAGCAAGCCGATCAGAACTAAGAATCCACAGGCTATTTCGAAGGCTCCGACGAAGTGTGCGGTGAACAGCGGGTGGGAGAATCCGATCCGGGTAAAGCGATTCACTCCCATATTAGGATCGGTGTACTTGAGGATGCCCTGCGTAAAGAAAATCAGCCCGACCGACAGGCGGATCAATACAATGGCCGGCGATCGCCAAGCGGGGCGGACAACCCCGGACCAGAGCTTTTCGGATTTCTTGTTTTGCATGTTCCTCATATTGGCTGCGGCAGAAGATTGTAATGTTAATTTCCCGTAAACGAATGAGGCATTTCGTGAGGGTTGGACCACACTAGGGTTAGGGCCAGGCATCTAAGGAAGCATCACTGCGGGTCCCAGGAACCAAAAGAGCGGTTTCAATGAGGCAGGAATCGTGTATGCTAAAGCCTGTATTCATGGATTCGGGGGCTCAAGCGCGTCACAATCGCACGAGGTCAGCCTTTGTGCTGATGCTCGCGGCAGGCATTGTCGTCTTTGCGATCTGGGCCAAGGTGCAACCGAGCCTTGACCCTGGCGGCGCTGCGAACGGGTCGCCGGTCAAGCTCTGGGTTGATCCGTTGCCGGACCACAACGCGCAGCTGAAGCTCGCCCCAGTCTCTTTTGCGCACGCTCTCATCGCTTTCCTTCCGGTAATTCTTCCCCCAAGCCAAGAAAGCTCCACGCCCCTGGCTACGACGTCAGAGCTGCCGGCGCGGAATGCGTTTGTGGAGTCACGGTACTGGTTTCGTCCTCCGCCACGTTCATAGGCGTCTCATTTTCACGACAGAAGCAGCCTGAAATCGGAGCCTTTTCTCCGGGAACGTTTCTTGGCTGCCGGCATTTGTTTTTTGAGGATGTCTATACGAGGACTTTAAGGTGGAAGCAAAGATAAAAATTGCAGCCGGGGTGCTGATCCTTGTGGTCACGATGGGGGGCGTCATCGCCTGGCGATCCAAAGCAGCCGACCCGCCCGATGCGAAGTCTCCTCAAGGGACGGAAGCAACTCTCGTTCCCGTCACCAAGGTGACGCAGGCGCCTATCAGCAACCAACTGGCGATTTCCGCGGAGTTGCGGCCGTTTCAGGAAGTAGACGTGCATGCGAAAGTGGCCGGCTACGTCAGAGTGATTTATGTTGACGTCGGCGACCACGTAAAAGCCAATCAAGTCCTGGCGATTCTTGAAGTGCCGGAAATCGATGCCGAGTTGAAGCAAGCTGAAGCCTCGATCCGCCAGAGCCGCGCCGAGGTCAACCGCCTACAGAGCGTGGTGGAGCAATCGGAATCATCCCATGCCGCGGTTCATTCCAACACCGAACGTCTCCTCCAGGTGGTGAAATCTCAACCCAACCTGGTGGCCCAGCAGGAAGTTGACGACGCCGTTGCCAAGGACCGGGCTTCGGAAGCCCAGGTGTCGAGCAATAAAGCCGGATTGGTTGCGGCGCAGGAACACTTCGCCGCCGCCGAGGCGGACCGGGACCGCATCGCCAGCCTCAAATCGTTTGCGCGCATCACCTCTCCTTTTGACGGCGTGGTCACCAAGCGCTACGCCGATACCGGAGCCATGGTCCAGGCCGGAACCGCCTCCAACACGCAAGCGATGCCGGTGGTTCGAATCGCCGAGAACCAGAAGCTGCGTCTGAGCATCCCGGTGCCTGAAGCTGCCGTACCCTACATTCGGCTTAAGGCTCCGGTTGAAGTCCGGGTCGGCGCCCTCCACAAGAGTTTCCAGGGAGAGATCTCGCGCTTCGCCGATAGCGTTGATACACAAACTCGCACCATGGAGACGGAAGTGGACGTGGACAACCACAAAGGTCTTCTCGTGCCTGGCATGTTCGCGTCGGCGGTGCTGGTGACGCAGCAAAAAAACGATGCCTTGAGCCTCCCGGTTGAGGCCATTTCCCGCTCCGGCAATCAATCGACCGCTTTGGTGGTAGGTCCGGACAATAAAGTGGAAGAGAGAAAGCTGGTGCTGGGCGTGGAGGATGCGGAGCGGGTCGAGGTTGTCTCCGGCGTGCGCTTAGGAGAACAGGTGGTGGTTGGCGTCCAAAACCAGCTTCGGCCGGGGCAGGAGGTGCGTCCCAAGCTGGTTGCGCCTCCATCCAAGGACAGGAGCTAGGGAAAAAGCTCATGCCTAAATTCGCCATTCGATTCCCTTATTTGATCATCGTGATTTGCCTGATCATCGGCGTTGTGGGCACAACCGTCGTGGCCAGGATGCCTGTTGATCTGTTTCCCGAGATCAACATCCCTGTGGTCGTCGTGGCCACGTTTTACTCAGGCATGCCTCCGGAGCAGATTGAAACCGACATCACGGGAAGGTTTGAACGCTTCTTTACGCTCGGTAGCGGGATTGATCACATTGAGTCGCGATCTTTGCCCGGTGTCAGCCTGATCAAGGTCTACTTCCAGCCGGGTTTTGATCCGAACGCCGCGGTCACGACGATTTCCAACTTGGCAATGGCCGATCTGCGTAAGCTGCCGCCCGGTACCCTACCCCCAGTCGTGCTGAAGTTTGACGCCTCCAGCCTGCCCGTTTGCTTGATCACGTTGAAGGGTGAGGGGCTGAATGAGACCCAGTTGCGCGATCTCGGCCAGTACAACGTGCGCAATCAGGTAGCGAATGTTCCTGGAGCCTCGGTGCCGCAGCCGTTCGGTGGGAAATACCGCCAGATCATGGTGTATGTCGATCCGTTGAAGCTGGAAGCGCGCCAGCTCAGCGTGATGGACGTTGTCCGTAAGGTCAATGAAGCTAATCTCATTTTGCCTTCAGGCGACGTGAAGATTGGTCCCAACGACTACAACATTTATACCAACAGCCAACTGCCCACGGCGGAAGAGATCAATCGCGTGCCCCTGAAGACCGTCGACGGCGCCTCGGTCATGGTGGCCGATGTCGGGCACGCCGAAGATGGCCACCAGATCCAGAACAACATTGTCCGCGTTGATGGCCAGCCATCGGTATATCTTCCCGTGCTCAAGCAAGGCGGAGACACAAATACTATCCAGGTCGTGAATGGAGTCAAGGATGCCGTCAGCAGGTTATTCGACATCCCCAAATCACTAAAAGCTAAAGTGGTCTTCGATCAGTCCATCTTCGTAAAAAAGGCCATTCAGAATCTGGCTGACGAAGGACTGATCGGCCTTGTACTGACGGCGCTCATGATTCTCCTCTTCTTAGGGAGCGGACGGGCGACGTTTGCCGTGCTGCTTTCCATTCCGCTTTCGGCACTCGCCGCGTTCATGGCAATTTCCGCCGGGGGCGGAACCATCAATGCTATGGTGCTGGGCGGACTCGCTCTTGCTTTCTCCCGTCTGATTGATAACTCAGTGGTTGTGCTGGAGAACATCTTTCGCCACATGGAGAAGGGAGAGCGCGCGGAGGTAGCTGCGGAAAAAGGAGGCAGCGAAGTCTCTCTGGCCGTGCTGGCGGCGACTTTGACAACAGCCATTGTTTTTTTCCCGGTTACGTTTCTCTATGGTGTCAGCCGGTTCCTGTTTGTCGCCCTGGCAATGGCTGTAGTCCTCTCGCTGTTTGCATCCTACTTCGTCGCCATGACGGTAGTGCCGCTTTTCTGCGCCAAACTGATCAAGTCGTCCCATATTGTTCATGAAGTCGATGAGGAGCACATTGCCCATACCGGCTTCGGAGGGATCATTCACCGGTTTAACCGGGCGTTTGAATCACTGGTGAGACGATACGACCGCAGGCTGGTGCCAGCCTTGATGCGTCCGGGGGCTACGGTGCTCGGGCTCATGGGAATCTTCGTCATCAGCCTCACGATTTTTCCGCTTCTCGGCGTGTCATTTTTCCCTCGCACCGACCCCGGTCAGTTCATGATCAATGTGAAGGCGCCTTCGGGTACGCGTCTGGAGCAAACGGAGCGCTACATCGCCCAAGTGGAGGATGACATTCGCCAGATCGTGCCGGCGAATGAATTGGGCATGATCGTCGCCAACATCGGCGTAACGCCCGGTTTTTCTTCCATCTACACCAGCAACTCCGGATCGCACACCGCCACGGTGCAGGTCAATCTACGAGAAGGGCATCGCGTGGGAAGTTACGAGTACATGGATCGAGTGCGAAGGCGCTTATCGAGCGATCTTCCACAGCTGAGCACTTATTTTCAGACCGGTGGATTGGTGGACGCCGTCCTGAATCTCGGCTTGCCTGCGCCCATCGATCTTCAGATCAAGTCGAGCCATCTGGGGCAATCGCGCGAAATGGCCAATCAGCTGGCTGGGAAGATTCGGCAGCTCAAAGGTGTGAGCGACGTCCTGATACCCCAGGACGTCGACTATCCTTCACTGCGGTTGAATGTCGACCGGGAACGAGCGAGCCGGCTGGGCCTCTCACAAAAAGAAGTCGTGGATAACCTCATTACGGCGCTCACTTCCAACCAGATGATTGCACCGAGCTATTGGGTCGACCCCAAGAGCGGCAATGACTATCTCTTAACCGTCCAATATCCCGAAGACACGATCCAGAGCCTGAACGACCTGAACCAGATTCCTCTGCGCTCCTCCGGAGGGACCGCCACGACTCACCTTTCAGCCGTTGCCGACGTTGAGCGTGTGCTGGCGCCGACGGAGGTCGACCACTACCAGCTCAGCCGGGTGATCGATGTTTACGTTGCGCCCTCGGGAGAAGATCTCGGCCGAGTTCGCAAGGAAATCAACGAAATCCTCGGTCAGACCAAACTTCCGGAAGGCATGCGCGTGGAGATGCGGGGAATGGTTTTGGGCATGACTGAATCATTTCGCAGCTTTGCCATTGGCCTGATCCTGGCCATTGTTTTGGTTTACCTGATCCTGGTGGCGCAATTCCAGTCTTTCGTGGATCCTTTCATCATTCTTCTGGCTGTGCCCATGGGACTCATGGGAGTGTTGGTCATGCTGTGGGCAACGGGGACCAGCGTGAACGTCATGTCGCTTATGGGAGTGGTGATGATGACAGGGATCGTCGTCTCCAACTCCATTCTGATCGTTGATTTCACAAGAAGGCTTAGAGCGGACGGCATGCCGATGCGCAAGGCAGTCGGCGAGGCCTGCAAGGTGCGTTTGCGCCCGGTGCTCATGACGTCGCTGGCGACAATCCTGGGTCTGATCCCCATGGCGCTCGCCCTGGGGGAGGGGAGCGAATCTTATGCGCCCTTGGCCCGCGCGATTATTGGAGGACTCACCGTGTCAGTCGTGCTTACCGTCTTCATCGTGCCCGCTGCTTACCTGGTGATTCACAGGCGTGAAGCCGACCCGAACGAAGACTTTGACATGCAGTCTCCACACAGAGCGCTGGTAAGCCATGAGTAAAGCTCAGTTGCCGGCGGAATGAGGGAGAGGAATCGGAAAGATGAGGAAACGCGGATACGCCGTTACTGCCTGCTGCTTCTTGCTTTGTTGCGCCGCTGTCTGCCAGCAGGGAAGTGACTCTACGCCGGCTGCAACTTCTCCTGGATGCCTCCAGGTCCCGGATATGTGTGTTGCCGTCGCTGGAACAGTCGGCGGACCTGCTCAAGCACAGCAGGCCCGACAGCAACCTCTCCGCCTCGACCTTCTCGCGCAGATGGAGCAATCCCAGGCAGGCCAAGCCGCGCTGCAGATAGATCAACCTGCCAGTTCGGCTGCCGCACCCAAGCTGACGCTGCATGACGCCGAACAACTGGCCCTCAAGAACCATCCGCGCATCACGATCGGCGATCTGAACGCGTTGGCATCCAAGCAGGTGGCGCGCGAAGTGCGAGCCGCCTTCTTTCCTACAATCAATTTGAATGCGACCGGCGTGACCACATATCGCGATGGAAACCGAATTACCGCAGGTGTTCTGAACAATCCCAGCGTTTTCGACCGGGCAGCCGCTGGGCTAGTCGCAGGGCAACTTATTACCGACTTTGGCCGGACCGGGAATCTAACAACCTCAGCGAATCTGAATGCCCAAGCGCAACAGCAAACAGCCATAGCGACTCGGGAGCAAATCGTCTTCGTTGCCGACCAGGCATTCTACGACGCGCTCTCCGCTGACGCCCTGGTCAAAGTCGCGGACCAAACCGTTCAGGCGCGCCAGGCTGTGGCCAACCAGATCCAGGCCCTGGAAAACGCCAAGCTGCGCTCGGCCTTGGATACGAGCTTTGCCAACGTGGCCCTGGCTCAAGCGCAGTTGCTGCTGGTCAACGCCAAGAATAACCGCGATGCGGCTTACGCGATTCTAAGCGAAGCTATGGGCTTGCCCAATCAGCGCCAATATGAGTTGGTTGACACAGCGCCTGCGCAGCCGCCCGCCGGAGATGTGGACACGATCATTCGCCAGGCCCTGGACAACCGTCCTGACGTAAAAGCGGTCGAGTTGCAGCAAAGCGCTGCCCAGCATTTTGCCACCGCAGAAGAAAGGTTGCAGTTGCCTGACATTAATGCTCTTGGAGCCACGGGCCTGACTCCTGTCGCCAGCAGCCGCTTGGGAACCAATGCCTATGGCGCGGTAGGGGTCAATATTCATGTGCCGGTGTTCAATGGTTTTCTCTTCAGCGCCAGAGCCGCTGAGGCGAAATTACGCGCCAAGGCCGCATCGGAGAGAGCTCGCGACCTGAAAGACACTGTAGCCCGGACCGTGCGCGTCGCCTGGCTCAACATGAACAGCGCCTTCGAGCGCGAGAATGTTGCCGCACGTTTGTTGGAGCAGGCCACGCTCTCCATGAACCTGGCCCAGGCCCGCTACAATCTGGGCTTGAGCTCCATCGTCGAACTGAGCCAGGCGCAACTGCAGCAGACAGAAGCCGAGATCAGCACGGTGACCGCCAAGTACCAATACGAACTGGCGGTCTCAGCGTTAACGTATGAGACCGGCGCGATCACTCATTAATCCATGCCAAAGAGCCATCGGGCAATCCAACCTTGGCCACAATGAGAGGTGGGCTGATGGGCGCAGGATGTCCACCTCGTCCATGACGTTGTGCGTCCACAAAGGGAGGCTGCTCGTTTACTGCGGCGCGGCCTTCTTCCAGCGTAAAAAGAGAGCGCCGGGTAATCGGGCGCTCTCTTGTTGGTAAAGATGTGGTGAACGGTGCTAGGGCAGAACGTACCGCAAGTCAACCCATCCCATGGTGAGGTGGGCGTTCTTGGGAGCTCCCGCGGCGACGAACCACGGAGAGCGCGTCACGTACCCGAGCTGGGTGATGAGCTGCAGGGCTCCGTACTGCGGGTTCCGCCAGAAGGTCTGAATCCAGCCGATCGAGGGCTCCTGGATGGACCTGTTGTTGTTGTTGGCGGAGTTGGGCCCGCCGAAACCGACGAACGTCCCGGGCTTGCCGGTTGTGTCTGGAGCGAAGTTGCGCTGGAAGTACGCTCCACCGTAGTAGCCGTAGATCATGGTCTTGGGGGTAAACTGGGCTTCGAAGCCAACGATGCCCGAGCCCGAGTGCACGAGTGAGATACCAACATCGCACCCTACGCCGCTGAAGGTGGTGCCACTTGAGGTCACGGTTGCAACGTTGGTGCAGGTTTGCCCCGCAGCATTGACCGGGAAGAGCACTGCGTTCGGCCCCATGCCGAAGATATAACGCCCGCCGCCATCGCTGTAGAAGCCGTTGGCGAGCACGCGAAAGCCCTTCAACAATTCCAGGTTGATAGCAGCCGCCCCGCCGCCGCCGGTCTTGGTGTGTGAATTGAAGGTCGCACCGAGGACCGTAGGAAGGTTCGTTGTTTTTACGGTGGTGAGCAATCCGGCAACTTCCGCATGGAAGTGCTTGCCGCTCATGTCGGTGTCATACGCGATCTTGGGAATCACGTCCGGATGCAGATTCGGAGTTGAGCTGATATTTGCCTGATCGATCTGGCCCGCGACTTGAGCGTTAAACGAATTGGGGAAGATGACTTCACCTTGTCCGCCAAATTGCTCCGGGTTCTCGAGGGCTACACCCATCCCCCAGTGCGGGTTGGGATGATAGGCCAGACGGAACTGGGGAGCGCGCGTCCAGGTCAAGCCCACCTGGTAGTTGAAGTCCATGTCCTGGGAGTAGAAGACGTCGGCGGAATTGGGCGACAAGCCAACGCGGTTTGGCGTGAGCCAGCCCCAGGTTTGTCCGCCCAGGAACTCCCACTTGCCGCGCTTCAGATCCAGCCAGTAATGACGCAAGCGCATGGTATGGCTGTTGGAGGTGACGAAGACGTTCGCAGCGTCATTTCCCAGGAAGTCCATCTCGAAGAAGCCGGTGACGTCATTGCCGCCGAATTTGGAGGTGGCTTTGAGGTTCACCCGCGAGTTCGAAGCGGTGAAGCGGGTTTCGGTGAGGTGCCCAGCTACCGTGTTGCTGAAGGGGATAGCAAAGAAGTTGGTTCCGCCAGGATTGCCGGTGTTGGTGGAACGGAAGATCGCCGTGAAGTCCATGAACCCGCCCGGCGTAAACTCTGCACCACCGATACGGAACGAGAGAGGAGACTCTTTCGTCTCGCTGGCCTGCGCCGTGTCCGAAGCCGGCCGCGTATTCGGGTTGGTTGAGACCGCCTCGGTCAGCGTCGCGTTGACCACACGCGCCGGCTGCTGATCGCCGTTCGCCGATACCGCCTGCGTGCTGAGTTGCTGTTTGAGATGTTCGATTTCCTGCTGTTGCTCGGAAATCTGTTTCTGCTGGTCGGCAAGCGACTTCTGCTGCGCGGCCACCGCCTCCAGGAGTTTCTTGACATCATTCTCCATCGTCGACGAGTCGGACCCGGCCGGCGGAGCACTCTGCGCCGCCATCAAGCCAGACACGAGCACGATGAAGCAAAGTCTCTGTAGTAATCGCATTGAGCTGCATCTCCTTCTGATGACTGTTTCTCTTTCTGGTAGTTCCTTACCTTCTTTCCACGGCCTAGCATTTCTGAGTGATTTCCGAACGAGCAAGAACAGGTGCCGATCACCGGCCCCCATTGCAGGCCGCCTGAGTCGCAACGACGAGGCGGCTACGTCCTCAGTATGGAGCCCTGCAATCGGTCACACAGACTTCTTCACTTCTTCCTTGACGCGCGCCCCGTGGTTCGGCGCTGCCGGGGCACCCAAGAATGCGCACCTGGTGGGGGATCTGGACCAGCATGCGTTATTTCTTTCCGGGGAATGTAGCAATCTAACCAAAACAGCTCACGCGTGCAAGGCAAAAAGAGAGCGCCGGGTTACCGGCGCTCTCTTGTGGATTTGAGGTGTTGTGAAGGGACTACGGCAGAACGTAGCGCAAGTCAACCCATCCCATGGTCAGGTGGGCGTTCTTGGGCGCTCCCGCCGCGACGAACCACGGAGAGCGTGTCACGTACGAGACCTGGGTGATGAGCTGCAGGGCTCCGTATTGCGGGTTCCTCCAGAAGGTCTGGATCCAGCCGAGCGTGCCTTCCTGAATGGCCCGGTTGTTGTTATTGCCTGAGTTGGGGCCACCGAAACCTACGAACGTCCCGGGCTTGCCTGTTGTGTCTAGAGCGAAGTTGCGCTGGAAGTACGCGCCGCCATAGTAGCCATAGATCATGGTCTTAGGCGTAAATTGGCCTTCGAAGCCGAAGATGCCCGAGCCCGAGTGCACCAGGGACAATGCGACGTCGCACCCGGCCCCGCTGAAAGTTGTAACAGGTGGAACTCCAGTTGTGGTCGCAACGTTGGTGCAGGTTTGCCCGGGTGCATTGACCGGGAATGCCACTACATCCGGCCCCATGCCGAAGATATAGCGTCCGCCGCCATCGCTATAGAAGCCGTTGGCCATCACGCGGAAGCCCTTCAACAATTCCAGGTTGATAGCAGCCTCGCCGCCGCCGCCGGTCTTGGTGTGCGAAGCGAATGTACTTCCGCTGACTGTGGGAATGTTGGTTGTCTTGACCGTGGTCAGCAACCCAGCAACTTCCGCATGGAAGTGCTTGCCGCCCATGTCGGTGTCATAGGCGATCTTGGGAATAACATCGGGGTGCAGGTTGGGCGTACCGCTATTGTTCGCCTGATCTATCTGCGGGTTGTTGCCATTCAACAATTGCGCGTTGAACGAGTTGGGGAAGGTGACTTCGCCCTGACCGCCGAACTGCTCAGGATTCTCGAGAGCTACGCCCATGGCCCAGTGCGGGTTAGAGTGATAAACCATGCGGAACTGGGGAGCGCGGGTCCAAGTCAAGCCGACCTGGTAGTTGAAGTCCATATCTTGCGAATAGAAGACATCGGCGGAATTGGGTGACAAGCCGACGCGGTTTGGCGTCAGCCAGCCCCAGGTTTGTCCACCCAGGAACTCCCACTTGCCGCGCTTCAGATCCAACCAGTAATGGCGCAAGCGCATGGTATGGCTGTTGGAGGTGACGAAGACTGTCGCGGCGTCATTGCCCAAGAAGTCCATCTCGAAGAAGCCGGTTATGTCATTGCCGCCGAACTTGGAGGTGGCCTTGAGGTTCACGCGCGAGTTCTGCGCCGTGAAGCGGGTTTCGCTGAGGTGCCCAGATACGGTGTTGCTATAGGGGATGGCAAAGAAGTTGGTTCCGCCGGGGTTGCCAGTGTTGGTGGAGCGGAAGATCGCCGTGAAGTCCATGAAGCCGCCCGGCGTAAACTCTGCGCCGCCGATACGGAACGAAAGTGGAGACTCTTTCGTCTCGCCCTGCGCCGTGTCCGAAGCCGGCCGGGTATTCGGGTTGGTTGAGGTGGCCTCGGTCAGGGTAGCATTGACCACATGCGGCGACGGCTGGTCGCTACTCGCTGAAACCGCCTGGGTCTGCGAGCTAAGTTGCTGTTTGAGACGCTCGATTTCCTGCTGCTGCTCGGCGAGCATCTTCTGCTGTGCGGCCACCGCGTCCAGGAGTTTCTTCACGTCATTCTCCATCGTCGACGAGTCGGACCCGGCCGGCGTAGCGCTCTGCGCCGCCATCAGGCCAGACACGAGCACGATGAAGCAAAGTCTTTGTAGTAATCGCATTGAGCTGCATCTCCTTCTGACTGTTTCTTTTTGTGGTAATTCCTTGCCTCTTCAACGAGCTAGCATTTCTGAGTGATCTCCGAACAAGCAAGAAGTGCCGAGACCGACAAGCTGATCCAGCGCTCCAACGACTGCGGAGAATCGACCTCCCACCGGCCCGATTGCAGCTCACCGGAGCTGCAACCAAACGCCGCCACAAAGGCTTGCCCTCACGCCGCGAGGGGAAGACACTTTGGCGTTTTTCCTGGCCAGAGTCTCTGAAGCGGCATGGAACTTTGTATCAAGGTCGTGTTAAAGGACCATTAAAAAGCCGCGAAATCTAATGCATTTCTTGGCGGAATATGCAAAACCTTCTTGATACTTCCTGCTTTTTCCAAGAAATCACATTTGCCAACTTGGTGGCAGAGGACCGAAAGGGATTGGGAAGTAATAATTGAGAAAAAGAGCCAGAGATTAAGGTGTGCCTCTAGCGAGAAAAATCCAGAAAGTCATAGAACCGCACGCTAATACCAAAACGTGCGGTTCCTCCGCACTTTAGTTAAGGCAGGACGTAGCGGATATCTGCCCAGATCATGGTGCTGCGCGCATTTTTGGGCGTCCCCGGCGCCACGAACCAGGGCGCGCGCGTTAAATAGCTTCCCTGGGTGATGAACTGGAGCGCTCCGTACTGCGGCTCCTTCCAGAAGGTGTAGATCCACACCAGAGTGGCCTCCTGGATGGCCCGGTTGGCGGCGTTGGATGAGTTGGGTCCGCCGAAGCCGACGAACGTGTTTGGCTTGGCTCCGGCGCTAGTGTCCAGGAAGGTGGTGCGATAGAAGTAGTTTCCACCGTAGTACGCGGCCAACATATGGTGCGGCGTTGCCTGCCACTCGAATCCGCCCAGGCCGCCGGTGGAGTGCACCAGCGACAAAGTGCCGTCTGGTTTGAGGACAGCGTCCGGTCCGCTCCCGAAGAAGTAACGACCGCCTCCATCACTATAGAAACCATTGGCTACGAAGCGGAAGTCCTTGAAGAGTTCAAGATTGACCGCGCCCGAAATCCCGCCGCCGGTTTTCGAGTTGGTGGAGCCGTTCAGCACCGGGAGCACTCTAATAGTAGTGATCAGACCCGCGGCCTCAACGTGGAAATGCCGCTTGCCCATGTCGGTATCGTAGACGATCTTCGGAATAATATCCGGGTGGAGGTTGGGGGTGGTGGTTTGATTGGCTGCGTCGAACTGCGCGGTGACTGCGGGAATGTTGAAGGCAGCGGGAAATGTAACCTGGTTGGTTTGCCCGATGAATTGATCGGGGTTTTCTAGAGCTACGCCCAGCCCCCAGTGCTGGTTCGGATGGAAGGCGCCGCGGACCTGGGGCGCTCGCGTCCAGGTGAGTCCCACCTGGTAATTTGCATCCATGTTCAGAGTGTAAAAGACGTCGGCAGGAAGAGGGGACATTCCTACCCGGTTGGGGGTGAGCCAGCTCCACGCCTGTCCTCCCAGGATCTCCCACTTACCGCGTTTCACGTTGACCCAATACTGTCGCAGGCGAAGCGTGCTCGAGTTGCTGCTCACGTTGAGGTTCCCGGCATCGTCGCCGTGGAAATCCACCTCGACGTAACCTATCACGTTGTTTCCCTTGAAGCTGTCCGTAGCCTTCAAGCTAAGGCGGGAGTTTTCCGCCGTGATCCGCGTCTCAGTGATCTGGCCAGGAATGGTGTTAGCGAAAGGTATCGAAAAGAAATTAGTGCCGTAACCGCTGCCGACGTTGGTGCTGCGCCAGAATGCGGTGACGTCGAGAAAACCTCCGGGCGTGAAGTCGGCTCCGCCGATGCGAAAGGAAAGCGGGGATTCTTTCTGGTCTGTCTGGGTGTCAGAAGCCGACGCAGCCGCCGGATCGACGGGGCTTCCCACCGTGAGAGTGGCATTCTCAAGCTTGGGCGAATTGGTTTCGTTTCCGGTGGACAGCGCTGACTGCTGCGTAGTCAACAGGCGCTTAAGGGTGTCGATTTCCTTCTGCTGGTCCGCAATTTGTCTCTGTTGTTCGGCGAGAGTCTTTTGTTGGTCCGCAATCGCTTTCTGCTGGTCATTCATTGACTGCTGCTGCCTGGCCATCGCATCCAGCAACTTTTTGATG
>Ga0126381_100004079_pt1 | contig 15863 bp, 18 predicted proteins | sample PanSoiMetPlot_28_FD_96465 | JGI IMG/M metagenome (GOLD analysis project Ga0126381, IMG submission 96465) | Tropical forest soil microbial communities from Panama - MetaG Plot_28 | ecosystem: Environmental > Terrestrial > Soil > Tropical forest > Bulk soil | place: Panama | collected 2016-02-17 | reverse complement strand
TGACGAGATGCCCGACCTGCGCGCGAAGTTTTTGCAGTGCGCTAGCGAGCCCTCCGGCGGCGGCGATGTGATTATCCTTGACCAGCACTGCGTCGTAGAGCCCAAAGCGGCGGTTCACGCCGCCGCCGCACCTGACCGCGTACTTCTCGAGTGCGCGCAAGCCAGGAGTTGTCTTGCGCGTCTCGACAATCTTGGCGCGAGTGCTTTGGATGGCTGCGACATAGGCTGCGCTCAGCGTGGCGATCCCGCTCAAGCGACCGAGGAAATTGAGCGCGGTCCGCTCCCCTGTAAGCAACGCCCGGGTCTTGCCGGCGACCGTGACGATGGTACCGCCAGCCTCAACCTTGCCACCATCCACAACGACTCTGGTGAAGCGGGCCTCTGGATCGAGAGATTTGAAGGCGGCCTCGGCTAGATCCAGCCCTGCGATTACGCCAGTTCTCCGCGCAACGATTGAGGCTTCGCCCTGAGACTCCGCCGGGATGATAGCGTCGGTGGTGATGTCGCCCACGCCGCCAAGGTCCTCTGCCAGAGCTGCGGCAACCGCCTGCTCGACAAGAAAGCGTGGAAGATTCAATTCAGGCGCGGAAGCCTCGCTCATGCATGAAGCACAGCGCGCAGCTTGACGCGGGACGTCGCTGCCTCGACCGCCTCGCGCGAGATCCTCTCGGCGTCGGCTAGAGTGAGGAAACTCCGCTTGGCAAGCGCCTCATTGGGCGTCGGGTAGTCGCTGCGGAAATGGGCGCCGCGGCTCTCTTTGCGTTGATACGCGGCGGCCGTGATCAACTTGGCGGTAGTAAGCATGTTGGCGAGGCGCCAGTCGCCCTCGTTCTCGCCCTCAATCACGCCGATCTTAAGCAGCGCCTTGGCAAGCGAGGCAATATCGCGAATCACTCCAACATCTTCCGTCATGGTGCGGCGAAGCTCGTGCTCGCTGCGGTCATGCTCACGCGTGGGCTCGATCTCAACCATCTCCTGGGGCGCGGCCGGCTCAAGATCGGCCACTCCAGGAGAGGAGGCGATATCATTGGCCACACGCGCGCCGAACACTACGGCTTCGAGCAGAGAGTTGGAGGCGAGGCGGTTAGCGCCGTGCGCTCCGGTGGAAGCCACCTCACCGCAAGCCCACAAGCCATCGATAGTGCTGCGCCCCTGCGCATCGGTGAGAATGCCGCCCATGTGGTAATGCGCTGCCGGAGCGACGGGAATCGGCTCGCGCGCAGGATCGATGCCGGCAGACCGGCAAGCTGCGAACACAGTCGGGAAATGCTCGGCGAGCTTCGCGCCGAAAGACCGGCAATCGAGAAAGGCGCCGCGCCCGCTCATGACCTCGCGATAGACCGCGCGCGCCACAACGTCGCGTGGGGCAAGCTCGGCATCTGCGTGTACCGCGCGCATAAAGCGCTCGCCGCGGGCATTGATCATCAGCGCGCCTTCACCGCGCAGCGCTTCGGTGGCAAGCGGCGCGGGGTCGCGGCCGATATTAATGGCGGTGGGGTGGAACTGTACGAACTCGGCGTCGGCGATCACTGCGCCGGCGCGCGCCGCAATGGCGATGCCTTCGCCGCGCGCCTCGCGCGGGTTGGTGGTGATGGCGTAGATCTGGCCGGCGCCGCCGGTGGCCAGCACCACGGCGCTTGCAGGCAGAATGAGCTGCCGGGATCTGCCATTGACATAGGTGAGTTCGATCGCAGCAACACGCTCGTCGCGGATGACGAGATCGCGCGCGGCATAGCCTTCGAGCACAGTGATTGACGGGGTCTTCCTCACCGCGGCGAGCAGCGCATGCATGATAGCGCGGCCGGCAGTGTCACCCTTGACGTGGAGAATGCGGTTTCGGCCATGCGCCGCCTCGCGGCCCAGGCTGAAATGGCCTTCGAGGTTCTTATCGAACGGCACGCCATAGCGGAGCAGGTCCTCGATGCGGTCGCGGGCCTCGTTCGCCAGGAGATGGGCGATCTTCTCATCGACGATACCGGCGCCGGCGCGGATGGTGTCGGCGGCATGCGAGTCAGGGCTGTCGCCCTCGGCGACTGCCGCGGCTATGCCCGCTTGGGCCCAGAGGCTCGATGCGCCTTCGCCGAACCGCGCCGCGGAGACCACTGTCACCGAGAGCGGCGCAAGCTTCAGCGCGGTAAACAGGCCGGCAAGGCCCGCGCCGACAATGACGATGCCGCCGCCCGTGTTTCGCGCCGGCATATGAGTTGTTGAGCTGGTCACTTCGCGTACGCCCGCTACTCGACGCCCCGTCAATTGTTGAGATTGATCATGCGCTCGACCGCCATCCGGGCGCGCTCAGCGACATGCTCGGGGACCGTGACCTCCTCTTTGAGGAACACGAGCGACTCGAGGATTTTCGGCAGCGTAATGCGCTTCATGTGCGGGCAAAGATTGCAAGGCCGCACGAACTCGACGTTCGGCATTTCGACGGCGACGTTGTCGCTCATCGAGCACTCGGTCACGAGCAGCACCTTGGAGGGCTGATGGTCCTTGACCCACTTGATCATGCCCGAGGTCGAGCCAGTGAAGTCGGCCTCCACAAGCACGTCGGGCGCGCATTCGGGATGCGCGATGATCTTCACCCCGGGATCTGCCTCGCGATAGGCGCGGAGCTCGTCGCCGGTGAAGCGCTCATGCACCTCGCAATGACCCTTCCAGGTAATGATCTCGATATCGGTCTTGGTCTGCACCCACTTAGCGAGATACTCGTCGGGAATCATGATCACGCGCTTGGCGCCGAGCGATTCGACGACCTTCACCGCGTTTGACGAGGTGCAGCAGATGTCGGACTCTGCCTTCACCTCGGCAGAGGTGTTGACGTAGGTCACCACCGGCACGCCCGGGCAAGCCTCGCGTAGCCCGCGGACGTCGGCGTCGGTAATCGAGGCCGCGAGCGAGCAGCCTGCGCGGCTGTCGGGGATCAGCACCATCTTATCGGGATTGAGCAGCTTCGAGGTCTCGGCCATGAAGTGCACGCCCCCTTGGACGATGATCTCGGCGTCGGTCTTGGACGCCTCACGGGCGAGCTGGAGCGAATCGCCGACCACGTCGGCGACGCAATGGAAGATCTCAGGCGTCATGTAGTTATGCGCGAGCACGACGGCGTTGCGCGACCATTTAAGCTCATTGATGGCGTGAACGTAGGGAGCGAATCCTGGCCACTCGATCGGCGGGATGACGCGAGATACGCGCTCGTAGAGATGCGCGGTGTCACGCGCGACCTCCGCCGTGTAGGCGAGGTCGGGCAGAAGGGCAGGAGGTTGCGCCCTCTGCTCTCTCAGCCCCTTGGCTGGGGTTACGCTGTGAACCGACCTCATTCTCTCCTCCCGCTTAATGCTCAAGTTGAGCATATATGGGTCGTTAAAACATCCGGCGCAAGGCCGGCCCTCCCTATTCTCAGTTTGAGTATAGGGAACTCAGGGGCCGAATCCTAGGGGGACCGCTTCAATCCGCCGCGAGGGCTGTCTCAGGATTGGCCCTTTCCCGCTGTTTCAGCCTGAAATAGCCTCACAAAGGCCTCGAGTTCCGAGGCAGCGGCGTCGGTGACGGCAAAATAAGCGACACCCCCTTGACTCCATGAGCGGGCGAGGAATCCGCGTTCTTCATAGCTTCGCGCCGGCCTAGCGGCCTCCTTTCCAGCGGGTATCTCGGTAAGGCTGATGAGATGCTTGCCGCGGGAATAGACGAGCGTCGCGGCAGGCTCTAGCCCGACCACATCAACCCGCGCTCCCACGAGCGGAAAGCCTTGGCTCCCGAGGTCGGGCACGACCGGCGCAAAAGCAAGCTTGCCGTTGAACCACGGCTTTACCGTGTGGTGGTTAGAAGACGGCACGTCAGTTGGCGCTGGCGCCATGAGGCTGCGGATATGTGCCGAAACCACCTCGCTTGCGAGCTCGTCGCCTGCTTCGCGATGGAGCACGCCAATGGTCATCGACCCGGCAAGCACCGCGCCTGCGAGGAAGGAGGCCGCCAGCGCACCCCAAGCAGGGGTCCGACGCGGAGTGCGTAAGTCGAGGCTGGATGTAACGCGGCGCCTGAGATCAGGTGACGGCACATCTTCAGCGAGATCGGAGCGGAGCACCGCCCTGAGCAAGCGATAGGCCTCGATCTCGGCGGCAAGCGCGGGCTCCGATGCGAGCCGCGCCTCGAAGCGGCTGGCCTCTAGAAAATCAAGCTCACCGTCGAGATAGGCATTGAGCAAGAGCTCGTCGTCCTTTGAGAGGGTCATGTCACGCCCCCGCTGACCGCATCGAGGAGCTTGCGACGGGCGCGGGCAAGCCGCGACATGACGGTGCCGACGGGCAGCTCGGCGATCTCGGCGATGGCGCGATAGTCGAGCCCATGAATCTCGCGAAGCACCAGCACCTCGCGGAATGGCACCGGCAAAGTAGCCATCGCTTTTCTTATCTCCTCGGCCTCGACCTTGGCGATCAGGGCCGCCTCGGGCGTGCGTTCCATAGCGGGAGATTGATCGAGGCGATCGCGGGCGGTCTGGTCTAGATCCTCTGTCAATACCACTGCCGAAGGCCGATTCTTGGCAAGCCAGCTATAGCTCGTGTTGCGCACAATGGTCAGCGCCCAGGCGCGCGAGTCTCCACCGCCAAATCCGCGAATGCCTTTGAAGGCCCGGAGCGAAGCCTCCTGCACGATATCCTCGGCATCGGCACGGCTGCCGGCAAGCCAGCGGGCGAGCCGAAAGGCATCGACGAGGTGAGGCAGAAACACCTCGGCAAAGCGATCCTGATCTGTCGCGTCGCCCACATCCAACCGGTTGGAAGCCGCACTCCCTTTAGTCTAGCCTCATTCAAGGCGTGACGATGATTTTTCCGGTCATGCGCGGATGGATCGCGCAGAAATACTCGATGGTGCCTGCCGCCGGGAACGTCTGCGTGAAGCTCTCGTCGGTGTCGAGCGCGTTCGAGCGGAATGTCCCATTCTTTTCGGAAACCACATGAGGGATATTGACCCAAGTCACCGTCGTTCCTGCCGTAACCGTGAGCGTGGGCGGATCGAAGGTGAAGTTGGCGATTTTTATTTTGGCGTCTTCGGCAAGTCCCGGCGCGGCCGAGAGCATGAGCACGGCGGCAAGTGCCGCGATCTTCACGTGGAGGCTGGTCATGTTTCAGATCAGCTCGCGAGCGTGCCGTCGGTTATGGCGAGAGGCTTGTCGCCCACCCGCACCGAGACGCTGGTAATGCCGAGCACTGAGCGGAGCTGGTCTGCCGGCACCGTCATGGGCCCGGGCGAAGGCGCGGTACCAGGGACCGGCTGCGGGAAGCAGGTGGAGCGTGCAGTGTGGAAGGTCATATTGCCTTCGACCTTCTGCACGATCTGATGGATATGGCCGTTGAGCACAGTCACCGAGCCAAAGCGCTTCAACATGTCGAGCGCCCGCAGGCCGTCGTCGGTGCCCCATCCCCAATCGGCATAGACCGTCCAGAGCGGGATGTGCGCGAACACGACATCGGCGTCGAGTTCGACTTGTCCTTGATGTCGTCGGCAAGCCAGGCGAGCTGCTCGGGCCCAAGCCTGCCAAGTCCGCCGGCTTTCAGATCGACCACATTGACGAGCCCGATGAAGTGCACGCCGTGATCGTCGAAGGAGTACCAGCCTGCTCCCTTGGCACCCTTGCCATAGCGGACGAGATAGGCCTTGCACACACCTTCATCGACGAAATCGTGCTCGCCGGGGACGTAATGCACATCGAGCGCGGCCTCGCTGATTAGCTGGTTGGCATTGTCGAACTCGTCAGGCTTCGAGAGATGGGTGATGTCGCCGGTGTGGATCATAAAGGCGGGCTTGGTCGGCACAGCCTTGATCTTGGCGATCGCGTCACGCAGCGTGCCGAGCGCATCTGGGTTAGCGGGCTTGTTGAAGCCGATTTGACTGTCGCTGATCTGGAGGAAGGTGAAAGCCGGAGTTTCAGCGGCAAGGGCGTTGCCGAGGAGGTCGTCGCCGAGAAGGCCCAAGGATTTCGGCACGCCGCCAGACAAAGTCCACAGCACGCCGGTGCCGGCCCAGATCATGCATTCGAGTGCACCCCTCCGGCTAACTCCTGCCTCTTCCGTCTCGTCTCCCGTGGCTTCAGGCTCAAGGGTTCTGTCTTCGCTCATTGTGGCCTCCTCGCTGTGCCTGGTTCGTGGTGAGGAGACCGGGGAAGAAAGTCATTTATTCCCGGGGCTTTGAAAAAATGTATGCTAGCTGTTTAATGCTCAAACTGAGCAAATTATTGGAAGCTGTTGCTTCTTGGGAACACAGCGGCGCGGAAGGCCCGAGAAGCCGGCAATTCGCTGTGGCCCTGTCTGCAAGTCTCAGACTAATTTAGGCGAGGGTAGGGGTTGCAAACGATGCGAGTACGATCCCTGATCGCCGCCTCGGTGGCGATTGAAGTCCTTGTGCTCAGTGCTGTGGCCTCCATGCCGGCCTTCGCGCAGGACAATCCTGCGGCGCCTCCCGCCGACACGACACCTGCTGTAACTCCTGGCGCAGCCTCTCCGGCCCCTGCTCCTCCACTGACAGTAGTCCAGACCACACCCCAGCCCGTCGCGGCGACGCCGGTCGTCGAGAGCATTCGCACCAAGCTCGCAGGCCTCGATAAGACTTCGTCCTCCGACGATGTCTCAGCCCTTGTAGCCTTTTACAACGAGCGCGGCGAGCCGCTGTGGATGACCGACATGGGCCTCTCCGGCCAGGGGCTCGCCGTGGTCGACGAGATACGACGGGCCGACGACTGGGGTCTTGCCAGTTCAGCCTTCGACCTACCGCCCACCGGCGATCTTCCCGCTTCGCCCGAGGCTGCTGCGTCTAACGAGATCAAGCTAGATCTCGCCATCCTCGAATATGCGCGCTTCGCGCGCGGTGGACGTGCCGATCCCGCGAAGCTAAGCAAGCTGTTCGGCATGACGCCGACCTTGCGCGCTCCGAAGACGGTGATGACCGAGATCGCCGCTGCCGGCGCGCCCGATGCCTATCTTCGCTCTCTCAATCCGAAGCACGAGCAGTTCCAGCTGCTGCATCGCGCTCTGGTCAAGGCGCGCGCAGAGGGCGAGGTCGGCGGCAAGTCGGCTAACACGCAGAAGATCGTCATCAACATGGAGCGCTGGCGTTGGTTGCCGGAGGATCTCGGCTCGCTCTATGTCTGGCTCAACATCCCGTCCTACATCGTGCATGTGGTCAAGGACGGGAAGACGATCTACACCGACAAGATCGTCGTCGGTGAATTGAAATACGCGACCCCGGTCTTTTCGGCCGATCTCAAGTCAGTGGTGTTCAATCCGGAATGGACAGTTCCGCCCACCATTGTCAGGGAAAACCTTCTGCCGAATTTGCGCGGCGGCGGCGGACTGTTCAGCCGCAACACCTCGATCCTCGACCAGCACGAGCTAAAGGTGAAGTACAACGGCCGCTTCGTCGATGCCGGCAGCATCGATTGGAATAACGTGAATATGGGCGCGATCAGCTTCGTTCAGGCCCCCGGGCCCAACAACGTGCTCGGCAAGGTCAAGTTCGTCTATCCCAACCCGTATTCCGTCTACATGCACGACACCATCAAGGAAGGCCTGTTCGACAAGGAAGAGCGCGCGGAGGGGCATAATTGTCCGCGCGTCGGCAATCCTGGAAAGATTGCCGCAGTGGTGCTTGCCGCCGACCAGAACATGCCCCAGGCAGATGTCGATAAACTGCTCGCCACGGGCTCCAACAGCTCGGTCAACATCACCCATCACGTGCCGGTGCATACGACGTATTTTACTGCCGTGGTCGACGACCAGGGCAAAGTTCAGACTTTCGCCGATGTCTACAAGCTCGATCCAGTGGTGGGCGCCGCCATCCTTGGCAAGGAGGCGAAGCCCGAGGCCGTCGCCGACGACGGCGATCCGAAGCCCAAGCCGCAGAAGCCAGACAGCCCCGCACCAAGCGGCTTTGCCCCAGGCATTGCCAATCCCTAATCCATAGCCGGCGCAACGGGTGCAGAATCGCAGGATATTGTTGCATCCTGTGCATTACCCATGGGCCTTTGGGGCTTCTTTTGCTAGGCTTGAGTCCGACTCGGCACCGAAGGAAAGCAACTTTCGTGCAATCGCAATTCACCGTCGGCATCAACGTTGAAGGCAGGGGCGACCGCATCGTGGTCAAGGCCGAGGACGCCCTGATTGCCGCGCTGAAAGTCAAGGCTGAGCGACCTCACGCCCAGATTACCTATGTGCGCCGCCTCAACCGGCGCGGCGATCAACGCCATCCTCCCCACAGGCTCGCCGAAAACCTCGGCTAGCTCTTGAGCCGGTAACCGATCTTGAAGATCCACGCCACCACTGCAAGACAGATGGCGAGGAACAGGCCGATCATGAAAAGGCTCACCGCCGGGGTCACATCGGCGATCTCATAGAAGCTCCAGCGGAATCCGCTGACGAGATAAACCACCGGATTGAACAGCGTAACCACCTGCCAGACCGGCGGCAGGACCGATATCGAATAAAAGGTGCCGCCGAGGAACGTAAGCGGCGTGATGATGAGAAGCGGCACGAGCTGAAGCTTCTCGAAGCCGTCAGCCCAAATGCCGATAATGAAGCCGAGCAGGCTGAAGGTCACCGCGGTAAGCAGCAGAAAGCCGGCCATCCAGAAGGGGTGCGCGATTCTGAGCGGCACGAACAGCCAGGCCGTGGCGAGGATGATCAAGCCGAGGACGATCGACTTGGTGGCGGCGGCCCCGACATAGCCGCCCACGATCTCCAAATAAGAGATCGGCGCCGAAAGCAACTCGTAAATGGTGCCGGTGAAGCGCGGGAAATAGATGCCGAACGAGGCGTTGGCGACGCTCTGGGTGAGCAGCGTCAGCATGATCAGCCCAGGCACGATGAAGGCGCCATAAGGCACGCCCTCGATCTGCGTGATGCGCGAGCCGATGGCAGCTCCGAACACCACGAAATAGAGCGACGTGGCGATCACCGGCGAGACCACGCTTTGCAGCATGGTGCGCCGCCAGCGCGCCATTTCGAAGCTATAGATTGCCGCCATTGCCGGCAGGTTCATCTCTGGCCCCTCACGAGATCGACAAAAATGTCCTCGAGCGAGCTCTGTGATGTGTCGAGGTCCTTGAATCTGATGCCGGCGCGGGAAAGGTCGGTGAGAAGACCGGTGATCCCCGTGCGCGGGCCTTGCGTGTCGTAGGTGTAGACGAGCTCGCTGCCGCCATTGGCGAGCGTCAGATGATGTCCCTCGAGTTCGGACGGGATGGCGCGCAGGCTGTCATGCAGCTGCAGTCTCATTTGCTTCTTGCCGAGCTTGTGCATCAGCTCGACCTTGTCCTCAACGAGGATCAGCTCGCCCTTGTTGATCACGCCGATGCGGTCGGCCATGTCCTCAGCCTCGTGGATGTAATGCGTGGTGAGGATGATGGTGACGCCGGAATCCCTGAGCGAGCGCACGTTCTCCCACATGCCCTTGCGCAGCTCGACATCGACGCCGGCCGTGGGCTCGTCGAGAAAGAGCACGGTTGGCTCGTGCGACAGTGCCTTGGCGATCAAGACCCTGCGTTTCATGCCGCCCGACAGCGTCATCAGTTTGGAATCCCTGCGGTCCCACAACGAGAGGTCCTTCAGCACCTTCTCGATATAGCCGGGGTTCTCCCATTTGCCCCATAGCCCACGGCTGAGGGAGACCGTCGCCCATACGGTCTCGAACATGTCTGCCGTGAGTTCCTGCGGTACCAGCCCGATCATCGCGCGGGCGGCACGGTAGTCTTTAATGATGTCGTGGCCGCCGACCGTGACGCTGCCGCCGGTCAGATTGACAATGCCGCAGATGATATTAATCAGCGTGGTCTTGCCCGCGCCGTTAGGGCCGAGCAGAGCGAAGATCTCGCCTTTGCGAATGTCGAGATTGATGCCCTTCAGGGCCTGAAAGCCCGAGGCGTAGGTCTTCGACACATTTTTGATGGAAAGGATCGGCTGCATCGGCGAATCGAAAGGGTAGCAAGGAGAAGGAGACGGCAAGCTCGGCGGCCCTATCGAAGCTGGCAGTATGGCAACTATGCGGCGCGCTTCGCGATTTCAATCGGGGGCAGCTTCTAGCTTGAAGTAATCGACCACACTCGGCTGGATCACCTTGGCGTGCAGGGTCAAAAGCACCAGTTTGGCATCGAGGCTCGTACCGGGCTCGATCGCAGCCTCGATTCGCCTTTCGATTGCGGAAGCAAGCCTAGCATCGTTGGCATGCGCGAAAGCGTCGCCACCGAGCATGCAGTAAGCGATGATTTCTGCCGAGGCACGGTAGAAGTTTGGCGCCGGTTCGCCGTCCTTGACGTGCTCCCTCAGCAAGCTGACGGCGGTGAGCTTGACGGCCTCAGGCACAAGATTGGGGTGCAGATCGACCGAGCGAAGGGCTTTGTCGAACTTGCGCAGCTCGAGCGACCGTCCGAACAGGCCAAACAGGCCAAGCGAAAGTCCAGGCCGCGTCATAAATGTTTTAGTTCAGCTTTGCTGCGCCAGCTCGCTGTCAGCCCTGCTTTTCTGCCAACGTAAGCTTGAGAATTTTGCCGTTGTCCTCGTCGGTAAGGGCGTAGACCGCGCCGTCAGGTCCTTGCACCACATCGCGGACGCGGGTGCCCATGGGGATGCGCTGCTCGTCCGTCACCTTCTCGCCGTCGAGGGTCAGTCTCACGATCGCCTTGGACGACAATCCTGCAAGGAGGAGATTACCCTTCCAGCCGGGAATGGCGTCGGCCGTGTAGAACGTAATGCCCGACGGTGAGATCACCGGGTTCCAATGATAGATCGCATCGGCGAACTCTGGATGCGTCGGCGGCTCAGGGATCGGGCGGCCATCATAGTGCATGCCCCAGCTCACCACCGGCCAGCCGTAGTTGCGGCCTGCCTCGATGATGTTTAGTTCGTCGCCTCCCCTTGGGCCAAACTCGGACTCCCATAGCTTTCCGGTCTTTGGGTTGATAGCGGCGCCTTGCGCGTTACGGTGGCCATAAGACCAGATCTCGGGCATTGCGTGCTCCTTCTCGACGAAGGGATTGTCGCCAGGGATAGTCCCGTCGGGATTGATGCGCACGATCTTGCCCAAGTGGTTGCTGAGGTCTTGCGCGGTCTCGAACGTAAACCGCTCGCCGAGGGTGATGAACAGCTTCCCGTCGGGCGCGAACACAAGCCGCGACCCGAAATGATTCCCGCCGGAGACCTTTGGAAGTTGCCTGAAGATCACCTCGACATTATCGATACTGCCGTCACCGAGCTTGCCACGGGCAACGGCGGTTCCGGCGTTGTCTTCACCAGGCTCCGAATAGGAGAAATAGACCAACCCGTTGTCGGCGAAATGGGGATCGAGCGCCACGTCGAGCAGCCCGCCTTGGCCTTGCGCGAAGACCTCTGGCACGCCCTTGAGCGGCTCGGACTTTGAGCCATCCTTGCTCACGATGCGAAGGCGCCCTGGCCGCTCGGTCACGAGCATGCGCCCATCAGGAAGAAATGCCAGCCCCCAGAGATGCTCAAGCCCGTCGGCAACGGTCTCGACCTTGATCGAGCCCTCCTTCGTGTCGACTACGCTCTCTGCAGCGCGGGAAGGTTGCGACATCATCGTCAATGTCGCGCTTGCCCATAGGAGCGCAGCGCAGAGCAAGCCCCCAACCGCCAGACTGGATCGAATTGCCATGCTCTTGTTGCGCAATAGAGACCTCCAGACCGCGTTAGCCTTGGGCGCGACCGGCTTTGACGCGCAAGCCCGGGGCCGGACGCTCGAGCACCACCTCGCGGCGGAAGCGGTAGAGCCTCGCAGGACGCCCGCCAGTCTCAGTCGAAACATTGCCAGTGGCCTCGACGAGTCCACCCTTTTCGACCAGCCGCCTGAAATTCTGCTTGTGCAGCAGCGTGCCTGAAATGGCCTCGACGGTCTTTTGCAGGTCGTAGAGCGTGAATTCCGGCGGAAGCAGTTCGAACACAACAGGGCGGTATTTCAGCTTGCCGCGCAGCCTGCCCATGGCGGTGGCGAGAATCCGGCGGTGATCGAAGGCCATCGCACGCCCCAGCTCTGGCGACTCGGACCATTGTGCCGCAGCGGGGCGGCCGTCCCGCTTGGCTTCGGCTACGAGCCCGGCCTCGTAAAGAAGCTCGTAGCGCTCAAGCACCTTCTCCTCGTCCCACTCCGCGCCCACGCCGAACCCGATCTTGAGCCGCTCGGCGCGCCGTAACGCACGGACAGGCTCATCGGGAAGCGGCGGACGCTCGGCCCATAACTTCAGCCGGGGAATGATGTCCTCGGTGAGGATGTCAGGCTTTCCTTTGCGCCAGTCCTCCCAGGGGAAATAGGCGTACCAGGGCGACCAGTGGGAGCCCATCAGCTCTTCGGCGCCGCGAGTGAGCGCGAGGTAGCCCACCGACAATGTGTGCTGCCCGCCTGGCTCTGCGTGGCGGCCTCTGTCGCCGAAGGTATAGAGCTGCTCGACATAGCCGAGCTCGAGCCCGGTCTGACGCTTGACCCATTCGCGGAGGCCGATCTCGAGCGTACGGTGGGCGCGCGGCGCAAACGGGCCGAAGGGAAGCGCATCCCATGCGCCAGCCCCCGCCATGCCCGGCCGCACTACAAGGATGTGGGGCTGCTGCTCGCGCACCGTGACGATGGCGGCATTCAGCCCAAGCTCGATCTGAGGGTCGTTGCTCGAGGATTCCTCGGCGGGGGCCTTGCGCCTCGGCTCAGCCATAGCGGTTTCTAGGCGGCAAGGCGCGCCGGCAGGGCAAATACCTCGGCCTCCTCCGCCACCTTGCCACGGCCGATGTCCTCCACCGCGGTCATCATGCGGCCATTGCGGGACAGGGCCTCGTCGGCAAGCGCAACGAGAAGGCGGTTAGGATAGGCGGTCGGCGAGGCGCGGCGAAGCGTTCGCGCCACCTCTAGCTCAGAGGCACCAGGGTTCAGCGCGCAAAGGGTGATGAACGCCGCGGCAGTGGAGCGGCTGATTCCTGCCCAGCAATGGATCAGAAGCGGCGCCTTGCGGTCCCAGGCGAGGGCGAACCTGATGAGGTCCAATACGTGACTCTCGCACGGAAGCACGAGGCCAGGCTGGGGCTCGCAGATGTCATTCATGGCGAGGCGCAGATGCCGCTCGGGCCCGATGCTCGCCGGGGTGTCGATGACGGTCTCGTCGTTGATCAGGGTTACGAGATGGCTCACGCAGGCGTCGGCGATGGTGGTCTGGACCAGGCTGAGCGGCGCGACATAGATCGTCTCTGGCGACATAGCGGGCTCAATCTTAGTCGGTTGTCTCGTTAGAACTAGGGCGTCCATCTCGCTTTGCCTTGCGAATCACTTTCTGCTCGGTTCCCCAATCATCTGGCAAGCTCGTTGAAATGTTTTATGAACCGCGCCTCTCCCTCTGCCGCAGGAAACGGGCTCAAATGCGACAGTGTCTTGACGAGCGCGGGACTGAGGCCGCGCGGCTGGCCAAAAAAGCGCCTCGCCTCGTCGCGCGCAAACCCGGCGAGACAAGTTGCTTCATAGAAGGCCGCGATCCGATCGGCCCGCTTGATGAGCTTGGTGACCTCCGCCGGAAGCTTGACCAGAAGACCGAAACGGAGGTGGATGGCGGCAAGGAGCTTAGCCTCGAAGGCCCTGTAGTCGAGCGACAGCGCCGCCTTGAACGGGCTGATCAGGTCGCCGATGACGTATTCCGGCGCGTCATGGATTAGGGCAGCGAGCCTGAACCGCGGGTCGAGCTTGGGCTCAAGCTCCGAGACGATCGTCTCGACGAGGAGGCTATGCTGGGCCACCGAGAAAGCGTGCTCGCCGTCGGTCTGCCCATTCCAACGGGCGACGCGAGCAAGCCCGTGGGCGATGTCCTCGATCTCGATGTCGAGCGGCGAGGGGTTGAGCAGGTCGAGCCTTCGCCCGCTCAGCATGCGCTGCCACGCGCGCGATCCGGCGTTTGCCGGAACTTTATGCATCATTTCGGCGGTGCCCATCGTCAAATCACGTCTCAACGGTGCAATAGTGATGCCATCAATAATTGCACGACCGCCTCAAGAAGAAATGGACGAGGGCCCCTCATGGTGCCATTCATTGCAGTGGTTTATCAGAGTACAGCTTAATCGAGTCCGTCAGGTGGAGACCCGATATGGCAAAGCTACCAAGATATTCGTTGGCACATGACGTCAAGAGAAAGCGCTGGGTGCTCAAACATGAAGGCACCGGCCAAGCTGTCAAGAGTTTCGGAACCAAAGCCGCGGCGACCAAAGGCGGGGTGCTAGAGAAGGCCGTTGGCGGAAAAGGCTCCGTTCGCATCAGAAAACGTAACGGCAAGATCCAAGAAGAGCGAACCTATCCGCGCAGCGCAGACCCCCGCGGCTCTAAGGGTTAGATGGCGTTCGGCCGAGCCTTACGCAAGCCGCGTGACGAGGGCAGGTTATAAGGTGATCGTTCACCATGCCGGTCGCCTGCATGAAGGCGTAGACGATCGTCGGACCGCAAAATTTGAAACCGCGCGACTTGAGCTCTTTGGAGATTAAGCGTGACAGCTCCGTCTCGGCGGGAATTTCGGCGATTGACTTGTAGCGATTGACGATCGGCTTGCCGCCGACGAAATCCCAGAGTAGGGCGCTGAAACCTGGGCCGCTCTCCTCGATTTTGAGCCAAGCGCGCGCCGAATCGATCGCGCCCTCGATCTTCAAGCGATTGCGCACGATGCCCTCGTCTTTCATCAGGGCCTCGACTTTCCTTTTGGTGTAACGCGCGACCTTCTCGGGCGCGAAGCCGTGGAACGCGGCGCGGAAGGTCTCGCGCTTGCGCAAGATTGTGATCCACGAGAGGCCGGCCTGAAAGCCGTCGAGAACGAACTTCTCGTAAAGCGCGCGGTCATCCCGCTCCGGCACACCCCATTCCTCGTCGTGATAGGCAATGTAAAGGGGATCGACGCCCGGCCAAGGGCAGCGTTTTGGGTTGGCCTTCCTCATGCCGAAAGCGCCGCGGCCGGGACCGAGAATTTCGCGAAGGAGGGTTGGCGGAGCCCGAGCTTCACGCCAGCGGCCGTGAGCGGGATGCCGCGGGCGAGCGCCTCCTCGGCGCGGTCGAGCCGCACAAGCGCGAGCCCTGATGCGCCGCTGACCGAGCCGATGGTTCCGATCGGCATGTTTCCGACCTCGATGTTTGAGCCTGGAGAGGGAAGGGGTCCTTCGCCCTCGACCGGCACCACGCGCCTCCTGGCCGTGCCCCTATGTTCCATGCGCGAAACGACCTCCTGACCGACATAGCAGCCTTTGGCGAAATCGACGCCGCCAAGCTGATCGAATAGTGCTTCGTGAGGAAAGGCCTCACCGAAGGCAAAGTCGAGCCCGCCTTCCGGCACCCCTAGCCTTATCCGCAGGAGGTCGTAATCTCCTTCTGAAGCCTGCGCGTAACCGAGCTCGGCGACATCGCCGCCGGCCGCCAGAATGATACGGAACCCGATTTCGGCTAGCCGCGGGTCGGCATAAGCGACAGCAGCTTCTCGAAGGCGAGGCGTCCCATCCCAAGCGGCCGCTATGGCAAGGGACGGCTCCTCGGCGATCTCGACCTCCGCCCTCAACCGATAGAAACTGAGCCGCTGCGCGAGCTCGCCAGCCTTGACCTTGGCAACGTCGAGGAGATAACCGCCCTCGACCGCAACGACGAAGAAGTCGAACAGAATCTTGCCCTGTGGACTGAGCAGCCCGGCATGTATGGCACAGTTGCCATGCGCCTTGCCGACATCGTTGGTGATCAGCCCTTGCAGATATTTGCGCGCGTCGGCGCCTGCGACGCGGATGACGCCGCGGCGCTGAAGAAGAGCCGCATGGCAATGGCTCATATCCCGCCCTTCTGCTACCAAGGCCTCCGACATTTATGGGAGCGGGCTG
>Ga0126381_100004078_pt1 | contig 15866 bp, 14 predicted proteins | sample PanSoiMetPlot_28_FD_96465 | JGI IMG/M metagenome (GOLD analysis project Ga0126381, IMG submission 96465) | Tropical forest soil microbial communities from Panama - MetaG Plot_28 | ecosystem: Environmental > Terrestrial > Soil > Tropical forest > Bulk soil | place: Panama | collected 2016-02-17 | reverse complement strand
GTCGCCGGATGCAACCATCGCGCCGGTAAGCTCTCCCTTCACGCAGAGCGCAACGGCGATCCTCGACCAATCCGGCAGCGTCAGGATGATCAACAACGCCGGCGCGATCCTGGCCGTCACCACAATCCAGACCCCGCAAGCCGGTGCCTTCGTGGTCAACACTACTCAGGCCATCAATCTGCTCGGCGGCACCACCGGCAATACGGTGATAAATAATAGCGGCATCATCGAAGGCGATGTGCTGTTCAATTCCGGCGGCGGCAACAACGTGCTGAACGTCGGCAATACCGGTACCGGCTTCGGCGACACCAGCGGGAATGCCAATTCCACGGTCGCTACCGTGCAAGGAACGGCGGTCACCAATACGCCTTTCTCGTATGCAACGATATCGGGGCGTATAGATGGCAACGTGTCTGGCGCCCCCCCTGTCACCGAAGTGGGATTGATTGATTTTGGCTCCGGCACGGGCAACGAGTTGCATGTCGGCGGCTTCGGCTTTGTGAATGACGTGATCGAGTCGGCGCCCGGCGGTGTGAATGTCCAGGTGGACAATAACGGTCAACTGTTCGTCGCCACAAACACTGCTGTTCCCACTTTCAACGTCAGCAATCTGAACGTGAGCGCGGGCGGCGAACTGGGGCTCACGATCAATCAGATCAACGCCAATGCGTTCACGCCCGTGGTGTTGGCGCAAAGCTCGGCCGCGATCGATCCCAACGCCAAAGTGGGCTTGCAATTCGGCAGCTTTATCTCTTCGGGCACGACCGCGGCTAGCGTGAACAATCCCACGCCTCAGACCGTGATCCTGGTGAGTGCGCCGGGCGCCAATTTCGCGCCTCTCATCGCCAACGAAAATCCGGTGATGGCCACGCAAGTGCCCTTCCTGTTCCAGGAGACGTCGACGCCATTGTCGCAAGGCACGGCTTCGAACGGCAACACCACACTGCTGCTCACGCTCACGCCGCGCGCGCCAGGGCCAACCAATCCGAACGGTTCGCCGGGCCTTGGTCTATCCGGCGACGCGTTCAACCTTTTTCCTCATACCGCCGCCGCCTTGGCCAATGATCCACTGTTGGGCTCGGCCATCGCCTCCAACCTCACCGTCTACAACACGAATGGCATACCGACGAGCGGGATCAATGTGGCAGCCAGCCAGCAGAAGGCCCAGCAGGTCTTTTCGCAATTCACGCCCGATGTCTCGGGCGGTACTCGCCAAGTCGCGATCATGCTTACCGATCAGGAAACCGGTCCTACGGCGGCGCGCCAGCGCCTTCTGCGCTCCTATGCCAATCAACCGGGCGAGCTTACGCTGTGGAGCACCCAGTATGTAGGCTTTATCGACAATAACGGCCGGGTGGACCCCGCCGGCACGCTCACCAACTACAAGGATCACGGCTTTGGCTTCGCCGTGGGCGCGGATGGCGGCTCGCCGCAAGGCGGCTGGTATGGCGGCGCGCTGAGCCTCTATAACGGCGACGTTACCCAGACTTTGCCGCGCGATACCATCACCCATGAAAACTGGTACATGCTCACCGGCTACACCGATTGGCGCGGCAAGCATATCTTCCTCGATACCACGGGCACGGTGGGTTACGGCACACTGGACGGCAGCCGCAAGCTAGTCATCGGCGATCAGTCCCGCAACGCGGTTGGTAAGCGCGCCGCGCTTCTCGGCTCACTGGGTGCTACCACCGGCGCCTTCTTCAATTACGGCCCCGTGAACTTCATTCCGCATGTGGCGATGGACGGCCTGGCCTCCCGCGAGGAAGGCTATACCGAAAGTGGCGGTGGCAATGGCATGGATCTCCAGGTGGCGCCTTACTACGCCAATTCATTCCGCGTTTCGCTCGGCAGCGACTTCACCACCAGCTTCGACGCGTTCGGCGCGACGGTCACCCCCGAAGCACGGATCGGTTATCGCTACGACATGGTCAATATGCCCGTGAAGTTGAAGGCTGGATTTGTATCGACCGGTGGACTCCAGACACCCGGTAATGTCGTTACTTTTGTCGGTCCCGACCCGGACAGCGGCAATGCCGTGGCCGGTCTGAGCCTTGGCGCGGGCACCGACACCTGGCAATTGGGCATCAATTACGACTGGATACGCGGCAATAATGGCTCGACGTCACAGGTCGGCACTTTGACACTGCTGGGCCGTATTTAGGCGTGCGTCTTTTGAAGGTCCGTGCGCTGTCGCTACGGATAGGGCTCGTCGCTCGTCCCGTTGTTCGCAACGAAATGAACCCGTGGGCCATTCCAATGGTTGGATGCCGCTCGGCGCGACGCTCCTGCGCAAGTATCAAAATCCACTGCGCAGCGGATTTTTCCTTTATTTGCCTTTCGCCAAAGCGATGAACTTCGCAACATGCTCTTCGGGGGTGCCGAAAGCTGTGGCGATGCGCACGACCACTTGGCCATTCCGGGGCGGGAGCCAGTCGTGGAAGATCGCGCCGCTTGCGCGCAGGCTTGCGGCCTTTTCCACGCTCATGCGGGCGAACACCATATTGGTCTCGACGGGTGCTGCGATCTCGATGCCGGCGACTTGCCCGAGGGCCTTGGCGATGTGACCCGCCAAGCCGTTGGCGTGTGCGCCGCTCTTGCGCCACAGATCATCCTTCAGCATTGCCTCCAGTTGCGCCGAGACGAAGCGCATTTTCGAGGCGAGATGACCGCCCCTTTTGCGGCGGAACGCAAAATCTTCTCCCAGCGACTTGTCGAAAAAGATCACTGCTTCCGCCGCCAGAGCTCCAGCCTTGGTGGCGCCAAAGCTCAGCACATCGACGCCGCATCGCCACGTCGCGTCCGACGGGCTGCAATTCAGATAGGCCATGGCATTGGCGAAACGCGCGCCGTCCAGATGCAGCTTGAGGCCTTTGGAGTGCGCCATCTCGCCGATCGCGCTCAATTCGGCCTCTGTGTAGACGGTTCCCCATTCGGTGGCCTGACTGAGGCTCACAGCTTTGGGCTGAACGCTGTGAACGCTGCCGTCCAGGCCTGTGAGAGCTTCGGCAATCGCCACAGGCGTGATCTTTCCAGCGTCCCCGTCGAGCCCGATCAATTTGGCGCCAGAGAAGAATTCCGGCGCGCCGCATTCGGACGTCATGATGTGACTGTCCTTGTGACATAGGATCGCGCCATAGGATGGGGTGAGGCAGGCAAGCGCCAGCGCATTGGCTGCGGTCCCGGTCAGAACGGGAAACGCCATCACTTCGTGCTCGAACAATTCGTCGAAGCGTGCAGAGAGCCGTTTGGTAATGGAATCGTTGCCGTATGCGAGTTCGGCCCCGTGGTCGGCCGTGTGCAGTGCGGTCCAGATTTCGGGCAGGGCGCCATAGGCATTGTCGGATGCGAAATTCATGTATCTCACCAGCTTCCCGTATTGGCCATGGACGCCCACGGTTCTTTGGGCGGCAACGGGTGGCCCTCCTGCAGCAGTTCTATCGAAATACCATCGGGCGAACGGACGAAGGCCATATGGCCGTCACGCGGCGGCCGGTTGATCGTGATACCACCCGCTACCAGCCTGTCGCACAGCGCATAAATATCCTTCACCGCATAGGCAAGGTGGCCGAAATTACGTCCGCCTGCGTAACTTTTCTCATCCCAATTCCAGGTCAGCTCGACCATGGGGCTGACGCCGTCTTCACGCAGCTCGTCTTCGGGCGCGGCTAGGAAAACCAAAGTAAAACGGCCTTTTTCGTTGGTCGTGCGCTTGACCTCCTTCAGGCCCAGCTTGGCGCAATAGAAATCCAGCGCCGCCTCCAGATCGGAGACACGCACCATTGTATGCAAATACCGCATGGCCTAACGCCCTCCTTATGCCGGCGCGACTTTCCGCGAAGGGCGAAAATCACGCAAATCCAATGCTCTATCTTCTCGACTGTCACAATTGCCGATTTCGACGGGATTTTTCGCCGCATCCTGTGACACAAAATCCGTGAAAGGAACCATGGCAACCTTTTATCGAAGCGGAAAAATAGTTTGCTGCTTCTGCGAGATTTTTCGGCTCGTAACCCCTTAAGGGAACCGGAATCCACAACAATTATATAGATTTTGCCGTTGTCCCTGGCCAACGCAAATCGTGCTGCACTTGCGAAATCGCTGGAAAAGGACACTAGGGCGCTTCGTCCTGTGCGCCATCGTCGCAGCTTACGCAAAGACTAACGAGGTCGGTCGAATTCGCCTTTCCTCTTGCCAAGCGCGATTACCATTGCTTTAACAAAGCTAACGAGCGCTAGCCAATGGCGCCAGGTTGGGAAGAACTTGTCTCGATCCCAAGTTTGTTAGCCCGGCGCGTGTGCGCCGGGTTTGTCTTGTCTAGTGAGCGAGAGCTATGGAACGTCCACATCACCTTCAGACGGCACAAACGTCCAACAGCAGCAAGCTGACAGGCTTTGTCATCGTTGTTCTGATTCATATCGCCGCAATCGCGGCCCTGGTCACGGCACTAGCCTCTGGCCAGATCATGAAGCAGATTGCGGAAATCAAGGCGTCAGTCGAAGCCGAAAAGACTCCGCCCAAGGCGCCGCCGCCGCCTCCGCCGGATCTGGCCAAGCCGCCGCCGCCGGCTGCTATCATTCCTACAATTTCTATTCAGCAGGAAGCTCCGCCGCCGAGTGTCACGACGGCACCGAAGGCTCCGCCCGCACCGCCCAAGAGCACGGCAGTGCAGGCAGCACCGACCGAGCTCAAGGCTATCCAACGTACGCACAGCTTGCCGCCCTATCCTACTATTTCTCAACGTTTGGGTGAGCAGGGCACTTCGCAGCTCCAGGTTTCGATCAATACCGAAGGCGCTGTCAGCGACTGCAAGGTTGCCAAATCGTCCGGGTCTGAACGCCTGGACAACGCTGCGTGCGAATATGTTAAGGGCCACTGGAAGTGGCAGCCCCCGACGCAAGAGGGCAAACCTGTTGCCGCCACCACCATGGTGGACGTCGTCTGGAACCTTAAGAACGCTCAGTAACCCCCAAACTTTAATTTATCTGCTTATCCACGGAGTGTGAAAATGAACTTCAAGACCCTGACGATTGCAGCCGCTATCGTCTTCATGACCGGCCTGGGCGCTGTTGCTCCGGCTTCTGCCCAGAACGCCGCTCCCGCGGCGCCTGCCGCTTCTGCACCGGCGACACCCGATGCCAATGCCCAACCGGCCGCTCCGGCGCCAGACGCCAACGCCAATGCTGCGGCCCCGGCTCCGGCCCCCGCCGATAAGCCGTCTGCGGCTGCTGCGGCTGCCGATCAGTCCACGCCTTATGGCCTCAGCCACATCTGGGCTACTGGCAGCATCGTTTCGCGCGGTATCCTGGTCGTTCTGGCGATTATGTCACTGGGCACCTGGTACATCTTCTTCACCAAGTGGATCGATCAGCAGCGTATCCTGGGTCAGGTCAAGACCGTCGAAAAGAAGTTCTGGACCTCCGCCACCCTCAATGAAGGCATCGACAAGCTGCCCAAGACTTCGATCTTCCGCGGTATCGCCGAAGCCGGCGTCAACGCGTCCAACGGCGGCACCAGCCTGGTTGGCATGAATGACTGGATCGGCATGTCGCTGACCCGTCAGCTGGAAGACGCCAATGGCAAGCTTCAAGGCGGCGTTACATTCCTCGCCTCGGTCGGTTCGGTCTCTCCGTTCGTCGGTCTGTTCGGTACCGTCATGGGCATTCTGAACGCCCTGATCGGCATCGGCGTCGCCGGCCAGGCTTCGATCGACAAGGTCGCAGGTCCGGTGGGTGAGGCGCTCATCATGACCGCGCTCGGTCTGGCCGTCGCCGTTCCGGCGGTGCTGCTCTATAACTACCTGGTTCGCCGCAACAAGGTCATTACCGAGAAGCTGCGCGCGTTCGCGGGCGACCTGCAGGCCTATCTGATCACCAAGAGCAAGTAGGCTTTAGTAACTAACACGTGGAGAGTCTTGTCATGTCCATCGACGTCCAACACGCACTCGCGGACGATGAGGCGCAATTAAACACCGACATCAACACCACCCCGCTGGTGGACGTGATGCTGGTGATGCTGATCATCTTCCTGGTCACCATTCCGGTGATTGTGAAGAGCATCCCCGTGCAGTTGCCGACGTATCGCAATATTGTCACGGTGACGAAGCCGGAAAATATTGTGATCGCGGTGGACAAGGACGAGAACATCTTCTGGAACAATGTCGAGACCCCGATCACACCAGCGGAGCTGCGGGATCGCTTTATCGCGGCACTCAAGACCGCCATCGCGGCGCACAAAAGTTTCCCGGAAGTGCATATCCGCGGCGACAAGAATGTGCGCTTCGAGGCGGTGGGCCGGGTTGTCTTGGCTGCCCAGCAGGCGGGCATCCTGAAGGTGGGCTTCATCACTGAGCCCCACCCGCTGGACGCTTCCAGTTATTGATTATCTCGTTATTTGGAAGGTAACTCACCATGTCAATGAATGTAGGACCTGGGGCTGGCGAAGGTGAGCCGATGGTGGAAATGAACACCACGCCGCTGATCGACGTGATGCTCGTTCTCCTGACCCTGCTCATTATTACCCTGCCGATCCAGACGCACGCGGTGAAACTGGACATGCCCACACCTAACCAGACCCCACCGACCGTCATTCCGGAGACGGTGGATCTGGGCGTGGACTTTGACGGCACCGTGACCTGGAACGGCACGGCGGTGGACCGCCCAACGATGGACTCCTATTTCGAAGATGCCGCGCGCAAGGACCCACAGCCGGAAATCCATATCAATCCCAACCGCCTCGCCAAGTATGACGCGGTGGCCAAGGTGCTCGCCGACGCCCAGCGTTTGGGCGCGACGCATATTGGTTTTACCGGGATTGACCAGTATAACTAAGCGGTGAGGCATCGCCGCTTGAAAAGCGTGCGGCGTGTCCGCACGCTTTCCTTTTTATGAAGATCGAAGCGAGGTCTTGTTATGACTGCCAATAAGTTGCGTGCCGTTGCTACGGCGTTCCTTCTCGGCACCGCCGTGATTTCTGGCGGTGTGCTGATTGCTTCTATGCCGGCCCAAGCCGCCGTAAGCGCGAAGGTGGGTAAGCCTCTCCAGGAAGCGCAGGCGCTCGCCGAGCAGGGCAACTACAAGGCGGCAATGGCCAAGGTGAACGAGGCTGAGGCTGTGCCCAATAAGACAGCCGAAGAAAGCAAGATCATCGCCCAGATGAAGGAATACATCGCCGTGAAGTCCGGCGATACCTCGACGCCCTCCGGCGCCAAGGCGAAATTCGCCAATGACTACAACGCCCGCAAATACAAGGAAGTGATCGAAGATTCCGAGGCGTTGAAGAAGAATAATGTACTGGATGCCGCCTCCATGCAGGTCGTGGCTCAGGCTTATTATCTGTCGGGCGACAAGCAGGGCTGCCTGAAATACATCAAGAGCAATTTCGGCGCCAATCCTTCCAGCGATGCAACGCTCCAATTGCAGATGAGCTGCGCCCATGACTCCGGGGACGATGCCGCCGAGCGCGCGGCGTTGGAAGCTCTCGTCGCTCATACCGGCAAGACTGAGTATTGGAACAACCTGCTCAAGATGAGCGAACGCGGTCAGGGCATGCGCGATCATGACACGCTGGATGTCTATCGCCTCAAGCTCCTCACGGGCACCATCAGCGGTGCGGATGAGTATACCACGCTGGCACAGCTTGCCCTGCAATTGGGCTTCCCCGCGGAAGCTGCGGCCGTGATCGAGAAGGGTCAGGCCGCCAAGGTGATGACCGGCGATCGCGTCACCAAGCTTCTGACGTTGGCTAAGACCCAGGCCGCCGCCGATGAGGCGAATATGGCCAAGAATCTCGCGGCCGCGCAGGCTGCCCCCAAGGGCGATGCGCTGGTCAAGATTGGCGAAGATCAGTGGGGTCAGGGCAAGGCCAAGGACGCTGTCGCGACCATCAAGGCCGGTATCGCCAAGGGCGTCGACGACAAGAATAATGCCCAAATCCGTCTGGGCATGGCGCTAATCGCTGCTGGCCAGAAGGCCGATGCGCAGAAGGCGCTCGACGTCGTGAAGGGCCCTGACACAGACAAGTCGGCGATGGTCGCCCATCTCTGGTCGCTCTACGCGCGCCACTGATCACAAGTGTTTTGCAGCGAAACGGCCGCCCATCGAGCGGCCGTTTTGTTTTTTTTAGGTCGGCCTCCACGCTATAAACAGAGGGGAGGTCCGATGCCGTTTCTCACACCTGACGAGAGCGAGGCGCTGCTCCTCAGCTTGAAAATCTCCTCCGTTGCGGTGGCGGTTAGTCTGCCATTCGCGGCGGCTACGGCCCTGATTTTGTCGCGTAGTTTTCGCGGGCGGACGTTGCTCGACGGGATCGTGCATCTGCCTTTGGTGGTGCCGCCGGTGGCGATGGGCTTTATTCTTCTGACGATTTTCGGCACCCGGGGCGGCGTGGGCGCCTTTCTCAAGGATCAATTCGGTATCGTACTGGTATTCCGCTGGACCGGCGCGGTCCTGGCCAGCATCATCTTCACCTTTCCGTTCCAGGTGCGTGCCATAAGGTTGGCGCTGGAGGCCCGGGATCAAGGCCTTGATGAGGCCGCGCGCACACTGGGTGCAGGCTTTCTCGACCGCCTGATCAATGTATCTTTGCCGCTGGCCATACCCGGTCTGGTGGCAGGGGCGATTACCGCCTTCGCCGCGTCACTGGGAGAATTCGGCGCCATCATTACCTTCGTTTCCAATATTCCGGGTGAGACCAGGACCTTGCCGCTGGCAATCTATACGGCGCTGCAGACCCCCGGTGGCGCTGCCGAGGCGGCACGACTCTCCGCGCTTTCCATCGCAATCGCGTTCATTTTCTTGCTGGCTGCCCAAACCATCATGCGCCGCGCAACGAGGATAAACGAGGGATGAGCGCTGAGGTCGCCATTCGTCATCGCCAGGGAACGTTCCTGCTGGATGTGACATTCACGGCAGGAAGGGGCGTGACAGCTTTGTTCGGGCCGTCAGGCGCGGGCAAGTCCAGCATCGTACATGTTTTGGCGGGGTTGACGCGGCCCGATCGGGGCCGCGTGGTGCTGGAAAATCGTACCGTGCTGGATACGGAAAAAGGCATTTTTGTGCCACCTGAGAAGCGCCGTGCCGGGTTGGTATTCCAGGACGCACGGCTCTTTCCCCATATGAACGTGGAGACAAATCTCCTTTTTGGCTGGCGCCGCAGAGGAAAACGCGCCGATTTAGCCGAGGTCGCCCGCGTGATCAGGATCCTGGGGCTGGAGTCGCTTCTGAACAGGGCCCCCAAACATTTGTCGGGCGGAGAAAAGAGCCGCGTCGCGCTGGGACGCGCGCTTCTCGCGACGCCGGATATCCTGCTTCTGGATGAGCCGCTGGCGAACCTGGATCAAGCTCGCCGCGCCGAGATTTTGCCTTGGTTGGAACGCCTGCGCGACATAGCGCGTGTGCCGATCTTCTATGTGAGCCACTCGCTCGATGAAGTGGCGCAACTAGCAGACCAGGTAGTGCTCTTGGACAACGGTAAAATCACAGGTTTTGGCAGCGTGTTCGAGGTGCTGGCAGGCCAGGGCGCGGAAAAGCCCCTCGGAGCGGTGCTGGATGCGACGATAGGGGATGATGAAGGTGGGCTGACCGCGCTCTTTTTCGATGGCGGCAAGATTCTGGTCGCGGAGGCCGGCAAAAAGGGAAAGAAGGTTCGCATTCAGATCGGAGCCGATGAGATATTGATTGCGCGCCAAGCGCCCCAAGCCATCAGCGCCAACAATATTCTTCCCGTGGTCATCTCGGACATTCGTATGGAAGGCTCGCGCGCCGAAATCACCATGCGCTGCGGCGGTGCCCGTCTGGTGGCGCGCGTGACCGCGGCCTCAGTCCGGCGGCTGGAACTCGCGGAAGGACTTGAAGTCTTCGCCGTAATCAAATCGGTAATCGTGGAATCGCCGGACGTCAGATCGGGCCCTTGAACACCATGGTCTTGGACAAGGTGAAATTGAAAATCAGTCCCGCCAGCACGCCAAGAATCAACGCCACATAAAGATTGTTGACCGGCGGGGGGGCAAACCGCACCAGGGTCGAATAGAGCCCCACATTGACCAACCCGCCGACCGCGTTGGCGGTGAGAAATCGCAACCACTCCTTTGCCGTAGCCAATAGCCCGCGCGCCCGGTTGGCACGGAACGTGAAATAGCGGTTGCCGATCCAGGTGAAGCTGGCGGCGGAAAGCCAAGAGATGACCCGGCCGGAATAGGGATCAAGACCGACGCGATGGGTCATGAGCCACAGCACCCCGGCATCCACGGGCAGCCCCAAAGCGCCGATCACGGCAAAGCGCAGCAGGGAAAGGCGCGAGAGTTTAGCGAGCAGGTTCATTTTAGGCGCGGGCGTGCCGCGACGCGGGCCGCGTCGGGTTCGTGGGGTCCGGGTATGGCGAGATATGCCACGCGCTTCAATTCCCATCGTCCCCTTGTCACTGTGTCCAGGATGAGGCCGCAGGTGAGCGAAAGGAAGGCCAGCAGCATCAGCCCTGTCGCCAACACAGCGGTGGGCAAACGCGGCACCTGACCCGTCTGAAGGTATTCGGTCACGACGGGCGTACCCGTGATCAGCGACAGTGCCACCAGTACCAGAAAAAAGAACGAGAAAAAGACCAAGGGCCGTTCCTCGCGCACCAGATAGCCGATGGTCGTAAGGATGCGGAATCCATCCCGCCAGGTATTCAATTTGGAGACGGATCCTACAGGCCGTTCCTTGTAGCGCGTATCCATCTCCATCATGGGCATCATCAGCCTGACCGCGTGGATAGTAAGTTCGGTCTCGATGCCGAAGCCTTGCGCGGTCAAGGGAAAGGATTTCACGAAGCGGCGGGACATGATTCGGTAACCCGACAGCATATCGTTGAGCTTTACGTCGAATAGAAGGGCGGCAAGGCCAGTGAGCAGGCGGTTGCCCATTACATGACCGGGCCGATAGGCGGCCGCCTCGGTATGGATGCGCCGGGCGGTCAGGATATCGGCACCGGCGGCGACGAGACTCGCCACCATGCCCGGTGCTGCTCCCGCGTCATACGTGTCATCACCATCCACCAACACATAAATATCGGCCTCGATGTCGGCAAACATACGGCGAACCACATTGCCTTTGCCCTGCCGCGGTTCGCTGCGGACAATGGCGCCCATTTCTCGCGCCCGCGCCATGGTCTGGTCGCGGGAATTATTGTCGTAGACGTAAATGGCGGAATCGGGGAGCACTTCGTGAAAGTCACTCACGACTTTGGCGATCGTGGCTTCTTCATTGTAGCAGGGCACCAGGACGGCGACGCGCGAGCTCATCATCTCTCAAGTTTTTTTGTCAGCGGGCACCACTGATAGATACCCGCGATATTGGTGTCGAATTGCTGGCATTCCGTCCAGCGGATGGCAAGGCCATAATCGGCCAATGCGTCACGGGCACGTCCCATGTCGGTGGCATCAGCGATCAGGTAAAGTTCGCCGCCGGCAAGCAAATGCGCGGCCACGCGCCGGCGCATATCGCCGGTCAGCAAGGTGCCATCCTTGGGCTGCACCATCCAGCCATCGATGCGCAAGATTGGGATTTGGTGCGGCAGCGATGGGGCAATGAAGCCCATCGGAGCGTCGCCCGTCATCAGCACCATGGTCTCGTCTGGGTGGGGGATCGGGGGAAGCGCCACCTGGATGTAGGGATCTTCCACGGGCGCCCGCTCAAGAAAGTCGCTGCGCGCCGTGACCAGGATGGCGAAGCAAAGTGCGGCGAGAATGAGGTAGCGATTTCGCCGTGTCAGCGGATAAAGGCCGACGGCCGCCACGATCGAGGTGGGGGCCAGCATCTCCAGTACGATAATGTAACGATAGATCGCGAACAGACGCAGCCACACGAAATAGCTCACGGCCGCGAATGCGAATAAGGGCATGGTCACGCCCTTGTCGAACAGCGCGTCATCGCTTTCACGGCGCAGAAGCCAGATTATGCCCGCCGGGATCACGGTGACATAGGCCAGCAGCACTCGGATGTCCTGAAAGCCCAAATCGTCAGCCACATGCCAATCGATCGAGAACAGGAAGGGAAACAGAATCTGGCGCCAGAAATGGGTGGGTATAAACCGCATGTCCCGATAAGGCGAAGCCAGCGCCAGCGGCGAGCGCCAATACTCGTTGAAATAGGGGAAGAGCGGGTTTCCTGTCAGCGCCTTCATGTGGAGCATCCACCAGCCGCTGAAGAGCAGGAAGCCCAACACACCCCCGATGCCGCCGGCGAAGAGCCGCACGCTCTGATGTTTGAGCTTGCCACCCAGTGAGAGCAGCGCGGCCGCGAAGCCCATGCAAAACGGCATTTCCGGCAATTTAAGTCCGAAGGCACAACCCGTGATGAAACCGGCAAGGCCCGCGATCATCGCCGCCTGACCCAGCGGACCGGCGCGCAAAGTTTCGCGGTTCAGGATCAGAACGGCGAGGCCCGACAGGATGAACACGCTCATCACATTGTCGTAGTAAGTGGTGCCGAACATGGACAGCGTCAGCGCGCCGGCTTGGCCCAATAACGCAAGCGCTCCTGCGCCGATCTGGCGATCGCCGATCCGGAGCCCCTCACGCGCGATCAGATAGAGCGGCACCACGTTGGCGCCTTGCACGGCGCCCAATATGCCCAAAGCGATCCAGGCGTGGGTATGGACCGCCAGCCAATAGAAGGGGGTATCGAGCAAAGGGTTGTAGTAGCTCGCCTGATGGGCGACGACGACATCCAGTGCCTCGCGGTGATTGAGAAAGGCGTAAGGCGCGTACCAATGATAGTTGCGGAAGTCCCAGCTCGTGTCCTTGCCCAGAACGATCACGAACCCTGCCCAGAACAGGGTAACAAGCAACAGGAATGCCGCCTCTTTGGCCGAAAGCAGGTTTGCGCGGGACGAAGCGGCGCGGGGCGGCGGCGTCATGGAGGAGCTAAGGGCCTGACTTTGGTTTGAGCTTTGGTTCTAACCCGTGCGCCGGGGAGGGGAAAGGTCCACCGTCCCACAGCCGCGATAAAAGTCTTTCAGGTTAAGAACTTAACTCTGAGGCGTCAGGGCTCGTCAGGCTCGACGATGATATTGCGCAGGAATTGCAGGGTGCATGCCCGCCAGGAATGGTCTTCGGCAAAGCGGCGAGGAGAAGGGCTGCCAGGATGTTGGGCAATCTCCAGGGCTTTCAGGCAGGCCGCCTGCAAATCCTGGGCAAGGGCTCCCACCGGCGCGTCCCCCACCACGTCCAGGGGCCCCTGGACCGGATAAGCGGCCACCGGTATGCCGCAGGCCAGCGCCTCCAACAAGACCAGACCGAAAGTGTCGGTACGGCTGGGAAAGACGAAGACATCGCTCGCCGCATAGGCCTCGACCAGGGCCTGGCCGGCGAGGGCGCCCAGGAAGCGCGATTCAGGGTAGCCGGCTTCCAGCTCCGGCCGAGCAGGGCCGTCGCCTACCACCACCTTGGTGCCTGGAAGGTCCAGCCTTAGAAAAGCTTCGATATTCTTCTCGACGGCGACGCGGCCCACATAGAGCCATATGGGGCCGTCATAAGGCAGTCGAGCACCCGCGACAGGGTGGAAATGATCGACATCCACGCCCCGCGACCAGATCCGCAGATTGGTGAAGCCATGCGCTTGAAGCTCTCGCCTGAGGCTTTCGGTGGCCACCATCATGGCCGTGGCGGGGCCGTGAAACCAGCGCAGCCAGCGATAGACCAATTCTTCCGGAATCAGGGGAAGGCGCGCCCGCACATATTCGGGGAAGCGTGTATGGAATGAGGTGGAGAATGCAATGCCGTGCTTGAGGCAGATCGAGCGCGCGCTCATCCCGAGCGTGCCTTCGGTCGCGATATGCACCGCGTCGGGCGCAAAATCGCGTATCTCTTTTTCCAATTGCCGGCGCGGAAACACCGCCAGGCGAATCTCGCGATAGGTGGGCAGCCCAAGGGTAAAACGCCCCTCGGGCGTGGCATAGCGTACCTTATGGCCCAACGCGATCAGGTCTTGACCAAGAACTTCCAGGGTCCGCACCACGCCATTGACCTGGGGTTTCCAGGCATCGGTGACGATGAGGATTTTGAGATGGGCGGCGATGCCGGGAATGGGTCCCGGCATCAAACGTTTGGTCCTACGCGGGAATAAGCGCGGGCGTTGCCGCTTCGGCGGCGCCCAAGGCCGCGTTTCTTTGAGAAGGACTGGCCCAGCGAAGAATCTCCAGATTTCCGCGGGCATCTTCGACAAGGGCGCTGCAGCTTTCAACCCAGTCTCCGTCGTTCAGATAAAGCACGCCACCGATTTGGCGGATTTCGGCATGATGGATATGTCCGCACACCACCCCGTCCACGCCTCGCTTTTCTGCTTCCGCCGCTACGGTTTCTTCGAAGCGCGAGATATATTCGACCGCATTCTTGACCTTGTGCTTCAGCCAGGCAGACAGAGACCAATAAGGCAGGCCCAACTGCTTGCGGACCTGGAATAGAACGTCATTCCAGCAAAGGGCCACGCCATAGGCCCAGTCCCCCACATGCGCCAGCCACTTGGCGCACGCGATCACGCCATCGAAGCGGTCGCCATGTAGCACCAGCAGACGGCGGCCGTCGGCGGTCTCATGGATGGTTTCGAACGCCACTTCGACGCCGGCGAACAGGCGGCCCGCATAGGCACGGGCAAATTCGTCGTGATTGCCCGGGACGAAGATCACCCGCGCGCCATTGTCCACCTTGGCGAGAATCTCTGCCACGACACGGCTCTGCGCTGAGTTCCAATACCAGCGGCGCTTGAGTTGCCAGCCATCCACGATATCGCCCACCAGAAACAGGGTGGAGCATTCATTATGGGCCAGGAAATCGGCGAGCGCCTCGGCCTTGCAGCCGCGCGTGCCCAAATGCGTGTCGGAAATGAAGATGGTGCGGTGATTACGGCAAGGCCGGAGCGGCCGCCCGGTTGTGGAGCGAGCGTGCTGGGCGAGAACGCCTTGGGCACTCTCGAACCAGGCGCCTCCACGGAAAGGCGAGTCGAAAACAGACCGTGTCATCTTGGTCTCCCGCTTTCGTCCGGGTGCGTCCTATTCGCGCTCCCGCGGGGGAAGTAGCTGACCCGCGCGAATCTTTTGTTGCGGCTGAACGACGGACTGATGAATCTGCTGGGACGAATGCTCGCGTGCCTGGCACGTTTACAAATTTTTCAGAGTTGTTGCGCCGCACAATTGCCGTAATCCGGCGCAGACGCACGGAAATCCATGGTCTGTCATGTAAAATATGCAGGGTTTACCACGGAATACTTGGATTCGAACCGATTTCTGGGCTTGCCGAAGCAGATGAGTTTCATCATATTGCTGCAGCGCGGTATTGCGGATCCGTTCTGCGAAGCCGCCGCCCTTTCTGGGCGTTTCCTCCCTGAACTTGGCCGCTTTGGTTTGCCAAAGCGGCCTTTTTCTTTTGGCCAGACCCGCTTTCAGCGCCGGAACCAGCACTGATTCGTAATGAAGGGGCGAAGTGGCGTCTTATTCCGCGGCCAGCGGAAACTTGTGACCGCCCAGCAGCGCCGGATCAATCGCGGTCAATCGCGCCAAAGTTTCGGTCAAGCGTTTTTTAAGACTTTCGAAGCCGGACTTGCGTTGGATGCGGACCTCATCGAGATAAAGCGCGCGATTAATCTCGATCTGAAGGCCGAAGAGACCGCTGCTGCCACGAGCGTAAAGCAACGTGGTGTAGCCGCCCGCATAGGGCGCGTTGCGCGCGATCGAAAAGCGCGTACCTACGAATGCATTCTCCGCCCAGCCGGTGAGAAGCAACGGAGCCGAAGTGCCATAGCGGTCCCCGAGCACGATATCGGGCACAGAGAGTGCCGAAGGCATGGAGTGGCAATCCACCACCACGGCGACGCCGAACCGCTTGACAGTCTCAG
>Ga0126381_100004077_pt1 | contig 15869 bp, 18 predicted proteins | sample PanSoiMetPlot_28_FD_96465 | JGI IMG/M metagenome (GOLD analysis project Ga0126381, IMG submission 96465) | Tropical forest soil microbial communities from Panama - MetaG Plot_28 | ecosystem: Environmental > Terrestrial > Soil > Tropical forest > Bulk soil | place: Panama | collected 2016-02-17 | reverse complement strand
GCCGACCATCCGTTACACTCTCCCATGATGAGAAAGCCCATCGTCACAATCAACCTAGCGGCGGTCATTGATCCAAGCTGCCCATGGAAGCTGTCTAAACCGCGTTTTGAATTTCCAAGCTACGTCTACAGGATGACAGTCGAGGAGTGGAGAGAATTGCTTGACCGGGCTGCCAATAACGAAGCGGCAGTCGAATGCGAGGTGGCGGCACGCTACGACGATGGCTGCAAGGACCGATCAGGAAGGATTTTGGTGAGGAAGTCGGCTCGAAAAGCAGCCGAATGGTATCGGCGTTCTGCCGAGCATGGATTTGCTCCTGCCCAGAACAACCTCGGGGTACTTCTCGGAGATGGCAGAGGCGTTGACAGAAACCCGCGTGAGGCTCTCGCGTGGCTTAGAAGAGCATTCCGTCAAGGAGACAGCAGCGCAGCAAAGAACATCGCTGTTACATATAGAGAGAATGGTTTTCTTCAGCTTGCAGTTCGTTGGTTGCGAAGGAGTGCTCTGAGCGGTGACAACGGGGCGTTCGTGCAACTTGGAGTCCACTACTTCTGGGGCAAGGGAGTTCGGACCGACCACGCAGCGGCTGTTCGTTGCTTCCGAAAGGCAATCAAGGGCAAGAGCATATCAGAGGCCGACCGAGATGATGCCCATTTCTATCTTGGGATCGCATATCTGGAAGGCAAAGGTGTCAGGCGTTCGCTGCGCATGGCGATCAGGCTGCTCAAACGGGCAAACATTGACTCTGACCATCGGCCCGCTCATGAACTGCTCCAGCAGATCGACCAGAAACTCCGGCGGCGACCTTGACTCCCTATCACCGCCTACACTTCCCAAACCCCGGTTCCGGGCGTCGGGAGACGGCGAACAGACGGCATGGGGAAGAGTTGCCGACAATACGACCGCGAGTGTGATCAAGCTCAACAGCGGTGAATCAGCACCGGGCCTGCGTTTCGCTGCCTGCTCAGCTCCTTTAGAACTGCGCGGCAGAGTTGGCCGAGGGTCATTGGCCGATATTCAGTTCTAGAGGTTCCAAAAATAGTCTGGATAAAGGGGTCTTCAACCGCTTCTTTCGAATCGAAGAGACGTTCATCAGCTTTCAGATCGAAGGAGTCTGGCGACAGCGTGATCCCATAATGCACTTCCAAAGTTTTCAAGAGTGCAGAACACCTCTTGTGATTCATACCGAGATCGCGCTGAAGTTGCGTCTGTGGATAGATGCACGTATCCCGCTTCAATTCGGCGTAGAGGCGAACGACTTCAGCGAATTGGTCGAATGACGGATATTCCATGATCGATGCCGGAGTGATAGAGGTATCCCGCCTAAGAGTGCGGTGTTTGGGTGCTGTTTTGAAGCCGACTGATGATGTCTTGGGATTCCTTTGTCGAAGCTTTCCCCCAAGCTTCACCGTCGGAAAGTCTCACATAATCCACAACTATCGTTGCTTTTTCTGATGTTGGGCCTTTCGGTAGCTCCCCGAGTCGCACAGTTTCCCGCACGCCAAGCGCGCTACCGTCGCTGTGAACACTTTCCCATACGAGCCGATGATGACCACTCTCGACAACTACAACGTAAGCCACGACCGGATGCCGCGAAACGTTAACGGCGCTCACCCGTAGCCTGCCATCGATTGAGGTCCGATCAATTCGGAGGAAAGGACCATTTTGGGTGGAGGAGGCGGCCCAAATTGCGGGGAACAGGATGGCAGCGATGGTCACAACGCGCATATCAGCCTCTCATTAGTACATCAGTCCTCTTAGGAGCAAGATCGTTATCGACCGTCTCCGTGGTTGCGACGTGCGATTGCACGGAAGACTTGAATCGCATGAAAAAGGCCGATCGCGCCCACGAGGAAAAGGAGAGCGCCGAAATACTTGTCGGACGCTTCATGAGTTCGGAAGTAGTGACGGAACCGTAGGGCTGCGAGACAGAGCATGAACGAATACAGCGCAAGATACATGGACGCTGTATGGATCGTGAATTTTGCGCCAAACCTGTCGTAAAAACGTTGCATGCGTTCCATGACGGCAAGTGTAGCGCAATTTGGCCCTCTGCCGTAGTTCATTGCAGCGGTCAGACTCGCACGTGATGACATCAGCCGTCCGTCACCAAGGTTGACATCAGTGATTGGTGACAGTGTGCAACTCCCGTCTTATTGTTTTTGCTCTCGGGTTGGTCCGACGGGAGTGCTGTGTATTGCATCCACAGCAGCAGCAATATCAAACGCCACAATGAACCCGCTGTTGGCGTTAACAATCTGCTTAGACTGCTTAGGCTGATCGGGTGCTTGACCTTGTAAGGGTGGCGGAGGTGGTATCCGGCCTGTATTTGACGCGCCCGGTTCGGGTGCGGGCAACACATCTAGCGGTTCCTGATGGAAACCCGATATGACTGCAAACACGTTCTGATCTGCACCGGTTCCAAAGAGAACAGGCCCTCCCGAGAAGCCCTCGTTGTTGATTCCGTCTAGGACCCAAACCCTGCGGCCACCGTCCGTAATCATGGCCGACACCGTGCAGTGCTTTACATACGGAAGCCATATTGTTGCTCCCGTATCCATATGTGCCTTCCATCCTCCACCGTACGGAAACCCCAAAAACTCGCAATCTGCGCCTAAACCGATGCCCTCAGACCTTGCTTTTAATGACAACTCGGTTGGAAGCAGCGGTTTGGTTGGAGCCAAAATAAGGATGTCAATATCCTTACCCGGGTCTATGACTATGAACGTCTGAGAAACCCAACGCTGATCCTGCCCCTGAGATTCTTCTCCGCTTTGAGCAAGCAGCGCCGCCACAACTTGCTTTTCTTTAAATTCACCCGCCGGTCCGGTCTTTTTGCCGGTGAACAGATGCTTCGCTGTGACCCAATATTCCCGGTTGTCAATGTCAAGCGAAAACGCGGTACCCCTTTCGATGGATGTTTGAATCATGAAGGTCCGATAGAGCGCCGTCATCGTTGGTCGGGCTGACTGGCCAAGGACAACGCCACTCAACATTAGTGACAGTGCGACTACTGAGACGGGCTTTAGCATCGAAAGCCTCCGGGAACAATAGCGTCTACTTGGTTTTAGAAAGGATACGCTGATGGCCGGACAATGCAGCCATTTTTCTCGCATTTCCCTCCGCATGATTTCGCGGGATTATCATGGGTTGATTCCCGGAGCACAACCGATGGCGTACTATATCGACCTTTTCTCGCCCGATACGCATCAGGCATTCAGCAACTCGGACCGCTCCGTATCGGGTTTCAGGGCACGACACGAAGGCCTTGCAAAACGAATCCACCCCGGCGATACGCTTGTTTGCTACGTCACGAAACTCTCACGTTGGGTTGGGTTGCTGACAGTGAATGCCGGACCATACAAGGACGACTCGCCAGTCTTTACCGCCGAGAATGACCCCTTTACTGTTCGCTTCAAGGTCACCCCAACCGTATGGCTCGACCTCGATAAAGCCGTACCAATCCATGACGAGGAGATTTGGAAGGGGCTTTCGTTCACGCGCGAGTTGACACAGAACTCAATTGCTTGGACGGGCAAGGTGCGCGGAAGCCTAGTGCGCTTGGATGAAGCAGATGGAGAGTTCATTGCCCAAGTGCTGAGACGGCAGCTTTCGACTCCAAAGACCTACCCGATCGATGAGCAAGAGAAAAAGAAGATTGCCACTCATACTGTAGTGCGCTCAGACAAAGTTGTGAGCGTCTCAGTGCCCGAGGATTCAAAAACAGTCGATGAAGTGAGTCCAGCACCAGAGTCCGAAGCGCGTGAATCCATACGAGTCCAGTCCCTAATCGCCCAGATCGGCCATCGGATGGGAATGTCAATCTGGATTCCGCGGTCTGACCGCGAGCGCGTGTTGCGCGAATGGAAAGATTCCGATGCTCGGGTTCTTGAGAGACTGCCACTCAATTACGACGATACGACCTTGCGAACTATTGAACAGATAGACGTCCTCTGGCTCCGAAACCGTTCAATCGTTCGTGCCTTTGAAGTTGAACACACGACGTCGATATATTCCGGGATTCTGCGGATGGCCGATTTGTTGGCGCTACAACCGAACATGGACATCAATCTGCACATCGTCGCTCCAATGACGAAACGGGAAAAAGTGTTTCAGGAAATAAGGCGACCAGTATTCTCGCTGCTTGATCGTGGGCCTTTAGCTGAAAGCTGCACATACCTGTCCTACGATGCATTGCGAGATGTCGCTCAACTGAAGCATCTTGAGCACCTATCAGATAAAGTCCTCGACGAGTATTCAGAGGAAGCTGAGTAGCTATAATGCTCGGCGGCGAGGCATCGTAAGGCAACGTTTCAACAAGATGGTCTTGATCTCAGAACCCGATCCCTTTGTCCTCTGTCCACAGTGCATACGGGTTAACTATCTGAAGCACGTGGATGCCTCATCTCTCTGTCCCAGCCCGCCGAAACTTTCGAGAGTAGGGTGTTTTAATTGCGGTTTCACCCGGGACTACGGCGAAGATGAGATTCTTCCCATCGACCGCTCAGAACGAGGATGGGGCCGAAATTACGCGATCTACATGCTCACGAACATCAAGAACGACATGATCTATATTGGGCGCACAACCTCAGGTCTCCACGTGCGGATGATGCATTATTGGAGCTATTGGAACAAGTGGAAGGAGTGGCAGGACAAACCACACAGGCCATCCGCTTACAGCATGCGGATTGTGAAGGCGATGGTCGAAGATGGATTCGAGTCATTCCAAATGATCCTACTCGAAAAGGGCGATGGGAAAGGGGTGAATGCGGAGAGACGTTGGCTCCTCTCTTTTGACCTGAGCCGAATGTACAATTCCCGCTTTGAATGACAGCGTGCAATTGGCTTGGGAATGGGGATCGCGCCGATGCCCTGCGTTTATCGGGGTTCCGAAGGGCGAGGCTTAGGGACTATGGCCTGTGCTTCAAATTTGCCCTTGGCTACTTTCATGCCATGGTTACCTGTATAAGCATTCAACGCTTGCAATCGCAGTGTAACGTGAATAACAATTATCCCCAGCACAGGGGAGACGCCATCTCGTAGCCTGTGCTGAGGTTGCTACATATCCACTCGATTAGCAGAGAAATGCTGCCGTTCGGGTGGATAGTAATGGTGATTTTGAGCGATGGTTTGCTCATAAACTCACCACCCTTCGGGCCGTGATTTGGAGGCAGGGTGGGCCGATCCACCCTGCCTTTTCCGTTCGGCTCAGACGGAAACTCAACACCCTGCGCTGTGCGTTGAGTACGTCTCGACTTATGTCGGCCAACGGAACTTAGCGAATCCAAATCGCTACCCGAAAACCGTCTACTGCGAATCGTGGGTGCGGAGGCGGTGGGAATCGAACCCACGAGTCGTGGTGCAAGCACGACTACCTGCGATTATAAGTCGCTCCCCTTACCACTCAGGCACGCCTCCACAAAGCCCGCTAAACGGCGGGCTTTTCATTTGAGAACAAGTCCCGCCCTTCATTCAAAACCAATTCGCCGGGATAGAACGTAAGGGTTCTCACGCCATTGGCATTTGTTATCACCTTGCGATAAACCTTGCGCAAATCAACCTTCTTCCTTTTCGCTACCTTCGCCAATCCTCCACCAGTCAAGCCGCCGATCTGCGTCGGCGAATTGAAGCCTAGGCGTGAAGCCAAGGCTTTAATTTCGATTCCATCCGGGTTCTCTCGTAACACCTGAATGAAGTCTCTGCCCCGATCCGAAATCTCGTGAAGAAAGGGTTTGTACCCGACTTGTTCTGATGGCGTGCTTATCGGTGCAGGAGTGGGCCGATGGCGCTCGGAAAGTGGGGTCTGATTTGTAGTGGAACCTTTAAGACCCATAAGGTCTTTGAGATCATCGAGTGAAAGATTGGCCTCAATCCTCACTCCATCACGGTATACGGTTACTGTTGGCATTCCTTTGATTCCTTAATGGCATTATGCTCTCAAGCCTTGATGCCGTCAAGGAAGCATGGACTTATCTCTTCTTTATTCAGCGCCCTATGCCCCATTCTTAACTGCCCATGCAATGGTTGTTATGCGTCAAGTACATAATCATCATCTTTTTAAGTGATTGCAGTACAGGGGGATAAGGGTATTTAAGGATTTCTATCCTTAGCCTGCGCAGAACCGCGCCGAAGTCGTCGGCACACGACCGCGAAATAAAAACTTCGGGTCCACTTTAGATTTGCATTATTTTTCAATAGCTTACGCCAACATTACCCCTCAATATGCACCCACTTCGGTGCATATTTCATAAGGCTTTCATTGTCCGGCACGCATTTTTGCATAACGCAGAATCTCTTCCTGATCGCGCTTGGACATCGCATCCATCAGCGTTACTACCTCCTGCTGGATCTTGTTGGCCCTTGGGACGGCCTGCGCCCAGTTCTTCGCTTGGATCTTATCGGCACGAACAGCCCTGACCGCCTCGTCCAGATCGAGACCTAGCGACTTCACCATCATCGGCAGAAGACCCCGTTCACCGGCAATGACCTGCCCATTGAGGACCTTGAATAGATGATTCCGAGACGCGCCCTCCTCGTGATCGCGGTTGAACTTCCGAATGAAATCGCTGCGTGTCATCTGAAGTTCATCCAGTCGCTTGTTGAGCATGGCCGCCACGCGAGGACTTGCCACCTTCACTTTCTCTTCAATCATTGTCTGTTCGCTCCAGTGATCTCATCATAATCGCGAGTCGCATGATCTACAAGACTGAACTGTCTCCTGTTTTTGCTTGACAGCCTCTACTCCATGCGCTACCTTAAAAACATCGTAAGGGGCAGGCAGCAGTCAGGCCAGTCCAGACCACCACCAGCAGCACTACAAACACAGGCGTGAAAGGCGCGGTGACCCACATGAGAACCTGACGGCAGACACGGTACCCTTAGAAGCACCCCACCGACCCTGCCAATTGTGCAGGGTTTTTGTTTGCAGTGAAGACAGGAAACAAGTCAATCACCAGCCCCAGTTGAGGGCACCAACCAAGAAGGGAGAACAACGACACGAATGAGCAACAGACAAGAATTCGCAATACGGCAGATCAAGCCCAATCCACACCGCAGGTTTGACATCAACCCTCTGCGGCCTGACTCCATCGCTGAACTCGTGGAGTCCATCAAGGATGTAGGTTTCTGGGAAAACGTTGCTGTGAGGGTCACAGAAGGTGTGCCAGAACTTGTATACGGTCACCATCGTTACGCAGCCGCTCTTCAAGTTTATGGGCCTGACAAGGTGTTTAGCTGGCAGGTGGTTGATTACACCGATGCGCAAATGCTAACAGCCATGGCACGCGAGAACGGGAACCGCAGCGAAGGCAAGAATGATGTCCTCGCCATCTGGGAAGCGATTGTGGCCGCTCGATCCTTTTCCGATAAATCTCGGAAAGACAATCAAGCATACATAGCTGGCTTAGTTGGTATGTCACACACACGGATGAAAGACCGTGTCGGTTACGACGAGCCTACCTTCCCATTTAGACAGGTGTGGTCAGCCAAGTCATTCCTCAAATCTGGACGCATCACCGATAGGTGGTTATCAGGCAAGACGCCGAATCAACTCGCAGGCGAAGTAAAGCGTCTGAAGGCAGAGGATGCGAAAGCAGAAGATGCAAGACACGCTGAAGTCATCGCAGAATTCGAGGCAAAGAAAGAGCGTGCCGCCGAGGCCCTGAAGAAGCGCCAGAACGCTGACGAAGCGAAGGCTCTGGAAGAACGTTTGCGCAAAGAGAAAGCCGAAGTGACCAAGGCTGCACAGGCCGAGCAAGAGACGTTAGTCGCGGAGATCAAGAGCACCTTTGCAGCGGCCAATGACGAAAGGTACAGACGTGAGCAAATGTCACGCAAGTCCAAGGTTGTTGCTATGGCTTTGGAGTTCGCAGCGAATGCACTGATAGCAGCGGCGGAAAAGGGCGAAGATGACGATGCTGAAGAGATAACACTCAGGATTGACGCTGCAAAGCTGATTCACGACTCCGTCATCAGATGCGGAGCAAACCAATGACCACGCCCACGAATCGATTGCGACGCAAGCGTGAGGAGTGGTTGTGCATGCGTGCGAAGCAGCAACGCGAGAACAGGCACGGCACACGTCACACCAGCGTCGAAGACAAGAAGGACAACAAACAACCAAAGGAAACGGAGGCAGATCACCTGAATGACAAATGCAAATGAACAAGAACAAAACTATATCGGCACATTCGTGAAGTCTGAGGGGTCACAGCGAAAGAAGATTTACAAGGAAGCATTGCGCGATTCGTTCGCGTCCTATGCTGCTGGATTGCTCGATGACCTCGACGGATGTTATCTGCCCTTGGTGAGCTATATGTATTACTGGCTCCCGCCTGTGCGCGAATGGGGCCAACGCGGTCTGCATAACGTCAGCAGCCAAAAGCACCGTTTCAATCAGCACTACAAAGACGCTGCCGTCACTGCCGCTGAGAAGATACTGAGGGCACTGCGCAAGGCTGAGGACAAAGAAGGTCACCTGTCAGTCAATCGCATGATGCAGATCATGCACCGCCGCCGCACCCTTGCTGGTGCTGATATGCTCCGCGCTGTTCGTGACTGGCGCAAGTATGAATCCGCCAATCCAGTCAAAGGTGTAGACGAGAACGGCGAACAGACGCTGGTGACCAACCCATTGCATGAAGCTGCAATGCAAAAGCGCCAGAGCAACGCTATGTGCAGCGTTAGTGGTTGCCGTGTGCCTGCCATTCTGCACACAGGTGATCGTTTGGTTGACGGCCTCTACCACCGCACCTTGGGCGCTGCTCAATTAGAGATCGAAGCCACGAAGTATGCGCTGTATCGACTCGACAAGACAATGCCCGACACCTTGACGTTGCGTGAGGAGCGCATCTTGGCCATGCTTGCCGCGCATGAGTGTAGCGATGATTATGACTGCGAAACCTTCGGCAGCGTGGCCCATAGCTTGGGTGTGAAGATTGGAACACTGCACACCATCGTGTCGCGGATGTATGACAAGGCTGAGAAGTATACCTCTCAACGGCGTGTGAAGTATGCAGAGCGTTGGGCATCGCATGACGCCAAACACGAGGCCACGAGTTCTGCCTATGAGCGACCTGCGCAGGCTGAGTTGGATGAGATGCAGAGTGTCTACGATGGCCATCATGCAAAGACAGTGCCTGTTAGTGATCGGATGAAGCTGGTGTTTGCTCACGCTCGTATGACGGACGAGGAAAAAGGATCACAGACGTTCGATGAAGCAAGTGCGCGTGGCGTGGCTCTGGGGCACGGCGCTGCGCGATGGATATACCAAGGGATGAAGGAGCTAGCAGCATGACAACACAACAACAACCACACTGTGACCTCATCTTCTCTACGTTCGCAGATTGGATCATGCGTGAGCAAGGCATCGATGTCTATGAAACGAAGGCCCAACTAAAGGCAGACAACGATGCGTTCCTCGCTGCGTTCAATCAGTACCGGCATACGTTCACCGATGAACTCCAGCAGCAAGTGTGGCAGGAGTATCAGCGAAGCATCGGTATCCTCCCGCCTGATGAGCAGCAGGCGAAGGATGAATTCAATCTGCAAAAGGCACGCACTGCCAAAGCTGCGTTGCGTGCGGCTGGTACGTCTGACGCTGCTAGGCTTGGTTACTGCAAGCGCCGTGGCTGCACCCATGCGAAAACCGAGCGTCTGTTAGTGCGTGGTTTCTGCCCTGACTGCCGTGGTGTTGTGGTGGCGCAGACGATTCCCGGTGGCGGATCGATTGTCACTGGCACGTTCGATGCTACGCGCAGCCAGATGCTAACCACGCTGACCGTGACATACAAAAAGCCACACGACGATACACAGCAGAAAACCACCGAAGAAAGAACCGCTCTGGTACTCGCCGCGAAAAAACAACACCCTGATGCATCGCAGAGAGACCTTGCCGACCTTACAGGGGTGTCTCAGAAGACTGTGAGCCGCATTCTGAAACGCGCAGCCAAGAACAACAATCAGACAGTCACAACAACTGTCACAGTGAAACAGGAGAACCACGAGGCAGAGCTAGCCGCAGGCGAAACACCTGACACTCTACTGTTCTTGGAGAGATGACTCAAAAACGTGCGGTAAACGGAGTAGAGATGACTCAAGCCACGGGTTCCGACCGGCACACGACCGCGATCTCGATCAATCACAGAAAATATGCCCGATGTGTGTAAGGTTCCCTCTTTGTGCCCCGTCCTATTAAGTGGGCTGGAAGGAATGTACATTGAAGTCACGATTCCGATAATTCTCGGAAAGTTTGCAGCACGTCCAGACGACGAGGACCCGATATCGGGACAACGAAGCACCTTACCGACCACGTGAGCAGTAACGTTGTGTTCAGCGTGAAGAAAGATTGAGATCGACGTTAGGTCTCCTGCATAACAGCGGGACACCTGAATCCAGCGTGTGGACAACGGGGCGTCCCGCTGGGTTCAAAGCTTCGGTTGCGTGTTCCACTCCTTCGCGCAACCTTGGCCGATGTGGAGAGGGGCTACTCAGCGCATCGGCCTAAAAGATTCGGCTGTCATCTCCAGTGACAGGCCGATTAGCACAGCACACCTATGTGGCCATGGGTGACTCCTTCCCAACAGCGTTGACGGTCGTGAATTGATAGGCCGCTGTTGGTTCGCTGTGCTCACCCGTGAGACCAAGGTTCACCGACATTCCAACAGAAAGAGGAACAACAAATGCCTAAGAAGAAGTTCTACACAGATGGCATGAACCGCGAAGAGTACGACCAGTACATTCGCAGTGGGCTGCATCGCATTGATCTGCCCACCAACAACAATCGACGACAACCAAAGCCAGCACCTGCCGCCCCGGTCGATACCGATCTAGTGCGACTGTTGGACCTACAAACAAAGGCCAAGGAAGGCGATGACATCTATGAGCGGTTCCTGTCAACGTCTCTCGACGGCACCAACGGGAGGAGGAAGTGATGGCAAAACAACCGACACTCAAAGTTGTTCCCCAGTTCCCTGAATACAGCATCGATGCAAAAGGCGCTGTCTATCGTAATGGGAATCGCTGGGACGATATGGACTCCAACGGCGTCACGCTGTACGGACCCCAATCCCGGTACTTTCCCAAGTCAGAACTGGCCGACCTCTTCACCATCCTGAAGTAGCTTCCCCCGGCATTTCAAGTTTTCACCCTACTGAGGCACAGGTGCGTCTCCCTGCGCTTCACGGCAGTACAACCACGTCCACCAACGTGTGGATTTACTCAGCCTGCTGATATGCAGGGCGAAGGAATCATATGACCCATAAAATTGCTGCGATTGAATCGCAGATCGGTGCAACGAAACGACTCTTGGAGCGTACCAACGCATATACAGAGTCTGACTACCACAACACGCTGACCTTCCGGCTTCGCTCGCTCCAGATTCAGTTAGACGACGAACGCAAAAAGGAACAGCGGAACCCAACGCGGCTGGGATCGCCCGCATATGCATTCTCTGATGTGACTGTCGCAAAGCGCACCAAGCATCAGATGAATGATAAGGAACTGCGCACGCTGTTGAGTGGTGGCAAGGTTGAAGTCAGAGACCTGTTCACTACCGGCGCTGGTGGCGCACTGGTGCCTCAGGTGTATCAGGATTGGTTGCTGGCCACAAAGTACGTCGGCCCCTTGGTTGGTCTCGTCAATCGTGCCGACCGTGTTGGTAAGCCGCAACAGGCCAAGTGGACCGTAGCGGATGCAACTGCAACGACCATGAGCTACGTGGCCGACGGTGGGGCAACGCCAGAAGCTGACGGCACGTTTACTGCTGTTGCGAACGGATCGGACACCATCGTCACCAAGGTTCGCTACTCGGTGCAGCTTGAAGATGACGCCTTCGAGTTCCAGAAGTTCTTGACATCAACGGCTGCGGCCAAAGTGGGTCGTTGCGTGAACTATGTGCTCTCGACTGGCAAGGACAGCGGCACCAACACTGCGATGCCAAATAACACCGGCCTACTGTCGTCTGCTGCTACTGCTGGCACTGCTGCAACTGCTGGTGCGATTGTGTACGCTGACCTCATCACAACCCTCAAAGCCAGCGTCGATGAAAGCTACCGCCAGAACGGCGTGTATCTTGCATCGCAGGCTGTTCACGACCTGCTGGACGCTGCCGTCGATAGCACTGGGCGTCCACTGTATGAACACGACGATCAGGGCTACCTGCTTATCGGAAAACAGCGCCTGTACATCAACAGCGCAATGACTTTCACCAGTGGTCAGCCTGCCGTTGCGTACGGCGATTTCTCGAAGGCTCAGGGGTTCCTTGATGGCGGGTCATCGATCCGTATCATCAGCGAAGCACCCGGCCTCATCGAGAACATGGAGCGCGAAGCATTGATTTACTCGCGCATTGGTTCATCGGCTCTGCTGTCCAACGCTGTGAAGGTGCTGCTGGCTAAGTAGGCACTGACATCAGGGGCAGGTAAACCAGCCTGCTCCTATGTCGTGTCTCATGGACATAGAATATGACGAAAACTTTCAAGAGCACCGTTACATCCGACGCCTACCGCAAAGGCGTAAACCTCAACCGTCGATTGAAGCGTCAGGCTGACAAAATCGACGCGCAACTGGCCGAAGCAAGAAACCACTGGTTTGATGGCGACCCAGTGCCTGAGCCGGTCATCGTGCTTCACTGCGACGTCGATCAGCAGAAGCTCGAATTACCGCACACCATGATGCGTGCATATGTTGGAAACAGGCAGTGCCGCATCGTTGGTTCCTTCGACGTGCAGCCAGACCTCCAGATCGAGAGCGATCAGGATGAGTAACGTGATTCAGTTCCCGATACAGTTCCTGAAGGTGCCTGAAGTGCTGGCGCGTGTTGGTTTCAGCCGTGCCCAGTTGAACAGGCTCCGTGCTGCCGGTCAGTTTCCCAAGCCGGTCACCATCGGCTCTGCCGGTGTTCGCTGGGTTGCATCCGAGATCGATGACTGGATGCGCCAGCGCATGGCAGCTAGAGATGCCGCAGCAGCTTAGGGTACACAATCCCTCACCAACATTGCACCGGCCCGTCCTGAGCCAAATACGTGCGATTGCAACAGCATCTGAGGTGAATAGACAAGCGGGGTGATTCCAGAACATCGGAGTCACCCCGCTTTTTTTGTTTTGGTGCTGTTTTCTACTTCATCGATTCGAGCCACTCAGAGTATGCAGCCATCATGACGCGGCGTTCTTCGAGGTACTCCGCTTTGTTGTAGGCGTTCTCAGTCTTGCTGCCGGTCACGTGGGCCAGTTGATACTCAATCACGTGCTTGGGTGCCTTCGTGCCTTCGTTCATGTACGTGCTGAATACTCCACGGAAGCCGTGCTGTGTCATCTGGCCCTTGTATCCAAGCTGCTCCAGCGCACCCAGTACCGTGCCCTCACTCATGTGCGGGTTTCTCGTGCCCTGACCCTTTAGCACGTAGCTGCTGCCGTTCTGTGCTTTCAGATCGCGGAGGATCGCCAGCACAGGAGCAGATAGCGGCACCATGTGTTCACGGCCCTTCTTCATGCGGTCAGCCGGTACTGTCCAAAGGGCAGCATCCAGATCGAACTCCGACCACTGCGCCTTCAGCAGTTCGTTAGCACGCACCGCAGTGTGTGCCAGCAGAAGGCATGCAGCACGTGTCTGCGGCTTCTTGTAACCGTCAATGGCCTTCACCAGTGCAGGCATCTCAGCCAGATCAACACGGGCCTGCGATTTGCTCTCGTGCTTCGGCAGCAGATCAGACAGCCGGATTCCAGCAGCAGGGTTGTTGCTGGCACGACCGTGTGAGATGCCCCACGAGAAAATCATGTTCAGGTCTTGGAAGGCCACAGTGGCTGTGGTCACCGTCTTCTTACCAATCTCGCGGATGGCATCAGCAATCAGCTTGGCATCGATGCTGGCAGGCGTCAGCTTCCCGAGAGCAGGAACCAAATACGTCTTGAGGCGTGATTCAGTCTTCTTCCACGTGGCTTCCTTCACGCTCTTCTGGTAGTGCTCGAACCAATCCCACGCCAGCGCCTCGAAGGATGCTTGATTGGCCAGAGCACGCTGACCGTGATGCGCCACAGGGTTGATACCGGCCTGCAACAGTTCGATGTTCTTGTCACGTGTTGCGCGTGCCATCGTCAGCGTAATGGTGGGGAGTTTGCCGATGATCATCTGGAACTGTTTTCCCTCGAACCGGAATGCATGCTTCCAGATTTTGTTGGTGTTGAACACGTGCAGGAAAAGACCTTTGCCGTCGTACACCTTCACGCTCTTCTTACCCTTTGGGCACTTCGCTTGCTCGTAAACCCGTACCGTGTTCACTCTGTCCGTTCCCCCTTGAATTGACTGAAAGAACAGTCTACTCGGTGTCCACAGAGGTGTCCACGCAAAACGATTTTTGGGCCTCTGTATCTCCTTGTCTCAGAGTGGCTCAGATTGGGTCTATGTGTGCGGTATATAAAGATGTTATCTAGTGATTTGGTGTCTCAGGCTGCCTCACGCTAAGTCTATATATTTCAACTTTGGGGTTTGTCGGCTAACCGGAACTTTGACGATTCTTCGCCGCAACTTCCGGTTTGCCGGTCACTCGGGCGAAGGTCCATCGCGCTCAGATGCTTCGTAATCCGGAACCCAAACTCCGAGTTCCACAGCGGGAACTCGTGTGATCTGCGACTGTCGCCACCTGCGTTAACGCGGCAACACGAGCATCAACTTGTCTCCAATCGCCAACTCCGGCAGATGGAAGCTGGGGATAGTCACGTCGTCACGGAGGCGCCTTGCGGGCAGGTACTGTGTGAACCGCATCGGCGTACCCTCGCAAAGGTTCCATCTCTCGGCGTCGTTGGTTCCGGGCCTCGACAGGTTCACGTGCGCATCCCACACAGAGGTGATGCCGAACTCGGCGGGTCCAGGATCGAGTTCGCCGACCCAGTTATTGATCATCACATGATTCAGATCCAGGGCCGCTCCCGCCTTGCAGCCGCCCGACGTCCAAAGAGCGGAAACGTAGGTCAACCGCGGATTGTTCATCGCGGACCGGCAGGCAATTCCCATGATCTCGTCCGGACTCAACATCCAGCGCGTTGGCTTGCAAACCCCAATCTCCGGGACCGCGAAGTCTGCATCCGGCAGCGGAATCACAGACTCACTCGCTTTGCGCGCCATTGTCGCGGCGATGGAAACGCGCAACGTTACAGGCATCGCCTTGAACTGCTCGTACACGCTTCGTCGCATGCGGAAGTGGACCCAGGTAGCACGCATGCCAGGAAGAAAGCGCTCCTCCGCGAATCCCTGCCACGGCGACTCCCATCTCGCTCCGGCAGCGTTTGTCATGATGACTCTTAGCGCCTCTGGGATCGCCACATATCCGTCCTGGACTCCCGACGCCAGCATGGGAATCGCAATATCAACCCCGCGCTTGTCGTCCGTAAACGTCGCGCCGGGCTGATTCAGGCCCTGAGCTCCATAGGCAAACGCAACCGGCGCGGCGGAACCAGAACTGAGTTCTGGGTAATAGCGCTCCACCAGCGCCGAGTCCGGATCGAAGAAGGCTGTCGAGCACATCACGAGCGTAAGTGCGAGCAAAATCAGCCAGCCCGCCTTCGCTCTCCGCCGTCCATACATGACGATGGCCGTTGCCAGAGACCCGCAGAAGATTACGCCGATCGCGAGATTCCCGCTCAGGATGTCTGGCACACTGCTCGTCACATAGGAGGGCATGGCGGAATTGGCTACTGCGGCCGCTACGATCACCAGAGCCACGCCCAGCAAAACGAGCATCAGGCGTCCGAATCCCGTGGTGATGGTCGCGAGCGCCACGAGTGGCAGCACACCGACTGCGGTGAGCAGCAGCAGGTTGAAAAGCAAGCCGCCCAGGTAATGGAACGGATGAAAACCGCCCTCGCGCAACAGCACG
>Ga0126381_100004076_pt1 | contig 15869 bp, 10 predicted proteins | sample PanSoiMetPlot_28_FD_96465 | JGI IMG/M metagenome (GOLD analysis project Ga0126381, IMG submission 96465) | Tropical forest soil microbial communities from Panama - MetaG Plot_28 | ecosystem: Environmental > Terrestrial > Soil > Tropical forest > Bulk soil | place: Panama | collected 2016-02-17 | reverse complement strand
GGGACACTTTTAATAAGCCGGGACAAAGTTTGATTCAGGGACTGGCCATTGTTGCAGTTCACCGTAATGGGAATGGACAGCATCTGCGCCGACGCGGCTGAAGCCGATACAGCGAGCAGCATTCCCCAAGCGAGCTTCAGAGACAATAGAAGAAGCTTTCTCACGACTTTCCTCCAGAGATAAAGCTGATGGAGAAAGCATGAGCACTTTCTGTTTGCTCAGAATGAGAAGTGGGTCTGGGTTCTGCATGGATTCAGTCAGGATTTGCCGACTTATATCGCCGTAGGTTTGACGTCAGTACTCCGTCCCAATAGAAAATCCTGACATTCCCTTTACCCGTCGAACCGGTAGCCCACTCCGCGCACGCTGATAAGGTAACGAGGAACTATGGGGTCCTCTTCGATCTTTCTACGCAGCGAAACCACATGGTTGTCAATCACCCGATCGGTGACTGCAATCCCGGTGCCCCAGACCTCATCTAGCAGGCGTTCACGGGTAAGCATGCGACCTCGGTTGCGCATAAATGCGGCAAGGAGCTTGAGTTCCGTTGCTGTCGTTTCCACCGACTTCCCGTTACGGCGCAGTTCGAACCGGGTCATATCTAGTTCGCAGGCGCCAAAGCGATGAACATCATCTCCATTACTCGCAACATCGTCAGCAGGAGGGTCCGTCACCCGGCGCAGAACGGCGCGAATGCGGGCGCGCAGTTCACGGGGGCTGAATGGCTTGGTCACGTAATCGTCGGCGCCTGTGTCGAGACCCATCACTTTTTCTGCTTCGAGTGTTCTGGCGGTCAGCAGAATGATTGGGACCTTCAAACCTCGATGGCGCAACTCACGGCAGATTTCAAATCCGTCTTTGTGGGGCAGCATTACGTCCAGCAAGATCAGATCGAAGTTTTCGGCGAGAGCGCGAGGGACAGCGGTAGCGCCATCGGCTAAAACCTCGACCTGATACCCTTCCGTCTCGAGGTCGCTCTCCAATGTGAACGCGATGCCGGGTTCATCTTCCACCACCAGGATCTTCACGTTACGTCTCCTTTCAGTTCTCTGCCAACGGCAGCACTAGTGTGAATGTGCTGCCCACCCCCATTTCGCTCGTGAGCAGGATCTCTCCATGCATGGCTTCCACGATTTGTCGCACCATGGCTAGGCCGATGCCGGTGCCTTTGATGCCGGATTCCTTGGCGGCATCGCCGCGGACGAACTTCTGGAAGATTGCCTGCTGCTCATCGGCGCCGATACCCATGCCTTTGTCACGGACAGAGATGCACACTCTATCACCCTCCACTGATCCGCTCACCCAGATGGTTCGACAATCCGGCGAATACTTCATGGCGTTATCGAGCAAATTTCGCACTGCCCGACGAAGGGCCTCGTCGTCGACCTGGATCGTGGCTGGCGAATGACCATTCTTACCAGAAAACTCGGACTCGACCTGAAATCCGTTCGCAGATGCCTGTTCGGCGAATTCGGCCACCGTCCCGCGCACAAGTTCAAAGGCGTCATGATCGGCAACCCGATACTGTTTGCGGCCAGACTCAATGCGGCCGAAGTCGAGAAGGTCGTCGACAAGGCGTTGTAGGCGGGATGTCTCTCGTCCAAGATACAAATAACTTTGTCTGCGCTTCGATTCATCAAGCATGCGACCCTCCGTCAGCAACTCTGTCACTGATCGGAGCGTGGTTAGAGGAGAGCGGAACTCGTGCGAAACCGCAGAGACGAAATCAGACTGAAGGCGAGCAAGTTGCTTTGCCTCTTCGGCATGTTTTAGTTCCAGAGCTATTTCGCGTTGCCGGCGCACGGCTTGTAGGAGTCGCCGCAACAAGAGGAGTGCAATCACGGCAGCAAGCAGCAGGCTCGACAACTGTCCCAGTTGAATCGAAACTCCTAGAATGAGGAAACCCATTCGAATATGCAGAGCCGCGAGTACGGCTTCAAACCGGGCCGGTCCTAAAAGGATCACCGCAGGCAGCACCAGCCACCCCTCCATACCCTGCGTCCGTATCCCTCGGATGACGACGCCAAGCATGAGAGCGAAAATGGTCAGCCGGAGAAATAACGAAACCACGTGAAACGCCGCACTCACCGAGTGCGGAATGAAGGTGAAGAAGAGGTCTTCGCCAAGCAGATTCGAAGCTACGAACAGCACCGGCAACGCGGTGGTGAGAAGCCTTGGTATCCAGACAGGCCGATTGAGCCGGAACCATACCCACCACACCATCACCCAGCCGGTGGAGATAAGAGGATCTAGGAGGTCATTGACAAAAAAAATCGCGCCAATCGCTCCGATGGTCTGGGTCCAGACACTGGTTACGATGATCGCCTGTAAGATACACGTCAGCAGAAAGACAGCCCCAATCCAGATGTAAAACCGGTCCGAGCGATCAAACAGCAAGAGGCTGAATGACACAACCGCGAGCAGGAGAAAAAGAAAGCTCTCCGCTGCGTTTGTTGCATATTCGCGAACGTGTTGGAGCCAGTGAACCTGGTACTGTGCCGAGATGGAGGCTGCCTGACCGAACAAAGGCGCGGAATGAAAACCACCCACATCCGCACCGCTCTCGAGAAGAGTGCTCGGTTCCATCCAAACGCGAAAGGCGAGAACCAGATTTGATGCTCCATTGGTTCCCGGCCCGGAAGGCGTGTGGGGGAGCTCAAACATCATCGGCCGGGTATAGTAGGCAACCGGACGCGCCTTGGAAAAATCACCGAAGCTTCCCAGGAGGGCACCATTCGCGAATACTTGGTAGACATCGTCCACATCCTCCGGCGCAGCCAGCGCCAGCCGCTTTCCCGTTGGTGCTTCAACCTGGAACCGGATGCGGTACCATGCATAGCCCCAGTAACCCGCATGTCCCTTGGTTGTCCATCCCGGCACATAATCTGACTGACCACCTATCAGATCGATCGAGCCCTCTTGCGGAGTCAAGTCCACCATTTCCCAATCTGAATCGTTAAAGTTCGGCTCTGCCCACAGCGGTTGACCGGTCGTAGAGTCGATAGGCGAGTCGCCCACCTTGAACTTCCATGGTCGATTGAGCGCAACTACTGATTGGCCCAGCGTGACCGTGTCGACCGTTTGGGGCTCGGCCGACAAGGTAGTTGGCGGTTGGTGGGAAGGTTGGGGGGAAAGCTGGACACAGGACCACAGCGATAGCAGTAAGAGAGAGCGTGCGGGTCTTGCCATTCTGCGCCTCACTTACTTTCACGCGAGCGTCTCTGTTGGAAATATACAGAGGCACAGTGATCGTTTTCCATAAAGAACTCCGTACCTCCCTGATTTGCCGTATCGCGTCCCACCTCAATGCCATAAAATTTTGCGCTTGCGAGCGGTTAACCGCAAACCGGAAGTTACGCTGTTCGGAGCGATGATTCGTCAAACTTCCGGTTTGCCGACATCCGCTCGAAACAGAGCCTCTGGCCACCCGACTACTTCGACACTTGCATCGGAATCCCGAACGGCGAGAGCGCGTCACGTACTACTTTCTCCTCGCCCACCGCCACGATCGTCGTTCGCGCCGCCGGAAAATACTTCCGCGCAGCCGCATTCACATCACCGGCCTTCGTGTTCATCACCTTGCGCCCATAGTCGCCGATCGCTTCTGGCGTCAGCCCAGCCACCCACAAACTCGCCAACTCGTCAGCCACTCGTCCGCGTAATTGCAGTCGGATTGCTTCAATCCCCACGAGGAAGCGCTCCGCCTGTGTCATTTCATCGTTCGTCGGACTCGTCGTCACCAACCGGTTCAGCTCATAGTTGATCTCGTTCAGCGTTGGTCCCGTCACCTCATTGCGCACGTCCGCCTGAGTCACCAGCGTTCCCGCCGCGCGATACGTCCTCAATCGCGCGCTCGGCGAGTAGGTGTAGCCCTTATCTTCGCGAATGTTCGTCACCAGCCGCGAACCGAACGTTCCACCATAGATCGCATTCGCGACGGCGGCAGCTTCATAGTCCGCATCGTTGCGGACCGGCCCGAGCATTCCGAGGCTCAGTGTCGTCTGCACTGAATCTGGGCGCGGCACAATCGTGATAGAGTGTTGCGGCTCAGTCGTCATAGGAGCAGGCGCCGCCAATGGAGGATTCGCTGGAACCTTCCAAGTCCCAAAACGCTCCTTAACCTCCGCCAGCATCTTGTCATTCTCAAAATCCCCAACCGCCACTAGTAGCGCCTGGTCCGGGCGGAACCGTTCGGCATAGACTTCGCGCAACTCCTCTGGCGCCGACGCGATCAGCGACTCCTCTGTTGGCGCAGTCACATGGTAAGGATGGTCGCCATACAGCGCCTTCGCCATAGCGCGCGAAGCAAGAAACGACGGCTCGCTCTCCTCCTGCTTCAACTCATCAATCGCGTTCCGTTTCCCCAGCGCAACCTCATCCGCCGGAAATGCGGCGTTCTGTGCGACGTCTGCAAACACTGCCAGTCCTGTGCCAACCTTCTTGCTCAGGAACGACGTCGAAACCACGATTGAGTCTTTTTGAGCCTCAGCCTTCAAATCGCCGCCCGCTCCCTGCAGACCCTGCGCCACCTGCTTTGCGTTCCGCGCCTTCGTTCCCTGGTCAATTGTCTTCGCCAGCAATTCTGAAAGCCCGGGCCTGTCCTGCGGATCTGCTGCTAGTCCTCCCTTCACCACCAGCGCCAGTGAAATCTTCGGGAACCCGGGCTCCGACACGAGCCACACCGTTAGCCCGTTCTGCAGTTTCTCCGCCTTCACATGCGGCGCGGCTGGCGGAATCTCCGGTCCATATGCCGGCAGATCCTTCGGCAGCGGAGCCTTTTCTGCAGTTACGTTAGTCGTGATCAAAACCGCCGCAAAACAAATCGTCAAAGCTCTCATCGGCCTGCCCCCTGTCCTTTGTCGCCACCGACAACCGGCGTCCGATCAATGATGGTTCGATTGGCGATTACCAGGTACTTCGCCGCAAATGCCCGCACCTGCGCCGGCGTCACGTTCGCCAGATCATCCGGCGTCTGGTACACCGACTCAAAACTCCCATCAAACAACACCGCATGTGACAGCGCCGAAGCACGGTTAATCGGAATTTCAAGATTGTCGTATAGATCGGACCGCATCTTCGTCACAATTCGGTCAACATCTTCCTGGCTCGGCCCTTTTTCCGCCAGGCCCTTCACCACCGCGTCATACGCAGCAATCACCTTGTCCGCGCTCACATTCGGCGGATACACGATGAACGATGTCATCAGCGTCGGCCCGTTGTACTCGAACGGAGTTCCCAACGGCCAGTTCACACCTCCATCCACTTCCAGCGCAACCTGCCTGTCTTTTACCAGCGACTGGTAAAGCAGCGAAGCCTGCCCGTTGTGCAGCAACTCACCCGTCACCGCGCCTGCAAGCGCATCCGGAGACTTCCGTAGCGGCATACGATAAGCAACCGCCAGCGCTGGAACCTTCGCCAGCTTGTCTGTCTCGCTTGACCGTCGCTCTGCTTTCTGCGGCGGCTCCTCCACCTGCGGCTTCGGCGGAGTAGGCCGCGCCGGCACCGAAGCAAAATACTTCTCCACCTTCGCGTACACTTCCTCCGGCTTCACATCGCCCACAATCGTCATCACCGCATTGCCCGGCGTGTAGTACTGCTCATAGAACTTCTGCACATCTTCGATCCGCGCCGCATCCAGATCCTTGAAGTCGCCATAAAAGTTGTGCGCATTCGGATACGAGTCAAAAGCCTTCCCCGGCAGGTCGATCGCAAAGAACAACCCATACGGCCGGTTCAGAACATTGACGCGCACTTCCTCTTCAACCACCTGCCGCTGGTTATCCAGATTCTTGGTCGAAAAGTCCAGCGTCTTCATCCGGTCCGCCTCAATCCACAGCACCGGATCCAGCGCGGAAATAGGCGCCGTCTCGATGTATTCGGTGAAGTCATAGCGCGTGTCGCCGTTGTTCGCCCCACCGCCTCCCTCGATCACGCGGTCCAGCACGCCCTTCGGCGCATTCGGCGTGCCTTCGAACATCAGGTGCTCAAAAAGATGAGCGAATCCGGTTCGCCCCTCCGGCTCCAGCCGGAACCCGATCCCATAGCTTACGCAGATCCCGAAGGTGGGCGCCGAATGATCCTCCGACACAACAACCGTAAGACCATTGGCGAGCTTTTTCATACTCGTGGGAGCCTTCCACTGCTGCCCCATGAGTGCACCTGCGGAACAAGGCAGCACAACGGCACAAAGCAGGACTGCGCGCAAAAACCATCTTTCGCTCACATCAATCTCCAAGGCATTCAGGAAACGCATCGGCAACGGAAGATGCCAGTCTAAGTTCTGTTCAGCTGTATGTCCATCGAGGAGTTCCGGGCGTATTACCGGCAAACCGGGAGTTGCGCTGCTCCTTGGCGGCGATTCTGCTCGTATGTTCCATTCTGTTCCGCTCCGCTTTTTAAAAGCGGAACAGAAGAAGCCCAATGAATGGAATCAGTTGCATATATATGTTCCGGTGTTCCGTGTTGTTCCACCTTACCCACAGGGACGCAGCTTCTTTCTCTGCGGAGAGATATGGTCGCGCATCCGAGCATACAAGCGGAACAAGTGGAACAGTGGAACAACCCGCGTAATTATTGACGATAAAGCGGAACACAAACCGGAACACAGACGGAACAGGCGAAGGAAACCGGGTCGCCGCTTACTCGTAAGCCGGGTCGGTCGTGAAGGTGACTTTCCCGGTGCTGCGGCAGACCGACTTCGGGTTTGCCGGTTAACCAGGAATTACAAGACAGTGTTGGTTGGGCGTTTCCGTCAGACGTCAGGCTCAGTGACCCGGCTAGGGATCTGGACATTCAACGGAATGCTGCCTCGATAAACTGCAGCACATCATCTCCCCAAACGGCTATTCCTCCGCTGGTTGTCGCGAAGGCCGCAAGACCTTCCTGCGGACCATTTCCAAAGGAGGGATAGATTCTCGCCTTGCCTCCGTGCGTGGTCGCGATCTTGCCTAACACCTCAGTGGGCTGGGTGTTGTAGTCATTCTCCGCCTGCAGAATAAACACTGGAGCCTTCGCGCGCTCGACGGCACGTTCCAGCATGTCATCAGTTACTCCATTGCCCCACGATAGCACCGCAGGAGCGAAGGCAATGAACGCTCGTGCCCCTAGACCTTTCTCGGCGGTCAACAGAGTCTGAGTGCCCCCGAAGGCCCAGCCCGACACCACTATCCGGCTTGCATCCACCTCCGGTTGCGCTTTCAGCCAGTTCATCGCCGCTACCACGTCTTCATTGGCATCTTGCACCGCCGCAATGCCTCGGACGTGAATCTCATCCATGATGTAGGGGCCGGGTGATCTTCCCTGTCCCCGCCGGTGCGGCAAGAAGAACACAAATCCATGCGAGTTGTAGAACGACGCCAACTGCGGCTGCCAGCCAGGACGCTTATCACTGCTGTGATTCCACAACACGGCAGGAAAGGGCCCGCTCCCCTCGGGCACAGAAAGAAAGCCATACAGGGTACCGCCAGACGAAGGAAAGGAAACGAGCCTAGCGTTGGGAGGAGGGCTGTTTTGGGCATCGTTGAATTCGACCAAGCGGGGTTCCGAATCGGAGTAATAGCCAGTTTTGTGGCGGACGATGAAGTCCTGTGTGGAAGATCGGGGAACGGTGACGCGGATGCGGTGAAAAACGCGACCCGGGTCCTGATTGTGCGAATAATAGCCGATCAAGTATTGCGTGCGCAGGTCGTCGCTCACTTTGGAAAATGCCTTGTCGAGGCCGCCATCGTTCACGTAGAAATATTTGCCGCCGGTTTCCTCGGAGAGCGTGATAAGCGCGTGTTCTCCGCCCAAGCTGCGGCCGGCGCTGGCCTCAATAGGTACGTCGATAAGGCTGTATATCATGACTTCGTCGCGAAGAGCCTGTTCGAGCGCCCGAGCGTAGGTTGTGTTCCTGACGGTGTTCTCGCCGTCGGAGATGACCACCAGCACTTTGCGGCCTTCCATCGTGCCAAGTCGCACAGAAGCTTGCTCAATTGCGTCGTAGAACGCGGTCGCCCCGCCGCCGCGCAACTGGTTCAGGGCGCGGTTGATTTGCGAAAGCTTGTTGGTGAAAGGAGTAAGCTCGTCCACCGCGTAAGCGAATTGCATGACGCTCATTTGATCCTGCTGTCGAACCAGGGCATGGGCGAAGCGGCGCGCAGCCGCTCTTTCTTCCGAAAGGTCCTTCTGCACACTGCCGGAAGTGTCGATGGCGAGTGTTAGGTTGAGAGGCAACTCCGACTGCGTTTCGAAAACCGCGATTTGCTGCGGGCGTCCATCTTCAGTAACGGCGAAGTCGCTCTTCGTGAGGCCGCCGACGAATGCGCCATTGCGGTCGGTGACATTGGCGAACACGTTCACGAGCTTGACGTCAACGTGCAAGGTGGTGTCCTGTGCCGCAGTGAGCGAGGCCGTAAATGCGTAGGAAATGCCGAGGAGAAGGAGGCCGGCCCGCAGACTACTTGTCATGCGTGGCCTCCGGTCGATCACTATGCTGAGGTGCCATATTGGGCCCTGCCCCGTCACTGAATGCTTCCCGTTGTAGTCACCGAGATGGGAGCATTCCCGGCTGCGAACTGAGAACCTACAAGGGGAGTCAAATCACCGGTAGTAAGGTCGATGGAAAACCCAGACACTCCCCCATATTGATCTGCCCCGTAAACGAATTTACCGGAGGGGTCCACTGTTATCGAAGACGAAGCCAATCCTGTGACGAAGGGGGGGCCTGCGATTTGAGACAGCGTTCCCTCCGTCGAATCGATAACGTACCCCAATCCATCGGTTCCATAAGCGTATTTTCCCGTGGGCTCCACAGCTATAGAAGTGCCTGAAACACCCGAGATCATCGCCGTCGCACCGATTTGCGTCAGAGACCCAGATACGGGATCGATCAAGAACTGATATGTGGTGTCCTCCGATTGGTTCGATACGTATACGAAGCGGCCTGAGGGATCCACGACGATGCAACTGGGTTCTGGACCGGCGGGATAAGGCGAACCTTGAATCGGTGTGAGCGCACCCGTTGATATGTCCATTGTGTATGCCGAGACTCCCCCTATGAGGCTTTGATTCGCCCCATAGACAAGGCCTTGATTCGCCACATAGACAAATCTCCCCGTTGGATCTATCGCCATCGATACTGGTTCTTGCACTGCAGGAAATGGCGAGTTCGCAATCTCCTTCAGAATGCCGCTGGCTGGATCGATACTATAGGCAGAGACCCCGTTGGAACTGTAGTTGGGCACATAGAGAAAACGCCCGGAAGGATCCACTGCAGGCGTGCCAAGTTGGGATCCCTGCTCCACCGCAAATGGCGAGCCTGTGACCGGACTCAGGGCGCCACTCTTCTGGTCGATGAGATAGGCGGTTACTGTTCCGCTGACTCCGTTCGTCACGAACGCAAATTTTCCCGCGGCGTCCGTCGTTACACCGAATGGTCCCTTGTCCGATGGAAATGGCGAACTCGAAACCGGAGTCAGACTCCCGCTACTGACATCAATCGTGAATGCCGACACGTCATTGGAGACGACATTCGCGACGTAGGCGAATTTCGGAGAGTACATCACTGGGGTAGCTCCCCTACTCATCGTCATGGACTCGGCTTGTCCACGAGTGCGCACCTCGCCGCGAAGAGTTAAGGCCCCGCTCGCTGGATCAATCGCGTACTCGCTGATGCTCTGCGAAGTGGTGCCAAGATTCACCACGTAGGCGAACTTTCCGGTCGGATCTACCTTCACCGAATTCGGATTAGAGCCCGCCGCAAAGGGCGAACCGGAAACTGGAGTCAGTGCGCCGGTCGAGCCGATAGTGTAGGCTGACACGTTGTTGTCCGAGTTGTTCGTAACGAATACGAATTTGCTCGATGGATCCACTGTCAATGAGTTTGGACCTGTTCCTGCTGCAAACGGCGAGCCGGCAACTTCAGTCAGCGCACCGCTTGCAACGTCGATGGTGAAGGCGGAAACGCTGTTTGACTGGCTATTGACTACATAAGCGAACTTGCCTGAGGGATCGACTTCTAAAGCAGTCGGAAGTGATCCGGTAGCGAATGGCGAGCCAGGAACGGCTGTCAGGGCTCCAGTCTTAGGGGCGATTTCGTATGCTGAAACGTTGCTGGAGGAGGAGTTGGTGGCGTACAGAAATCGCCCATGTGGATCCACGGTGACGGCGACAGGCTGAGTCCCCGTCGAAAACGGCGATCCAGTGATCGGCGTGAGCGCGCCAGTGGAATTGATGGAGAACGCGGAGACACCTCCGCCCTGATTGGCTGTATAGACAAATGTTCCTGAGGGATCCACGGTTACGGAATTGGGATTCGACCCGGTAGCAAAGGGTGAACCGGTAATCTCCGTCAGGGTGCCTCTCGCAGGATCAATGCTGTACGCGGAAATTGCGTTGGACGAGCTATTCGACGCGTAGGCGAATCTGGAAGCGGGGTCGACTGCCACCGAAGTAGGATTGCCGCCTGCGCGTGCGTAACCATTGTGTCGCAGTTGCCCCGTTGCGCTGTTGACTGTGTAGATAAAGATGGTGTCGTCAACGATGTCCGCCGCATAGGCGAAGCGCGGAACGGGGAGCGATTGCCCGATAACTACTATGAGAGTGGTGGAGGTAGAGATCGTGCCGGAAGTTGCGGTGATCTGTGGCCTCCCAATCGCGGTAGCCGAGGCTTTGCCCCCGCTGCTCATGGTGGTGGCGGGATCTGAGGAATTCCATTGCACCGCGCTAGTCACGTCTTCGGTGCTCCCATCACTGTAGGTGCCCGTCGCTGCAAACTGCTGCGTGGTATCGACGATAATGGATGGGTTGGCGGGCGTAATCTCTATGGAGCGGAGCGTTTTGACAGAGCTTCCACCCCCACCGCAGCCGGCTACTGCCAACATGCTAGCCCAGATTGCCGACGAAACCGCAAGCCGTCTGGTCCAGTTCATCTTCCAATGCCTCCCATGGGGTTCTGACTCGCGACAAGTGTTGTCCCGAGCATGGGACATTTGTATCCAGCCAGTATGAGAATTGAATTTGGGAACTGTTTGGGTACTGTATAGATTTCGTCGGGACTCATTGACAACTGCTGAAGAAGTTGATGGGCATCCGTTGAGTAACCCCTGGTTTGTCGCCAAACCGGGACCTTGACGATCCTTTGCCCAAAATGTGGTAGTTTCTGCCGGTTATCCCTGTTCGCGGCCAAACACGGCCGGGTGAATATATTCGCCTACAATCGCCTCGGCGGGTATGAGCTGCGAGGCATCAAAGCAGGCAAGATTACATTGTCATTGCCCGGGGGACGGCACCTACAGCGGAGACATCAGTTGGCTCTCCAATCGCGAGGATCATCGATCTGGTATCTGGACTCTGAGTGGCGGCAACGTGAATTTGAGCGAACTTTGGCTACCAAGAGAATTTGTTCCCGTTTAGATAAACGATGCAGACGGGCACGACCCAGCGAAAATCACGGCAAATGCCAACTAACCCTTCACGGCGGCAATAAATTGCTACGAAGACGGGGCGGCGCGCAACTTCGACAGTGATCGAGATTAGTTTTTATCGGAATTCTTCTCACTCTTGCGCTAATATTCCTTGCACAACACAAAGGTTATGGATGCAGACAATCCAGAGGTGCGCTGCCATGTAAGCGGTTCGAGGCAGATACGGCGATCGAGGCTACGCCTGACATAGCGGACCTTGCCCGCTCGCGACGAGCGCCTGTGGTTTCATGCCAAACGGCGAAATTTGCTTCTGTTTCTTGATTCGTTGGCGTGCGACCAGACCATACGAGGAGGGCTAGCGGTGCCTAGAGCCAAACGACTGTCCGATCCGCCGGATCGGATTCTGCGTGTCTACGCATTTGATCCTTCCCGCGGTGCACGCTTAGAGAACCACCTGACCATCCGCGTTCCCTACGAAAAGCTCAAGAAAGGACCGGTTGGGAAAAAGGTCGCCGTCATTGACTACGATGCTTCGAACAGCTGTTATTACGAGGGTGTCGATTTAGACGCAACGTCCGTGCTTGGACAGAACGGTCTCGCACCCTCTGAATCGGATCCACAATTCCATCAGCAAATGGTGTACGCCGTTGTCATGGACACGATCCGACGTTTCGAGCTAGCACTGGGTCGCCCTGTCCGTTGGCGCGGAGATAGTTCCTCGGTGAATGCGCCCTTTCATGGCCTTCTCAAAGTTCATCCCCATGCCATGCTGGAGGCGAACGCTTTCTACGATCCGGCCCAGCATGCTCTTGTTTTCGGCTATTTCCGCGCCTCCGAAGTGGATGCTGGCGTGAATCTTCCTGGCCAACTGGTCTTCACCTGTCTCTCACACGACATCATCGTCCACGAATCGACGCACGCAATTCTGGACGGAATTCGGGGCCACTTCAGCGATCCAACCGGACCCGACGCGGCTGCTTTTCACGAGGGCTTCGCCGACATTGTGGCTCTCCTACAACACTTCAGCTTCAAGGATTCGCTGCTCGAAACCATCCAGAGAACTGGAGGTCTCATCCACCGCAAACAACTGGCACCCACGGCAAGGGCTCAAGATGGTGGACCAGTCATTCAGGCCGAGATCGGCGAGGACAATCCGATCGTGGATTTGGCGCGACAGTTCGGCGAAGCCATGGGCAGGCGCAAAGCCTTGCGCAGCGCCCTCGGAACCCCACCCGACCCCCGAGTGCTTGAACGGACAATCGAACCCCATGAGCGCGGGGCGATTTTGGTGGCCGCTGTCTTTGATGCCTTCTTCACCGTCTATATCAATCGCACCCGCGACCTGATCCGCATGGCGTACCCCGATGGCCGCGAGATCGTACCCAATTTTCTCCACGCCGATCTGGCCAATCGGCTGGCTGAGGAAGCCGCAAAAACCGCATCCCGGTTGCAGAGCATTTGCCTCAGAGCACTCGACTATTGCCCGCCTGTCGACATCACCTTCGGGGACTATCTGCGTGCTCTGGTCACCTCCGATCGCGAAGCATCGTCCGACGACGCAGCTGGCTATCGCGCCGCCTTGATCAACGCGTTCCGTGCTCGTGGCGTTCGGCCCCAGGGAGTTCTCTCATATAACGAAGAAGCCCTGAGCTGGGACCCGTATGAAGGGGTTGCTGCGACCACGGAGAACCCCAACTTTTCAAAGTTATGGAAGGACTTGAACGCCTACGAAGACGAACCGAATCTACGGTATGAACAACAACTCTATGAACGTCTTTGGGGCAAAGCTGAGTCCTTCCGTCTCGCACTCGGACTCTCCTCGAAGTTTCCTGTGGATGCCAAGTCCATCAACCCACTACATCGGGTCCAGACCGATGGCTCGCTCCGACGCCAGATCGTGGCCGAGCTGGTTCAGAAAGAGGACAGAGTCGCCATCGACCCAACAGATGCCGCAGCCGGCACTTTCACTTTTCGGGGAGGAAACACGTTGATCATCAACCGTCAAGGCGAGCTTCGGTTTTCGATTGCGAAGCCGATTGAGGGTCCCTCAGGGGATGAGCGCCGGGAGCGGCAGCGCGCCCATCTGCGTCAGATGGCGGCATCGTTTTCTTTAGCTCCCTACGTTGCTTTCGATCCAGTGCACGATTTGGGCTTTCGAGCGGTCCACCGAGGATTCTGATCATGAGCGAAATTCGAGTCCGCATGTATCGCACCGGTTTCGGCGACTGCTTCCTTATCCGCTTTGGGAAAGGTCTGGAGACGCGCTATATGTTGATCGATTTCGGCGCGCATATGCACGGCGATATCGGCACTATGTGCCAGATCATGGAGGATATCGAGAAGACAACGCGCTCGAAGCTCGAAGTCATCGTCGCCACGCACCAGCATCGCGATCATATCTCGGGCTTTGGGCAGTTTGCCGATCGCTTCGCGAAGTTCAAAATCGGCGAGGTCTGGCTGCCATGGACCGACGATCCCAATGACGAGCGGGCTCGATCGTTCCGGACCAAACAGCTGGCGCTCTATGACGCGCTTGATACCCACCTTCGCGTGGGCCTCAAAGCAACCGAGGCTGATCAGAAGTACACGGCAGCGCTCGATGCTCTGGCTAATCTCAGAGGGAACGAAGCCGCCGTCACTGAACTCCAGCGCGGATTCGGAACCGGTGCCAGCGTGCACTATTTCGAGGGAGGCCAATCGATCACGAAAGTTGGAAGAATTGCTGGGCTCTCAGCAGAGTTTCTTGCTCCTCCCAAAGATTCAAGCTTCTTGTCGCGGATGAATCCTCCCGCCGACCAGCATTTTCTTACCGCACCTGGTGTGCGTGCCGACGATGTGCACCCGTTTCCCAAACTCGAAATCAAGGCCGTTCCGACGGATCCCGACTACTCGGCAATCCTCGAGGAAGGACAACCGATCCTTGCCCCCAAGGCGATCAAAGCTCTCGAAGGAATGGCGGATTTTTCCGCCGATAGACTTGCTCTGGCCCTGGACAATGTGCGCAACAACACCAGCCTAGTGATTCTCTTCCGCTACCAAGGCAAAGTTCTGCTGTTTCCGGGCGATGCGCAATGGGGTAATTGGCAGTCGTGGATCGGAACAGATCGAGCGAACGAGATTTTGAAAGAGGTCGACTTTCTCAAAGTGGCACATCATGGCAGCGAGAACGCCACGCCCGTCGAGGTGGTCCAGGCATTGAAGGCAGCAGGCCTAGCGGTGATGGTGCCTACGCAGACCAAGCCCTTTCCGACCATCCCGCGCAAACCATTGCTTGAGGCCTTAGAGAAACATTGTTTAGACAACGTGGCGGTACGGAGCGACTGGATTGGCGTTCAGGGGGCGCCGACGGATCCGGGGGCGCCGACGAACCCGGCAGCACAACCGCCACTCCCTCCTGGATTCTCACTCGGCCCGGTATGGATCGATTTCAGTTTCTGAACAATGAAAGCGTGGAAGGTAGGTAGAGCGGTCGAGAATACACGCAACGACGATCCGAGCCTGATCGAACCTCTAAAGAACGAAGGAACGGGTTCGCTGATGCTCTTCGAATGATTAGCCGGAGTTCCTGGGAAGGTACTTCGCAGATTTCGTACCGCTTAACTCACACTGGCTTCGCTTAAAGATTGTGTATGCCTACTCTCACAGACCTCACTGCGCTCCTGGAGAAACCTGCTGCTGGACTTCCCGACCTCTGGTTCTCGTCGCTCTTGCTGGTCTTGCCGCAGTCTTCCATCTGTTGCAGGCCGAAACTTTCCGGTTTGCCGGTCACTCGCCCAGAATGCGCCGGAGCTGTACCTGTTGCCGGTCATTCACTGTGTGAGGGTGTCTCAATTTACTGTGACTTCAGCATTCGCTGACGAGCGAGTCCCAAGTCCGCTCCATTCGCCCGAAGCAATTCTGCCGCGTGACAGCCCTCTTCGCGCAATATCCCTATGACCAGATGTCCGGGTTGAACCCTTTCGAGGCCTGTGCCCGACATTTCCTCGATGGCGTGCTGAAAGACGTGTTCGAGTTCCTGTGAAACGGGGATACCTGCGCTCAGCGAAACGGGGTTTCCTCGTGGTATGTTTTCTTCGATCTGCTTTCGCAATGCGTCCCAATGATCAGCATCTCCGCCGATCAGACGGCTCAATTCCAGTGGGGGCCGCTGCTGCAGCATGCCCAGCAGTAGGAGTTCGGGCGTAATCATCTCTGTTCCGAACACACCCGCTTGAACACCTGCATGGAACACCACGCGGCGTGCGCTCGCACTGAATCTATCGAACATGGCTAAACCCCTTCCGAACATCTCCGAAAGTATCGCCCATTGACCGGGAACCTTGACGAACCTTCGCCGTAACTTCCGGTTTGCCGGTTAACCACCCGGAACCGGCGAATGTTGCGCCGAGCTATCGGGAGAAGCTTGTCGCCGGATCGAGTTCGGATAATGCACTGCTGCTACTCCGGTTGTGCCCGCGACTTCTT
>Ga0126381_100004075_pt1 | contig 15869 bp, 12 predicted proteins | sample PanSoiMetPlot_28_FD_96465 | JGI IMG/M metagenome (GOLD analysis project Ga0126381, IMG submission 96465) | Tropical forest soil microbial communities from Panama - MetaG Plot_28 | ecosystem: Environmental > Terrestrial > Soil > Tropical forest > Bulk soil | place: Panama | collected 2016-02-17 | reverse complement strand
CTTCCAAGGAACGGCGGCATCTTCGCAAGCAGGTGAAGGTAGCCCACCCGTCCGTACACGTACCGGTCCGTCAAAAATTCATTCTCTCCATAGGCCGCGAGCCGGTTTGGGCCACCGAGCGAGTAGAGGGGAATTCCTGTCTTGTTAAAGCCAAACGTCGTGGCCCCTTCCACGATGGCGTAAACGGAAGATGACTTTCGGACCGGCAGAAATCCCTCACCCGTAGCCTGAAGGAAGGGAATGCCCTCACTGGAACCGGGATTGGCGTCCGCGTAGCCGCTCGTGCCCAGAACCGCAATGCCACGCCTCGGAATTATGGGATCATCGAGCCGATCGAGCGCGTAACGGACTCGGGTTGTTCCGGTTCTACCGGACACTGTAGGCAGAAGCGGGTTTCCCACCCAGCGCGTTATTCGTTCGTAACCGGTCTCGTAGCCGACTCGCAGTTCGCTAAAACGGTCGATGGCGTAGCCCACATCGGCTCCGCCGCCAAACTGATTCACTTTGTACTCCGCGAGAAGAGTGTTGTTTGGCGAGTAGAGATTCAGCGGGCTCCTTGAGACGGTAATTGAAGGAGCCACAAACCAGCGACTGGTGGCAGTAAACGGGTGGTAATACTCGGAGGCGAACGCATAAGTGGAGCCGACTACAAAATCGGCCCGAAGCTCCGAGCGATAACCGCCGAGGTCGAGAAATGTTAGCCGGCCGCCAAATGTGAATTGCACATTATCCGGATTGGACCCGTCGATCGAGATCGCCGGCTTGAGCCATGGTGGAGAGTAATCTTTCTCCTCGGCGTTCAATTGCAATCCGGTCTGGTTATTGCTGTCGACCAAACCGTAGCTCAAACTGTTTAAACGTCCGATGCCCACCTGCTGAGTGAGCGCCGGCCCGAGACGCGTGGTATCGACCGGTTTACCCAGGAAAGGCGTCATCTGTTCCTGGATATCCTTCGCGATGTTCGGCGATGTACCCGCGACTTCGATAAACGCCGGGGCGGGCGGCGCTTTGACGATCCGTGATTCGCGCGTCGCGACGTGACGCCTCCAGTCATCGTCGTTCGCTCTCAAGGGGGAGAGGACAGCCGCGCGGTTCTCGGCGGCCTGAACGCCCAACGGAATGATCTTGGCCGTGCGCGAGAAGTCCAGCGTGGAATAGCCAGTCACATCGACAGTGACCAGAATGTCGGCTCGTTCGATGCCCCGGAGTTCGTTGGCGGCGATCATGACTGTGGTAGACGCGCCTGCGACCTGAAACAACGAGGTCAGATTCTGGGGAGTGACCGGGCCGGTGCTCAGGTGCACGCCGATTACAATGTCGGCTCCCATTTGCTTGACGATATCGGTTGGCAAATTGTTGAGCAGCCCGCCGTCCGCCAAGACCGTGCCGCTCTCCTTCACGGGTGAGAAGACTCCCGGAATCGACATGGTCGCTCGCAGGGCGTTCGGCAAGGAACCTTTTTGGAAGACGAAGGGCTTCCCGGTGACCAGATCGGTCGCGACGCAACGGAACGGCGTTGGCAGCTGGTCGAAATTCGCGACATTGGAATACGGGAACACGTATCGGTCGATGATCATCCGGACCGCCTGGCCGGAGTTGAGTCCGCCGGGCGGTTGTACTCCGTGGCGAAGACCGATCTCCAGACTGCTCGGGAGGTCCCGATAATCCTCCTTTCGGCGGAACGCCAGCGCCGGATACGGAGTCTGACCCGAGAGCACATCGTCCCAGTCGACGCCCTCGACAATCTTCTGTATTTCCGCCGGACTATAGCCAGCGGCGTACAGGCCTCCCACGAGACCGCCCATGCTGGTACCGGCGATGTAATCGATGGGAATGTGATGGTCTTCGAACCACTGAAGGACGCCGATGTGCGCGAGGCCTTTCGCGCCGCCTCCTTCGAGAGCAACGCCGATTTTCGGGCGGCTGGCGGTCTGCTGGGCGAAGCATTCCGCAGCCAAAAGAAAGCAGAGCGTAAGAACACACGTAAGTCTCATAGCGTTGGCAGGCGACCGTTCCTGTCCATTCAACGCTTTCGCCGCCCTATGGACTTTTTTTCGTGTTGCAGCGCATCCCGCGCGGCGGACCGGAGCTATCGGATTGAGACGCCGAGAGCGATTGCGCGATGCATTTGATTTGCGACGACGGGTCTGGTTATCGTTTGTAACCAATTTTTCGCAGGAACTGACGGCGTTCGGCGATATGATCTTCGGTCTCTATGCCCTTGGGCGACGAACCGTCGACAACGCCGAGGACGCCGCGCCCCTGTTCCGTCTCGGCGACGATCACTTCCACCGAATTTGCGGTCGCGCAGAAGATGGAGCAGACCTCGGGGACATTCTGAATGGCGCGCAAAACATTGATGGGAAAGCTGTCGCGCATGACCACTGCGAAGAAGTGGCCCGCTGCGACGGAGGTAGCGATCTCCAAGGCCGCGGCGCGCATCGCTTCGTCGGTTCCGTCGGCGCGGATCAGGCAGGGTCCGGACGCCTCGTTGAAGGCGACTCCGAACTTGATGCCCGGTACCGTGTTGACCATTGCCTCGTAGACATCCTCGACGGTCTTGATGAAGTGGCTCTGGCCGAGCACGATATTGGCGCCTTCCGGAACCGCGATTTTCACCGCGTGGAGATTGAGCATAGGGTCATCGTACACATTTCGCTTTTTCCCAGGACAGCGGATTGGGTGGAGGGGAATAATCGGGGCATGACTGTTATTCCATCGCTTCGTTACAAGGACGCGCCAGCCGCTATTGAGTGGCTGTGCCGCGCTTTTGGGTTCGAGAAAAACGCGGTCTATCCTAATCCGGACGGCACCATCGCTCACGCCCAACTCACGCTCGGCAAGGGCATGATCATGCTGGGGTCGGTGAGCGATAACGGATACGGGCGCATGATGAAACAGCCGTTCGAAATCGGCGGGGCCAACACTCATGGCATCTATCTGGTGGTGAAGGACCCGGACGCGGTTTGCAATCAGGCTAAGGCAGCGGGCGCGGAGATGGCTATGGATATCGAGGACAAGGAGTACGGCGGGCGCGGTTTCACCTGCAAAGATCCCGAGGGCCACCTCTGGAGCGTGGGGAATTACGATCCATGGCAAACTTAGTTTCGTGCGAATACTTGCAATCTGCCTGATGGCGGTTACGGCGGCCGCCGCCGCGTCTTCGGTTGTCGATCGGGTCGACAAAACCGCGTTCATTCAGGTGGAGGCGGAGAGTTTTAAAACTCTCACGCCGAAGCAACAGGCGTTGGGATACTGGCTCAGCCAGGCGGCCATTGCGATCGACCCGATCATTTACGATCAGGAGTCGCGGTTCGGGCTCCGGCAGAAGAAGGTTCTGGAAGCGGTCGTCGCGAATAATGCCAAGGTGGACCCGGCGGTATACGGCAAGATCGCCGATTTCACCAAGGTGTTCTGGGGTAACAAGGGCAATCACAATGAGCTGACTTCGCAGAAGGTGATGCCCGGGTTCGCTCTGGCGGATCTGAAGCACGCTCTGGAGCAGGCCGGGCACGGGGAACTGGCTGGGGAGGCTGACGCGCTGTCACAGTCCCTGTTCGATCCCGATTTCGAGCCGCTGATTACGGCGAAGAGCCCGTCGGGCGGCAAGGACATCATCCAGGCGAGCGCCAACAACTTCTATTTCGGGGTGAGCCTCGCGGACCTCAAGGGCTTCACGGAAAAATACCGGCTGAATTCGCGGGTGACGCGGGAGAACGGAAAGATCATCGAGCAGGTATATCGGGCGGGAACGCCTGACGGAAAGGTTCCTCCGGGTTTGTATGCCGGGTATCTGGGGCACGCGATTGACTGCTTTACTAAGGCGAAGGCTTACGCGGAGCCGAAACAGGTAGTCGTGATCGACGATCTGATCCGGTATTACCAGACCGGTGAGAACAAGGACTGGCTGAAATTCGGGATCGACTGGGTTCAGGATGACGAACCCGTGGATTTCGCTAATGGTTTCATCGAGATTTACCGCGACGCGCGCGGCGCAAAAGGGACAGCGCAGAGTTTCGTCTCGATCACAGATCAAAAGCTCTCCGCGACGATTCTGAAGATCGCTTCGAACGCGCAGTATTTCGAGGACCGCGCGCCCTGGGATTCACGCTACAAGAAGCAAGGTGTCCAGCCGCCGGTGGCGAAGGCAGTTGAGACGACGGTGGAGACCGGTGATTTTCATGTCACGACGACCGGCGACAACCTGCCTAACGAGGACGCGATTCGCGCTAAGTACGGCTCGAAGAGTTTTCTGTTTACGGGGAGTATGAGAGCGCTGGATGCGGCGACGGGGCCCTCGGTAATCGACGAGTTCGTTTATTCGCCGGAAGAGGCGGCGCTGGATAAGAAGTATGGCCCGGAATCGGAGCAGCTTCTGACGGCGATGCACGAAGTGATCGGGCATGGATCGGGCAAGCTCAGCCCGAAGCTTACGCATGACGCCTCGTTCTATCTGAAGGAGTATTTTTCGACGCTCGAGGAGGCTCGGGCTGATCTGATGGCGCTGTGGAATGTATTCGATCCGAAGCTGGCGGAACTGGGGATTATTTCGTCAAACGACGTGGGCCGCGTTATGTATAACGACGCGGCGCGCGTGGCTTTGACGCAGCTTCGGCGGATCCCGAAGGGTGACACGATCGAAGAAGATCATCAGAGGAACCGCGCGCTCATCGCGTACTACATCATGGACAAGACCGGCGCGATAGCGACGGCGCAGCGGGACGGGAAGACGTTCCTGGTCGTGAAGGACTACAAGAAGATGCGCGAAGGGGTCGGAATGCTGCTGGCCGAACTGATGCGCATTAAAGCCGAGGGCGATTACGAGGCGATCAGGAAGCTGATCGATCAGTACGCCGTGCATTTCAATCCGACGCTTCGGGACGAGGTTGTCCGGCGGTACGAAAAGCTGAACCTGCCGACTTACTTCGCGGGGATCAATGCGGATCTAACGGCGCAGTTCGACGGCGGCGGCAAGATCACGAAAGTTGACATCTCGTATCCGCGGGATGAAGTGAAGCAGCAGCTTGGATACAGCGCGATGAACAGCGCTAAATAATTTTGCGCTTCCAGGCCCCTCGGCGGAAGAGCATGAGGGATGAAATGGTCATTGCCGTTTCCGCGGCGGGTATGGCCGTGAAGACGCCGCGCGGTCCCCAACCGGCAACGATCGCAAGCAGCCAGGCGAGCGGAATCTGGAAACACCAGTAACAGAAGAAATTGATGGCGGAAGGCGTTTTGGTATCACCGGCTCCGTTGAAAGCCTGAATGAGCACCATTCCCCACGCGTAACAGACGTTCCCCAGACTGATCAGACGGAAACAATCAGCGGCGATTCTCTGGACGGCAGGGTCTGAGGTAAAGAAGGCGACGATCCAGGGGGCGAAGATGAGCGAGAGCACGGCTACAGCGCCCATGTACGCCATGGTGAAGCGTCCGGTCTGATAGACGGCGGCTTCGGCGCGTTGAGGCTTCCCCGCCCCGAGGCTTTGGCCTACGAGCGTGGCCGCCGCTCCGGACATGCCCCAGGAAGGCAGCAGTACAAAGAGAAAGACCTTGATCGCGACGGTGTAGCCCGCAACCGCAACGGCGCCGAAGCCGGCGCAGAGGCGCACGAGGCAGGCCCAACTGGCGGTCGAGATGAGGAACTGAAGAATTCCGGTAAACGAAACCCTGAGCAGCCGCCACATCACATCGAGGCGAATGCGGATTTCATGCGCATGGACGCGAACGCGGCTGTAGCCCTTCATCAGGAAAAAGAATTGCAGCGCTACGCCGAGTCCGCGACCGGTGGTGGTGGCCACCGCGGCGCCGAGAACGTTCAGGCGCGGGAAAGGACCCCATCCGTTGATGAGGCAGGGGTCGAGCACTATGTTCAGACCGTTGGCGAACCAGAGGACGCGCATGGCAAGCGCCGGATCACCCGCGCCGCGAAACACGCCATTGATAAGGAAGAGCAGAAAGATCGTCAGTGAGCCGCCGAGCAGGGTGCGGGTGTAAAGCGAGCCCACGCCTATTACGGAGTCCGACGCTCCCATTACGCGGAGAAGCTGAGGCGCGAAGAAGATGCCCGAAAGCCCCACCATAACGGACAGCATGAAGCCGACGGCTATGGACTGAACCGCGCCGGCAGCGGCGCCCTCCGGGTCCTTTTCGCCGATGCGGCGGGCGACGAAGGCGGTCGTGGCCATGCTGAGCCCCATGGCGATTCCGAAGACGAGAACCAGAATCGATTCGGTGAGAGCGACGGCCGCGAGCGAATCGACGCCGAGGCGCGCGACAAAGAACATGTCAACGATGCCGAACAGCGACTCCATGACCATCTCAAGGATCATAGGAATCGCGAGAACGACGATGGCTCGGCGGACGTCACCCTCGGTGTAGTCGCGGCGCGATCCCGAAAGCGCTTCGCGAACTACGGTCGCGACGCTCACTGGAGGAGACCGTTCACCGTGCGGGTCAGCCGGTCCGGTGAGAAGGGTTTCTGGAGGTAGTGAAAGGTTTTGTCCGGGAGGCGGTCCTGCACCAGGAGTTCCGAATATCCGGAGACGAGAAGAACTCGCATGTCAGGATGTACCGCGCGGAGACGCGTCGCAAGTTCCGTACCGGGCACGCCGGGCATCACCATATCGGTGACCAGCAGGTCAATCGCCCCGCTGTGGCGCTGCGCGATTTCGAGCGCCTGCGCCCCGTCTGAGGCTTCCAGCAGAGAATAACCGGCATCGGCCAGCACTTTCGCGGTGTAATGGCGGACGGCGGCGTCGTCTTCGACGACCAGAACGACGCTGGTTCCCCGGGTGAGCGGCTGAGGCAAAACCGCCCTGTCACGGGCCGGCTCGGCCCCAAGCCGATGCAGGTAAATGCTGAAGTGCGCGCCGCATCCAGGGCGGCTTTCGACCGTAATACCGCCGGACAATTGCCGAACAAGCCCGTAGACGGTCGCCAGCCCCAGACCGGTCCCTTTGCCCAGGGCCTTCGTGGTGAAGAACGGCTCGAAGAGGTGCGCGCGGACATGGTCGTCCATCCCGACGCCGTCGTCTTTGACGGAGACGACAGCGCAGTCGCCCGGAGCCATTTCCAGCGCGTGGGCGCGTTCCGCGCTGACGCGTTCGACACGGGTCTCGATTTCAAGATGCCCCCCGTCCGGCATCGCATCGCGCGCGTTCACCACAAGATTCATCAGCATCTGATGCATCCGGGCAGAGTCGGCGAGGATGCTGCCCGCTTCCGAAGAGAGGCGCTCAACGACTGTGATGTGCTCGCCGATGAGGCGACGGCTCAGTTCGATGACCTCACGGACCACTGAATTGAGTGAAACGGGCTGGCTCACCGTTACCTGCTGGCGGCTGAAGGCCAGAAGTTGCTGGGTCAGGCCGGAGGCGCGCTCGCCGGCCTGGCGCATCATCGTCAACTGGCGGCGGCGCTCTTCCTCCGAATCCGCGCCGAGCAGCAGCAGGTCGCAGTAACCGTTGATGACCGTCAGCAGGTTGTTGAAGTCATGAGCAACGCCGCCTGCAAGCTGACCGAGCATTTGCATCTTCTGGGCCTGGCGAAGCCTTCGGGCTAACTCTTTTTTTTCCGTAACATCTTCGACGAACAAGTCGAAGCAGCCGCGAATGGCACGCCCGCCAATGCGGACTTCAATGGCCCGACCATCGCACCGATTCCAGGCCGCTTCGAATCCCTGCACGGTCGCGCCGGAGAGAAGAGTGTCGCTGAGTTGCAGGAAGGCATCGTGTTCGGTGAAAAGGACGGGCAGATCGCGCATCAGCAGATCGCCCATTTCAGTCGGCTTATAACCCAGCATCACGAGCATCGCGGGATTCGCCTGCAGAATCTGACCGCTTTCGGTCGCGCGACAGACGGCGTAGGGCGCCTCGTCAATCAGCGAGCGGTAGCTTTGCTCGGAGAGGCGGAGCGCGCGCTCCGCGATGATGCGCGCCGTAGAATCGATCGCGACTCCCGCGACTCCGTTACCGGAGCCCAGGGGCTCAACATAAGCGTCCAGAAGCCGGCCATCCACATGGGCGATGAAAGAAGCCGGCGCCCCTTCAAGAGCCGTCCGGTGTGCTCGCAACGATTCCGGCGAGTTGACGACGGCATCTCCCGAAGGGAGCGGCAGACCCGAGAAAGAAGTAACGCGCAGATCGGGATCTGTGGTCCAGAAAACGACCGGCATCTTCGAAAGAAGCGAGCGCCGCAGCGCGGCGCTACTTTGTTCGATCTGGGAATTCATTCGACTCAACCCCGCTTCTATTCGCGCGGATTGAGATCCTGGGCGGGCACGATTCTGGTAAACGGAATCTGAGCGCGCTCGTTCGCTTCCTTGACGTTATCGGCGTTGGCCGCTTCGAACAGACACAAACACAGGGATTCACCCGGCACGAACATAGACCGCAGGTAACGGACCTGGCGCCCCTCGGCCGTCAGTTCCTTCCCGGTCTGAATCGCCTTTTTCTGCGCGTCCGCCAACTCTTCCATCGTGACGCCCGGCAATTCCCGTTCAACCATGTAGACCGGCATGACTAATCTCCGTTCTGCCTATTGTCGCATTTGCAGGTTAAACGGGGACGAATTGGCGCAAAAAGCGCAAGCCCAGGCGGAATCCGGTTCGATAACCTTCATTTATTTCGTTTCCGTTATATCCCGGGCGGTAGGCATCATCTTCGTGCTCTATGTTCATGGCGCCAGCGTAGCCTTTGTCCATCAGGACAGTGAAGAACTTCGGCCAATCAATCTCACCTTGCCCGGGGATGCGATACCGCCACCACTGCGCGGGCGCGGGCGGATTGATTCCGGTCCGATGGAGCACGTCGTAGCGGATCTCCGTGTCCTTGAGGTGAACGTCGTAAATATGGTCCACCCAGTCGCGCGCAGCCTGGTATGGGTCCATAAACTGACGGACGTAGTGCGAAGGATCAAACTGGATCCCTACATAGGGCGAATTTCCAAAAGCCTTGAAGAGCGCCTCGTAGCCGACGGGGCCGGTAGCTACGTTGGGTCCTTCCGGCCATGGCTCCCAGACGAGGCGGACCTTATTCTTCTCACAAAGAGGAAAGTAATGTTCTTCATAGACGCGGCGGATCTCATCGACCTGGGCGTCCAGTTTCTTCGATGGATCTTTGCCGGACATCGTGCCGATGTTCGGAACACCGAGTTGTCCGGCGGCTTCGATGACTTTCGCCACATGCTCGTTCGTTGCGCGGCGTTTTGCGGGATCGGGATCGATGTGGTTCGCGGTGACGCCGAGGACCGAACAATAGAGCCCCGATTGCTTCAGGTCTTCGCGGATCTTGTCGACAGGCAGGGGGTTTTCGGGCTGGGCCCAGATGCCGATGCTGGTAAAGCCTTCCTGCTTCGCAAACGCCACATTACCGGGCGTGTAATTGACGAGTATGCCGACTTTCGGCGTCCACATAGCGTGACGCTGCGCAGCCGCCCGCGCGGCGGCGGCGGCGAAGGTTCCGGCGGCTATAAATGCGCGCCGCGTATTAGTCATGCGATCCTCCCTGATCCTTTACCTGCTTAGCGAGTAGTTCGTATTGATCCGAGGCAATCAGATCGACTCCGGCGGCGAGCGCAGCCTTCCAGCGGATTTCCACCGCGGCGCGGGAGCCGAAGTTGTACTGATCGAACCAGCCCTGGCTTTCATCTGCGGTAAATCCGTCGAGGGTATAGAAGCGAATCCAGTAACCCAGCCTGTGGGCTCCCTCCACGAGGGCCTTCAGGCGCGCGGCATCGGCTTCGGTCCAGTCTCCGGCTTTCTGCTGGCCTTCGGGCTCGACGGCATGCCAGGAGTAGTTGAGCCAACGGCGATAGTTGGTAGCCGGAACGATCTTATCCGTGTGCCCGGAACCGAAGATGCGAAGTTTCGCGCCGACCGGAAGGCGATCAAAGTAGATCTGTTGCTGAATATCGGCGTCCTCGGTTAGCACGAGGATTGGCTTCATGTCGATAGGTGAAAGACGGGTGGCGTCGGCAGTCTTTTCGGCGGTGGCAATCCAGGGCTGGTAGTCATCGAGGACGCGCCACACCGCTTCGAGAGTTTGCGGATGGAGGTCCTTGAAGTCGAAGTGGAGAACGATCAGGGGCCATTGATCGCGGTGATTATCCTTAAGAGCCTGTTCGACGATGGGGCGCACGCGTTCGAAGAAATGGTCGCGGAGCGTAGGCTCGCCGCCCTGGGTCTTGTCGGTGTGGGTGACGACCGCCTGACCGTTGAAAAAGCCGATGTCCTGTTCGATGGCGACGGGGAATCCGACGCTCAGGGCGCGATCGATACGGTTCTTCCATTGGCCTTCGTACGGATAACAGTTGTGCGCGTCCGCCAGCGGGAAATGCTGGGCGAGCAGGAGAAGCGCAAAAATCTGGATCATTGTTTTGCGGCGACAGTGGCGCGCGTAGCGCCTGTGGAGATGCCGCCATCGACCAGCATGGTCTGGCCGGTGAAGTACTCGCTTGCTTCGGACGCGAGGAAGACTACGGCGCCGTCAAGATCCTGCGGGGCGCCGGGACGCTTCATCGGGATGCGGTCGACGATGTACTCCAGCCATTCCTTGTTGTCGTACAGGACGGAGTTCTGCGCGGTCCTGAACCATCCGGGCGCGAGGCAGTTGACGGTGATTCCGTAGCGGCCCCAATCGTCAGCGAGACTCATGGTCATTTGTTTCACGCCGCCCCGACTGGCTGAATACGGGGTGAGGCCCGCATATCCGAAGACGCTGGTGACAGACCCGATGTTGATGATCCTGCCGTAACGGTTGGGAATCATCGAATCGCGGGCGACGGCCTGAGCAACGAAGAATTCGCCGCGGAGGTTGGTTTCCAAGACCAGATTCCAGTCGTCCCAGGTGATTTCGAGCGCGGGTTTGCGAACATTCAGACCGGCGTTGTTGACGAGGATATCGATCTTGCCGTAGTGACCGATCGCGGCGCTCACGGCGTTCTGGATGCTGTCGTAGTCGCGAACGTTCAGTTCGACCGGAAAAGCGCGGCGGCCGAGGCTTTCGACTTCGGCGCGAAACGGCTCGAGGTCCGCGAGCTTGCGGCTCGTGATTACGAGGTCCGCGCCCGCGCGGGCAAGAGCGCGGGCCATATACTGGCCGAGCCCGCGGCTGGTTCCGGTGACCAACGCTACGCGTCCGGTCAGATCGAAAAGGCCGGCGCTCACGGCTGGAGCACCACCTTCATCAGGTTCGGCTCGTGATGGTAAAGCCGATGGAACCAGTCCGGACCTTCGGCCAAAGGGGCTACCGCGGAGATGAGGGGCGCGACTTTGATGACGCCTTTGGCCATGAGATCGATGCATTGCGGGTACTCGCCATTGGAGGCGCAGGACCCCTGCAGACGAATCTGGCGGGTGACAACGTATTGGAGCGGCACTTCAGCGTTCTGGGCCAGGTTTCCGACGAGCGTCACCATGCCGCCTTTCCGGACCGAATATATGGCTGTCCCAACCGGTTCGGTGTAGCCGACGCACTCGAAAGCGACATCGGCGCCGCGTCCGCCGGTCATCTGACGGACAGCCTCAGGGACGTCGGTCGTTTTGGGGTTCAGGACATCGGTCGCGCCGATGGTCTTCGCGCGGTCAAGCTTGGAATCTTCGATATCCACCGCGACGATGCGTGCGCAGCCAGCGGCCCTGGCAGCCTGGAGGGTTACGGAGCCGATCATTCCGACGCCAACCACCACGACCGTGTCGCCCAGATGAATGGGGGTAATGGAAACGGCGTGGACGCCGATGGAAACGGCTTCGATAAGCGCCGCCTGCTCGTAAGGAAAACTGTCGGGGAGCCGATACATGATGCGGCGCGGCACGGAGACATACTCGGCGAAAGCGCCATGGCGGCGGTACTCCCGGGGAGCGACGCCGACGACCTGGCGGTTGTCACAAAGGTTTACATCACCGCGCGCGCAGAAATAGCACTGGCCACAGTAGACCGTGGAATCGAAGGTGACCCGGTCACCCGGCTTCAAATCGTGAACGTTCTGCCCCACACGGGCGACTTCACCGGCTGCTTCGTGTCCCATGACCAGCGGCGGATGGCGGCGTCCGGACGATCCATCGTAACCATGCACGTCACTTCCGCAGATACCGCAGGCGCGAACGCGAACAAGAACATCGTCGGGACCGATCTCAGGCTCGGGCATTTCGACCATTTCGAGCTTGAGGTATTCGGTGAGAAGAAGAGCATTCATGACGTGAGCCATTGTATCTTTCGACCGGATTTGTCGCAGGAAAGAGTGCAGAGCGTCGCGGGGCTGATTGAAATTGTCGTTTGAAACGGAAATTACAATGGACGCACGGAAAGATTAATGACGAGAGAGTCTCTGTTCCGGGCGCGGGCGATGAAAAAACAGGAGGAGCCTTGATCGCAGAACCTGCTCTCGATGCGGTACCGGAGGTGTTGCCCGGGGTAGTGGGATCGTCCGAGCAAATGAGGGCGGTGGCGGCGCGGGTTGCGCTGATCGCGGAATCGCACCTATGTTGCCTGGTTACGGGGGAAACCGGCACGGGCAAGGAGCTGTTCGCCAGAGCCATTCACGATCGGAGCCCTCGAAAGCAGGGGCCGTTTGTCCGGGTGAGCTGCGGCGTCATATCCGACTCGGAGATCGAGCATGCCAGTGGGGGGACGCTGTTTCTGGACGAAGTGGATGGCCTGAGCGCCACCGCGCAGGAGAACCTGTCGCGCGCACTTCAGGAGCGGGAATCCCGGCCCACAGGCTCCGACGCTCCTTTGGTAGCGGCCGCACGGATTGTGGCGGCAACTAACAAAAATCTGTACGCCTTCGTGGAAGGGGGGCTGTTCCGCGAGGATCTGTTCCGCCGGATCAGCGTTATTGGTTTGCACGTACCGGCGCTCCGGGATCATGCAATGGATATTCCGGCGCTGGCGGAGCATTTCACGCGGACATACTGCGCGCGGTACGGCTGGCGCGCGAGCGGGGTAGACGCGAGCGCCATGGAGCGGCTAACAGCCTACGGGTGGCCGGGCAATGTGCGAGAGTTGCAGGAAGTTCTTCAGCGCGCAGCGGTCTTTTCGACCAATACGCGACTTACGGCCAGGGACCTGCCTCTTCCGGACGTTCCGCCACCGGCCGCGCTGACGCTGCGAGCGGCCAAAGATCACGCCATCGCGCAGTTCGAACGCAAATACCTCGCGGACGTGCTTCACCGCTGTCACGGCAACATCAGCAGGGCGGCGCAGATCGCTGGTAAGGAAAGAAGGACGTTTCAGCGCCTGCTTAGGAAGTACCAGTTAAGCGGTTCCGCGTTTCGCCCCTGCCAGTCCTAAAAAAAAGCAGAGCCTTTCACCGGCGTCCAGTACCCTGAAGCGCGGTTTTTCCGCGCCGCTGACAGAAGTCTTACAAACCACAGATTCGAATCCTGATAGCCTGGATTCAGATGCCACTTTCCGAAGGACGAGGGGAAACGATCGCGTTCCCTTTGCGCAACAAGTTCAACTGGGGCACATCCATCATCATGGGCCTCTTTCATGTGGGAGCAATCGCCGCGCTCTTCATGTTTTCCTGGAAGGTTTTTTTCGCGACCGTATTCCTATACTGGCTCGCGACCGGGCTGGGAATCAGTCTGGGGTACCACCGCCTTCATACGCACCGCTCGTACCAACTGCCTCGCTGGCTGGAATACACTTTCGCCGTATTCGGCACTTTGAATCTGGAAGGCGGTCCGATTTTCTGGGTCGCCACGCACCGATTACATCATCAGAAGTCGGATCAGCCGGGCGATCCCCATTCGCCTCGGGACGGCGCATGGTGGGCGCACATGCTGTGGATCGTTTTCGGCGAAGTGCATCACAACAATACGGCGGTGATGTCGAAGTACGCGCCGGATCTGGCGAAGCATCGTTTTTACGTCTGGCTGAACACCTATCATTGGGTTCCGATCATCGGTCTCGCCGGGATTCTGTACGCGATCGGTGGCGTGCCGTTGTTGATGTGGGGTGTTTTTCTTCGTGTCGTGTTCGGGCTGCACGCGACGTGGCTGGTGAATTCGGCCTCGCACATGTGGGGAGCGCGGCGCTTTGCCACGCGCGACGATTCCAGGAACAATTGGTGGGTTGCGCTGATCACGTTCGGCGAGGGCTGGCACAACAATCACCATGCGCATCCGACTTCGGCGCGGCATGGGCTGGCCTGGTATGAGTTCGATCCCTCGTGGATACTTCTGAAGGTCATGAAGGCCTGCGGGTTGGCGTGGGGGATTAAAGTCGCTCGGGTCGAAACGCGGTTGACCGAACGCGAAGCGGCCTAAGGCTAGAGGGCGTAAGGCTAGAGGGCGTAAGGCTAGAGGGCCTAACGCTAGAGCACAACGCGCGCGTCGCCTTCACGGCGCGTGACGCGTTCGCGATCCAGGAATTCAAGAAGCGGTATCGCGTACTTGCGCGAGACAGAAGTCCATTCCTTGAATTCCGTAACGGAGAATCTCTGGCCCTTTCGTGCGGCGAGTTGTTCGCGGAGGGATTTCAGGGCGGCAGCGTGAAGCGTCAAGTCGACGGTGATCCGGACCAGCTTGCCTTCTTTCATTAACATCTGAAGGATCGGACGCGCGCGATTGAGTTCGATGCCTGAGGCTCCGATCACTTCCGTTACTGCGGGCGCGGAAAGACCGGCGTGTTCGAAAGCGCGTTCGATGGCGGTTCGCGCGCGTTCTTCGTCGTCTTTGAGGACAACGTGATGAGTTCGCAGACGGACGACTTCGCCATCGCGCACCAGATCGGCGGACCCATTAAGCACATGTTCGAAGACTTCGGGGGAAGCTTCGGACATGGTCCTGCCCTTTAATTCCTGCTTGGGTATTCCGTTAATCAGCGGGTGATCGCGATGAAAGGCCTTTACTGTGTCGGCGATCTCGCGCCGTAGTTGAGAGGCGCGGTCGGTCGCGACGAGCCATCGGCCCGCGAGCTCGATTTGTGGTGTTTTCGGAAGCTCGCGAAGGCCTGTGAGGGCGATCGCCTGGCTCTCTTCCATGCCGAGTGGACTCTCTGAAACGAGCAACTGCAGCCGGTCGGTGGGCGAGCCCTGGCTGAGTGCGCCGAGGCGGGCGGCGAAATCGTCGCCCTTCCGGTAGCGGCGACCGCTGATGTCGACCACGACTCCGCCTCCGATTGTGGAAACAGGCGAGAACATGCGGATGATGAAACGGTCGTCCGGGAGCGCCAGCGCCGGTTCGCGCAAAATCAGCCGCGCCCACGCGGATTCGCCCGGCCGGAGACATTCGGCGGCTCCGAGTAAGCGCACCTCGGCCTCGATTTCGGCGGAGCCGATGTGAAGGTGTACCGGGGCGCGGTTTTTCAGTGGTTTGGCGGACCGCAACAGATCGAGGCGGCAATCGAACGATTTGACGGGACGGAAGCGGCCGGGCGTGGCGAGCGTCATGCCGCGACGGATTTCGGCGTGGGCGATATCCGTAAGGTTGAGGGCGGTGCGCTCTCCGGCGCGTGCGCGTCGCGCCGCTTCGCCATATACCTGTACGCCACGTACACGAAGAACCCGGCTGGTCGGGTGAAGTTCGACTTCGTCTTCGACCGACACTGTTCCCGAGACAAGCGTGCCCGTTACCACCGCCCCGAAGCCTTTCATCGTAAACGCACGGTCCAGCGGGAGGCGGAACCACCCCGCTGCGCTCTTCTCGCGCACTGCCGCCGCGGCAATTGCCAGCGCGCGGCGCAGTTCGTCCAAGCCTTCACCGGTCACTACGCTAACCGGAATCTGCGGCGCGCCTTCGAGGAAGGAACCGGAGACAAGCTCAGTCACTTCGAGTTTCGTGAGCTCGCGCATGTCTTCGTCGGCCAGATCCGCTTTGGTGAGCGCAATCACCCCCGCCTTCACGCCAAGCATGCGGCAGATTT
>Ga0126381_100004074_pt1 | contig 15871 bp, 11 predicted proteins | sample PanSoiMetPlot_28_FD_96465 | JGI IMG/M metagenome (GOLD analysis project Ga0126381, IMG submission 96465) | Tropical forest soil microbial communities from Panama - MetaG Plot_28 | ecosystem: Environmental > Terrestrial > Soil > Tropical forest > Bulk soil | place: Panama | collected 2016-02-17 | reverse complement strand
CCAACCAGCGATTGCACGCTGCCGATCTTCTGCGCTCTCAGGAAATGGTCCAGTTCGTTGGCGATACGAATAGGCGCAGTCGGATCCCAAAAATTAGCGGTGCCAACCTCAACCGCGCTCGCGCCGGCAATCAGAAACTCCGCAGCATCGAGCCCAGTTGTAATTCCGCCGAGCCCAATCACAGGAATCTTGACGGACTTTGCGGCTTCGTAAACCATGCGAAGCGCGATTGGCTTAATCGCAGGTCCTGATAGGCCGCCGAATCCTGCGCCAATCCGCTGCGTGCGCGTCACGGGATCGATCGCCATAGCGACAAAGGTATTGACTAGAGAAATCGCGTTGGCTCCTGCTTCTTCGGCAGCCTTTGCAAGCGGCTCGATTCGCGCGACATTTGGAGAGAGCTTCACGATGAGCGGACGACGACTGACTTGACGGACGGCGGACACGACGCGAGCGAGCAAAGCCGGGTCGCTCGAAAAGAAGATGCCGCCTTCCTTCGTGTTCGGACAGGAGACGTTGAGTTCGTAAGCGGCGACTCCTTCCGCATCTCCAAGCACGCGCGCGACTTCTACATAGTCCTCGATGGCATAACCAAAAACATTCGCGAACACAGTGGCGCCGAGCGCCCGAAGTTGCGGCAATTTGTCAGCGGCGAACGCTCGAACCCCAATATTCTGGAGCCCGATGGAATTCATCATTCCCGATTGCGTCTCCCAAATGCGGGGCGGGGGATTGCCATCGATTGGATCGCGGGAAAGGCCTTTCACTACAATCGCTCCAATCTCGCGGAGATCAACCAGATCCTTGAACTCGATTCCGTATGCGTAGGTTCCAGAAGCGGCGAGGACAGGTGTTTTGACAGGGATTCCGCAGAGAGCCGTCGCGAGGGCTGGAGACACGCTTTCTTAAGAATAACGTGGTTCGGCCTCCTGCTCGTGAAGTTTCTGCTCTTCCTGCGAAATCTCGATGCGTTGGCTTTTGATCCCCAGCTGAAGACGCGCGAAAACCGCCATATAGAAGTTCGCGAGCCACACCAGCGCAAACAGCGCGAGAACGTACCCTCGCCAGTCTTCGAATAGTAGATGATACCTGGTAAGGAACAGGAACGCGATAGTGATGTAGTGGCTGAAGCAAAACTCGCAGGTAACGATGAAGAACAGTTTCCGCTCGAGCACATGGGGACAATCGTGGCTCTTGCGCGCGCAATACTCTCTCGGTTCGTGGAAGATCTCCTCATGCGTCACTGTCCAGGAGATAGAAGCTATGGGCAGGGCCAGCAGTAATAACCACACGACTTGTACGCCCAACGTCATGATGCTCCTCGTAACGCTGTGGGCGCGTGGTCTATCGCTACTATTGGTTTTCTTGAGTCGAGGGCGGCAACTGCCGAGGCAAGGCTTATGACGATCTGGTCCGGCATTGATGGCTGAAAACGGTCCCGAGCGCGTGCTATGTCGCCGGCAAAGCCCCAAACGCCAACAATTACTCGACTCTTTGGAAACTTGCGACGAAGCCTCGCAAGAATTGAGCGAGCGCGCATAAAGGCAAATGGTTGAAGGACCGAAATGACGAATACGTCAGCCTCGGACGGCGATACCGAGCGTGTTAGGTATTGAAGGCCGGTTTCGCGAGCGACTACCGACGCTTCGATGCCTGTTGACGCCAAAGCCTGCTTCAACATTCCTGCAATGATTTCTTCTGACTCGTGAGTAGCGGGAATACAGAATACGCGACCGGGATGAGCCGAGTCTTCGCCGGATGGCGGACGTGGCGCGTCTTTGCTGAGTTCGAAGAGTATCTCGCGCATGCTCCAGCAGACGTGCTCTTCGCGCTCTGTATCGAGCGTTCCTTTGTGCCGGTCACGCTCGAGCAGCGCCAGAGCGGGAATGAGGACGGAATCGCATAACTCAATGGGGCTGTCCTTGTGCGGATCGGCCTCGATGACGGCGCGCGCACCCTCATCATCCATCGCTAGAAGTCGCTGGTAAAGTTGCGCTTCGGAAACTAACCCAGGCTCGTCGCCCAGAAGGATATGCAGGTAAGAGAAGCGGGGCGCATGGCGCCCGATAACGACCAGACAAACGGTAAGTGGAGTTGAAAGAATCAGACCGGCGGGTCCCCATATGGAGGTCCAGAAGACCGCGGTTACCAACAGCGCTAGAGATGAAATGCCGGTATGCGCGCCATAGAGCCAAGGCTCAATGAGATTTGCCGTTACGACTTCGATGAGGACGAACATTGCGAGCACTAATAACGGCGGCAGCCAGTGGTCAAATACGGCGAGGGAAAGAAGGAACGGAAGCAGGCCCGCGATTGGCGCCCCTATATAGGGCACTATTCTGAAAATCGCGGCTACGGCTCCCCACAGCGCCGCATACGGCAGGCCAATCAAAGTGAGCCCAACCCCAATAAGGAAGCCGAAGGAGGCGTTTACCATGAATTGAAGTTCGAGATAGCGGCTCACGCGCTGCGTCGCATCGTCGAATGCTTGCGTCATGATGCCAATGCGATTCAAGCCAGCCAGACGCAACATTCGATTTCGAAGGTCTTCCTTCTCGATGAGCATGAATATAGTGAAGATGAGCACCATGCCGGTTTCAGCGATCGGCCTCAGAAACGGGCGTATGAGCTCCCGGAGGTATTGAATCTCATTGGTAGGCTCAGTGACTACTTTTACGGGCGCTGCCGCGCTCGTGTCGGGTGATCTAGGGTGTGTTCCTTCACCCGCTGGAGGCACTACAGGAGGTTGTGCGTTTGTCAGTTCTTTCCCGAGTTCCTTGACGTTCTCGGTTGCGCGGCCGAGAGCGGATTTTGTCGGGGCGCGCATCGCCTGAATCTTCTCGCGAATGTTATTGCGGTAAGCGGGTAGACCGTCGGCAACCTGAATAAATTGATTCAGCATGATGTAGCCGATGAAGCCGAGCGCAGCGACCGACACCGTCACGGCGATAAGAGCAGCAGGCGCTCGAGCGATATGAAGCTTCCTGAGCCAATTGACTGCCGGTGCAAGAATTAGAGCGAGCGTTACGGCGAACGCAAGCGGGATAAGAACTTCACGCGCTAAATAAAGGACCGCGATGACCCCAAAAGAGATTGCAAAGTTTCGCAGCCCTGAATAGACGCCTATACGGCGCGGCTTCGCCATGTAACAAGTGGAGCATTTGAATGCCCACTGTTTGAACTTGCGGCCCCCAAAGTGCATAAGAACTTGGGGAGGAACTTATGCAACATGCACCAAAGTTGTTGGGGATGGTGGCATACGCGGGACTGGCAGTCATGACGGCGTGCTCATCCAGCCAAAAGGCCCCAGACGTTGCCGACAATATCAAAACCGCTCTGAAACAGGCTGGGCTAAACGATGTTTCGGTAAGCGACGACCGGGATAAGGGCGTTGTCACCCTGAAAGGGAGCGTTGCTGGGGATGCGGATAAAGCTCAAGCGGAATCGATTGCCAAATCGCTTTCCGGTGGGCAGGTGGTAGGCAATGAAATCGCGGTTCTTCCGCCAGGCGGCGAGAGCGCGGCGAAGAAGGTGAATTCGGATTTGGACGATGCAATCAAGAATAATCTGGATGCGGCCCTGATTCAGCACTCGCTTCATGACGATGTGAAATATGACGTGCAGAACGGTGTTGTCACCCTTACCGGCGATGTGAACTCGCAGGCGTTGCGGGCAAGCGCTCAGCAGATTGCCGCGGCGGTTCCAAATGTGCAAGAAGTGGTAAACAAGGTTGACGTAAAGAACCAAAGGGCGACAGCTACGAAGTAGCGCCCAGATTGGGAAAGGCTTGAAGAAGACCCGCACTTTATGTGCGGGTTTTCTTTTTCTATCGCGACGAAAATACTCAGTATGCGCGTGGAGGAAGGAATCAAGCAGTTTAGGAAACATGTAAGGGCGTAATTGGAAATATGGCAAGGGTTCAATCTAATGGGCTAAAGCAGGAATAAACCGGCACTATAGATCCACGGAGGACGAGCGCAAGTTCCGGCCCGTGCAGCCCAAGTTCACGTGGTTTAATGGCGTGCTGGTCAGCTAGTTCGTAATGACGACCATGCTTTGGGATGCAGTCAGCACGATTTAAATTGGATGCAGGGAATCGTTTTATGGGCAATTTTTAGTTCTCTCGCGTGCTGCCTCGCGGTGGCGACTTCATGCTTCAAGATTCGTCTGCTTTCTCGGCCGTCGCAGTTTTTGGAGATAGGTATTCTGCATGCCCAGCAGGGGCGGCTGGAACCGATCCAAATCAGCCTTTTTAATGTGATGGCTGAAGTGCTGACGGCTGGGAAAGAAGAAAGTCGCCAGAATCAGTCGCTCGTGGAAGAGTGATTCGGAGGCGCACCTTGGAACTCGAAGCCGGGATGAATGCCGCCTTTGCCGCGAGCCGCGCCAAGAGCGAATTTCTCGCAGACATGTCGCATGAATTAAGGAGGCCGATGAATGGGCTTCTCGGCATGCTTGACCTGGTGCTCGATTCGAAGCTGGCGCCCGCGGCGGCGGAGCTAAGGGACGGATCACACGTTCGAGTATTGCTCGTAGAAGACAATCTGGTGAACCAGAAACTTGTGCTTGCGGTCTTGAAGAAGAAGGGCTTCCATATCGATGTTGCCAATGATGGACATCAGGCTCTTTCGATGCTCGCGGAGATGCAGGACTCTTACAGCGTGGTGCTGATGGACGTTCAAATGCCGGTAATGGACGGTATGGAAACCACCCGCCAATTGCGGAGTGACCCGCGATGGGAGAAGCTTCCTGTGATCGCGATGACGGCGCACGCGATGAACGGGGACCGCGAGCGGCGCCTGGAAGCGGGCATGAATGCTTATATCGCGAAACCGGTGCAACCGGGACACCTGATTTCGACGATCGAGAAGCAGCTTGTCAGCGTTACGGGTCAACTGAGCTCCCGGGCAAATTCCTGAATCTTGCGCCATGTGGTTTCTACATCTTCTGGCGTAACCGCAAAATTGCCAATTGCAAGCCTCAAGACATACTTGCCATGTAGCGAGGTTCCGGATAGGAAGGCATAGCCGGATTGGTTGATTCGATCCAGCAATTGATGGTTCCGTAAATCAGAGCCTTTCAAACGAAAGCAGACCAACGAGAAAGCAGGTGGCGCCAAGAGTTCGAAGGCTGGGTCAGCCTGCACCATATCCGCGAAGCGCTGAGCCATCCGGATATGCCCGCCAAGAATCTGCGCGATACCTTCTCGGCCATAGCCTCGCATCACGAACCAGAGCTTCAGGGCTCGAAAGCGGCGTCCGAGAGCGACGGAATATTCCGAGAAATTGATTGCGCTCTCTTGTGCGGCTCCTGTGAGGTAAGCGGGCGCTTCTTCGAGCGATAGTGCGCGGCGGAAGACTTCGGGCCGGCGCGTATAGAGCACGCTCAGGTCCATCGGTACGAAGAGCCACTTATGCGGGTTCAGGACGAACGAGTCGGCTTGGTCAACTCCATCCAGAATGTGCCGGTATTCTTCGAGCACGGCCGCCGGTCCCGCGTAGGCTCCGTCGACGTGCAGCCAAAGGCCGTAGCGATGCGCGATCTCCGCGATTTTCGCGATCGGGTCCACGCTCGCCGAAGAAGTTGTGCCTAGCGTTGGCACGACACAGAACGGCCGATTACCCGCTTTCAGATCTTCTTCGATCGCGGCCGCGAGCGCGTCTGTCTTCATTCGGAAGAGGTCGTCGCTGGGGATGTGGCGGATGTGATGGAGTCCGACTCCAACGGCCAATGCCGCACGGTCGACGGAGAGGTTCGCGTGTTCGGATGTGTAGAGCACGAGCTTAGGGAAATCGCCACTGAGCCGGACTTCGCCCGCGACACCCTCGCGTGCGGCGAGGACGGCGTGCATGGTGCTGGTCGACGCAGTGTCGTGAATGACGCCGAAGAAGCTTTCGGGCAAGCCGAGCCATTGCCGAAGCCAGGAGAGAGTAAGTTGTTCTAACTCTGTGGCCGCGGGCGAAGTCTTCCAGATCATGTGATTCACGTTCAGCGCGGATGCAAGCATTTCGCCGAGAATTCCCGGGGCGGAAGCGGAGGTCGAGAAGTAAGCGAAGAATCGGGGGTGGTTCCAGTGCGTGTTGGCGGGGACGATCAAGTCACGGAAATCGTTCAGGATTTGGCCGAACGATTCTCCCTGTTCGGGCGCCGATACAGGGAGACGAGAAGTCACATCGCCGGGCCGGACGTCCGGAAGGACCGGCAAGTCGCGAATATCGCGCAGGTAATCGGCGATCCAATCGACGGCCTCATGTGCTGCGGCGCGGAATTCTTCGGGGGACATTTGTTCATGCTAACGCCCTTGTGAAAGGATTGATTTCGTCGCGGCATTCCTCTGATGACACGGTTAGGGTCACAGGGCTAAAGCCTGTGCCACAGGTTAGGCCTGTCCGTGTTTGGAGCATATGATGCCGTTGAAATTCAAGTTTCTTCTTGCGGGTCTGTTTGTTGCCGCTTCCGCGTTGATGGTTCAATCGTTTCAAGGGAAGCCTGCTGAAAATCTCGAGCGGCCATTGGCTACTTATTCGCGTGGGACGTTGAACGTTACGGTTCCCTTTCATGCTCCTGCGGCCGGGTCCGGACAACTGACCATGCAAGTCTTGGGTCCTGACGATGAGCTGTTGGCGCAAACAACTTCGCCCGCTCAGATCGCACAAGGCGCCGGGGTGTGGCGCGAGAATCTGAAGCTTGCAAAGCCCTTGCCTGTAGAGGATCTGGTGTGGCAGCGTCTGCATTATCGATTTGCTTACTCGAATTCGAAAGAAATTCTGGAAGGGAGCGAATCGATATCGGAAATCTTACGGATGCCGGTATTGCGGATTGTGGGACAGCAATCCTATCTCGCGGGTGGACCTGCGGCGGTGCGCCTGATCGTGATGGATTCGAAGAACGAACCCATCAACGGCGGGAGCACGGCGCGTATCGAGCTCGGCAACACGCTTCTTTATTCCGGGCGATTGAATGCTCGCGGCACGACTGAGGCACAGTTCCAGATTCCCAAAGGGCAGTCAGGTAATGTGCCGCTTCATTACGTGGTGGACACACCCATCGGGTCGACCGAATTTACTCAGCAAGTGCGGGTGGAAGACAAGCTTTCGACGTTGCTCACAACTGAGAAGCCACTTTACCAGCCTGGGCAGACCATTCATATCCGCGCTTTGTCTTTCGATCGCGCGAACCACGATGCGGTGGCGAACCGGGATCTCACTTTCGAGATCGAGGATTCGCGCGGGAATAAGGTCTTCAAGAGCCTCACCAAAACAGATTCGTTTGGGATCGCGTCGGCTGAGTTTCACCTGGCAGATGAGGTAAATCTTGGGGCGTATCATCTGCGGGCGAACGGATCTGAGATTGCATTCAATGTCGAGCGTTACGTACTGCCGAAGTTCAAGGTCGCCATTGAGTGGACGGGTAAAAATCAGCACGGCTACAGACCGGGTGATCACGTGACGGGCGTCGTACGCGCGGATTACTTCTTCGGGAAACCCGTAGACAACTCGGAGATCGCAATTAAGGTTTCCGCGGCGGACGTAGCGTTGTTCGACGCGGCTTCGGTGAACGGTAAGACGGATGCGAACGGAGAATATCGATTTGATTTGAAACTACCTGCGTATTTTGCGGGGAAGCCTATGAACCGAGGCGGCGCCCGCGCGCTCGTCGAAGCGTCGGTCAAAGACTCGGCCGAGCATTCGGAGAGCCGCGGCGAAGGCATCATGATCAGCGAATCGCCGTTGATTTTGACCGCCGTGCCCGAAGGCGGAACGCTCGCGCCCAATCTGGAGAATCAGGTCTTTATCTTGGCTTCCTATGCGGACGGTAAGCCAGCCGTGGCGGATATCAAGGCCGCGGGTCAGATGGTCACGACGGACGAAGGCGGTGTCTCTGTGATTCGTTTGATGCCGGGCGCTTCGACGGCTTTGGCGGTCGAGGCTGCGGATAAAGAGGGGAACCAAGTGAAGACCACCGTGCAGTTGGATGCGCGTGTGGGAACGGACCAGATCCTGTTGCGAGCGGATCGCGCGGTGTATCGGGCCGGAGACAAGCTTCAGCTCCATGTGCTTTCGACCAAGTCTCGTGGGACGGCTTATATCGACATCGTCAAGGAAGGGCAGACGGTGGTAACCAAGGATGTCGATATCGTCAATGGTCAGGCGGATCTGACGCTGGCGGTGACCGGGAATCTCGCGGGAACGCTCGATGTTAACGCCTACACATTCGGAGCGGATGCGCTTCCGATTGCAGACCATAGGCTGATCTTCGTGCAGCCTGCGGATGAGTTGAAGATAGAGGCTACCGCGAACGCGCAATCGTATCGCCCTGGAGATGATGCTCAGGTTCGATTTAAAGTGACGAACTCCAAGGGCGAAGGCGTGCAGGCGGCGCTTGGGTTGCAGGTCGTAGACGAAGCGGTGTTCGCGCTCGCGGAAAAACAGCCTGGCTTCGCGAAGGTCTTCTTCTACCTGGAGCAGGAAGCGCTTAAGCCGCGCTACGAGATTCATTCGATCGGCATGTCTGAAATCGTCGAGCCGGTGGGCGCGGCGAAGGTTGAGCAGCGGGATCGTGCGGCTCGCGCGTTGTTTGCGGCCACGCAGCTTGTGACGTCGAACAAGTTTGAGACGGAACTCGGGCGCTCGATTCCTCGGACCAAGTTTGCAGAATACAGCGCCAAGTATGAGGCGCGGTTTGTCGATTTGCTTAACAAGCGCGCGGTGGCGCTGGATCAATTCGAGGATCCTTGGGGTACTCGTGTGCACGTGCAGAATGCCGCGTGGAACGGGGGGTACATGACAGTCACCAGCGCCGGTCCCGATAAACGGTTCGACACCGCTGATGACGTGGGAGCTTACGCGATCGGACAAGCGCGTCCAGTGGTGGGGCAAGCCTCCTCTGGCGCGAGTTCGATCGAATCGAAGATCGAACACCTACGCGGTCCGGTGAACGGACGGGCCGTGATTAGCGGCTCCGCGATCGATCAGCGTGGAGCGGCAATCGCGGACGCAACGGTTACCGTGCGCGCGGTAGGGGGCGGATCGGTCCGAAATGCGAGACCAGACGAGCAGGGAGCGTTTACATTGTCGGCTCTCTCTGCAGGCGAATACGAAGTGGAAGTCGCGAGCTCGACTGACCACGTGAAAACACGTGTGAGCCTCGCTCCAAGAGATCGCGCGGTCATCTCGGCCCACCTTCGACATGAGACGGACCAGATTTTGAAGTTTCGCGCATTGGGACGTGTCGGTACGGCGCAGAACGGAATGCAGCTTGCGGGATTCGCGGGCGGAGCCGCAGGCATGGGCGGCGGGGGCGGCATTCGACGTACGTTCGCGGCGGGAGTGCTCATGGTTCCACCAGCACCGATGGCAATGGCGATGCGCGACAGAGTGGCCGATCGAAAAGACGCCCCCGCCTCGTTCGCACTTACCGGCAGCGTGGATGCGCTAAAGGCCGTTAAGAAGGAGGCCGATGGCCCAGCGGCTCGGGAGCGTTCCTATTTCCCGGAGGCGCTCTACATCAATCCCGAGATCATTACCGATCAGCATGGTCTTGCGAGCATTCGCATTCCAATGGCGGATTCCATTACGACCTGGCGTATGGCGATGATCGCTTCAACCACTCATGGAGCGCTGGGAACGGCAACGTCGAGCCTGAAAGTATTTCAGGACTTCTTCGTCGACCTGGACTTGCCGGTCACGCTGACGCAAGGGGACCGTGTGTCGATTCCTGTCGCGGCCTATAATTACGCGGGCTCGCGCGGCGACGTTACCATGACGCTCAAGCAGGAGAACTGGTTTGCGCTGGTGAATGACGCCGCGGAAAAGACCATTACTGTCGAACCGGGGCGCGTCGGCGGGGCACAATATACGATCGAAGCGAAGCAGATCGGCAAGTTCAAGCTCACGCTCTCGGCAAAGATGCGCGGCGGAGACAATCGCGCCGACATTGTGGTTCGGGAGATCGAAGTAATCCCGAACGGACGCGAGCAGAACGTTGTCTTCAACGGACGTCTGGAATCTTCGGTACAACACCAGATGACGTTTCCGCCGAATGCGGTTCCGGATGCGAGCAAGGTTTTTGTACGGCTGTATCCGGGCCCTTTGAGCCAAGTGATTGAGGGCATGGATGCGATTCTTCGGATGCCGGGCGGATGCTTCGAACAGACCTCATCCAGCACTTATCCGAACGTCCTGGCGCTCGACTACATGAAGCGTACGAAGAAGCTCACGCCGGAGGTTCACGCGAAGGCTGAGGGCTTGATTGCGAACGGCTATCAGCGGTTGTTGACATTTGAAGTTCCCGGGGGCGGATTCTCCTGGTTTGGTAGTGCTCCGGCGAACAAGATCCTCACGGCATACGGCCTGATGGAGTTCTTCGACATGTCGAAGGTGCATGACGTCGACCCGAAACTCATCCAGCGTACACAGCAGTGGCTGGCAAGCCAGCAGCAGGCGGATGGAAGTTGGAAGCCGGATACATCGTTCATCAACGAAGGCGCCACGAATCGCTACAACTCCGACGTGTTGCGGATCACAGCGTATATTGCATGGTCGCTCGGGAACACTGGCTATCAAGGCCCAGCGGTGGAGAAAGCCAAGCGATATATGGAAGCTCACATGGGGGGCAAGGCCGATTCGTACACGCTGGCGGTGCTCGCGAATTTCTTTGTGGACTATGGAAAAGACCGCGAGTTCACGCGGCGCGCGATGGAGTTGTTGATCGACGCTCGCACGGAAAAAGATGAACAGGCGTGGTGGAATTCGGAAGAAACAGGCGTCTATTCCACCGGCGCAAGCGCTAGCGTGGAGACCACTGCATTGGCGGCGCAGGCTCTCCTCAAGTGGGGACAGTCATCTGCCACGTCCCGAAAAGCACTCACCTATATCGCTGCAAAGAAAGATGCTTCCGGCACGTGGGGCACTACCCAGGCCACGATTATGGCCCTCCGCGCTCTGCTGCTCGCGACGGAAAAAGGCTCGGCGGATGTGAGCGGGAAGCTGGAGATTACGCTAAACGGACGCTCTGTCGAAACCTTGACTCTGACCGCCGCGAATAACGATCTGCTGCATCAGTTTGTCTTCAAGGCTGCGGATCTGAAAGACACGAACGCGGTCGGCATTCGATTTGAAGGCAAAGGCGGGCTCGCTTATCAGGTGGTCAGCGATTACTTTACACCTTGGAATGAGAAGCCCTCGAACGAGCCTCTCTCGATTAGCGTGAATTACGATCGGACGCAGCTCGCGCAGGACGATATCGCCAAAGCCACAGCGACGGTGAAGAATACTTTGAGTAAGTCCGCAAATATGGTTATGATCGACCTTGGCATTCCTCCAGGATTCGATCTCCTCAGCGAAGATCTGCAGGCTTATCAGGACCAGAGCGCAGGCAAGAAGAGCGGCCGAATGGAGAAGTTCACCATGACGGCTACCCAGGCAATTCTGTATTTCGATTCGATTGCACCCGGAGATACGGTTACGGTGAAGTACAGGCTTCGGGCGAAGTACCCCATTCACGCCCGGACATTTCAGTCGCGAGTATACGAGTACTACGATCCGGCGGTGGGATCGATCGCGAAGCCAATCCAATTGGACGTTACAAAAAAGAAATAAGAAACGATATTACGGGAGCGCCGTCAGTGTAAACTGAATGCGGCGCTTCTAGATCAATCGGTGGAGGGTTTCGTGATGAGACGATTCCTGCTCTCCCTTCCTAACGCAGCGATTGCGGCTGCTTGTATCGGGCTCCTGTTCGGCGCGGACGCCGGTTTCGATAAGAAGCTCTCTAAAGACCAGCAAGCCGTACACGTTCTCAATCGGCTCACATTCGGCCCTCGGCCGGGCGATGTCGACGAAGTAAAGAAGATCGGCATTGAAAAATGGATCGATCTTCAATTGCACCCCGAGAGAATTACAGAAAATCCTGTTCTTGAAACGAAGTTGGCGCCGCTGGAAACCCTTCGGCTTTCGGTGGCGGAGATTATCAAGGACTACACGCCGGCTCCTATTGGAATACGCCGTGCTCCGCTTCCAGAACTGCTGAATGCGGACCAAGTCCGCCGCCTCAATATGGGGGGGACTGACACGTTGAGTGTTCTTTCAAGCCTTGACGCGGACAAACGCAGGCAGGTGCTGCTGGTGGTCGCACCCCCTGTGCTGACTGGCCAGCCTGACTTGCAAAAGGAAGCCGAGGCGGCGCGCAAACAGGCTGCCGAAGATCAAACGAAAGAGCTTCGCAAGAGAAACCCGCCGCTGAATGATTTGCTTACGCCGGACCAGATAAACACAGCGCTGCAAGGTAATCCCGACCAGATTCGCGAGTTGTTTAGCTATCTGGAACCGTCAAAACGGAAACTTGTCGCGGGAGCACTGCCGCCACGGACGCTCGCGTCATTTCCTGAGTTGCGACGGGAGGGATTGCGGGCGCGCCAGCCGCAGCAACTCGTGTTCAACGACCTTAGAGAAGGCAAGATTTTCCGCGCGATTTATTCGAACCGGCAGTTGGAAGAAGTGCTTACCGACTTCTGGTTCAATCACTTCAACGTATTCGAAGGCAAGGCGAATGACCGCCAATTGCTCACCAGTTATGAACGAGAAGCGATTCGTCCGCATGTCTTCGGCAAATTCAAGGACTTATTGCTTGCGACCGCCCGGCATCCTGCAATGCTGATGTTCCTTGATAATTGGGAATCGATCTCGCCGGGAGTGTTCGACGTCGGCCCATTTGCCGGCCAGCCCCAAGCCTTGGCGTTGCAGTTGCAGAGGCAGGCGCACGGATTAAACGAAAACTACGGGCGTGAGTTGATGGAGTTGCATACGCTCGGCGTCGATGGTGGATACACACAGAAGGACGTGATCGCGGTCGCGCGCTGCTTCAGCGGTTGGACGATTAAGCGGCCGTACGAAAACCCTGAGTTCGTGTTCGCCGGGTTCATGCACGATTCCGACGAGAAGGAAGTTCTGGGCCACAAGATTGCGGCCGGGGGCGAGCAGGACGGACTCCAAGTCATCGATATTCTGGCGCACCATCCTTCCACGGCGAAGTTTATTTCGAAGGAACTCGCGCAAAGGTTCGTAGCCGATGACCCACCTCAGGCCCTAGTGGATCGAATGGCGCAGACGTTTACGAAAACGGATGGCGATCTCCGCGCCGTCTATCAGACGATGTTCAGCTCCCCAGAATTTCTTTCGGAAGGAGCCTGGACCGCGAAGATGAAGTCGCCGCTCGAGATGGTGGTAAGCGCCGTTCGTTCGCTCAATGCGGATGTCACGGACGCGGCGGCGCTCACGCAGAAGATCACAGACCTCGGCGAGCCGCTGTACGGTAAAGTCGAGCCCACGGGCTACTCGAATACCGGCGAGCCCTGGATGAACACCGCGAGCGTATTGGGTCGTATCAACTTTGCGACGGCGTTGGTTTCGGGTCAGGTACCCGGCGTGAAAATCGATGCGACGCTTCTGGAAGGCAAAGACGTAACCGCAATCGCTCACGAGCTTTTATCGCGCGATCCATCGCCTGAGTCGCGTGAAGCCATGGTGAAGGGTCTGGAAGGCAAAGAATCCACTCCGCGTTTTATGGCGGGAGTGGCAATCAGTTCTCCCGATTTTCAGAGGAGGTAAGAGGAGGTAAAGCGATGTTGACCCGTCGATATTTTCTTCGCGGATCCGCGGTTGTAGTGGCCGGTACGGGCGCTGTACCAGGGTGGCTTGGACGCGCGGCGGCCGCAACGGAAGGAAAGAAGAAGGTCCTGGTTGCGGTATTTTTGCGCGGGGCGGCGGATGGACTCAACATTGTCGCTCCGTTCACGGAGAAGGCGTACAAAGAACTCCGGCCGACCATTGGAATCCAACCTCCCGGTGGAACAAATGGGGGGATTGATCTGGATGGCAAGTTTGCATTGCATCCGCAGCTCCAACCGCTGAAGGCGCTATGGGACAAGCAGCAGTTCGCGATTATTGAAGCGACCGGCTCGCCCGATCCGTCGCGGTCACACTTCGATGCGCAGGACTATATGGAATCGGGGACTCCGGGTAAGACATCGAGCGACGGTTGGTTGAATCGCGCGCTTGATCCCGCAGGACCCCAGACGTCTCCGTTGCGGGCGATAGCTATGGGAGCGCAGTTGCCTCGGACGCTTCGTGGAGATCGGGCAGCAGTTGCCGTGAACGACCAGCAGACGTTTCAGATGGGCAGTTCCGATACGACAAGCATCTTCGAGCAGATGTACTCTGCTTCCGGCGACAAGCGACTGAGCAATACGGGCAAGGATGCTTTTGCCGCGATGAAGAGGATTCAGTCGATTAATCAGTCGGCGATCGTGAACCAAACGAATCAATTGCAATACTTCCAAGGCGGCGATTTGGGGCGCAGCTTGCAGCAGGCTGCCCGCTTGATCAAAGCGGACGCGGGAGTCGAAGCGGTATTCGCCGAAGTGAATGGATGGGATCATCATGGGAATGAGCCGGGGCAGATGGCGAATCTCTTACGGCAGCTTTCGCAGGCGCTAACGACGTTCCATCAAGATATGGGCGATCGAATGGAGGACATTGTTCTTGTGACAATGTCGGAATTCGGACGCACCGCGCAGGAGAATGGCAACAACGGCACGGATCATGGGCACGGGAGTTTGATGATGGTGCTCGGCGGTCCGATCGTGGGTGGTAAGGTCTACGGCAAATGGCCTGGACTGGAGCGGGAACAGTTGTACGAGGCGCGCGACTTGGCGGTGACGACGGATTTCCGCGATGTGCTTTGCGAACTCGTGTCGGGGCATTTGGGTCAGAAGAATTTAGGGCAGGTGTTTCCCGGATTTACTCCGGGCAAACCTCTTGGGTTATTGAAGACGTAACTGGAGTTTACGTCAAGCCCTAACGCACAGGCTAAAGTCTGTGCCACAGGTCAGGTTTGAACAGGTGCGTGATGGCCGCCCGTGGCAAAGGGTCCAACCTGTGTCTTCAGCGTTTAACAGCCGCAATTGCGAGGACGACCCAACCCGCTATAAAAGAGATTCCCCCGAACGGCGTTATCGCGCCCAGCATTCGGTTGCCTGTCAGCGCCAAGACATAGAGGCTTCCCGAAAAGAGCACGATTCCGACCAGTAATAACCACCCGGCCCAGCGCGCCAGGGGCGCGACCGCGCCTGAGGCAGCCAACGCGCCTACCAGCAACAACCCGAGCGCGTGATTGAAGTGATAAAGCACGGCCCGCTGATAGATATCCATTGAATACGCGTCGAGCTTGCCTTGCAGGCCGTGTGCTCCGAAGGCGCCGATCGCCACGCCTAGCGCGAGCATGATTGCGCCCCATAAAGTCGCGTTCATTTGGTTTCACCCTCGTGCGGTTCACCAGCATGAATGTCGCCGACGAAGTAATCGAGGCCGTCTTTCTGCTTGTAAACAGTTCCTTCGATCACCTCGCCGACCTTCAATTTTGAAAACTCCTGCTCGTCTTTTACGGGAAACACCATGGTCATGGCCTTCATAAAGCCTTCGATGTTTTCATGCTTGATGGTGGCTAGCCGGTCCTTCGGATCCAGTTCCATGATCTGCCCGTGAATCGAGAACTTCTGATATTCGCTCTGCGCTGGCTTCTTCGACGAACAAGCGGCAAGCAGCAGAGCAAGCGAGAAAACAAGACGCCTCATATGCACGATGTTAGCTTGAAATAAAGTGGAAGAAGAGGCGTTAGGCAAAGCATATGACGGTCGTCTTATGCGCCGTCTGGTGCGATACCTTGCTCCTTACCGTGCAACGGTCGTCATTTCTTTCTTCCTGCTTTCGATTCTCGCGATAACGCAGGCGGCGGGTCCGTTGCTGACGAAGCTCGCGATCGACAAATACTTGACAATACCCAGAGCGGACCAACTCCGCTCGATCGCTGGCTT
>Ga0126381_100004073_pt1 | contig 15872 bp, 13 predicted proteins | sample PanSoiMetPlot_28_FD_96465 | JGI IMG/M metagenome (GOLD analysis project Ga0126381, IMG submission 96465) | Tropical forest soil microbial communities from Panama - MetaG Plot_28 | ecosystem: Environmental > Terrestrial > Soil > Tropical forest > Bulk soil | place: Panama | collected 2016-02-17 | reverse complement strand
TGGCGCCAGCGGCATCGGCCGGGCCACGGCAATTGCGCTGGCACGCGAAGGAGTGCGGCTCGCGATCGTCGATGTAGATATCGATCGCATCCGGCAGACTGAAATCGATATTGAGCAATCCACGGATCCCACCATTGGCTCGGAACCGCTGCTCGGAATGGCTCTCGACGTTCGCAGCGAATCGGACATGGAGGCGATGGTTTCTCACACAGTCGAACATTTCGGCAGGCTCGATATTCTGGTCGCCTCCGCCGGAATTCTTCGGCCGCGCGGCGCAGGCATGAAGCTGATGGTCGATATCACTCCTGAAGAATGGGACGAAGTGATCGATACCAACCTGAAGGGAGTCTTTCTCTCCAACCAGAAGGCGCTCACGGCCATGATCCCGCGCCGCACTGGCTCCATCGTGAACCTGGCATCCGTCTCCGGCCGCGAGGGGCATGCGTACGATTCCGCCTACTGTGCATCGAAGTTTGCGGTCATAGGATTTACCGAATCGCTTGCTGAGGAAGCCAAACAATACAATATCCGCGTTTCCGCCGTGCTTCCGGACGCGGTAAGTACACCGATGTGGTCCCAGAACGGACCGGTTGCCGCTCCGGTTTCTGCGCTCTGCCCTGAGCGTGTCGCCGAGTTCATCGTCTATATGCTCGCAATGCCGGAGGACTCCGTCCTCGTGAATCCAGTAATTGCGCCTTTCCATTCGCGTCGGCGCAAGGCATCGCGATGAGCCCCCAACCGGCCGGCATCACGCTCCAGCCCTGGGAGTTTCGGAAGGTCGCAACTCATGGTTTTGGCGACGGTCTCAACTCCTTCGCCCATACGATGGCCTGGTTCCAAGATTATCTCTACGTCGGAACCACGCGCGCCAACCTATGTCTTCTCAAAGGCCGACTCGCGATGGGCGCCGAGGTCTGGCCGGTCCAGTGTCCTGACGACGTGTACGACTTAGACCTGCGCGCGCAGATCTGGCGATTCAATCCACGGACCGGCGAATGGCGCATGGTCTTGCGCTCGCCGATGGTCACTGGCCGGAACGGGAAGCAGGTGCCTAGAGAGATCGGCTACCGGGCGATGGCCGTGTGCCAAGCGCCGGGTGATCGCGTTCCGGCACTCTACGTAATTACTTGGGCGCCTTCGCGCGCGCCCGGCACCCTGGTCTTGAAATGCACGGATGGCGAGAACTTCGTGCCCGTTTCGAACTATGGTTTTGGGCCGCCGGCAGCGGCCAGCTATCGAACCCTGATACCGTTTCGGGATAAGGTTTTCACATCGCCGATCGGGCGCTCGGGTGGGAAGCCGAACACGCCAGACCAGCCAATAGTCCTCGAAGCGGCCAACCCGGCCGCGGAGTGGCAGCCGGCAAGCACTCCCGGCTTTGGCGACCCCACCAACCTCACGGTGTTCGAGATGGCCGTGTTCAATTCCCATCTGTACGCCGGTACCCTGAACGCCAGCCAGGGATTTCAGATCTGGAAGACACGCGCGGAGGGCCGGCCCCCATACCACTGGCAGCAGGTGATCGCGCATGGTGCCGGCCGGGGACCGCTTAACGAGGGCGTGTTGAGCATGTGCGTGTTTCGCGGCGAACTCTACGTGGGAAGCTGTATTCAGAATGGCGGCCACGACTTGACGCACAAAATCGGACCGGCCGCACCCGAGTTGATCCGCATCCGCCCGGACGATTCCTGGGACCTGGTCGTCGGTGAACCAAGAGAGACGCGGACCGGACCCCATTTCCCGCTGAGCGGTATGGGTCCGGGATTCGACAGTGTGTTCAATGGATATTTCTGGCGGATCGCTGAACACGAGGGAGCACTCTATGTGGGCACCCTCGACTGGAGCGTGATGCTGCCCTACCTGAAAGTGGATGCCGCCCCACCCCTTGCGGCCCGAAGGGTGACACGCCTTGGCATCGATAACCTGGTGAATTTCAATGCCGGGTTCGACCTGTTCTCATCCACCGACGGCGTACGCTGGCAACCCATCACCACCAACGGTTTCGGCAATCGCTACAACTTTGGTGCGCGCACGATGGTGAGCACGCCTTACGGTCTCTTCCTCGGCACCGCCAATCCGTTCGGTTCGAACGTTGCCGTGCGGACGGAAACAGGCTGGTCATATGCGCCCAACCACAACGGAGGCGCAGAGATTTGGTGCGGATCCCACCGGAGCGCACAGTGATGGCCGAGCAACAGTCGCGCGACCCCGTAGTCATCCTGGCTCCCCCGCGCTCTTTCACATCCGTGCTGGCTGCCATGCTCGGGCAGCACCCGCAACTGTACGGCGTGCCTGAGCTGAATCTCGCAGTTGCGGATACCATGGCGGAACGAACGATCCAGCTTGACCGGTGGCGTTTTGCCGAGCACGGTCTGCTTCGTGCAGTCGCGCAGCTTCTTGCCGGATCGCAAACAGTTGAAACCATCGTGCTGGCACGGGCATGGCTCGCGGTGAGGCAGCATAGCCCCTGCATGGCAATCTTCCGCGAACTCTCCGAACGGGTGGCGCCGCGCCGTATCGTGGAAAAGAGTCCTCTTAATTGTTGGCGGCCCGAATTTCTCCAGCGCTTGCGGGCCGCGATGCCCAACACGTACTGGATTCACCTGGTCCGCAATCCGAAGACGCAGGGCGCCTCGGTAGATCGCAACTGGAGAGATGCCGCGGCGGTCTCCTTGGATGCATTCGACCGATCCACTAATCCACCGACAATCGATTTCCAGAGGCCCTGGTTCGTAATCCACATGAACATCCTGAACTTTTTGAGGGGTGTGCCAGCCTCGCACCAGATGCGCCTGCGTGGTGAGGACGTCCTTCGCGAACCCGACCAGCACCTCGCCGGAATTGCAGCCTGGCTCGGGGTTACATATAACTCTGCCGCGATCGAGGCCATGAAGCACCCCGAAGCATCAGCGTACGCGTGTTTAGGTCCCGTTAATTCTCTGTTCGGCAACGATCCTGAGTTTCTCCGCTCACCAGCGCTGCGCAAACCCTCGACATCACAGGAAATCGCGCTGGCCGGCCCGGTTTCGTGGAGAAACGATGGTAAAGGCCTCTCACCCGAGGTCACACAATTAGCTCGTCATTTCGGGTATAAGTAGCCCGGACGACACTTTCCGTAAGCCGTTCGCCTGCGGTATGTAGCTAGATATGAGCGAGAGCGCATGGATGCCGGTGGATGTCGGGAGTCGGCGCCGCAATGCGCTCGTCCACGCTCCGGAAAAGATCGAGTCCGAGGCGTCGGTTCCGCTACTGCTTGTCTTTCACGGAGGCAGAGGTGGACCTGAAGCTATTGCCAGACTGGCGGCATTCGACGCGATTGCGGATGGTGGCGGCTTGATCAGTGTCTACCCGCAGGCCCTCACCAGCAATTGGAGTGACGGGCGGCTCACCACGCGCCCGCAGAACGAAGAGGATGAGGATGTCCCATTCGTCCGTAAACTCGTGGAGGAGCTCTGCAATCGGTATCCTGTCGACCGAACTCGGATCTTTGCCGCGGGTATGTCGAACGGAGGCATGATGTGCCATCGCCTCGGCATCCAAATGCCCGAGACGTTTGCCGCAATCGCCGCAGTGGCCGGAGGCATGCCGGAAGAGATCACACCACCCTCCACGATCGCCAAGCCAATCTCCGTCATTGGCATTTATGGAACGGCCGATCCGATCATCCCGTGGGAAGGGGGGCCAGTCGGGCGCGGCGCTGGTGGCCGCGTTCTCGGCGCTCGCGCCACTACAGATCTATGGGCCCACCTGCTGGACTGCCCGGCAGAGGGCACAACCGAAAATCTTCCGCCGCTCGAAGACGACGGCACTCGCGTATGGCGCGAAACATACGCCCGGTCCGATGGCAGGGCAAGGGTTGTACTTTACGGCGTAGAAGGCGGCGGACATGGCTGGCCGCCGCGAGGAATCGGACGAACCGGATTGATCGCCCGCAGCTTGACCGGAAAGGCCTCTCGTAACCTGGACACAACCGGGACCATCTGGGCGTTTTTCAAGGAAAGCGTCGCGGGCGGGCCGCACCCGGCCGCTGCGGATGGAAGATCGGACAGCCCGACTAAGCCTGTCGCTGGCCTATAATCCCAATCAATGCCGAAACTGACTCCGGATCAGGAACAGCAGGTCTGCGATGTCATCATCAAACTTGGTTGGCTGGAAACGGAATACGCGCTGCACGGCGAAGGCGCCCGAGCTGTTCGAGACTTGCTTCAGTACTCGACCGAAGACGCGAAAACTATTCTCAGAGATTTGTGGGCGCGCAAGCTTGTTGATCTGGAGATCACTCCCGGCGCGCAGCTGGATCCTCGAGAGCCTATGCCCGTAGCCCAGTGGAGATGGACTCGACCAGTGTAGCGGCCATTATTTCACGCTGAACGGCAGCGATATCTTAGTCGCCGTAAGGTGCTCCGTCACCTGTTCGAAGACATCGATATCGAATGCGTGGGCGATACTGTTGCCGGCCAAGTCTTCCAGCGCACTGTCGATCACCAGGCGGTAGTCGCCGGGTTTCCACGGGTCACGCGGAGTGAAAAGCCACCGCGCCTCGTTCTGATCGATTATGACCGAGCTCGCCACAACGCGATCACCGCGCACGACCTCGATCATGCGCTTTAACAGCACATAATTCATCGGTTCCGAGAACGTCACGGCTAATGCAGCCGATGTACCAGCCGCAGGCGCAGCGACGCGCCATCGCGCCGGGTCGGGCTTCGTTCGCTGCGCCGGGCCCCCACGGAAAGATCTGCGGTACGATTCCACCAATGGAAGGCCATGAGCATCGGGCCACATACGGTCGATAACCAGCGTATAATGCCGCCCTTCCACGATGGGCGGACCGATGGCAACATTCGACGTCAGACCACGCTTGATGCGTCCGGGGTCGAAAGTCATGGTCAGACGTTTCGATTCCGGATCCCATAGTTCCTCTCCGGGCAAGAATACTCCTGGCAGGTCCTTTCCCTTCTCATCCAGCAGGTGCAAGCATCGAAACGCCTCGCCCTGCGTCATCGGCGCGGAAAAATAGACATACAAACGAAGCAGGTTACTCGGCAATAAGGCTCCGGAGGGATAGACGCTCTCTACTCGCGCCGCCGGCGTTGTCTGTTTTAGGGGACTATCGAAGATGCGCTCGATGTCCGGGCCGGCGGGTGGATGAAACACCGCGCGGTACCGCACTCCTGCAGCTAGAGGGAATGCCGGACGGAAGACAAGAGAGCCTTTCTCGACCGCATAGGAGCCGAGCATCGGAGGAATGCTACCGAAACCTGCGTACACCGCGAAGATCTGGGGCCAACCCTTCGCGGGAGGAGTGGGCGGCGCCGTCCACCCGCTCACGCGAAACACGCCGCCTTCGAGCTCTATGGATGGCGGTGTTGCGGCTGCCAGACACATGGTTGCAGCCACCAGGAGCCGAACAGGATTACGGAAGGGCAATCGTTTGCAGTGTCAACGGGCCCCGTGGCTGCCCGGGATTAAACGACGGCCCGGCTCCGGGCTGCCCAATCAGGACAACCGCATGGCCCGCGTCGAAAGCCGCCAACTGCTGCACGTTCTTGAGGTCGAGCTTATCGTACGGAATCCCGGCCGGCCCATCGACTTTGGTGGGCGAATCGATTGCTGCGGCCGATGCGACACCGTCGGCCCTCAATTTCACCAGACCGCGCGATGAATTGGCAATCAGGATGTAATCGTGGCCCTCCTTCCTGTAAGGCACCATGTCTAGCGGTTGATTGCCCGCGCCGAGATCCGCGATCGTCACACCCTTCACCTTCTCACCGGGTTTCAGCATGTTCACCGGGATCTTCACCAGCGGTGTACACGTGTAGGCGGCCAGCATGTACGGTTGCCCCGCGATGTTGTACGGAACGAACGTGCGCACCGGCGATTGCGTCTCGTACCTGCCGTGTGAGGAATGCCAGATCTGCAGAGTAGCGCCCTTCTCCGCGGACTTGAAAGGAACAGGAATGGAGCGCAGCGCGGACGACCATTCTTCGTTGGAAAGCCCGGCCACCATCAGATTCCCGCTCACATAAGCCATATCGGTGATGGTCATCATGCGCGGATCTTGTCGCGCGCCCGGATTGGGATCCGGCGTGTCGGTCAGGTTGACCGACGCATGCTTAGTATCGTCAAGCGAGACGTTGGCCACTTCACCGGCAGCGTTCACCCGCACGATCATCGGCTGTGCGTCGGGTCCGCGCCCGCGCATGGCCGACACATAGACTTTCTTCGAGATCGGATTGACCTTGACGTCATTGATTGCGATCTGGTCAGGAGTGACTCCCGCCATCGCCGCTATTTTGGCGTCGATGCCGTCGACGTGCAGACCCGCGCCGCCGCCTGCGGTCCGATCATTGGTATCGAGTTCGACTACGGCGCCTCCTACGGAATCGCCGACAAACAGAATGCCATCGGGTCCGAAGGCGAGGGCGCCCGCCGATTTCAGGTCGACTTTACCGGGGGAAAGGCTTGCTGTAAGGTTAGCCGGCTTTGTGGTGTCCGCCACCGCAAAAGCCAGCGCTACGAGTGTGAGCACGAATAACACGCCCAGGATGCGACGGTTCATTGCAGTTTCCCTCCTTAGCAGATTTGCGAATCAGTCTATCACGAATGTGACGGGGGCCGGCGTCCGGCGATAAGCCGCTAGGTATACTTGGGCAAATGGCACTCAACCCCCGAGAGTTTTGGCAGAGAGTCAGTGACGGCATAGCTGTTCAGGACCTTTGGGCACAGCTCCGCGCAGACGCGCATTCCAGCTACCAGTTCTATTACAAGGAAGTGGACCACGAGCCGTTAGAGAGGGAGTCAGGCTGGAAACGCTTCTGGCGGATCGCTGGTGGTCTGTTTTGGGCGATGATGATCAAGCTGTCGCCCGGACGCCGCGTGTTGCTCCTGATTGCTCTAGTGTTGTTGCTTTTTCCAGTTGTCCGACTCAATGTGGGGGACCACGAGTTCGAGGCCGGACCCCTGAGTTTCTGGGGTGGTGCAGTGCTGGTCGTATTGCTGGCGTTGGAACTGTCTGACCGGGTGACGATGAAGCGGGATCTCGAAATCGCCCGAGAAATTCAAAGTTGGCTTATGCCGTCCAAACCGCCGAGCGTCCCCGGGGTGGATATTGCCTTCGCCACTCGACCAGCCAACACCGTTGCAGGCGACTACTACGATGCCTTCTTCCGCCCCAATGGGCGACTCCTGTTAGTGGTGGCTGATGTGGCTGGCAAAAGCGTTCCTGCGGCACTGCTGACGGCGACGTTGCAGGCCAGCCTGCGCACTCTCGCTGCGCTGGACAGTTCGCTTACCGAACTCGTGTCCCAGGTGAATCGCTACGCGAGCGAACAAAGCCTTCAAGGACGACGCTTCACCACGGCATTCCTGGCCGAACTGGAACCCGCAACCGGCGTTCTGACCTACGTCAACGCGGGCCACAATTGGCCGGTATTGCAGCACACTTCGGGCGCGACCGAGCGTTTGGAAACAGGGGGCTTGCCGCTGGGCATAAATCCGGCCTCGTCCTACCAGTCCGGCTGCACAACGATCAAGAGCGGCGATCTGCTCTTGATCTTCACTGACGGATTGGTGGAAGCCGAGGACGATAAAGCGAATGAGTATGGTGAACAGCGCATGCTGGAAATTTTAGAGAAGCTCCAGTCAGCCAGCGCTTCAGAAGCGGTCAAACACATCATTTCTGCCGTGGACGCGTTCGTGGGTCTCACCCGCCAGCACGACGACATTACCTGCCTGGTGCTGCGGACGACGTAAGTCCCGCTGTGTGCGGCGGTATGATCCTGATTCCCTGGAGGACAACGCCGTTGATCCGGAGCGTCGTTTTGGTACTCGTATCCGTTGTGAGTATGAGCGCCGCCGATAAGGAACAGATGTTCGTCGGCCAACACTTTCTGGTCGTCACCAAGATAGCCGTGGAGATTTGTGACGCCTCCGATGATAGACCCAGTTTCTTCTCCCCTAAGCTTCCAACACTGCTCGTGAACGTCGAAAGTGGCAGGTTCAGTTTTGGAGCGCTGCTCCATTTGAGACTACGCCGGCGTTCATAGCATCCACGTTTTCGCGTTTCTCCTTCACGACGCTGCGCCGCACACGGCACGGAGGAGAATCACTCGGAATTCAGGCCATGATGGTCACCGCTAGGGTACCGATCAGGCAGGCTGCCGCTTGCTATGACATGCATTTCATCACGAATTCCACGTTCTTCGTGGTTTCCGAGATGAAGGTTTCGACGCTGGTATGCGGGGTTTCGAAAGCCATCCAGCCGTCAAAGCCGCTGTTCTTTATGATGTTGAAGGCCTTCGGCCAGTCAATCGACATCACCTGCTCGGGGATCGGGCTTTGCGGATGGTGGTCGAGCAAGTGCCGGTTTTCGAGCAGGAATCCGGCGCGGCCGTTCTTCAGGTGCATCATGCAAATCTTAGACCCCAGGACTTCGAGGCCCTTAGTTCCATCGCCGGGGTGGCCCATGTGGTCCGTGCCGGTAGCGTCCCAATAGGGTCGAACGGCGTGATGTCCCACCAGGTCCATCAGCTTCTGGTATTCCGCCAGGCTAAGCGAAAGTTCGAGGCCGATACTCATGCCCGAGTCCGCCGCGACTGGTCCCATCTTTTTGAGCAACTCCACGCACGGGCCGTAGGACGATTCGTCATCCATCTTGGGACAGGTGTTAAAGAACCCGAAGAGCACGACGACCGTGGCGCCTACCAGTTCGCCTGCCTGGATTGTCTTACGTACCGATTCCTCCACCGGTGCTCCGGCCGTGATCAGTGTAGTGCCTCGCGGAAAGGAGCCAGTCACCGATGCCGTCCGGATTTTCCAGCGGTCCGACTCCCTCTTGTACTCCAGCGCCTTTGCGCGGTCCCACAGCTGCATCCCGCCGACTTCCAGTCCTCCCAGACCGGGAACGCTGGCGGCTAGTTCGTAACAGGACACGCCCGGCTTCTTCGGCATGTTGCCTTCCCGGTGCGCAATCTTGGTCGGCGTGCGCTCGGCCCATGCAGCGATCGAGGAAGCAGCGGCCACCGAAATGGTAGTGTTTAAGAACTGGCGGCGATTCAACATTCTCAGGATTATATGTCATCCGAGTTGATTCCGCTTGGCTCAGCCCCGTGCTGCGACATCAGCGGCGCGAGGGCGAGCGGCGCGTTTCCCATATAATCATTCGATGTTGCCAACTCAAGCAGCCGCAAGAAGCCGCGCTCCCGACGCGATCGCACGTGCGGTGCCCGATGCCATTACCGCCAGCGCGATTCTGACCTTGGCGATGGCATTGGTGGCGGCCTTCATGGGCAATCCACTCGCCCGCATCGCCGATGCCTACCAGCAAGGGCTCTGGATGCTACTGCAGTTCACGATGCAGATGACACTGGTCATCGTGCTCAGCTCGGCTCTGTCGGTCACGCCTGTTTTCCGCCGCGCGATCACCTCGCTCGCGGAATTGCCGCAAACTCCGCGACAGATTGTCGTCATCGCGTTCCTTCTCAGCGGGGCGGCATCCTATTTATTCTGGGGTCTCGGGTACGCCCTTGGTCCGCTGATTGCAATTCTGTTTGCCGCGAGCGCCGAGCGCCGAGGGATCAGAGTTGACTTTCCTTTCCTGCTCGGCGTCACCTACGGAGCACAGGCTCTGTGGCAGTACGGGTTATCATCGAGCGGTCCATTGCTGATCGCCACACAGGGCCACTTTCTCGAGAAGACGATCGGCGTGGTTCCGCTCTCGACCACGATCTGGTCGCCGGCCGCGCTGATCCACGAGGCCGTTTACGCAGCCACCGCGATCCTGCTGGCATGCCGCATACTGCCCAAGCAATCACGCGGCATTTCCCAATATCCCGAGGCGCTGGCACTCGCCAAACCTTTGCAAGATGTGAAGGAAAGGCTCGCGGGGCAAAGCTTCGCGCAACGCCTGGAGAGCAATCCCGGAGTCAATATCGTCCTCAGCTTACTGTTGGCGTCCTGGCTCTTCACGCATTTTTTTGTGAAGCGGCTTGGATATGACATCAATACGCTCAATACGACGCTGATGATGCTTACGCTTCTCTTGTATGGCAACGTGAAGCAGTTCGCGAAATCGATTGAACAGAGCGCCGGCCGCAGTTGGGCCGTAATCGTTCTGTATCACCTTTATGCGGGTGTCGCGGGCCTGGTGCAATACACAAGCGTGGGCGAGCGCATTTCGGCCTTTGCGGCGTCGATTTCCAATCCGTCCACCTTCCCTCTGATTACGGCCCTGGCAGGAACCGTCTTCGCATGTTTCATTCCGTCGAGCGGTGGGCAGTTCGCGGTTCAGGGATTCGTCACGGTCAAGTCGGCGATGGCGGTGGGCATTTCGGCCCAGCGGGGAATTCTGGCGCTGGGCATCGGCGATCACATGGGAAACTTTCTCACGCCCTTCTGGTATATGGTGGTCGCGGGAATCGCGCGCGTCGATTTCCGGATCTTTTTCGGCTACGGTTTTTTGTTCGCGGGCCTGTGGTTCGCCATTGGTGCGCTGGTATTCACCTTCGCTCCGTGCTGAACGATTTACGCGAACGCCGGTGAAACACGCTGCCAGACGTGTTCGGCGGCTTTGACTGGATCGTAGCCGGGCTGATCAAATACATCCACGCTGACTTCAACCACCACGGCGCCGCGATAGTTTAAATCGACGAGATTGCGCATGTAGGCCCGGAAATCGACTTGCCCATCGCCCGGCAACACGAAGTGGTGATTAGGGGCCGAGCCGACCGTATCCTTTATATGGACAAAAGCGGAATAGGGGACGATCTGCTCCATGGTCTTGCGCATATCGAGTCCGAACGCCTGATAGTGGCTGTAGTCGTAAACCAGCCGCAACCGCGGACTCTTCACCTGGTTGAAAAGCCACAGGGCGCGCTCCGGCCGGTTCATCGCGGTTTTGGAATGAGCCTTGATGGCAAGCGTGAGGTCGAGTTCCTCGCAGCGCTTTACCCATGTAGCGAGTTCATCGGCCATCAACTGTTTGCGATCTTCCCAGGTTTCGTTGCGGCCGCCGACCGTCGTCTCGAGAACCGACGCCGTGCCCGGAGAGCATTCGTGGCATATCTCCGCAGCCGCGCCCAGGCGTTCGAGATTATCCTTCGGATTCACGCCCGCGCGCGCTAAAGCCATATTCTCCATGTTGGCGGGCAGCAAGAGCCCGAGATCCCGGAGTCTCTGGCGGATCTCGGCGCGCGAAGCCTTGGTAAGCAGTTTCGGTTCGGTGTCCCAACCCGCGCGCAGGGAGAGTTCGGTTGCTTTGTATCCGATGCGCGCGACATGCGCCATGCCTTCGCGCCATGGAAGCGTCTTCATGCCATAGAGGCTGAATCCGAATACAAGGACGCGCGATGGCGCAAGGGCCTGCGCCTCCGCCATGGCGCAGCCGGCAACGATCGTAACGAAGGAGCGGCGGCTGATTCGAAGCGTGCTCAGCCCATCCACTGCGGATTCCTCGCTGTGCCGTCGAAGCGGGTCCCGGTTTTGAAGGCCTCGAACTCACCCGTCATAGCGGCCGTCTTGGTCTTTGCCGCAAGCTTCGCCACTTCCACCTCGCTCATTGGCTTAAACGTGCGGACGGCTTCGAACGCCTGGTCAACGCGCTCCAAGGTGTCCATTCCGGTGATAACGGTCGAAGTCGGAAGATTCAGCGCGTAGTGCAGACACTCGATGGGCGTGACCGTCTTGCTGTTTAGGATCATCCCGCTACCCATCGTCTTCATCGCCAATACGGCGATGCCCTGCTCCACGAGTTTCGGGACCACCTGATGGGCGAAGCTGCGGAAGTGATAGTCCATCAGATTGAGCGGCATCTGGCAGGTATCGAAATGGAAGTTGTGCTGCGCTGCCACCTCTAGCATGCGGAGATGGACGATGGGATCCTTGTGCCCGGTGAAGCCGATGAATCGGATCTTGCCCGCCTTCTTCGCTTCCATCAGGGCCTCAAGAGGCCCGCCGGCGGCGAAGAAGCGATCGGGATCTTCCAACCGGATATTCTCGTGGTACTGCATGAGGTCGATGTGATCGGTCTGCAAACGCTGCAGCGACTCGTCAATCTGTCTGGCGGCTGAGGCCTTGGTGCGGCCGTCGAACTTCGTCATCAGGAACACCTTCTGCCGGAAGCCGTCGCGAAGAGCCACGCCCATGCGACGTTCCGCCTCGCCGTCGACATAGTCCCAGCAATTATCGAGGAAGGTGATGCCACGATCGACCGCCGTACGGATGATCGATGTCGCAAGCTCCGGTGAAGCGGCGCGGCCGATATGGGCGCCGCCCAGCCCAATGGCGGATACCTTCTCTCCCGTCTTACCGAGCGGGCGGTAGATCATGTCCGATGACGCCGCGCGCGCCCAAGGCAGAGCCACGCCCGCCGCTGCCAACGTTCCGATTGCCTGTCTTCGGTTCATTTCCGCCTCCGGTTCAGAACTCCATTCAGGATCGTTCCGCACGCGGCGCCGCGCGCGAACGATGATTATGACCGGCATCCCGATCCGGCCCGCCAAACGCACTTCGTGCAACGCGAATTGCCGGGATTCTATCACCGGCCTCAACGGAGTGTCAACACAAGCGGCCGTCGCACCCATGTTGCAAATAGCGCAAAGGGCATTGCATTGACAGCGTTGCGGCTTGGGGCGAGAATTGACAGGTAAGCCCTTACATGAGCTCTTACCGCCGCAACGGTCCCGAGGATCGCACGTGGATATTCGACCGGGATGACCGTCGGCGACAAAGTCTTTTTCTCATCGACGCCCGGCGCCGGCCGGGCCATTGGAGGACGCTGAAATGAATGACAAGTTCGGAAGGCGGCATTTCCTGACGGTGATGGGTACATTGGCGCCGCTGGCCGAAAGTGCGCTGGCGCAAAGCGCGACGGCCGCGGCTCCCAATCAGACGACTCCATATAAACGCGTGGCGCTGGAAGCGTTCGATTACGCCGGCGTTACCCTTCGCCCGAGTGTTTGGCAGCGTCAGGCCGCGAACGGCCGGGATTTCTACTACGGGCTCTCGAACGACGATATCCTGCACGGATATCGTGTCGCGGCGGGCGAGGCAAACGCGCCCGGCCGGGCGCTCGGCGGCTGGTGCAGCCCTAACTCCAACACGGTGTTTGGACAATGGCTGCAGTCGATGGCCCGAATGCAGCGCAGCTACGGCGACAGGGACCTTCTGGAAAAGGCCGGCGTCCTGGTTAGCGAATACAACAAGTATTGGCCCGCCATGGCGAGCGGTCCGGCGCGCGGTAGCGGACGCGCTGCGGCAGGCGGCGCAACCGGCGGTCTGGGCCATTATGCCTATGAAAAGCTGGTCGGCGGTCTTCTCGACATGCACCACTACGGCGGACATCCTGAAGCACTCCCTCTGTGCGATAAGATCACCGAGGCGGCCATGGCGAATTTCAATCGCGACCGCCTTCCGGCCAATCGTCAGCCTTGGGAGATGCATTCCGGCCGCCCGGGCGAGTGGTACACGCTGGCAGAGAACCTCTACCGCGCCTATCAGCTCACGGGTAAATCGATGTACAAGGAGTTCGCCGACGTCTGGCTCTATCCTGCTTATTGGGATAAGTTCTCGGAGACGTCCGATCCTAAAGACGCTCAAGGCGTACATGCTTACAGCCACTGCAACACGTTCTCGAGCGCGGCGCTGGCCTATGACGTTAGCGGCGACCCAAAGTATCTACGCATCATCAAGAATTTCTACGACTGGATGCAGAAGCGTCAGACGTATGCGACCGGCGGGTACGGCCCGGACGAGCGATTCGTCTACTCTGACGGCGCGCTGGGCGACGCGCTAGAGATTTACTCGGCCAGCTTCGAATGCCCTTGCGGGTCCTGGGCGGGGATCAAGCTCTCCAAATACCTCATGATGTACACAGGCGAGGCTCGTTATGGAGACTGGATGGAAAGGCTGCTGTATAACGGCATCGGCGCAGCGCTTCCCATCAAGGACCGCGGCATCCACATGTATTACATGGATTACCACCTCGGGTCGGACCTGAAGTATTATTCGCGCAACGCGTTCACCTGCTGTTCGGGCACCTATTTCCAGAACATCACCGAGTATCCGAACGCCATATTCTTCAAAGACCAGGGTGCGCTCTATGTGAACCTTTACGTCCCGTCTGAGGTGGAGTGGAAAGGCTCCGCCGGTAATGTAAAGGTGGCGCAGACGACTGAGTATCCAGAGGCGGAAACCAGCACGCTCAAACTGACGCTGGATCGGCCGGCAACATTTGCGTTGAAATTGCGCGTGCCGGGCTGGTCAAAAGGATTTTCCGTGCGCGTCAACGGCGAGGCGCAATCTGCGAATTTCACCCCGGGCCAATGGGCCACGGTAAGCCGCGAATGGAAGTCCGGCGATAGCTTGGAGGTCACGATTCCGCTCCACTTCCGCCGCGTGCCGATCGACGAACAGCATCCGAATCGGATCGCGATCGTGCGCGGGCCGGCGGTCTATGGGCAGGAAGATCCGCATAAGTGGCTGTCGAATATTCCGAGCTCGGACGACGAACTGGACCGGCTCATGAAACCGCTGGCGAACCGGGCGATCTTCCAAATTGACAATGAGCCGGTGGTGCAGCAGCGCAACGCCTTCCGCCCGTTCTACACGTTCGCTGAACTGGAGCGGTATCGCATGTATTTCGATTCCGCAAGCCGGCGGGTGCTTTGGTAGTACGAGGTCTTCTGACGGGGCCTATTATTTGAAGATGCGCTGCGCCATCTCTTCCAGGTTGGCGCGCCAGAGGATCCAGCTATGCCGTCCACCCTCGGCCGGGTGAAACTCGTGGTGGATGCCATTCTGAGAGAGGATCTCGTCGACAGTCTGCGTCCGCTTGAACAGGTTATCCAGCGTGCCGCATCCTACCCATAGCAGCGAAAGGTTCTTGTTGATAAGACTCGCCTGCTTTAATTGCTCCGCATAGCGCTGGGGGATATCCGGTTCGGTTACGGGGCTGAAAACGCCGATCCAACTGAACTGGTCCGGGTGGCGGAGTCCCATGGCGAGCGCTTGCATACCTCCCATCGATAAGCCGGCGATTGCGTGATCCTTTCCGCCCGCCGCGACGGCGTAGCGCTCTTTCAATGCTGGCATGATGTCGTTCAACAGGTCCTGCTCGAACAGGCCGTTATTGCGTCCGGAATCCGGGCTGCCGAACGGCACTGCGTGCCCGAACGGCATGACCAGAAGCATGGGCTTGGCGCGCTTCTCGGCGAGCAAATTGTCGAGAATGAAATTCGCGCGGCCGATCGCTTCCCAATTCGTCTCGGCATTGCCCGAGCCGTGCAACAACACGAATACGGGATAGCCGCCACGCAGGCGGGCGTCGTAGCCCGGCGGCGTATAGACGAAGAACCGCCTGGCTTCTCCGCCTAGCGTCTTCGAGTGGTACCAGTTCTCCTGTACGGCGCCATGCGGCACGTCCCGAATGTCGTGCATCCCGGGAGGATCTGCCGGAACGACCACGAGGCTCTGGGCGGCGCCATGTGCGGCGAATTTTACCTGAGGATTTTCGGGATCCGCGATCGTGACGCCGTCGATGGTAAACGAGTACGACATCACCTCACGGGGCAGCGGCCCGACAGTCACGGACCAGACGCCGCTCTCATCGCGGGTCATCGGCACCGCGGGCGAAACATCAATCCCGCCGGCCGCGACCCATTCACCGCGCAGAGTCACCTCTTTCGCTTGCGGCGCGCGGAGACGAAAGGTGACGTGGCCATCCGCCGCGACTTCCGGAGAAACCGGCGGCCGCGCCTGGCGTGGACGCGCGGGTTGCTGCTGCGGCTGCGAGCCTTGCGAAAAAGCGCAAAAGCATCCTGCGGCAAGGGCCAGAAGGGCCTTCATGGCTTGCGACTCCTATGCGAGAACTTCAG
>Ga0126381_100004072_pt1 | contig 15876 bp, 11 predicted proteins | sample PanSoiMetPlot_28_FD_96465 | JGI IMG/M metagenome (GOLD analysis project Ga0126381, IMG submission 96465) | Tropical forest soil microbial communities from Panama - MetaG Plot_28 | ecosystem: Environmental > Terrestrial > Soil > Tropical forest > Bulk soil | place: Panama | collected 2016-02-17 | reverse complement strand
TAGTCCTAATCTTCGCGGAAGTAGCCAATCCCATCAGCAGTGTGATAATCCTTCGCTTGGACGCGAAATTCAGAGTGTTCTAGAACGGGGTCTAAGGCCGATGCCTCCGTAGTTAAAAAAAAATAGCCCTTGCTCACCGAGGGCTTTCATGTTTTCGGGCAGATTTCGGATGTCGAGATGGTCTCTCCTTTCACGGCGAGCAATCAGGTAAAATCTAGTGAACGCCGATCTGAGCTGCGGATTTTGAGCTGCCGATTTTCTAGCAGTCGGTGCTGGTTTCGGGAACAGATCGGGAACAGAAAGCCTGCAAGTCGTTGAAAGCCGACGTAGCTCAGTTGGTAGAGCAGCCGATTCGTAATCGGCAGGTCATCGGTTCAAGTCCGATCGTCGGCTCCATCCTTTGAAGGTCCGTTCCGGAGACATAGGTAACAGAGCGCTCCTTCCATGGCATCTCCTCTCCGCCCCTTCGGGCCGACAAGTCCGATGGTCGGCTCCATGTTACCGGTCAGTTCACCGATGCCCGCTGCACAAACAATTTATTCTTCTAGTCTCCCGAAGGTCGTCGCGCAAGCTAATGATAGAAAGCGCTACCATCCATTGGCTTCAACTCTGTTCCCATTAGCCCCCACAACACCCTAAGCCTCGCATCGCCTTCGGATTGGAAAAACCTGAGTTCGACCTTGTGAAATCCCTGGCGTAGAGGTATGCGGCCGGAGACTACTCGCGGGCCGTGGTTGCCGTCGTTGTCCACGATCACTTCCTTGTCGATCTGAAGAATTGCACCGTCGTCGGACTCGACGGCAAATTCGTAAAAACCGTTCGAGGGGACGCGCACGTACCCCTCAAACTCGAGTCCGTATTTCTGCAGATGACCGAACTGCTCAAGGTCAAAGGAACTCGTAGTTCCCGTTGTTGCCCTGATGCCTTGTTCGAGGTTCTTCGCGCTTCGGAAATTGCCGTCGAAGATCGTGTAGGTGAGCCCCGGTCCTCTGACGCTATCGGACACCGCTTCCAGGTACGGCCTGCGCAGGAAAGCCGCTCCATACACAATGCTCCGCCGTCCTCCCGGGGTAACCACGACGAGGTTGAGAGTGGTCTTCTCGTTCTCCGCAAGCGGAATCTCGAGGGGCGATTGGTAACGCCGGGACTGATCGCTCGGCGTGCTGCCATCGAGGGTGTAGTAAATCTGGCTGCCTGGAGTGACAGGCCTCAACTCGACGGTGGCGTGATCTTGGTTGGCAGTATAGAAGTCCTGCAGCCCATCCGGCTCCGGAATTCGGTAATTAACACCTTGCCTTTCGAGTCGACCCAACTGATAGGGCAGGCGCCGCCGGAAGTCATCGTAGCTTTTTCCTTCCACGGGAGACCAAGCCACTTCCGATAGGGCAAACAGACGCGGAAATACCATGTACTCGAGATGATCGATCGAGCTTATGTATTCGCCCCAAACATTTCCTTGTACACCGCGGATATACTTCTGCTCCTCGGATGTAAGTTCCTTGGGAACGGGATCGTAGCTGTAGACTGTCGCGAGCGGGAGATAGCCACCGATGCTCGGAGGCTCGCGCCGGGGGTCACCCTGGTAGTAGTCGAAGTAGCAGAAATCTGTCGGAGACATGATCACGTGATGTTTCTTCTGTGCTGCCTGGATGCCTCCGCTCTCACCGCGCCATGACATCACAATCGCACTCGGGGGTACGCCGCCCTCGAGAATTTCATCCCAGCCAATCATGCGCCTGCCCCTGGAGTTCAGAAACATCTCCATGTGTTTTGTGAAAAAGCTCTGCAATTCATCTTCGCTGCCCAACCCTTCTCGTTTCATGATCGCTTGGGCTTCCGCGCTCTGTCTCCATTCATCTCTGGGCACTTCATCGCCGCCGATGTGTAGATAAGGACCGGGGAAAAGCGATATAACTTCGGTTAGAACGTTTTCCAAAAAGGTGAAAGTCTCTGGTTTGGGACAAAAGATGTGGCCGGGGAGCTCTGAGGCGCCATTCGCTCCCGGCTGTGTGAAACTGCAAGCCAACTCGGGATACGCCGAGAGTGCTGCCTGCGAGTGTCCAGGCATCTCAATTTCGGGAATGATGGTGATGAAGCGCTCCTTGGCGTAGGCAACGATGTCCTTGATCTGGTCCTGCGTGTAATAGCCGCCGTATGGTGGGTCATCACTCGGATACGACTCCAGATCGCTACCCTTCATGAACAGGCTGGGCCGCGAGCCGATGTCCGTCAGCTTCGGGTACTTTTTGATTTCGATGCGCCAGCCTTGATCGTCGGTCAGATGCCAATGAAAGCTGTTGATCTTGTACTGCGCCAGAAGGTCGAGATACTTCTTTAGGTACGTCACGGAGAAAAAATGACGCGAGGTATCGAGCAACACGCCACGATACGCGAAGCGGGGATAGTCGGTGATTTCCAGACTCGGCAGGTCGGTCGAGTTATGGGGGCCCAAAGGCAAGAGCTGCGTCAACGTCTGCATACCATAGAACAGTCCTGCGGCCCGCCCGCTAACCCGAATGCTCTTCCGACCGATCGATAGCCGGTATCCTTCTGGGGGCAACTCGCGGTCGCTTCGCTGGCTGAAGGAGATAACGTTCGCGCGGGTCGAGGTGCCCGTCGCAAACTTGAGCCGCATGCCGTGATGGTTCAGGAGGAATTCATTGAACAACTCCGCCACCCTTCGCGATTCGGCATCGGTAGCCAGAATCCGAGTGTGGCTGGTCAGTATGAAGGTGCCTTCCGAGTATCGAATACTGACCGGCCGTGGCACAATGTTCAGGGCACCGCGAGAGGTATCCGCACGAACGTAGGCTGTCACACAAAGTAGAAAAAGAAGGCATTTCATCAATTTCATGGGAAAGACTCCAGACAGGTGTACAGGTCGAGACACTCTGGCGTCAAACGTGACACGTTCGCCGAACCTTCGCAATAACCGCCACCGAATTTCCTGATAGGCGGACAAATCGTCTAGATGACTGCCAGGTCTCGAAACGCGGCTGTTTCTGCCGTTCTTGGTTCACGACGTCATTCCAAGCAGGGGGCTGGTGGGGCGACTTCCTTTGAATATGAGGAGGATGTGCTTACGCATGCCGTGGTTGCGTGCGGGCCTATTCCGACCGCACTCGATCCGGACGGGGTCTACCCGTACGTTAGCTATTGCGAAACCGCCAACCGTCCCGAGCCGCGCCGGTACAAGTTCGTCCTGATCGAGAACCAACATCTAAAGGTAACCATTTGCCCGGACCTCGGCGGAAAAGTGACGTCGCTGATCCAGAAGTCGGCGGGCAAGGAGGTGTTGTACGCTCCCCAAGTCATACGACCCGTCCGCATCTTGCCGCGTTTCAATTTCGTGGCGGGCGGCATTGAAGTAAGCTTTCCAATTTCTCATTCTCCCAGCCAGAACGAGAAGGTCCTTTACCGAATTCATTCCACCCGGGACCGAGTCTACGTCACGTGCGGGGAGCGCGAATTACATTTCGGTATGCAGTGGTCGGTAGAGTACTCACTCGGGCCGGAAGACTCCTTCTTGACCGAGCGAGTTGTACTCCACAATCCTGGCCGGACGGCTTATCCGTGGATGTCCTGGTCCAATGCGGGGCTCCCTTCGGCGCCGGACACTGAATTCCACTTTCCCCGAGGGAAGGTTCTATCGCACTCCTCGCGACTGGAACACATCGATTGGCCGGGCGGCGCACCCCAACGTGAAGCCGATATCAGCGAGATGACTGGTTTCTTCTGGATGAGTCATGACACGAATGCATTCGGGGCATTCACTCCGTCGTTGGGGACCGGTCTCTATCATGTCGCCGATGCAGCGACTGCGCCGGGAATGAAACTCTGGAGCTATGGCGTCGGTGAGGACCGATCCTGGGCTGTGCTGAGCACCGCGCCGGAACAAGCTTACATCGAGATCCAGGGAGGCCCGATTCGAGATCAATCCATCAAACTTGAATTGACACCGGGAGAGACCCGATCACACCTCGAGTACTGGATCCCGAGCAACAAGCGGTTGAATATCTACTCTCTGACGGTGCCTCAAATCACCCTTAGGCCGCTCGATGCGATCCCTTTGTTCGGCTGGGTCCGACGGCAGGAAACCAGAGTCTGGGATCAATTGACGCGTGCATACCGCGGGAAGCGTCGCTTGCCTTCACCTCCCGCGGTCCACGAAAATCTCTGGCCACCATCGGGCTTGGAAAATCTTGATCGCGCGTTCGATTGGGCCATCCAGAACTGCAAAGCGAAAGACTCCGACCTGTGGAAATTTCACTTTGGAACTTGGCTGGCGGGTCGCAATCAAAAAGACCGCGCCGCCCGGGTGCTGGCGGGCTGTCAGACAGGTGTAGCCAAAGTCCTACTGGCGCGAATTCACCGAAGTAAGCGCGAATGGAAGCGGGCGGCAGAAGCCCTGGACGCGATTCAGGAAAAATGGCTTCGCCTCCATCCCCAAGTAGTCGTTGAGCACGACAAAGTCCTACGTGCTCTGGGAAATCAGACTCTTGCGAGGCGTAAACAATGGCTGGAGAGCACGGCAGCGTTGCAGGATGAGCGAATCACGGAACGCAGGGTGCAGTGGTTGATTGACCAGGGGGAAATACAAAAAGCCCGGGATTTGCTCCTCTCGACACCTTTTCAGAAAGTGCACCAAAGCTACGCCCGCACAGACCTGTGGCGCCAAATCTGTCAGCAGCTCGGCGAAGCTTGCGATCCTATTCCCCGCTCGCTCGGAGAAGATCGCCTGGTCCAGTTTGGCGCCTATCGTGAGTTTGAGTGAGCGGGCGATGCGGAAGCGACCGCTAGCAGCCGAATCCTCACTTGCTCGTCTGACGACCTTAGAAGACAATCCAATGGCAATCTTCCTTACCTACCTCTCGGGAGCAGAGCTTGGGCTTTAGCTATCTGGACTGGTCGATCGTTGCGATCTACCTCGCCGCATCACTTGCTGCCGGCCTCCTCGGGAAACGATTCATCGGAACCAGCGTCTCGCACTATCTGGTTGCGGGACGGGAACTGGGTCTGTACATCGGCATCGCTACTCTGGCGGCAACCGAGATCGGAACGATTACTTTTATGTACAACGCCGAACTGGGCTACCGGTACGGTTTTGCGGCGTTTTGTGCCGCTCTGATCTCCGGCCTTGCCATGGTCATCGTCGGCCGAACCGGGTTCGTAATCCGTCGCTTCCGTGAATTGCAGCTCATGACCGTGCCGGAGTATTTCGAGAGGAAGTACAGCCTCGGACTGCGTCTGCTGACTGGAATCCTGGTTGCGCTCGGAGGGATTCTCAACATGGGCGTCTTCCTCAAAATCGAGGGCGAGTTCCTGACCATTGTTAGCGGCATCCCCGGTCGCTATCTGGTTCTGACCATGACGGTTATTCTCATTTTGGAGGTTCTCTACACGGTCGTCGGCGGCATGGTTTCCGTGGTGATTACTGATTTTCTGCAGTACGTTTTGCTGTCGGTCGCGACCATTCTGGTTTCCATTTACGCCGTTCACTACGCCGGATGGAACAACATCGTCGACAAAGTCTCCGGCACGATGGGCCTTGCCGGGTTCAACCCGCTGGTCAATCCCAAGTTCGGCCTCACGTTTTTGATATGGCAGCTCCTCCTGTGGTTCTCCATACATACCTGCTGGCAAACCACGGCTATGCGGATGTTTTCGACCAAGACCCCGGAGATTTCCCGAAGAGTAATGACCTGGACAGGCTTCATCTATCTCGGACGCGGTATGCTCCCCATGCTTTGGGGAATTGCAGCCCTGACACTGTTTGGCGCCGGACCGATGGACCACGGTGTACCCTCTCCCCTCGTGCATGGAAGAGCTCTTCAGACGCTTGATGCGATGCCCGCGATGCTCTCGCTAATTCTGCGTCCGGGCATTAAGGGAATTGTGGTCGCAGGCATGTTGGCGGCCACCATGTCGGTGAATAGTTCTTACCTGCTCGGTTGGAGCTCCATCATCTCCCAGGATGTCGTCCTTCCCATGCGGCGGCTACTGCACAAACAGCCCTTGAACTCACGTGCTCAGATCGTCCTCAATCGGGTGGCTAATTTATTCGTCAGTTTGTTTCTCATGTTCTGGGGTTTGTACTACACGCCTCCCGGAGCTGTGTACCTGTACCTGAACGTGACCGGCACCATTTTTCTCGCTGGGGCCTTTGTTTGCGTCACTGGAGGACTCTACTGGCGACGCGCGAATACAGCGGGCGGATACTCGGCAATGCTGATGGGAGCGGCCGGAGCTATCGTCCCCTTCTTCTTTCTGCACTGGAATGAAACCATCGCGGGTTTTGCAGCATTTGGCCTCGCCGGGTTTGGTTTGGTGCTAGGCTCTGTCCTGGGAAGACATCGAAAAGCACCATTGGTTTCCGTCAAGCGAGGGGCGACCACATGAGAACTTGGCAAGTGTTCTGGTCTGTTAGCCTGCTCGTTGCTGGAGGCTCATTCACCTTGATCACCGTAGCCGTTGCGATTAAGGGATTCGAGGACTTGCGGGACCTGTTTCGCCGACTGCACCATCAACAGGACCGACAAGAATGATGCGCAAGGCCGTCATTCTGGCGCGCGGTCTAGGCCGGCGCATGCGCGCGCTGACCCCTGGGTACCATCTGAACGCGTCCCAGGAAGCGGTCGCAGAGACCGGGCTGAAGGCCATGATGCCTTTCGAGCGCCCGTTCTTGGACTATTCCCTAAGCGCATTGGCTGATGCCGGGTTTGAAGAGGCTTGCCTAGTGATCGGGCCTGAGCATGTGCTCGTGCGCACGCACTATACGACCACGCCACCGCATCGCATTCGTGTCGGTTTTGCGCTACAAGCTGAGCCGCTGGGAACGGCCAACGCTGTCCTGGCGGCCGAGGAATTCGCCCTCAATGAACACTTCCTGACGATTAATTCAGATAACTACTATCCTGTTTCAGCTCTAGCCAGGCTTCGCTCACTGGAAGAGCCCGCAGCCGCTCTTTTTCCGGAGAGCACCTTGATTCGAGGAGGCATTCCGCCCGAAAGAATCCTGAAGTTTGCCATTTGCAGTGTGAGCGGCGACGGCTATCTTTCCGGAATCGTCGAGAAGCCCCCGAACGGCGGGCAGGGTTCAGATCATGCAGATAGGCTCCTAAGCCTGAATTGCTGGTGTTTCCCCCCGTCTATTTTTGACGCTTGTCGCCGCACGCCGATGTCTCTACGAGGCGAGTATGAGTTGCCCACTGCGGTCGAGACCGCCATGAGGGACTTTGACGTTCGTTTCCGTGTTGTGGTCTGCCGCGACCCCGTACTGGATCTCTCATCCCGAGCCGACGTAGCAACTGTCGCGGACAAGCTAACGGGTATCGCCGCGAATCCATGAATCCGACCATCCTCCGGGACCGACTTGCGCAGGCCGGGCTCTCGGCTCCCAGCGCCGAACGCAAAGCAGAACTGTTCCAACAAGCTTCAATTCAGTTGGATCATTTGCGGCAACAACGTCCCGCTGAAGAAACCCTGTACTTCGTCCCCGGACGCATCGAGGTACTCGGGAAGCACACCGACTACGCGGGAGGACGCAGCCTTTTATGTACGCTCGAACACGGATTCTGTGTTGTTACTTCGCCCCGGTCTGATTCCTTCGTGAGGGTGGTGGATATCGCTCGCCATGAAGATCGCCAGTTTGCGTTGTCCGAGGATTTGGACATCGCCACCACCGACTGGAGCCTTTATCCCAAGACCGTCGCCCGGCGCATGGCTCGGAACTTTCCGGGCCGGATGCGCGGCGTGGACATGGTTTTCGCGAGCGATCTTCCCAGCGCGGCAGGCCTGAGCAGTTCGAGCGCTTTGGTGGTTGCGAGCTTCCTCGCCATAAGCAAGAGGAATGAACTGGAGCTGCATCCAGCGTATCGAGACAACATCAAGTCACGAGGCGACCTTGCCACCTACCTGGGGTGTATCGAGAACGGGCAGACATTTGACGCGCTCGCTGGCGACGTTGGCGTTGGCACTTTCGGGGGAAGTGAAGATCACACCGCGATTCTGTGCTGTCGTGTCCGGCAGCTGAGTCAGTTCAGGTTTTGCCCGGTACGCTTGGAGACGACAGTCGGACTGCCTCGCGACCAGGTGTTCGTGATTGGCGTGAGCGGCGTGGTGGCGGATAAGGCAGGTTCTGTGCGGGAAAAGTACAACCGCGCCTCTCAGACAGCAAGGGCTATCCTGGAAATCTGGAGGGCGGCATCAGGGCAAACAGACTCAACCCTATTCGAAGCTATCGTGCACTCGCCCGATGCGCCGCAACGGATTCGGCAACTGCTGAGTCAGTCGCAGTCTTGCTATTCCGCGGATACCCTCATCGAACGCTTGGACCAGTTTGTCGACGAATGCGCCAATATCATTCCCGCTGCGGTCGAAGCTCTGGGGCAAGATAACCTCATCGAATTCGGCAAGTTGGTCGACCGGTCACAAGCAGGTGCCGAGCACGGGCTGAGGAACCAGATAGCCGAGACTTTGTATCTTGCAAGTTCCGCTCGCGAGCTTGAGGCGACCGCTGCATCTGCCTTCGGTGCGGGCTTCGGCGGAGCCGTCTGGGCCATGGTCAAATCTGACCACGCAGAGGATTTTCGAGCGAAGTGGAAGAATTCGTACCAGGCTCGATTTCCGGGTCTTGTTAATGCGAGTCATTTCTTTGTCGAAAGAACCGGTCCCTCTGTCCTGTGCCTGGAGTAAAAAACCAACGCACATCCCCGGCTTGATGGCCAACGAGATTGAATGTCCAACGCAGATCAAAGTCGGAATATCAATTCATCGCAAGCGGGTGGCCTGCTGCATGTCGCGTTTCTGAACTGGCTCTCACATGAGAACCAGATTGACTGATCGCATCCCACAGTTTCTCCGTGCGGGCAGTTGATGGGGGCAGCAAAAAGGACCGAATCCGATAGATCGAGCGAAACCCGGCACTAAGCACCACTTTTACGTTCCAATCACGTTCCAAAAAATCTTCCAAGTTCTGCCGGAAGACTTCGTCGATTAGACCCACAGTGGGAAAGTTCTGGACACCCGAGAAACCTGCGGCGGCAACCTGATTTAAGAAGACGTCGAAGACGCAAAAGGGATCCGTGCCGTTGACCCCGGCGAGCACGGGCGTCTTATCATTCGGTTTGCCTGTCAGACTCTCTGACGTTAATCATTGTGTACCGGTAGTTGACAGCCAGCAGTCGAAAAGGCAAACTCGCCTCTTCGCCGCCACACTGCGGCGACGAGGATGTGCATGAAGACTCGCTTCCCGGTTGTGATTCTTGTGATTGTTACGGCACTGGCAGCACAGGAGACCACGCAGCCTGTCGGCTCGCAGAAGCGCCTCTTAACGGAGAAGGATCTCTTCGACTTCGTTTGGGTTGCCAATCCCCAGTTGTCGCCCGACGGAGCAAAGGTCGCATTCACGCGCGTCATTTGCGACGAGAAGCGGACGGGCTACGAGGCTTCGATCTGGGTAGCTGCGACCGATGGCAAGGAAGCTCCCTTGCGGATGACCGGTGGCAAGCACGACGCTCAACCACGATGGTCGCCCGACGGCAGGCAACTCGTCTTCGTTCGGGGCGGTGACAAAGACGAGACCGGTAAGCCGAAGCCCGGCCAGCTCGCGATGCTGTCACTCGGGGGAGGTGAAGCCCGGATGATTACCGATTTGCTAAAAGGCGCGTCTAGCCCGGTCTGGTCGCCCGACGGTAAGCGGATTGCCTTCGTGAGCTCCACCACACAGGAGGACATCCAAAAGGCGCAGCGCAAAAAGAATGCTGCGAGAACCGGTGACACTGAGGCGGAAAGCGAGCACGAATCCGACGTACACGTCATCAGCCGTGCCGTCTATCGGAGTAACGACGAGGGCTATCTCGATCCTAAGCGCCACGGCCATCTTTGGGTACTCGAGGTACCGGCAGCCTCCGATGATGCTCCCAAGCCTATGCAGCTCACGAGTGGAAATTACGACGAGGGGCAGCTTGTCTGGAGCCATGATGGCGCACGCATTTACTTCGTCACGCAGCGCATCGATGAACCTTACTACGAACTCCCGAGCTCGGAGATTTACTCAGTGCCTGCGACGGGTGGGGATCCTGAGAAGCTGGTCACCATTCCGATGGATATCGGTGATCTTGTCCTCAGCCCAGATGGTCAGAAGCTGGCCTTTCACGGCTCCGTCGAGCAGCCGATCCGCTCCTATTCGCAACCCGATCTCTGGGTCATGGATGCGGGGCCTGGTGCGAAGCCGCAAAACCTGACGGCTGATTATGACTTTGACATGGGCGACTCCGTTTCCGGCGACAATGCGGCACCGCGGGGTGGGCGCGGGCGCAAACTTTACTGGTCTCCGGACGGGCGCTGGCTATTTGATATCGTGGCGAAGCGGGGACGCACGCCGCTCGTGCGCGTCGACGTTCGAAGCGGTAACGTCACCGAAATTACGCGCGGCGATCAAGCGGTGCTAGATTTTTCGGTAAACGCGGACGCCAGCAGGATTGTCGCCTTGATCTCCTCGCCCGTGATGATCGGAGACCTCTTCGCCATTTCGGGCAGCGGTGCCCAAACTCGTGTTAGCGATTTCAATCGGAAGCTTTGGTCGCGACTCAATCTGACCGCGCCGGAGGAAATCAATTACATGAGCTTCGACGGAAAGCGTATTCAGGGCTGGATCCAGAAGCCGCCCGACTTCGACCCGCAGAAGAAATACCCGCTTATCCTCAACATTCATGGTGGTCCACACTCTGCCTACGGCTGGGTCTTCGATCATGAGTTTCAATGGATGGCCGCCAAAGGCGACGTTGTTCTCTACATCAACCCGCGCGGCTCGACCAGTTATGGCCAGGAGTTCGGTAACATCATTCAGTACCACTACCCCGGTGACGACTACCGAGATCTGATGGTCGGAGTCGATGAAGTTCTCAAGCGTGGCTACGTCGATCAGAACAAGCTCGGCGTGACGGGCGGTAGCGGTGGTGGAGTCCTCACCGACTGGACCATTACACATACGGACCGCTTCGCGGCTGCAGTATCGCAACGTGACATTTCCAACTGGGCGTCATGGTGGTACACGGCCGACTTCACGTTGTTCCAGCCCCGTTGGTTCAAGGTGCCGCCTTTTGAAGATCCGCAGGACTATAGCAGCCGCTCCTCGATCACCTTCGTGAAGAACATCCATACTCCTGTCCTGTTCGTGCTTGGCGAATCCGACTACCGAACGCCCCAAGACTCAGGCGGCGAACAGTTGTTCCGTGCGCTCAAGTATTTGAAACGTCCAACCGCTATGGTTGTCTTTCCCCGCGAAACGCACGAACTCTCACGCTCCGGCGAGCCTTGGCATCGCATCGAACGTCTGGAACACATCGTCGGTTGGTTCGATAAGTGGATGATGGGGGTAGCTCATCCTGAGTTCGACGTTAATCCTGGGCAGCCGCGGGCGACCTCTCCGCACTAGGACGATATGTTACGGAGACATGGAACGGTTCAAGACTCCCACGGAACAATTTCCCTTGTTGCCTATGTAGCCAAACGCCTCAGTGGTTCGGTTCTGACCCCTTCCCGCCCTGCTTCTTCTCGACCTTGGCCCAGCTATCTTTCAGAGCCACGGTACGGTTGAACACCAGTGCTCCCGGCTTTGAGTCGAGATCCGAGCAAAAGTAGCCGAGGCGTTCGAACTGGTACCTGCTACCCGGGGTCACATTCGCCAGAGACGGCTCGAGCTTCGCGTGCGGGATCACGGCGAGCGAGTTCGGATTCAGATAATCGAGCACATCCTTGCCCTCTTCCACTTGGGCGAGGTTTGCTTTGGTGAACAGGTTCTCGTAGACGCGTACTTCCGCGTCGACCGCATGTTGGGCTGACACCCAATGGATCGTCGACTTCACCTTGCGTCCATCCGGTGCGTTCCCGCCGCGCGTGGCGGGATCGTAGGTGCAATGCACCTCAACCACTTCGCCCTTCTCGTCTTTCACGATGCTCGTTGCAGTGATGAAGTATCCGTAGCGCAGGCGAACTTCCTTTCCTGGCGAGAGACGAAAATACTTCGGTGGAGGCACTTCCCGGAAGTCGTCTTGCTCGATGTAAAGCACTCGCGAAAAGGGAAGCTTGCGCGAGCCCGCCCTCTCGTCTTCAGGATTGTTCTGCGCGTCCATCTCTTCGGTCTGTCCCTCCGGATAGTTATCGATGACGACTTTCAGGGGGCGCAACACAGCCATCACCCGCGGTGCGCGCGTGTTAAGGTCTTCGCGCACGAAATGTTCGAGCATCGCCAGTTCGACAATGCCGTTCGTTCGCGATACCCCCACGGCCGCCACAAAATTCCGAATTGCCTCCGGCGTGTAGCCGCGGCGGCGGAGCCCGGACAAGGTGGGCATTCGCGGATCATCCCAGCCACGCACATTCCCTTGCTCGACAAGCTGTCGCAGCTTGCGCTTCGACATCATCGTATAGGTCAGGCTGAGTCGGTCGAATTCGATCTGCTGCGAGGGAAAAAGACCCAGCTGCTCGATAAACCAACGGTAGATCGGCTGGTGGTCGGCGAATTCGAGCGAGCACATCGAGTGCGTGACTCTTTCGATTGCGTCGGATTGGCCGTGCGCGTAGTCGTACATCGGATAGATTGGCCATTTGTTCCCGGTGCGGTGGTGCGGGACATGCAGGATCCGGTACATCACTGGATCGCGCATGTTCAGGTTGGGCGAAGTCATGTCGATCTTCGCTCGCAGAACGCGCGAACCATCCGGGAACTCTCCGGCGCGCATGCGCGCGAATAAATTCAGATTCTCTTCAATCGAGCGATTGCGATACGGGCTTTCCTTCCCCGGTTCGGTCAGCGTGCCGCGATACTTGCGAATTTCCTCGGCCGACAAATCATCCACATACGCCCTGCCGGCCTGGATGAGCATCATTGCCCACTCATAAAGTTGATGGAAATAATCCGACGCGTAGAAAAGACCATCCCACTGGAAGCCAAGCCATTGAATGTCTTCCTTGATGGATTCGACATACTCGACATCTTCCATCTCGGGGTTCGTGTCGTCGAAACGCAGGTTGGTGTGGCCGTTGAGCTCGTCGGCGAGTCCGAAGTCGATGCAGATGGCTTTCGCGTGGCCGATGTGCAGGTAGCCGTTGGGCTCGGGAGGGAAGCGGGTCTGCACCCGTCCGTTGTATTTGTTGGTCTTGATATCTTCGATAATGCGGTCGCGTAGGAAATTGGAAGTACGAGATTCCGGCCGGGCGCTTGCGTCCGTCTCCGGTTCAACATTCGACGTTTTCATACACGCTTTGATCTTATCGCAATCCGGAGGCAGGCGCGGAGAAGGCTGGCGCCTCGGCTCTTTCTCTGGTAAGGCGCTAAAGTTTCCGTAGCCAAGTAAAAGCACTAGGCGCTGGCAGCATCATACAGTTGAGCCGGTGGTTGATTGAAATTCGAGTTCCTGCTGGTTGCAAGTCCGCTCAGCCCTAAGGCACCGATTTGAGAATTTGGTTGTGAGGCGCTAGAGAAACGGGATTCAGCGTTGTGGCTGCAGTTGAACGGATCAAGGATCTAGATCGTGAGCTATCCGACGAACCTTAAGACCTTTGCTTGTGAAGCGCTGGCGAACTTTTACACCGTAGCCGCTGTTTTACCGAGCTCGATCCACCTCGCCTCGGCCATGGTCGAGCCGCTGCCACTCTCGCGCACCCTTGTTGCCATCGAGCTTGGGGCGGGCACAGGCGCAGTAACCCGGCAGCTGTTGAATGAGCTGCCGCCGGATGCGACACTTCTGGCCTTTGAAATCAATCCCCGCTTCGTTTCCTATCTACAACAAAACTTTCATGACCCTCGTCTGGTGCTCATTAACAAAAGCGTTGAGCATGTCGAGCCTGTCTTGCGCCAGCATAGCTATCACCATGTGGACGTCGTGGTGTCCTCGCTCGGTCTAGGCTTCATGTCCGAACCCAAACGCCGCCGCATATTCGACGGACTTTTGCCATTTGTCCGCCCTCACACCGTGCTCACGCAATACCAATACATCCACAGCCTGCAATTTTCGAATGGCCGGCTCCGGCGCCTGAGCTTGCAACCGTTGCTCAACGATTATTTTGGGTCGGTCGAATCCCGCATCATCTGGCGCAATTTCCCGCCAGCATACGTCTATACTTGCCACCCCCAAGAACCAGGTGTCGAAACCGAATTTCTGCTGCGCGAAGAACGTTGTTTGACGGGACATAAGTAACAGAACGTTCCGGAGACATGGGTTACACTTTGGCCCGAAGGGTCCTCCGGGGTCAGGGTAGATTTCCGGAGGCGGAAACCTTCCGGCGAGTGAATCTTGATTGACTGCGAAAACGCGCAGGAGGAACGGTAAATTCGCGTTTGAACGCACGGTTGAAAGCAGCCTCGGACTCATAGCCTACTTCGGCTGCGATCTGGGCCACGGAATAACTGGTCGAGGTCAGCATCTGCGCACCTAGTTGGAGACGCCAGCGCGTCAGGTACGCCATCGGCGGTTCATTGAGGTAGTGCCGGAAGCGCTCTGCCAGGACGGAGCGTGAAACTCCAACTCCTTGAGCCAAAGCGGCGATCGTCCATGGATGGGCAGGGTTGCGGTGCATCAAGGCTAGCGTTTTTCCAACTTCTGGATCGCGGGCCCCCGCCAGCCAACCAGTCTGCTCCTGTGGCAGATTGCTAATGTAGGTGCGCAGCGTCTCCACAAACAACACTTCCGACAACTTGGCCAGTACTGCTTCCCCGCCAGCCCGGACATCACCCGCGTGATCCACCGAGAAGCGAATCGAGTTCTCCAGCCACCGTCCCGAGGCATCGTTGCGAATGCTTACCTTGAACACTGGAGGCAAACCATTGAGGAAGATTTTGCTCAATTCCGGCTCACACGCCATGTAGCCGCAGACGAATTTCGTAACGTCTCCTCCGCCGCCTGAGCGCACCAACCGCAAACCTTGAGAGAAAATCCGGGCTACTTCCTGCAATAGGTCTACGGTCTTGATCGGCCTGCCGTTCTCGATAATGTGCGCATTGCCATGGGGAAAGATCACCACGTCGCCGGCAGCGAGACCTATACGCTCGCCATCTTCGACACGGGCAGAAGCGCGCCCCTCCGTGAGCAAGTGATAGATGATCACGTGCTCCGCCCCCTCCACCACGAGGGGCGCGACGTTGCAAGATTCCGGTGAGCGAAAGCTCCATGGAGCGGAAAACTCCCCGTTGTAGAAGATCGCTCCCTGAAGCTTCACCACTTTCAAGACTTCAGACAGCACATCCATATCAGTCCTCGCAGAGCGTTGGCAAATCTTTCCGGACTCTGGAGCAAGCCATCATACGGCAGTTTCACTGTGGACAAGAAAGCCGGACGCGCGGACAAGCGAGCCGCGGGAGTCCTGCCGCATAGTGGCTACGTCGACACAGCCGAAGCCAAGCATCGCTGGTCGATTCAAAATTCAAACTGCCGGAGGATGAAGTATGACAAGCATTCAAGAGAAATCGATCAAAGAAGTCCTCGCCCGCGAGCCGGAGTCGTATCACCTGGCCACAAGGGTAACAAATCGGGCCGAATCCGATCGTTCCAAGTACCTGCCTATCGCTTTACGGCTGGTGGGTTTGACCTTCATCGTCGGGATTTACACGTTCGTTATGGTTTGGCCGTCTGGTTGGTCCTGGCACACCGGACACTCGCAGCACCTGCCACATTACCTGCAGATGATTCTAGGGGTCTACGCAACGCTGGGCGTATTCCTGTTGATTGCAAGCCGCAATCCGCTCGCGCACTTGAGCCTCATCTGGTTCACGGTGTGGTCCAGTGTTGTGCACGCCGGAATCATGGCCGCACAAGCTTTAGCGAACCCGGAGCAACTTGGACACCTTTGGGGCGACGTCCCGGCACTGCTTATTGT
>Ga0126381_100004071_pt1 | contig 15878 bp, 13 predicted proteins | sample PanSoiMetPlot_28_FD_96465 | JGI IMG/M metagenome (GOLD analysis project Ga0126381, IMG submission 96465) | Tropical forest soil microbial communities from Panama - MetaG Plot_28 | ecosystem: Environmental > Terrestrial > Soil > Tropical forest > Bulk soil | place: Panama | collected 2016-02-17 | reverse complement strand
CGGATTGCGCGCCGCGTCGGCATCGTCACATCCCCGCGCGGCGCGGCCATTGCCGATATGGTCCACATTCTCAGCCGGCGCCTTCCCGGCCTGCACATCCGGCTCTATCCGGCGCTGGTGCAGGGCGAGGGCTCGGTGGAGGACGTCTGCCGCGGTATCGAATACTTCAGCCGTACGAAATGGCCTGACGTGCTGATCGTCGGACGCGGCGGCGGCTCCCTGGAAGATCTCTGGACGTTCAACGAGGAAGCCGTGGCTCGCGCCATCGCCGCTTGCGCCGTGCCGGTGGTCTCCGCCGTCGGCCACGAAACGGACGTCACCATTGCCGATTTCGTGGCCGACCTCCGTGCTCCGACCCCGTCGGCCGCCGCCGAGCTGGTGACTCCGACGCTCGACGACCTTCTCGCCCGCATCGCCACGGCCGAGGCGAAGTCCGCGCAAGCGGTACGGTATCGGCTGGCCATGCTGGAGCGCCGCCTCCGTCACCAGGGCGTCGACCGCGCGCTGAACGTGCTGCACCGCCGCGTGGGCCGCAACCTGCAGCGCATCGACGAACTCGGCTACCTCATGCGCGACGGCGTGCGCTTCGCCATAGAATCGCGCGAACGAGCCCGCCGCAACCTGGAGACCCGCCTGGCCCGTTTCGATATCCGCCCGCGCCTGGCCGCCGACCGGCGCCGCTTCGAGACCGCGCACGCAGCAGGTGTGGAAACGATCCGCCGCGGTTTGGCGGTCCGCCGTGCGGCCTTCGACCGGGTATCAACCAAGCTGAGCCAACTCAGCCCCCTGCTCGTTCTCGAACGCGGCTACGCCATCGTGTCGAACGAAACCGGCATCATGAAAGACGCCGCCGCCGCCCCGCCCGACAGCCGCATCCAGGTCCGCCTGGCCCGGGGCCGCTTGGCGGCGATCGTAACCAATTCGTCGCCCACTTAATGTACGCGCCATAACGGAGCCGCGACCGCAGGGGTCGGACCCGAGGGGCACCAACAGTCTACAAATTTTCCGCAACTTTCCCCTCGCCGCCCGGAATACCCAGTAAGGAACTGTGATGCGTAAATTGTTGCGGAAAGTCCTGGCACTTAGCCTCTTGAGCCTCACCTTTCTCTCCCCGGCCCTGCTCGCCCAGCAGCGGCACGGCAAAAAGGGCGGAGTTGCAGGCGGCAAGCACGGCAAGCGAGGCGGCGGTGGCCACTCTCCTGCCAAGAAGGGCGGCGGCCAGTAAGCTCCGGCTATTCGGCCAGCGTTTCCACGTGGGCCCGCGTCGCCGCGGCCAAACCTTCCAGATTGTAGCCGCCTTCCAGCACGGAAACCACGCGGCTGGCGGCACTGCGCGCGGCGATTTCCATCACCGCGCGCGTCAAGTCCCTGAAATCTTCATCCGTCAGCGTAAATCTGCCCAACAGATCTCCCTCGCGCGAGTCGAAACCGGCGGAAATCATTACGAGTTCCGGCCGAAAACGCTCCATCGCAGGCATCAGGCTGCCTTCAAATGCCGTCCCCAGAATCTCGCGGCGTCCCGAACCCGCGGGCAAAGGGAAGTTCATGGTTGTCCCCTCGCCCGCTCCGGTACCCGTTTCGTCGGCCCGTCCTGTCCCCGGGTAGAGCGGCCACTGGTGCGTGCTAAAGAAAAAGACCGAGGGATCCGCGTAGAAGATGTCCTGCGTGCCGTTGCCGTGGTGAACGTCCCAATCGACAATCGCCACGCGCGCCACGCCAAGCTTCCGCTGCGCATACCGGGCGCCGATCGCGATATTGTTCAGCACGCAGAAGCCCATGCCCCGGCTCGCGGTGGCGTGATGTCCGGGGGGCCGCACGGCGCAGAACGCGTTTGACGCGCCGCCTGAACAAACCGCGTCCACGGCGTTGAGAACCCCCCCGGCTGCGTGAATCGCTACCTGCCACGAATTCGGCGTAACGTCTGTGTCCCCCGTGCTCAAGCACGCCTGGCCGGCCTCAATCTCGGCTCGGGCGCGCCGAATGTATGCGGGTGCGTGGCACAGCCCAAGCTCTTCGTCCGTTGCGGCGCGCGAAGGAATCCTGTCCAGTCTTGAAGCTAGCGGCGCGAGCGCGGCCTCTACGGCATCGAATCGCTCCGGCCTCTCGGGGTGGCCCCGGCGGCCTTCCAGGTGTTTGCGATAGATGGGATCAGCGAGCAGTGCCGTCATCGCGCGAGTTCCAATCATACACCCGGATCAGCGGCTGCTCCGGGCGTAGCCGACCCATGAGAGAGTGCAATTACGGATATAGATGGCCGAATATGGCGAAATGGCGCGGCATGACACCTGCCGACTGCGAAGAAGGTACGTTGGTCCGGTACGCTATTGGTCTTCGTTCGAAGATGCGAAGCTGGATCAGCCCCTGCTTTTCCGGGGCGGCGCGTAGCCACGCGATGACAGCAGCCCCCACCGCGGGACAGCGGTGCGAAATCGACTATGCCGCGCTGCCAGATTGGGAGATCGAACAGCGAAGCTTGGCCTATCAGCGAAAATGCGGCACGCCGCTCGCGAATTCTCACGTACGTCCCTGCGATTCGGCGAGCGGGTTTGAGATTTTCGACCTTATGGAGGGCCAAGCCCTCGTCGAGGAACGTCACAAACGCACCGGCTCGTGCAGGCGGACTGAGCCCTGACCTCCGCCTTACACCCCCCGCCGGCTGCCCCACAAGTCCATGTGCAGGCGCGGGCTGAAGCGGAAGTCCTCGTCCTTGCAGATCTCCGCCAGCCAGAGCGAACGCTCGTGCAGCCGTTCGCCGTCCGTGCCTTCCGGCATCAGGATGACGCGGTCGCGGTTCGCGCGCAGGTCTTCCAGCAGTTTGCGGATTTCATCCAGATCCTCCGGACGCTCCACCACGAACTTTAACTGGTAGGGATAGCGCGTCATTAACTGCTTCAGCACGCCGAGCTGAATGCGCAGTCTGTCGTGCTGCGAGGCCCATCGGTCGCCAGGCACGGAATTCGCCAGCTTGGGGCTGATCGACATCAGGTCGCAAAACACCGGTTGAAAAACCGTGCCCGCAGTTTCCACGGTGACGTGCAGGCCGAGCGCGCCGAGGCGCTCCGTCAAAGGCACAACCTCCGGCGCGATCATCGGCTCGCCGCCGGTCACTACGGCATGGCGCGCCGGGTGCGCTTTCACCTCGTCGAGAATGCGGTCCAGGTCCATCTCGACGCCTTCCGGCTGCCACGAGGTGTATGGCGTATCGCACCAACCGCACCGCAGGTTGCAGCCGCTGGTGCGGATGAAGACCGAGGGCACGCCTACCAGCGCGCCTTCGCCTTGCAGAGAATAGAACAGTTCAGCGATCTTCAATTCCAGCCTCTTCAAAACCCTTGCGCCGCAGCAGGCACGCGTCACAAGCGCCGCACGGCCGGCCATCGCGTCCGGGGTCGTAGCAACTGTGCGTCATCCCGATCGGAACGCCCAGTTCCTTGCCCAGCCTGACGATCTGTGCCTTGGTCAGGGCGAGCAGCGGTGTATGGATCTTCAGTTTCGTACGGCCCTCTACACCCGCTTTGGTGGCGAGGTTAGCCATCCGTTGGTAGGCCTCAATGTACTCGGGACGGCAATCCGGATAACCCGAGTAATCGAGCGCATTCACGCCGATAAAAATATCGGTGCTCTCCACCGTTTCGGCCCACGCCAGCGCGAACGAGAGAAAAATGGTGTTGCGCGCCGGCACATACGTGACCGGAATGCCGTGGCCCATCTCTTCCCACGATCGCGATTTCGGCACGTCGATATCCGCCGTGAGCGCCGACCCGCCGAAAACATCCAGTCCGATCTTCGAGATGATGTGCCGCTCTGCTCCCAAGGCCGCCGCCACGCGCCGCGCCGCTTCCAACTCGAACTTGTGCCGCTGCCCATAATCGAAACTGAGCGCGTAGCACTCGAACCCGTCCCGCCGCGCCAGCGCCAAACAAGTCGCCGAATCGAGCCCGCCGCTCAACAAACAAATCGCCTTGGGGCTAAATGACACCGTAAAGTCCTTAATCCCAGGATAGCAGCGGGATTTCTTCACCGCGGAGGCAGGGAGGAAGCGGAGAAGGACATGGAGAGCACCGGAATCGAATTTCTCCGCGAAATCTCCCGGATCCTCCGTTGCTCCGCGATGAGAATTCACGGCCTTCCGGTTTGTCGTATCCTATCCCTCATATGAAACACATCGCCCTCGCAATTCTCTTCTCCTGCGCCGCCCTGGCGCAGAACAAGGTTTCAGCCGAGAAAGAAGCCTCCATGAAGGCCGATCTGAAAGGCCAGGTCGACGGCATGAAGAAACAGGCGCAGGTGATGGTGGACTCGGTCTTCAGCTTCGGCGAACTGGGCTTTCAGGAGTTCGAAACCTCCAAATACCTTACCGGTGTCCTGGAGAACGCCGGTTTCAAGATCGAGCGCGGCGTAGCCGGCATCCCTACGGCTTGGGTGGCGAGTTGGGGCGAAGGGAAGCCTGTGATCTCGCTCGGCTCCGATATCGACGACATTCCGCAAGCCTCGCAGAAACCCGGCGTCGCATGGCACGAGCCGATGATCCAAGGCGCACCCGGGCACGGCGAAGGCCATAACTCCGGCGTCCCGTTGAACATCGTCGCGGCTCTCGCGGTGAAAAAGATTATGGAGCGGGAGCACCTGAAGGGCACCATCCGGCTGTGGCCGGGCGTCGCCGAGGAGCTGGTCGGCACCAAGGCGTACTACGTTAAGGCCGGTATGTTCAAGGACGTGGACGTGGTGCTGTTCTGCCACGTCGCGAGTAACCTCATGGTTTCCTACGGGCCTTCGCTCAATCAGAACGGCCTGGTCTCGGTGGAGTACAGTTTCAAGGGAGAAAGCGCTCACGCCGCCGGTGCTCCCTGGCGCGGACGCAGCGCACTCGATGCCGTCGAGCTGATGGACGTGGGCTGGAACTTTCGCCGCGAGCACCTGCGCCTGGCGCAGCGCTCGCACTACGTCATCACCAATGGCGGCGACCAGCCGAACGTCGTGCCGCCCAACGCTTCGGTCTGGTATTACTTCCGCGAAGCCGACTACGAACACATCATGGACTTGTGGCATATCGGCGACGACATGGCGAAGGGCGCTGCTCTAATGACCAATACCGAAGTCCAGCCGACGCGCCTGCTGGGCAGCGCGTGGCCGGGCTATTTCAACAAGCCGATCGCGGAGGCGATGTACGCCAACATCAAGGCAGTGGGCCTGCCGGAATGGTCGGACGATGACCAGAAGCTGGCCAAGGCGGTGCAGACCGAGCTGAAAGCCCCGGTGCGCGGACTCGCCACCAAGATTCCCGAACTGCGCGCACCGCGCGTGCCGCAGGATAACGGCGGTGAGGAAGGCATGGGCCCCGGTCCTACCGGCGGCGGTTCCGATGATATCGGCGACGTTTCCTGGAACGTGCCCACCATCACCTTGCGCTTCCCCTCCAATATCTCTGGCGGACCCGGACACAACTGGGCGAACGCGATCACGATGGCCACACCCATCGCTCACAAGGGCGTCGTCGCCGGCGCCAAGGTGCAGGCCATGACGATGCTCGACATCCTGCTGCACCCCGAGTTGGTGAAGGCCGCCTGGGACTATTTCGGCGAGCAGACCAAGGAAGTGAAGTACAAAAGCTTCATCCGCGACGGCGACAAACCGGCCATCTGGCTGAACCAGAAGACCATGGAAACCTACCGCGACAAGATGAAGCAGTACTATTACAATCCGGCGAAGTACGACACGTACCTGGAGCAACTCGGCATCAAGTACCCGACGGTGAAGAACTAGCCGTCAGCGGACAGACGACAGCTCACGGCTACAACCCCGCGATTGCCGCGTACGCCGGTTTCAGCGCCGGATACAGCGATTGATAAACTCGGTGCGCGGTCTTGTAAAACGCCGCATCTGCCTCCACCGGACTCACCGATGCCGTCTCTCGGATTGTGGCGCGGCACACTTCGGGCACGCTGGCATACTCGCCCGTGCCCGCCAGCGCCAACAACGCCGCTCCGTATGCTGAGCCTTCCTGCGTCTCCAACGTGACTACGCGCTTGCCGAGAATATTGGCTAGCAGCCCTCGCCAGAATTCGCTCTTCGCGCCGCCACCGGAAGCCCTTACGGAGCTTACGGCAACGCCCAGTTCCTCGACAATGTCGAGGCAGTCGCGCTGGCTATAGGAGACACCCTCGATCACCGCGCGAATCAGGTCCGCGCGCGTGTGGCTGGCAGTGAGTCCGATCCATCCGCCGCGCGCCGTGGCGTCCAGGTGCGGTGTGCGCTCGCCCATCAGGTAGGGCAGCCAGAACAGACCCTGCGCGCCGCGCGGAGATTTCGCCGCCTCCGCCGTCAGCGAATCGTACGATGCGCTGGGCGCAAGCTGGTTGCGCAGCCACTGCAGGCTGAGACCCGCGCCCTGCGTCACGCCCATCACGTGCCACTTGCCGCGCACCGCATGGCAGAACGTGTGCACCCGCCCTGCCGGATCGTACGCCACCTCTTCCATGTGCGCGAACACCACGCCCGATGTCCCTATGGTGCACGACACGATGCCCGGCTCCACGATCCCGTTGCCTACCGCGCTCGATGCCTGGTCGCCGCCGCCGCCCACGACCGGCGTGCCGGCGGCAAGTCCGGTCAACTCGGCCACGGCCGGAGTAATCTTTCCCGTGATCTCGCTCGATTCGTAACAGGCCGGCAGAATCGAGCGGTCGAGGCCCAGCCCGTCCATCATCTCCATCGACCAGCGTCGGTTCACCACATCGAACACCGCCGTACCCGATGCGTCGGAGACTTCCGAGGCGAAATCACCGGTCAGGCGGAACCGCACGTAGTCCTTGGGCAGCAGCATCTTGCGCACACGCTCGAAATGGCTGGGCTCGCAGTCCCGCACCCACAGCAGCTTGGGAAGCGTGAAGCCGGTCAGCACGGGGTTGGCGATGTAGCGCAGAATATTTTCGCGGCCCAGCTTCGCGTTCACCGCATCCACCTGTGGCTGCGAGCGCTGGTCGCACCAGATTAGCGAAGGCCTTATCACCTGGTGGTTCCTATCGAGGATCACCAGCCCGTGCATCTGCCCGGAAAGACCGACGCCCTGGATCTGGTTTCCGCTGACGCCGGCCTCCGCCAGCACGCCGCGGATGGCGGTCACGGAAGCGTCCCACCAATTCTCCGGGCGCTGCTCCGCCCACAAGAGACGCGCCATGGTCATGTCTTCATGCGGAGCAGTGTAGCCGGCGCGCACGGCGCCGCGGCTATCTACCAGGAGCGCGCGCGAGCCCCCGGTGCCAATGTCGATTCCCAGCCACATAGAACACCTATAGTACATAATTCGAACGCTGAACAAATGACTGCGCCGCCCACACGCGGCGGCCACGCATTACTATAAGGATTCTCATGAGGCCCGAAGCAAAGTTCCATCCTCCTCTCGATCCCGGGTTCGTCTCCCCCGCGCTGTGGAACCGAGCCTATCGCGCCGCCGTGCGCGAAGCCGGCGGGGGCCGGCCGCTGGCGCTCGCCCTGGAACGCAGCGATGGATCCGTATCCAACTTCCGCACCACCCTCCTTCCGCACAGCGGCTCCCATGTCACGCTCAACCATCGCTATGTCGAGCGGCTGCTGAAATTCCTCCTTTGGCAAAAAGGCGGATGCCACGTCACGGTTGCCGGTGACACGGCGATCGCGGATTATCTCCGCGCCGTCTATTCTCCCTCTGGTGCGCGCGCGTTCGACCATCGCTTCATGGGCGAGCAGGTCTACGGGCGTCCGTTCGTGGTCGAGCACGCTCCCTTCGAAAACGTGCCCGACGAGCGTGAGACCTCGGCGCCGCTGGGTCGGCATCTGGAAGGCTGCCGCATTGGTTTCGACCTCGGCGCCAGCGATCGTAAATGCGCCGCTGTGGCCGATGGCAAGCTGCTGTTCAGCGAAGAGGTCCCATGGAATCCAAGCGTCGAAGCCGATCCGCAATATCACTTCGACGGCATCAACGATTCGTTACAGCGCGCCGCGGCCCATCTGCCGCGCGTCGACGCTATCGGCGGCAGCGCGGCCGGCGTTTACGTGAACAACGAGGTGCGCGTCGGGTCGCTGTATCGCGCCGTGCCGAAGGAGTTGTTTGAGAACCGCGTGCGCAGCCTGTTCCGCGAATTACGCGCTGCCTGGAACGGCGTGCCGTTCGACGTGGTGAATGACGGTGAAGTGACGGCGCTCGCCGGTTCCATGGCAATGGATGACAACGCGGTGCTCGGCGTCGCCATGGGCAGCAGCTTGGCCGCCGGATACGTCACGCCGGCAGGCGCCATCACCGGCTGGCTGAATGAATTAGCGTTCGCCCCGGTCGACTATCAGGAAAACGCGCCCGTTGACGAATGGTCGGGCGATGCCGGCGTTGGCGCGCGTTATTTCTCGCAGCAGGCTGTAGGCCGTCTCGCCGACCCCGCGGGAATCGAACTGCCCGCGGACATGCCGCTGCCGGTCAAGTTGGTAAAGGTGCAGAAACTCGCGGCGGACGGCGAGCCGCGCGCTCTGCGGATTTACGAGACCATCGGGGTCTATTTCGGCTACACCATCGCCCACTACGCGGATTTCTACGAGATCCGCAACCTGTTGGTGCTCGGCCGCGTGATGACCGGTGTGGGAGGGGACCGGATTCTCGCTGTTGCCGAAGCGGTACTTCAGGAGGAATTTCCGCAACTGGCGGAGCGCATTCGCTTTCACATTCCCGACGAGCAGGAGAAGCGGCACGGCCAGGCCATCGCCGCGGCCAGCCTTCCGGGGGTCGAGGAGGCCAGCGCGTAATGTCGAACAATACTTATCGCGGAGACGCACAGAAGCGGAGGTCTCAGAGAAGAGCCATCCCTAGGAATTCTCCGCTCCTCCGCGATGAAATGAATCTTTGGGTGAACTCAAATGAAATTTCATAACCATCATGCGGACTTTTTCGTGCCGGACGGCGAGGAGCCTGGCGCGGCCATCGCCAGGACCACGCAGCTTTGCATCGCGGCCCATCAGGACGATATCGAAATCATGGCCTATCACGGCGTGGCCGAGTGCTTCGGCCTCTCCCACCGCTGGTTTAGCGGCGTCGTGGTGACCAATGGCGCCGGTAGCCCCCGCAGCGGGATCTACGGCGACTTCACCGACGAGCAGATGCAAAAGGTACGCCTGATCGAGCAGCGCAAGGCCGCATATGTGGGCGACTACGCGTGCCAGATCCAACTCGGCTATTCCAGCGCGCAGGTGAAGAATGCGGCGGAGACGGCCGTCGTGGATGACCTGAAGCGCATTCTGCTGGCCGCCAAACCGGAGGTCGTCTACCTGCACAACCTCGCCGACAAACACGATACTCACATCGGTGTTGCGTTGCGTTGCATCGCTGCATTGCGTGCCGTTGCCGCTCAAACCAAACCGCGCAAAGTGTACGGCTGCGAGGTGTGGCGCGACCTCGACTGGATGCTGGACGACGAGAAGCAGGCGCTGGCCGCGAGCGCACGCAGCAACATCGCCGCCGCGCTAGTGGGCGTCTTCGACTCCCAGGTGAGCGGCGGCAAGCGCTACGACCTCGCGACCGCCGGCCGCCGGCTGGCGCACGCCACCTACTTCGCCTCCCACGGCACCGACCAGGAAAGCGCGATGAACTTCGCCATGGACCTCACGCCGCTTGTGCAGAATCCGGATTTGTCGATAGCCGACTATGTGCTCGGTTTCGTTGACCGGTTCCGGGCCGATGTTGCCAGACGCTTACCGAAGTAAGACTTGAGCCGTGAGCCTTGAGCTAGGCCAACGCGCGCGGGAGCGCGCGGCTGTCAGAGTCGTGGCTCACAGTTAAGTCTCTATCCACGGCAGATACGCCGCTCCATACAGCCCGGCTTCGTTGCCCAGCGTGGCTTGCGCCACGCGCGTGGCGTCTTTGGTGGCGCGATAGGTAAACGAGCGCCGCTCCAGCTCCTCCAGCATCAGCGGAGCAAAGAATTCCCACGCGGGCAGCATGCCGCCGCTCAGCAGGTAGAGCGGAAAATTGAATGTGTTGATCAGGTTGGCCAGGGCGATTCCCAAGGCTTCGCCCACCGCCCGCCAGATTGCCCGCGCTTTGTCGCCCACCTCACCCTGCTGGCGGGCGAGGTCGTCAATGTCTTTGGACGTGAGATTCTCGCCCAAGTGCATCAGTCTCGCCATCGCCGTGACCGCGGTGGCAGAGGCGTGCTTTTCCAGGCAGCCGCGATTGCCGCAGCCGCATGGGTTCCCATTGGGAACCACCGTCGTATGTCCCAACTCGCCGGCCATGCCCACGGTTCCGCGCAGCACGCGCCCGCCGGAGATGATGCCTCCGCCGATGCCCGTCCCCAGCGTGAGCAGCACCAGATCGTTCACGTCGCGGCCTGCTCCGATCCACTTTTCTCCCATTGCCGCAGCGTTGGCGTCGTTCTCCAGAATCACGCGCGCACCCAACCGGCGCTCGATCTCGTCGCGCACCGGGAAGTTCTCCAGATAGGGCAGGTTGTTGGAGTTGGTGATGAAGCCTTCGCGGATGCGGATGAATCCCGGCACGCCCACGCCGACGCCGCGCAACTCGGTTACGCCGTGACGCTGCCGCAACGTCTGGATGCCCGTCACGATATCATTCAGAACCGCTTCCCGGCCCTCAATAAAATTCGTGGAACCGGAAATCTTGTCGAGCATCTTGCCAGATGCGTCGATGGCCGCCGCGCGCAGATTCGTGCCGCCCAGGTCGAGCCCTATGGTGTAGTCCGCCATTACGAGGGGCATCATAACACGCGAGATCGTGGCTGAAACCACCGTTTTGGGCGGCTGACAGGCTGAAGCGTATCCTACCTTGGCAGCAAAACCCTGCGATTGCTAAGCGTTCGATAGCCCTGATGGATGGGGCGCATTAAGACTTTTTTAGCTCACATTGGCAGCACTTATGCTACAAACTGAAACAGAAACGTTCGCATCACGTCGAACGGTGTAGGTGGGGGATGCGCGATGAGAGAACAACGGTACATCGAAATACCCGGGAGCAAGACCCACGAACTTCCGCCACTGCTGGTACACGCCATAGATCAACATGCGCCTGAGGAAGCTACTGTGGATCTGGCCGCGGTGATGCCCGAAGCCGAAGATATGCTCGCCGTCGGCGACGACAACCAGCAGCTTGTGGAACAACGCAAATTCGAGCTGGCGCTGCAGCTGATGGAACAGTACAAGGCTTTGGTCACCCACTGGTTTTGGGGTGACGGCATCCTGGAATGGATCCGCCAGTGCGAAACCACGTTTGAGAACGAAAACACCCTGCGCCAGTTGCTGCATCCGGACGTGTGGCCTCACGCCAGCCGCGCGAGTTTCGTCACACTGCTGGCGGACAAACATGTGACCACGCGCGATGTGGAATTGGAGCGCGCCGTGGGGCTGCGCCTCACCTTCCGCCAGCCGCCGCCCATCGGCTGTTTCTCCAACCAGTTCCTGTTCTATCTGAATTCGAAGGTGGCGGACACGGCGTACCAGACGTGGTCTCACCTGGTGCCCGAGGCCGAGTCCCTGCTGCCGCCCGAGCGGTTTCACTTTGAGGTGTTGAGCATCGGGAATTAGCGGCGAGCCGCGAGCTACGAAACACGAGCACAAAACGGGGCGACGGCTGGAACCGGGTAATGTCTCCTAGCCCGCGGCCAGAAGGTCGTCGCTAGACCGCTCCGCATGTTCCGCCAACCTTCCAAATCGAGCGCTATTTCATGATGAGGAGCATGGTCTTCTTACCAGAACTGGTGGCCATTGGGGACCGCGCCCGGGAAGACATAGGCGTACATCAGTACAATCCCCCCCACCAGCGCCAGCAGTGCCAGGCTGTGCTTTAGCACGGCGCGAAACAGCAGGCCTTCCTTGCCTTGCTGGCCGGTGACTGCACAGCCGATCACCAACGATTGCGCTGCCACCATTTTGCCCATCACGCCGCCGGCGCTGTTGGCCGCACCCATCAGGATGGGGCTCAGCCCAAGCTTCCCCGCTGTGATTACCTGAAAACTGCCGAACAGCGCGTTAGAGCCGGCATCGGTCCCGCTGAGCGCCACGCCGAGCCAGCCGATCACCGTGCCGAAGAACGGGAACAGCACGCCCGTGTGCGCCATCGCCATCCCCATGGTGGCATCCATGCCGCAGTAACGCGTGATGTAGCCGATGCCGAGCATTGCCATGATCGCGACCAGGCTGAGTTTGAGCCGCGCGAGCGTTCCCAGAAAAACACGCAGTGTGCGCTTCAACGAAAGACCGGCCAGCGGTCCGGCAATCAGCCCCGCGATAAAGATGCCGGTGCCTGCGCCGGAAAGCCACGAAGCGTCGAAGCGCGCTGGCATCCCGTAAGGCTCCGCGACTACAGGAGGGGTGCGGACGACCATCATGTGCAAGCCCGGCACGGGCGCCGTGTACGACACCTTGTCCAGGAACACGGTAACCGACGGCAGCCCCCACACCACCACGAAGGCGGAAAGCAGCAGAAAGGGCATCCATGCCGACACCACGCGGCCGGTGGTCAGGGTCGCGGCCGTCTTCTTTACCGCTGCTTGCTCGCCGGGGTAGCGCCAGGTTTCTTTCGGGCGCCAGACCCGGCGGAAGAAGAACGTCAAGAACAGCAGCGTGCCAATCCCGCCCAGAATATCCACGAGCGACGCGTTCATGAAGTTCGACCAGAAGAACTGGATGCCGCCGAACGTGATGCCGCACGCCAGCAGGCCCGGCCAAACCGCCAGCGTCCGTTTGCGATCGGTGAGGACGCGGACCAGCCAGAAAGGCAGCACCAGCGTGGTCAGCGGCAGAATGCGCCCGATCATCGCGCTGAAATCGGCTTCGCCCAGGCCGGTCACCGCCACCAGCGTGCGGACGGGATTTCCCAGTCCGCCGTACGCCACCGGCGCCGAGTTGGCGATGAGACAAAGCAGAGCGGTCTGGAATGGCGGAAAACCGAGTCCGATCATCATGGCTCCGCTGATGGCGACAGGCGCTCCTCCGCCGCCTGCGCCTTCCAACAGCGCTCCGAACGCGAACGCTACGAGCAGAACCTGCAGCCGCCGGTCATCGGAAATCTGGCCGATGGATTCCTTAATCGTTTCGAACTGGCCCGACGCCACCGAAATGTCGTAGATGAATACTCCGGCCACCACGATCCACGCGACGCGGAACCAGCCGAATACCAAGCCGTCCAACACCGCGCCCGCCGCCATCACGGGCGGCATGCGGTAAACCGCCAGCGCCACGAGGGCGGACGCCGCGAGCGCATAGACCGCGGCGAGCCACGCTGCCGTGCGCCGCACCGCCAGGAGGTAGAAGAGAATGCACACTGGCGCTGCCGCCGCCAGCGTGGAGAGAAACGTGCTTCCCAGCGGATCGCAGTTTTGAGGCCAGGGCTGGTTCATCTCCGCGGCACCGAATAGAAGTCGTAGGCGATCCGCCACGTAGCTTCGCGACCCGGCTCGATCTTCAGATCGATGTACGCCTCCGGGCAGACGGTGGTGCGAATCGACCAGAACATGAGCTTGGAAATGGGCCGGTCGCCGCGCTGCCGTACGCCGGCTCCGGTCTTGCTGTTCTCCACGCGAATATCGTAGTCGGCCGCCGTGGCGCCGAAGCCGCTGAGTTCGGTGGAGACGGTCTCCCGCGCCTGCAGTTCGCGGAGGTAGGCGAGCGTATCGCCCCGCAACTTCGCCAGCGGTGCCAGATCCTTCGCGGCGTCGAGAGCGAATGGAAATCTCACGCTGACGTCCGGCCCGGTCGGCTCCCCGTCCAGCATGAAGAAGTTGTGCTCGTAGACCGAGGTTTCGATGATCTTCCGTCCCGTGTTCCTCAAGCTGTGCTCCAATACGAGCTCCGACGCGCCGGGAGTCAACCGCAGCGTCTTTCGATAGAGGTACGCATACCCGTTGCCCGCATTGAGCTCCTGCACGAACTCCACGCGGTCGGCCGCTTTGTGAATCGTCCACTTCCCAGGATCGACGATCTCATAGGTGCTGAATTGCCGGAAGCGCGGTTCGTCCGGCTTGCGCAGCGCGCCCACGCCGATCTTCACGAAGACCTCGCCGGCCTTGGCTTCCGCATAACCCAAGCCGCTGCCATCGCTAAGGAACTCTTCCACCGGCCCCATCACCGACTCATGGACTTTCGGATCGTAGCGTTCGAACCACTGGCCAAAATAGTTGTGACCAGCGGCCACCAAGCTGGCGACGATACCGGCCCAGTCGAAGCGAGTCGCACGGTAATATCCTGCGGTGGCGTCGGGCAGGTAGAGCTTCGCGCGCACCTGCCCGTTCGTGATTTCTACGGCCGGAGGTTCGGCGCCCACGCACATCGCCGCCAAAACCGTCAAAATAGCCGCCCTGCCCCGATCGCCGAGGATCATGATGGAAACTGCGAGTCTACACGAATTTGTACTGTCCTGGGACGGGCAGCGGCGGCACCGCCATGCTGTCCTTGTAGTCGAACGACTTCGGCAGCAGGTCCTGCTGCGAGTCCATCATCATGTCCCAGGTGATCTTCATGCCGGAATATGCGGCCTCGCGCGCCATGACGCAGGTCATAGTGCTCTCCGCCACCGTCATCGCCTCATTAATATACGGGCCCTTCCCGAGGATGCTGTTGACCATGTCGATGTGCTCCTGCTCGTAAGGATTCACCGGCAGCTTGGCGCCGCGCAGGGCGGCGGAATCGATGGCGCCCTTGGTACAGGTTATGCGCTCGCTCACGTCTTGAGCGATGCCCTTGCCAGGGAACTGGCGGCAGTGGCTCGACATGCGGACGCCGTTCGCGTAGACGAAGTCGGCAGTGAGGTGGTCGTAAATGTTGCCGTACTCTTCCTCGCGCGGACGCCATGCCGCGCCGCCGGAGGCGATGACTTCCACCGGATGGCTGCCCATAAACCAGTTGCACACGTCGATATTGTGCAGGTGCTGTTCCACCACCTGATCGCCGCAGATCCACACGAACGAATACCAGCCGCGGTTCTGGAACTCCATGTCGCTCCACTTCGGGTCCCGCTTGTGGTTGGGCGGGAAGGTATTGCCGTCGAACTGCAGCACAGGCGTGCCCACCCAATTCGCGTAGAGGCCCACGATCTCGCCGAATTCACCGTCCTTCAGGCGCTTGTACCGCTCCAGATACCATGCCTGCGAGCGCCGCTGCGCGCCCGATTTGACCGTGAGCTTCAGGTCCTCCGATTTCTTCGCCGCCGCCATGAACCGACGCACGTTGACGGCATCGGTGCCAAAGGGCTTCTCGCAGAAGATGTGCTTTTTCGCCTCGACCGCGGCCTCGAAATGCATTGGGCGATACGCAGGCGGCGTCGCCAGCATCACGATGTCTATATCCGACACCAGAACCTTCTTGTATCCATCGAAGCCTACAAACCGATGTTCGGCATCCACCTTGATCCGGCCGGCCAACTCCGGCTTGAGCGCCAGGTTCTTCTTCAGCGATCCTTCCAGCCGGTCCTCGAAAATATCTGCGACAGCCACCAGTTCCACGTTGGGGCAGCCCGTCAGGATGTTCTCTACGGCCTGCGTGCCGCGGCCACCGCAGCCGATCAGCCCGGCCTTCAAGCGCTCATCGCCAGCGCCTCGCACCAACTCCGGTTTGACGATGGTGAACGCGGCCGCGCCCACGGCGGCACGCGTTAAGAAAGACCTCCGCGATAAAGCGTCTTGGTTCATGCGTAGTCCTCGCTTCGAGATCACGGTAGCAGAAAATAGCTCCGAGCTGTGAGCTGTGAGCTGCGGCGATCGGTCCGGGTTGGAAGGTGTTCGCTCCCTAAGGTCGCGGCTCGGAATCTACCCGTTTTCGACGCGCGCCTTGATATCCGAATACGCCGTCTCGATGAGCTGGCTTAGCGCTGCGGCGTTTACGGCGGTGTCGGCTCTCAGCTTCACATG
>Ga0126381_100004070_pt1 | contig 15881 bp, 13 predicted proteins | sample PanSoiMetPlot_28_FD_96465 | JGI IMG/M metagenome (GOLD analysis project Ga0126381, IMG submission 96465) | Tropical forest soil microbial communities from Panama - MetaG Plot_28 | ecosystem: Environmental > Terrestrial > Soil > Tropical forest > Bulk soil | place: Panama | collected 2016-02-17 | reverse complement strand
TGGTGTGTCCATGGAGCACCAGGTTCACCGCGGATGTCCGGCCCATCCACCGGTCGAATGACTTGGCGTCCCGCAGGTAGCGGTCGCTGGTACCGACCGAGACGTCGTGGTGCACAGCCGCCAGCCGGAGCCAGCTCCGCGACCGGTACTCGCGCATCCGGGCCTCGAACCAGCGCAGCTGAGCCTTCCCTGTCCACCCGTAAGAATCCTCGTGGGTCTCCGCAATGGTGGAGTTGAGGCCCGCTACTGCGACTGCCAGGTCGGGCATCTCGAACAGCGTCCACGGCTCGTCCGGAGAGAACACATCCGGGTCGCGGTAGAAGGTCGCCAGCCCCGCGGCGAAGCATTTCCACTTCGGGAAGTACGGCGGGACCGGGGTGCAGCCGTAGTCCTCCTGCTCGGCGAAGTAGTTCCGGCAGGCCGTGCGGTTGACATCACGGCTGCCCGGCACGATCGCCACATGCCGCCGCGGTATCCCGGCCGCCTCGGCGAGCATGCCGAGGAACTCAAACGCGTGCTCGAACTCCTTCGGCCGGCCACCTTCGGTAAGGTCACCGGTGACCACCAGCAGATCCGGCCGCAGTCCGTGATCGTCAGCGAGCGACGTGACGTCGTCGGCGAGCAGGGCCATGTCGTCCCGCGGCCGCGCGCCGAACCGGGTTCCGGACACATGCAGGACAGTCACCTCGGCGGTCTCATGACGCGACCGCGCCGCGGCGGTGTGGCGCGGCCACCGGCGTCCGCCGAGGACCTCCGGCCACGCCAGCCGCAGCTGGTCGGCGCCGATCGCATAGCTGTCGGGGTCCTGGATCCGCTGCGGTGCCATCGCGATGAGCCCGACGACCCGGCCGATGGCCTTATCGAACACCGGGCTTCCGCTGAACCCACGCCGGATCCGCAGCGCCGAGTCGGAATCCACCTGAAATCGCCCGTTGCCGACGCGTTCCCGGATCGTAGCGTCGACCCACTGGCCGCCCGGGCGTCCGTCCGGGCAGCCAAATACCCGTACCGGCCGACCGGACCTCGTCGGTTCGACGGCGAGACGCGCGATGACCGCGCCGGCCGGGGGCACGCACTCGTCGATCAGCACGAGACCGGCGATATCGTCGCCTGCCATACCCACGTCTGGCGGCGGAGTCCACCGCACCACGCGGGTCCGCAGGGACGAGGAATTCTCCGGTTCCGCGCCGCGGGCCAGCGGAAAATCGGCCAGCACCACCGCGGCTGGCCTATCCTGCGCGCGCTCATCCCGCCCGAGCGCCGCGTTCACGACATGCGCGCACGTCAAGATGTGCCGCTCATCTACTAGCACACCGATCCCGGTCGGCCGGCCCGCCGAGTCCAGGATCCGGACGGTAAAGCCGTACGGAGCAGCGTCATCCATCCGACCCAGCCTCTACGGCCTGCGCCGAGGGCTCCCGGCGCGGCGCCGGCTCCAGGTCGGCCGGAACATCCTCCTCCGGTCCCTGAACGCGCAACAGTCCGCCGCCTTCCACCGGCATTTCGATGACATACGCCATGGACCCGCCCTCCGCGACAATGCCGACTGAGCGGATTTTCTCACAGATTGGCACCAATCGTTCACGTTCGCAGACCGCGGTCCAGGCCACGGAAATGCTCCTGCGGGTGGCTCCGCCGCGGTTCCTGATCGCTTAGGCTGCGCTATGTCGTGCTCGTGAGGAGGTGCCGGTGATGCGCGGACCCGTGGACAAATCATCAGCAGGACGCATGCGGGCCTCGCGCGCCGACCGCGAGCAGGCGATCGACGTGCTCAAGATCGCCTTCGTGCAGGAGCGGCTGACCAAGGGCGAGCTGGACGCGCGGGTGGGCCGCGCCCTCGCGGCGCGGACCTACGCGGACCTTGATGCCCTGACCGCCGATATTCCCGCTGGCCCGGATCCGGCCCGGTCGCCGGTCCCGGCCGCTGCGGCAGCGGCGCGGGGGCCAGCGGCCCTCGCCAGGAACAGGCCGGCGAAAAGAGCGGTCACATCGGGCCTGGCCGGGGTCAGCGCAGTCGGGCTCGGGATAAGCATCGCGGCGGGCGTGGCGAGCGGCAGCCCCGTTCTAGCGGTGGCCCTGCTGGTGTTCGCCGTGATCCTCGCCGCCGTCGCCGCCGGGGCCGCGGCCTCCATCTGGGCCGTTGTCGTGTGGCTCGAGGCGCATCTCCACAAGCGCCCGGGCGGCACGCCCCCGCCGCGGTCGGCTCCCCGCGCAGGCGGTCAAGCACACCGCCGGACACCCTCGCCCGGGCGGCGGCAACACAAGCGAGGACGCGATCCGGCCCTGGCCGCCGGATTAGGTCATCATGCTCAGGCGCCGCCGCTGCCCCGGGGCTCAGAATGGCCGCCAGCGGTAACCCGTGAAAGCGCCACCAGACGCTGGCCGAACTTGCCGGAGGAGCGTTCCATGATGTGCCCGCGACGGCCTGCACGGTGCTGGGCAGTAGTCCTGGCTGCCCTTGCCGTACCGGGGGTGCTGGCGGGCTGCGCGCCGGGATCAGCCCCGGCCGCTTCCGAAGGCGCTCCTCAGGCGGCCGTCGCGAGCTGCGCGGTGACGGCCCGCGGACAATGGACCGCGGCCGAGCCCGGCAGCCCAGGATCGAACAACAACGACCTGACGGGCGTGGCCGTGCTCGCGGCAGGTAACGCATGGGCGGTGGGAACCTATGCCGACTCCAGCGGCGGACGGACCTTGGCTGAGCATTGGAACGGCTCTGCCTGGTCGGTGGTGCCTAGCCCGGACCCGGACGACTCGGGCGACTTCCTCAGCGCCGTCAGCGCGGTCTCCCCGTCGGTCGTCTGGGCGGTAGGAGAGTACGAAAGCGGAGGGCGTAGCAAGACGCTGATCGTGCGGTGGAACGGGACCAGCTGGGAGCAGGTGGCCAGCCCCAACCCCGGCTCGGACAATTTCCTCAACGGTGTCTGGGCAGTCTCCGCCAAGGACGTCTGGGCCGTGGGGCGTTACGGCGACGGGCCGTCCGGCGGCAGCAGCCTGATCCTGCACTGGAACGGCAGCCGCTGGGCCCAGGTGCCCAGCCCGGATCCCGGGTTCCGCAACGAGCTGGACGCCGTGACCGCCACGTCCGCCGCCAGCGCCTGGGCGGTGGGCAGCTCCAGTAGCCAGCAGGCAGCCCGGCCTTTCATCCTGCACTGGAACGGCACCGTATGGACGCAGGTAGACACCCCCCACCTCAAGGGGACAGGCGGCGAGCTGTTGGGCGTGGACGCCACCTCAGCTGTGAACGTGTGGGCGGCAGGCGATGTATCGGACAGGGCAGGACAGCACACCCTCATCCTGCGCTGGAACGGGACCGCATGGACGCGCGTACCCAGCCCTGACCCTGGAGGCTCTCGCTTCGTCGACTCCCTCCGCGGCGTGGCGGCGATTTCGGCGGCCAATGCCTGGGCCGTTGGCTACATCTCTAACGGTGCCAGCAACCAGTCACTCATCTTGCACTGGAACGGCGCCGCCTGGACCCGTGCCGCCAGTCCCAGCCCGGGGGCAGGCGGGGACCTGGCCGGCATCGCAGCCAGTTCGCCGGCCAGTACCTGGGCCGTAGGCCAGTTCGGCGCCGTCGGCGGCGATGACGCCTTCGCCGTCCGCTACTGCGCCCGTGCCAGCGAGTAACGCGGACTGACAACGCCCTAGATCGGGTACACGGTCGGTTTGCTGAGGTAGGTGCGTCGTGGGCGACGGGCCGTCCGGCTGGGTCGGTGAGGGTGAACTCGGGGACCGTGCTGGCGTTCCCGGCAGCTGTTCCGGCCAGGTCCCGGGTGAGGTCGGGGTCGATGGGGCCGGTGCCACGCAGGCTGCCGGGCCGTCCGGCCATCTCGGTCAGCGTGGCCACCGGGGCGGTCAGGTGGATGGTGGCGGCGATTCCGCCGCCAGCCGGGCTGTCCGGGGCGTCCGGGTTCGTCTGCCAGGACAGCTGATCGCGATATCCGAAATGAGAGACATCCGCCTTGCGGATACAGCGGGTATTACGGGTATTAGTCGTGCCGCCCGGTGATGGCCACGGTGACGCCGACGGTGATCATGGCCAGGCCGCCCGCGCCGCCCACCAGGGCGTACCGGCGAGGGGAGCTGGTGAACCAGGTGCGCACGACGCTCGCGGCGAAACCCCAGCAGGTGTCGGTGATCGCGCCGATGCCGACGGACACCAGGGCCAGCACCAGCATCTGGCCCGGGAGGTCGCCGACGGCCCGGTTGGCGAACTGGGGGAGCAGCGCACCGAACAACAGGTACGCCTTGGGGTTCGTCAGGCCGACGACGATGCCGTCGCGCGCAGCCCGCCAGTCGCCCTTGGGGGCGGGCGTGGTCGCGACGAGTGCGGCGGCCATGTCCTTGCGGTGCCGGATGGCCTGCACGCCGAGCCATACCAGGTAGAGCGCGCCGATCAGCTTCACCGCCAGGAAAACTTGCTCCGATCGCTGCAAGACGGCACCCAGGCCGACCGCGACCAGCGCCGCCACCCCGTAGTTCCCCACCGCGTGCCCCAGCGCCGTCGCCACCGCGGTCCGCCGCCCGTGCGACAGCGCCCGGCCCACGATGAACAGCACCCCGGGTCCGGGGATGACGATCAGTACCGTCGACGCGAGCGCCCACGCCAGCAGTTGCCCCGTAGAAATCATGCCTTAACGGTAACAATAGGAATCGGCCGACGATTCGCTAACGCTACTTTGGCCTGGCGGGACGGGGCAGGCCGTAATGATCGCGCAGCGTGCGGCCGGTGTACTCGTCGCGGAACAGGCCGCGCTTGCGGAGCAGGGGGATGACGTGCTCGGTGAACGACTCGAGGCCGGAAGGGAGGACGGCGGGCATGACGTTGAAGCCGTCGGCCGCTCCCGACCCGGCCCATTCCTCGATCGTGCCGGCGACCTGTTCGGGCGTGCCGGCGAAGGTCCTGTGGCCGCGGCCGCCGCCCAGGCGGCCGATGAGCTGGCGGACGGTGAGCTGGTTCCGGCGGGCGAGGTCGAGCACCAGCTTCGAGCGGCTCTGCATGCCCTCGACCCGCGGGCGCGCGTAGACCAGCTCGGGCAGGCGCTCGTCGAGCTTGAGCGTCCCGGCCGGCACCTCGAGGATCTGGGCCAGGTGGTTCAGCCCGTACTCGGGGACGATCAGCTCCTCCAGTTCCTGCTCAAGCGCGCGGGCTTCCGCCTCGGTCGAGCCGATGGTAGGGACCAGGCCGGGCAGGATCTTGATCTGATCGGGGTCACGGCCAAGGCGGCGGGCCCTGGCCTTCAGGTCGGCGTAGAACTCCTGCGCGTCGGCCAGCGTCTGCTGAGCGGTGAACACCGCCTCCGCGTACCGTGCCGCGAACTCGCGCCCATCGTTCGATGAGCCGGCCTGCACAAGCAGCGGCCGGCCCTGCGGCGGGCGCGGGACGTTGAGCGGGCCGCGGACCCGGAAGTACTCGCCCGCGAAGTCGATCGGGTGGATCCGGTCCTCGTCCGCGTAGATGCCGGCCGCCTTGTCGCCGATCTCGGCGCCGTCCTCCCAGGAGTCCCACAGCGCGATCGAAATGTCGGTGAACTCCGCGGCGCGCTGGTAACGCTCGCGGTGGCTGGGGTTGTCGTCGAGGCCGAAGTTCTGCGCCGCCGCCTTGCTCGCCGTCGTGACGATGTTCCAGCCGGCCCGGCCGCCGCTGATGTGATCCAGCGAAGCGAACCGGCGGGCCAGGTTGTACGGGTCGTTGTACGTTGTCGACGCGGTCGCGATCAGGCCGATCCGGCTGGTCACCCCGGCCAGCGCGGTGAGCAGCACGGTCGGCTCCAGCGCGCCGCCCGGCCGGTGCTGTGCCCTTCCCCAGAGCGAGGGACTGTCCGCGAGGAACACCGAGTCGAAGGCCGCGCGTTCGGCGATCTGGGCCATGTTCGTCCAGTGGCCGAGGTCCAGGTTCGCGAACGGGTCGCTCTCCGGCAGGCGCCACGCGGCCTCGTGATGTCCGCATCCCATCAGGAACGCGTTGAAATGCAAGGTCATGATGCCCCCACGGATGCGTCGAAGTAATCGGAGAAGTTCACGTGCTCCGGGATCAGGCCGGCCGCGGTGAGCGCGTCAGCGACCTGCTGCTCGGAGGCGATCACCTCGGACGTGATCGGCACCGCCGTGGCATAGTCGTCGGCGGCCGCCTTCTGCATGACGCTCAGTGGCAGGCCGCTCGCCTTGGCCCAGATATCCGCCCAGACCGACAGGTGCGTGTTGACCCAGGCGTGCGCCTGCGCGATCAGCGCCAGGAAGTCCTTGATCGCGGCGGCCTTGACCGGATCGGCGAGCGCGGCGCGGGACGCCACGGTGAACGAGTACGGGCTGCCGTAGCCAGCGCCGCTCACCAGCGCGGTGGCGCCGTCCTGGACCTCCGCTTCCTCGAGGAACGGGGACCAGATGTCCCAGGCGTCCACATGCCCGGAGGTCACGGCGGCCAGGCCCTCGGCCGGCTGCAGGTAGACGAGCGTCACGTCGTGCACAGAAAGGCCGGCCTTGTTCAGGACGGTGAGCAGGTGATAATCGGACGCGCTGCCCTGCGCGACGGCGATCCGCTTGCCGCGGAGCTGGGCGACGGAGTGGATCGCGGAGCCTTTCGGCACGAGCAGGGCGGTGCCCAGCGGTTCGGACCGCATCGCGCCGACGATGGCGATCTTGTCGCCGCCGGCCGCGGCGAACACCGGCGGTGTGTTGCCGACACCGCCCACGTCGACCGAGCCCGCGCCCATCGCCTGCAGCATCGGCGGACCCGAGGTGAAATCGGACCAGGCCACCTTGAACGGCAGCTTGCCGATCAGCCCGGCCGCGGTGAGCAGCGCTTCCACACCGGTGCCCGCCTGGTCCCCGATGTGCAGCGTGACCTGGGACACGTCCGCCTGGGCCGCCCCGGTGGCGGTGGACGTCGCGGTGGACGAAGCAGCCGACGAGCACGCGGCCACGGTGGCCACGGCTAGGGCCAGGGCGGGAGCACGCCAGGACGTTCTGATCATGATTGTCCTTCCTTGCTGACACCGAGTTCGGAGAGCAGCCGGTGCCGGAGTTCGGCCAGGCCGTGATGGTCGCGTTCGCGCGGGCGCGGGACCTCGACCGGGCCGCTGAACGCGATCCGGCCGCCGGCCAGAACCAGGACGCGGTCGGCGAGCAGCAGCGCCTCGTCCACGTCGTGAGTGACGAGGAGCACCGACGGCCGATGCCGCTGCCATAGGCGCAGCACCAGGTTGTGCATCGCGATCCTGGTCAGGGCGTCGAGGGCGCTGAACGGCTCGTCAAGCAGGAGCAGGCTCGGCTCGCGGACCAGTGCCCGGGCCAGGGCGGCGCGCTGGGCTTCGCCGCCGGACAAGGTGAGCGGCCAGGCATGGGCCCGGTCGGCCAGGCCGACCTCGGCCAGCGCGCGGCGGGCCGTGTCGCGCGGGTTGGGCGTGCGCAGGCCCAGCGCGACGTTATCCTCGACGCGGCACCAGGGGAGCAGGCGGGGTTCCTGGAACGCGACCGCGACCGGGCCGGGTACCTCAAGCTCGCCTTCGGTGCCGGGGTCAAGGTCGGCCAGGGCCTTGAGCAGCGTGGACTTGCCGGTGCCGCTGACGCCGAGCAGGGCCACGAACTCGCCGGCCTCGATGTCCAGGTCAAGGTGGTCCAGGACGCGCTGGCCGTCGAACTCGCGGGTCAGACCGCGGATCCGCGCCATGCCAGTGCCCTCCTTTCCAGCAGCCGGACGACGGCGTCGGTGACCAGGCCCAGCACCGCGTACACGGTGAGCGCGACCATGATGACGTCGTTGCGCAGGAACTGAGTGGCCTGGCTGATGATGAAGCCGATGCCGGCGTTGGCGTTGACCTGCTCGGCGACCACGAGGGCGAGCCAGGCCACGCCGAGGCTCTGCCGCAGTCCGACCAGGGCCTGAGGGAGCGCGCCGGGCAGGATGACGTGCCTGATCAGCTCCAGCTTGGTCAGCTTCAGCGTCCTGGCCGCCTCCACCAGCTTGGCGTCGACGCCGCGGATGCCGGCGAACGTGTTCAGGTACAGCGGGATCGCGGTGCCGAGCGCGATCAGGATCACCTTGGGCAGCTCGCCGATGCCGAACCAGACGATGAACACCGGAATCAGGCCGAACAGCGGCAGCGTGCGCAGGATCTGCAGCAGCGGGTCGACCGCGTTCTCGCCGAGGCGGGACAGGCCCGCCACCAGGGCGAGGGCTATCGCCGCGGCGGCGCCGAACGCGAAGCCGATGGCCATGCGCTGCAGGGAGACCAGCATCGCGTTCTGCAAGGTGCCGTAGGCCGGGGAATTCTGCGTGATGAGGGTGAGTGCGGTGTGCCAGATCCTCGTGGGAGGCGGAAGCTTGTCCTCGGGGATGAGGCCCGCCGAGCTGACGAGCTGCCATAGCAGGACGACTGCCACCGGGCTGATCAGCCGGTACCAACCGCGGTTCTTTCTGTGGAGGCGCCGTGGTGGCGGGGACGTCACCGTGGCGGGTATCTGGGGGCGCGTCAGGGTGGCTTGGGCGGTTTCAGGCATGGTGGTATCACCTCGGGAGCGGCTCGGAATTCGTGCGGGCGGACGTCGCGGGCTTTACGCGGTGCGGGAAGGGCGACAGACTGCGCTGGGCAGTGGTTCCCAGGGGGAGGACGACACCCCGTTAACCCCCCGAAGGATGCCGGAGACGTACAGACGTGCCACGAGCGGCTGCGGGTGACCCATGGCTCCTAGACTAAGCTAATTACCTATAAAGTCAATAGGATTTATCGGATTTAACCAGCGTGCCGTGCTTATCAGGCGAGGAGTTCGCCGCCGCGGGTGCGGAGTTCGGCCGCTGAGCGGACGCCGAGCAGCTGGAGAGTGCGGATGAACTGTGCCTTGAGTATGCCGAGCGCCCTGTGCACGCCCTGTTCGCCGCCGGCCATCAGGCCGTACAGATAGACCCGGCCGATGGCGGCGGCGTCGGCACCCAGTGCCAGCGAGACCGCGATGTCGGCGCCGTGCCGGACGCCGGAGTCAACCAGGATGGCCGGGTCCGGGCCGACCGCTTCGCGCACGCCGGCGACCAGGTCGATGGGAGCCACGGCCCGGTCGAGCTGGCGGCCGCCGTGGTTGGACAGCACAAGGCCGTCGGCGCCGTCCCCGATGGCGCGCCGGGCGTCCTCGGGGCTGAGCGGGCCCTTCAGCATGAGCTTGCCGGGCCATTGCGCGCGCAGGTCGGCGATCGTGTCCCAGGTGATGGACGGGTCGAAGAGCGAGCCCGAGCCGGAGATGGTCTTCGCCTGGCCTGGGATGTGCGCGAAGTCGATGGCCGGATTGCGCAGCATCCGCAGCCAGTAACCCGGGCGGACCGCGATGCTCGCCAGCGTCCCGGCGGTGAGCGCGGGCGGGATGACCAGCCCGTTGCGTTCGTCCCTGACGCGCATGCCGGGCACGACGGTGTCCACGGTGATCATCAGCACCCGGTAGCCGGCGCTGGCGGCACGCGCGAGTAGTTCCTTGTTCAAGCCGGTGTCGCGCATGACGTACAGCTGGAACCACAGCTCGGGATGCCCGGCGACCGCCTCGCTGACCGCCTCTATCGATGTGGTCGACATCGTGGACAGCGTGTAAGGCAGCCCGCGCGCGCGAGCCGCGCTGGCCACGCCGATCTCGCCGGCCGGGTGCATCATCCGGGTGTAGCCGGTCGGGCCGAGCACGAGCGGCAGCGGCAGGTCGTTGTCCAGTACCCTGGTCGTGGTGTCCACGGCCGAGACCTCGGCGAGCGCGCGCGGGCGGAACCGGTAACGCCGGAAGGCCTCCATGTTCGCGGCCATGGAAATTTCCTCGTCCGCGGCGCCGTCGACGTAATCAAACACCGGACGCGGGATCAGGCGGCGGGCCGTGACGCGCAGGTCGTCGATGTTATGGCAGGCCGAGAGCCTCCGCCTGGTGGAGTTCAGCTCGATCGGCTTCATCCGGATCAGGTCGCGTATCTCGCCGATCTTCATGACCGGGACGATACGCGGGGAGGCCATGTATATTAAAGCAGTCGGAAATATAGGAAGGAGCCTGGAGTGGCCCCGCGGATCGCCGTAGTCACCGGCAACCCCAAGCCCGCGTCCCGCACGCACGGCGTCGCGCTGGCGGTGGCCGATGCCCTGGCGGCGGCCCTGACCGAGGTTCCGCTGGCTGAGGTTCCGCTGGCTGAGCCGGGCGTCCGGCCGCACGTGGTGGTCGACCTCGCCGAGCACGCGCCGGCCCTGTTCGACTGGTCCGCGCCCGAGCTGACCCGGCTGACCGCCGAGGTCGCCGCCGCCGACGTAGCCATCTTCGCGTCGCCCACCTACAAGGCGGCCTACACCGGCATGCTCAAGGCCTTCCTCGACCGGTACGGCAGCAACGGCCTGGCCGGGACCGTGGCCGTGCCGGTCATGACCGGCGGCTGGGCGGGTCACTCGCTCGCGGTCGAGGTGCACCTGCGGCCGGTCCTTGTCGAGCTGGGCGCCACCGTCCCGGCCCGCGGGCTGTACGTGACCGAGCCCGAGTTCGCCGACCTGGACAGCGCGGTGGCCCGCTGGGCCGCCCCCGCCATCCCCCTCATCCGCCGCGCCCTCACCCGCTAACTCGCTGGCGGCGGTGCAAAAGCCGACGAATTGGGCATAGCCGGGTCCTGGCCATGGAACGGCAGTGGTTCACCGGACCTGGTCCGCGGCTGCCGCCGGTGCGCCCCGGTGCACCCCGGCGGGTAACGAGGACCCCCGGGCGTTAGCTGGCTAGCGAAGCGTAGGCGCCGCGGAAGTAGACGAGCGGGGCGATCGAGGTCGTGCTGGTCTCCACGTGGCGTACCCGGCCGACGATGATCTCGTGATCGCCGCCGGGCAGGGCGTGCTCGACCGTGCATTCGAGCACGGCCAGCACGTCCTCGAGCCGAGGGCTGCCGGTCGGCCCGCGGCGGTGCCGCACCCCGTCCCAGGCGGCGGCGAGCCCGCGGCGGGCGAAGTTGGCCGACAGCTGCTGCTGCGGCGCGGCGAGCACGTTCACCACGAACGCCCGGTGACCGCGGATCGCGCGCAACGTCAGGCTGCCAAGATCGAAGCAGGCCAGCACGAGCGGCGGGTCCAGGGAGAGGGAGCTCACCGCGTTCGCGGTCGTGCCCACCGGTTCGCCGGAATCGTTGACGGACGTGATGACCGTCACTCCGGTGGCGAAATGTCCCATCGCGTGCCGGAAGTCCGTGGCGGAGACCTCCGCGAGCGGATCGGCCATGGTCAGATCTGCCCGTGGTTCGGCGGGAGCGTGTCGTTGAGCAGGTAGTTGCCGACGTGGTGGTACTTCCACGTGACCGGGTCGTGGCTGGCATGGGTGCGGGAATTGCGCCAGTGACGGCTCAGGTCGTACTTCTCGTCCGCCGCGCTGGCGCCGGTGAGGGAGAACAGGTCACTGGCCACCTCCACCGCCACCTCGCTGCCGAACGCCTTCGCTTGGGCCACCGCGACCGAGCCGCGGGCCGCCGCGGCGGCGTCCCGTGGCGCCCGGCCGACCTCGTCAAGCACCTCGGCCGCGGCGGCCAGCAGGGCTTCCGCGGCTCGCACCCGGGTGGCCAGCTCCCCGTAGCGGCGGATCGTGTGCGGGTCCCGCGCGGCGGTCTGCGCCCAGCCGGCCCGGGCCGCCTCGAAGAACGGCCGGGCCCTGGTCCTGACGAACTCGCCGGCCTCACGCAGCGCGCCACCCGCGATGCCCACCTGGATCGCGGCGTGCACCAGCTGGGTCCTGGCCCCGAACTGCTGCGGCTTCTCGAACGCCCGCTGGTAGGGGATCACCAGGCACGGATCCACGGGCACGTCGTCGAACTGGGCGCTGCCGCTGACCGTGGCCCGCTGGCCCATCACGTTCCAGTCGTCATCGAGATGGACGCCGGGGGAGTCCCGTTCGACGAACGCCAGCACCAGGCGCCCGTCGGCGTCCAGGGCAGTTACCCCCAGCCAGCGGGCGGTGAGCGCCCCGGTGCAGTAGTACTTGCGGCCGGTCAGCCGTAGCCCAGAGCCGTGCCCGGCCAGCCTGGTCTTCAGGTCCTGCGCATGCTGGCCGCCTCGTTCAGCGTGGCCATTGGACAGCCGGGCGCCGGCCAGCACGTCGCCCAGCAGCCGGAGCCGCTGATGCTGCGTGCCCATCGCCGCCAGCACGTCGACGAAAAGGAAATGCGACTGCGGCACCTGAGCGATCGCCGGGTCCACCGCGGCGATGATCCGGATGACCTCCGCGAGCACGGCGGCCGGCAGGTCGGCGCCGCCGTGCTCGCCTGGCACGGTGATTCCCAGCAGGCCACTCGCGTCCAGTGCCGCGAGTTCGCGCGCCGGAACTTTCCCACTGCGGTCGCGATCGATGACTCCGGTTGAAATAGCGGCCGCGAACTCCCGTGCCACCCCGATCGCCTCTCCGGCTGAGGTGATCACCGGGACCGCTGCCGTCGCGGTCTTCACTGTCACACGTCCATCGTGTAATCCGGACCCCGCATAGTCAAGTATTACGACCAAATTAATAGACTTTAAGCTACGCAAAGAGCACCCAAAGGGGTAGCCCGGGGCGGACCGCGGTGCGGCTATGCTGTCGGAACGGCTAGATGAAACGATCGTTCGGTGACGTCCCAGCAGCGGCAACCGATCCTGGTAGAGGATCATCTTGAACGGCGGATCCGCAAGCCGTTTGATTTGCTGCGCTGTCTCGTCTCCTGCATAGAGATCGTCGCCTTGGCGCTGGCTGGTCTCGCGGCGAGCGCGACGACAACCGGCCTGGAGACCGACATCGTGGGCGCGAGCCATCGCCTCCCGCGCGCCGTGCAGGAGGTCGCGCCGCCGGTGGCCCTGTTCGCGCTGATCATCTTGCCGGTGGCGCTGGCCGTGCGGGAACTGGTCCGGCGTCAGCCGCGGCGCCTCGCCGAGGCGGTGGCGACCGGCATGCTCGCCATCGCGGTGGTGGGGGTCGCGAACGGGGTGCTGAGCCGGGCCTTCGCGGCGCGGCTGTACGACGCGATCATCATGGCGAATCCGGGGGTAGGCCACGCCACGGCCTTCGACCCGTACCTGGCCGGCGTGGTGGCCTACGCCACGATCATCGGCCTGTCCGGTCATCCCGGCTGGCGGAACGCGCTGTGGCTCGCGGTCGGCGTCTACGCGGTCGTGCACGTCGGGACGCAGGGGACCACCGTCCTCTCGCTGCTGATCACGCTGATCGCCGGGCGCGCGGTCGGCTTCGCGGTGCGGTATGTCGCGGGTTCCACGTCCCAGCGGCCCAGCGCGGAGGAGATCGCGTCGGCGCTGTCCGGGCCTGATCGCGAGATCACCGAGATCCGGCGGTTCCCGTCCGGCGCGCCAGGCTCCCGCCACTACGGGGTGTCCGTCAGTGACGGCAGGCGCCTGGACGTCGCCGTCTTCGACCGGGACCAGCAGGCGGCCGGCGCGATCTACCGGCTGTACCGGTCCGTCCGGGTGCGCGGGCAGGTGTCGAGGGGCGCGCCGATGTCGATCGACCGGACGATCGAGCGCCGCGCCCTGCTGGCCTACGCCGCCGAGGACGCGGGGGCGCCCACGCCGCGGCTGCGCGCGGTGGTCCGGGCCGGCCCCGAAGCCACCGTGCTCGCCTACGACCATCACGAGGGGACCACGCTGGCCGACCGCAACCCAGGCTGCACCGACCAGGAACTGCGCGACATCTGGGACGCGATGCGCACGCTGCATGAACGCCAGGTCACGCACCGCGCGCTCACCGCGGACCGCATCCTGCTCACCGACGACGGCCGGGTCATGCTACTCGACCCGGGAGACGGCGACGTGGCCGCCAGCGATCTGCAGGTGCGCCTGGACACCGCGCAGCTCATCGCCGAGCTCGCGCTCACCGTGGGGCCGCAGCGTGCCGCCAGCCTGGCCCTGGAGAAGGCGAGCGCGGTCGAGCTGGTGGCGGTGGTGCCGTTGCTGCAACCGGTGGCGCTGGCCCGGACCACCCGGGCGGCGCTGCGGCGGCGGCGCGACGTCCTCCCGGCGTTGCGCAAGCAGCTGCTCGCCGCCGTCCCTGGTGGCGAGGTCCCCCCGGTACGGCTGGAACGCATCAGGTTCCGCACTCTGGTGACGATCGTGGCCACGGTGGTCGCCACCTACCTCCTGGCCGGCGAGCTCGCGCGGAACAGCCTGGCCAGCGTGCTGGGGTTGGCAGACTGGCGGTGGGGCGTGGTCGCGCTGCTCCTGGAGGGGGTGACCTTCCTCGGCGCCACCGTGTCCCTGCAAGGCTTCGTCGCTGACCGGTTGAGCTTCGTCACGACCCTGCTCGCTCAGGTGGCCGGGTCGTTCGTCCGGCTGGTCACGCCGGCCGCGGTCGGCGGCGCCGCGCTCAACATCCGCTACCTCCAGCGCCGCAAGATACCGGCCGCGGTCGCGGCCGCCAGCGTCGGCGTCTGGCAGGGGGTGGCGTTCGTGCTGCATGTGCTGCTGCTCGCCATGTTCGTGGCGATCACCGGGACAGGAAGGGCGTCACCGCTGCCCCCGCCGCCGTCCTGGTCGTACTTCGCGGTGGGCGGGCTGGCGGTGGCCGCCCTTGGCGTGTTCCTCGTCCCAGCCGGCCGGCGGCTGGTGCGCGCCCGCGTCGCGCCCATGCTCGGCCAGGTGCTGCCCCGGCTGCTCGAGGTGGCGCAGCAGCCGCGCAAGCTGGCCCAGGGCATCGGCGGCGCCCTGCTGCTCAGCATCGCCTACATCTTGTGCCTGGCTGCCTGCGTGGCCGCGTTCCACGGTTCTGTGCCAGTGGCCAGCATCGCGGTGGTCTACCTGACCAGCAGCGCGGTGGGCTCGATCTTTCCCACCCCCGGCGGCATCGGCGTCGTGGAGGTCGCCCTTACCGGTGGGCTGTCGCTGGCCGGGCTGCCGAGCGCGGTCGCGGGCAGCGCCGTCGTGCTGTTCCGGCTGCTGACGTTCTGGCTCCCGGTCCCGGTAGGCTGGGTCGCCCTCAACTACCTGGAACGCCAGCAAGCCCTGTAACGCCTCAGCTTCATAGGCGCAACCTGGCATCGATGTCTTTGAGCCATTGGTCTGCGTGAGGACAGCATTGCCTTTGTCTTGTAAATGGACACGTCGACGAACAGATCCTCGGCCGACAGATAAGGGCGGATGACGTTTCTGACGACCACTTCCTCAGTCTGTCCCTCTACGAGGATGTGCAGCTTGCGCATGATTCAGCTGTGCTCAAGCCGGGGCCGGCCGCCCAGTAGGTTCTTCTCCCAGAGTTCACCGAGAGAGTATTCCGCCAAGTAAACAGCCCCAGCTCGCCATCCATAATCCGGCCGAGCATGCCCAAGGCGGCGATGAAGTTGCTCTTACCAGCCCCGTTCGCCCGATGAGCACATTGAGATCGCCAGCTCGACCGTGGCCGACCTGATTGAGGTAAAGCCCTCAACGGTGATCGCGCGGAGCTTCTGGCGAGTCATGCCGATCAGCGTATCCGCAGCTGCGACGCCTCAGCCTCAGCTTCAGGTCAGTGCCGGGATGATGTCGTCGCGGTAGGCGGCCATGGTCTTCTCGGCCTCGTCGTGCATCAGGTACACCGCGAACTGGTCGGCGCCGATCTCCCGCAGCTCGGTCAGCCGCTCCACGTGCGCAGAAGCGGGCCCGAGCAGGCAGAACCGGTCCATGATCTCGTCCGGCACGAAATCCACGGAGGGATTGTCGGCTTTGCCATGGTGTGCGTAGTCGTACCCCTCCCGCCCGGCGATGTAGTCGGTCAGGGCCCGCGGCACCGGTCCGTCCGTGCCGTACCGCGCGACCAGGTCCGCGACGTGGTTTCCCACCATGCCGCCGAACCACCTGAGCTGCTCCCGCTGATGCGGCAGGTCCTGCCCCACGTAGGCGGGCGCCGCCACGCACATCGTGATGGACGCGGGATCGCGGCCCGCCTCGATG
>Ga0126381_100004068_pt1 | contig 15882 bp, 12 predicted proteins | sample PanSoiMetPlot_28_FD_96465 | JGI IMG/M metagenome (GOLD analysis project Ga0126381, IMG submission 96465) | Tropical forest soil microbial communities from Panama - MetaG Plot_28 | ecosystem: Environmental > Terrestrial > Soil > Tropical forest > Bulk soil | place: Panama | collected 2016-02-17 | reverse complement strand
GGCGGAGCGTCCATCTGCGCCGCCGCTTCCACGCCCGCAGCGGGGGCGGCCGCGTTCATCAGCGGGGCTGGCGAATTATCCGCCACGCGCGTCAAGTAAAACATAAACGGCGTAATCTGGAACGGCGTGTTCTCCGCTTCCGCCACCATGCCCACGGTCTTCGACTTCAGCATCCGCAATTGATCGTTCCATGGATCAATTTTTATTCGTCCGCCAAGCGGCAAGGCGGCCACGATGTTCTTCTCAACCTTCGCCTCGGGCGCACTCGCCGGCTTGTCGCTCGCCGCATCTTTATCCGCGCCCAGCTGTCCCGCATGCACCCGAGACCCCACCGCCCAGTTGGCCGAAACGCGGTCACCAAGGTGCGGGCTGATCAGGTTCGGAATCTCCTTCACCCGGCTTCGCACCGCCTGCAAAAATGCTTCCGCGCTATCGACTTTGTCCTTATAGGGCGAATTCTTCAGCAGTTCGATTCCTTTTTGCCGCGCCGCTTCTTCCTCATCCGGCGTCCGCGCAAAATCAAAGTGCTTGAATGTGTCTTTGTCGTCGAACCGCACCCGGCTGAAAAACGCAAACTGCGAGTCAATCCGGTGTCCTAGCACTACGTGGCCCAGTTCGTGGGCCAGAACCGCGCCCAGGCTCGCTTCATCCGGCAGGACGTCAATCAGTCCGCGGCTCAGCACGATAGTGTGCCCGATGGTGAACGATTCAAGCGTCGAGGTCATCAGCACTCGGCAGCGCACATCCGGCTGGACGTCGAGGTTGTTTGTAACCTCCAGGTTGTTCACCACGGTCTCAAGGATCCTGTCCACTTCGCCGTACGGCGCCATCAGTCCCATCCGCTCCAGCCGGTCCGTCACGTTATCCTCCGCCTGATGGCTCCAGGAACGCTGCGATTGCAGCGGCGAATAATCGCTCGCTGTTTCCTCCTGGTCGCGGACCCCCGACCCCTCCACAAGCACTTTGCTCAGTTCCTGTTGCTGGCGCGCGTGCCCCAGGTCGTATCCCCACAATCGTGTCTGCGCGCGAAACACCTTGAATCCAATGTTCAACGACCGCTTGTCGCGCAAGCTGCCTTCTTCACTGTAGATAAACGATGGCAGCCACAAGTTTTTTCCCACGTTCGTGCGCCAGCTGTCAAAGTTGTAATAGTTGCTTACCAGTGACGACCCGCCATACGCCCCGTTGAACCGCACGATGTGGAAGTCCTGGTCTTCGACCCAGATCCGCCCAACGAAGCGCCCCTTGTCTTTCTTGTCTTTGGTGCTTAGTGGATCCACGTCAAACACCAGGCAGCGCACTTCGCCCAAGAACTCGCGCCGCACATACTCCATTCGGTAGTGCTGACGGTCGAAGCCGTTCATGTCGATGAAAATCATCTGCAGGAAGCCGCTCGGCAAGAACTGTGAAGTAAAAAACTCCGACCAGCTTCCGATGGCCCTGTGCTTTAGGCTCGCGTCTTTGTCGAGCGGCATCAGGTCGACGCCACGCGATAGCTCGGCGCGACCCAGAAAGTATCTGTCTCCATCCGGAGCCGCTCCGGTCGTCTTGTCCGGCCGTAGGTACTGGACGTAGGTCTCTACCAGAGGCGAGTATTGGCGGACCAAGCCCACTTCGGCCTGCTCCTGCGAAATGATCCGGTCCAGCACCGCTTCCGGGGTCAACGGCTGTTGCGGCCGTATAGCCGGCTGTTGTTGTGGAGCATCCGCGGCGTTCTGAGGCGAAACTTGCGGAACCACGGGAGCGGGCGAACCCTGTTGCGCCGTTGGATTTGGTTGCTGGTCGCTTGCCGGGGACTGCTTCTGGCTACCTGCTCCCGCTCCGGCCGGCGACTGCGCGCGGCCCGTCATCGGCCAGGCCAGCAGCGTCAGCATCAACAACGCCAAAAAAGCCACTGTCGGCCAGTCGAAAAGCGCTCGAGGCCGAGCAGGAAATATTTGACCGAGCAGAATCTTTGGGCTGCGCATCAAGCCCCCCACCTAGAGTCCCTTATTGACTGGGCTGTATTTCGCAGCGTACCGCCTTGAAACATTCTCTGGCACCTGTCCTGAGGTGCAGTTTCCGTTCGGCTGTCCCCGCGGTAGCACAGGCACTCTTGCCTGCGCTCTTCTATGGTGCGTGGTGCCCGTCCATCGAGAGGCTGGGCTTCGGCCCGGCGTTTGCAGGCGCTTATGTAGAGATCAGGAAAAAGCGTTGAGACGCAATTTTCGTGCAACTGAAACAGAGCGGCAGGGTTGGTACGCTCAAGGGCGGTCGTGTGCTAATAAGAGCGGATCTCCCGGGCGGAGTTTCGGGTTGTCTCCGGGGATTGCGCCTCGATGCTTGGAGAGAAGCAACATGCCCCGTCCTACGCCCGTTTTCTTTCTCATGGTCGCCACTTTCCTGCTGGCGGCCGGATTGCTCGCGAATTCCAGCGGTTGCGGCGCAGGCGAAATGACAACCGCGCCGGCTCCGCCCCCTCCATCTCCATTCGGTCAGAAGATTCAGCATATCGTGGTCATTTTTCAGGAGAATCGCACGCCCGACAATCTGTTCCACGGACTCTCCGGCGCGGATATCGCCAACAGCGGTATGAACTCGCTCGGGCAAACCATCACCTTGCAGCCCATCACGCTGGCGAACCAATACGACCTCAGCCACGCCCACACCGCGTTCGTGAAAATGTACGACGGAGGGAAGATGGATGGCGCCGACTTGGTCGGCGTGGGCTGCCAGTCGGGTGCGCTCGGCTGTCCGCCACCGAATCCGCAGTTCATGTATGTGAATCCCTCAGAAGTCGCTCCGTATTTTCAATTCGTGCAAACCCACACTTTTGGCGACCGCATGTTCCAGACAAACCAGGGCCCCAGCTTCCCCGCGCATCAGTTCATTATTTCCGGCACTTCCGCCCCGGCGGCCGCCAGTAATCTCTTTGCTTCTGAGAATCCGCACGTACCCGTTGGAGGCTCAGGGGTCGGCTGCACCGCACCTACAGGCGAGTTTGTGTTGTTGTTCGATCCGTCTGGCGCGGAGAATTCCTCGCAATATCCGTGCTTCGAGCATCCTACGCTAGTCGACGAACTGGACGCGAAATCCATCACCTGGAAATATTACACCCCGACTCCAGGCTGCATCTGGACGGGGCCGAACGCCATTCAACACCTGCGAATGGGGCCGGACTGGACCAACAACGTCATCGCTCCGCAAACGCAAATCCTCACCGACATTACCAACGGGCAGTTACCGCAAGTGAGCTGGGTTATTCCCACCGCCGCGGCTTCCGATCACGCGCTGTCGAACGACGGCTCCGGCCCCTCTTGGGTTGCATCCGTTGTGAACGCGATAGGCAACAGCCCCAACTGGTCGAACACGGCCATCATCATTACCTGGGATGACTGGGGCGGCTGGTTTGACCACGTGCCTCCGAAGATTACCAATTCGTCTGAATACGGCTTCCGCGTCCCGCTAATCATCGTCTCGCCCTTCGCCAAGCCTGCCTAGGTGTCACCCGTAACCCACGATTTCGGCAGCATCTTGAAGTTCATCGAAGAAGTCCTTCAGGTGCCTACGCTCGGTTACGCCGATACGCCAGCCGACGATCTCTCCGATTGCTTTAATCTCGGGCAGAGTCCTCTCCCATTTCAATTCATTGCCGCCCCGCTCGATGCAACGCATTTCCTAAACGATAAGCGCCTGCCTGAAGGCCTCGACAACGACGACCTGTGAAGAACCGAAGCCTGTGGGCTAACCCCCTGACAGCTCCCTGACGATGCAAACGGCAAGTACTAATGGGTTTCAGGGCAAACGCATTAGAGTCTTTACGGGATTGCTATCAACAGACTCTTACACGTAACCTAACCGATAGTGGGATCCCCGAAAGGAGAGCAAGTAACGCGGCGGAACACCACGACGACCAACAAATCCACGTTCGACCACTCGGACATACTTCGAGTTCAAGGCCCGGGCCTTGGTGCAATTCCTGCTCGAAACGCAAGCTTGCCGGAAAGAGCACAACACATGCCTACAGATAGTCGTTTTACCGGAAGAGAAGAAAAAAGGCTCCCCGTCATGATGGAAGTGAAGCTCGTGCCCGCCGAGGGCACGAAAGAGGAAAGGCGGGAACGCGCCGTTGTTGAAAACATCAGCGCGCTTGGCGCCCGCGTCCACGCCAGGACTTCCTGGCAGCTGGGTGACCAGGTGGAGGTTACTCCTGCAGCGGGAGAGGCTCCGCTGAAAGCCGAAGTCGTCTATTGCTTCAAGCAGGGGAATGACAAATTTGTGCTCGGACTCAAGTTTCGTCCAAGCCCCATGTTGCGGTCGATCCTCGAAAAGGTGAAAAAGCAGGTCGGCTAGAAGTTGGTGCCTCTAGGGAACAGCGAAAAGGTCTCGGCGCGTTCGGAAGGCGTTACCCGGTTAGCCTGGATGCAAAGCCCAAAATCGGAGAACGCGTCGGGCTGAGTGCTTAAACTATTTTCGTAAGGTGAATACCAGGATGTACTAGGGTATTCATGGGATTGCCTTCGTCGACGAGGATGCCTATGCTCCTGACCGTTCGGGGGGCACCCAAGAAAAATCAATCAGACGCGACGGGCCACTACGCCAGTAGCGACCCGTGTAACAAGCCAGCCCAGAAGGTTCTCGCTCAAGGTTCACCAGCCCTGAAGTGCAGTTTAAATCTCAATTTTGCTGCGCAAGGGGTATACGAGAGATGGGCCCGGATCGCCGTCTAACCGGCAGAGAAGAACGAAGATTACCGATTATGATGGAAGTAAATCTGGCGCCCGCGGGACGCGCCAACGCGGAAACGTGCGAGCGGACCTTTACGGATAACATCAGCCCGCACGGAATTCGCGTGCAATCCGCCAGTTCGTGGCGCTTGGGCGACCAGGCAGAGGTTATTCCGATGAAAGGCGAAATCCCTTTGCTCGGCGTGGTCGTGTACTGCCAAACAGTGGAGGGGGGCAGGTTTTTTGTGGGGCTGAAGTTTCGGGAGAAGCACATACCGTGGTCCATTCTGCAAAGATTCAACGGCCTGACTCACACGCAAATTTTGGGGGCGATGCGCTGGTCGAACGGCGACCGCCGGCAACCCGGCGCACCAAAGCCTAGGGCTGGGCGGAAGCGCGAGAACGGATAGCTTGGTCGGCGATAAGGGCTTGCTCGCGCACGCGATCCGGAATGTCGCGCGATTCGCGCTCGTAGGGGCGAATTGCGGACAAGTCTTCCGCGCGGCCGATGAGATAGAGCGCGCGCAGGGCTTCCCAGGCTTGCTCGTCGCCGGGATCGACTGCCGCGATTTCAGCGCCCGCAATGACAAGCGCGCCTGTTGGCGCAGAGATGGAGTGAATGCGGCCGCTAATGGGCGAGCGAATTTCCATGGTCGTTTCACCCGTGGGCGAACTGGGGGATGGAGGCGTTGCGAGCTTCGCGATGATCCCGCCTTGGTGAATCGCCGTGCCCACGCGGGCGGTATCTGTGATGCGCCCGGCGTTCGGGGCGAAGACATGAGCGGGCTGCAGCAACGCGACGATTTGTTCGCGGCCGGAGTCGTCCTTGAACCGCACGAGCGAAAGAGCCGCGTTGCCGCGCACCATCGGCGACGAATCCTGCAACATCTTTAATAGCGCTTCATGGAAGCCCGCGCCCGACGTGTCCTGACCCATCACCCAGGCGTCGGTGTTGCGCACTTCCTCGACGGGATGTGTGGAAAGCCGGACGAGTGCGGGATACCACTCGGTTACTGCGGGGTCGTGGCGCGTGATGCGCTCGCCGATTTGCACCAGCGCGTGCTGAATGTGGCGTGGGCGCTTATCCTCTTGTAAGTATTCGGTGATTTGCTTGTCGGGAAGCCGGCGGCCGAACCAGGTGTTCCACCAAAAGAGGAAGGGGAGTAGCACAATGAGCCACGCGGTCAGATAAAAAAGCAGCCGCGTCCGCGTGGACATGCCGTGGGAAGATTTTTGTGGCGGCGCGTTGGGAGACACAGAGGAGCTTTCAGAGACCGATCCTTCCGCATTTCCGTTCGCTGAAGATGTTGGAGAGCTGTTCATATTATTTCGAAAAGCATGTTAGCAGGACCGAAAAGCCAACCCCGGCACCGCTTTTAGCAGGCCAGCTGCGGCAGACAGGCCTCCGCTCGTTCGCGGTGTGGGGGCACACCTCCCGCACATGGGGAGACAAATGGATTGCAAAAACCGCGTCAGAAGCAGAGAACTCAACTTTCCTCAGAGGAGGCGCCAGGCTTTGCTGGTCCGGATGGTTTGTTCTTGCCGCGCAGTTCCCAGAAAGCGTTCAGGAAGAATACGGCGGAAAGGCTCAGCATGATGAGGATCTCGAACAGCCCGTCCACCGTGGTCATGGTGCCGCTGACGACGATCCATGCGATTCCCGCAAGCGGAATCAGGCCGAGCACGATGGAAATCAAGAGCATCACGGCAACCAAGTCGCCTCCTCGCGAAAGTCTTCAGTTGATTAGTCCTAAGTTCTTAGTCGGAAACACGGCGCGATTCGCTAATGTTCGCTTCTGAAATTCTCCATTGCATCGCCGGGGTCCGGGAGTACGCGCTCAGCCTTCGTTAGGCTCAGGATAAGCCGCGTGCACTCCGAAGACACTGGCGGAATCCAAGCTTACGGCTTGAAGGTTACGTCGACGGTTTTGGCGTCTTTCGCCGCGAGCGTCACCTTCACGTCTTGCTCCGGGTATTTTTCGTGTACGAAGGCAAGCGTGTAATCGCCCGGCGGCAAGCCCTTGATTTCGAATTTGCCGTCCGTGCCGCTGACTGCGTAGAAGGGGCTCTTCACCACGTTGATATACATCTTCATCCACGGATGCTGGTTGCACTTGACCGGAAGAAGAATTTCTTCGCGCGCAAAGTTCTTGTCGAGCGGAGCAGACGAAGGAGGCTGTGATTCGTTCCACTCGCGATTGTCCTTCGGCTGAGGATGAATGTTGTGCGTGGTGGGATCGCTGTTGACGATCTTAATGTCCTGTCCGGCCATGACACCCATCATATGCGGATGGTATCTGCAGCCGCTCTGGTCGAGGGTAACGGCATCCTTCGGTATGTCGAAGGTGCGGCCGCCGAAGCCGTCCTTCACGTAAACGAAAACGTTCGCAAGGTGGCCGCCGCTGGCGACGACGGCTTCGGCCGTGTTCGTCCCTTTGCAAGCGGGATCCTGGCTCATGTCGATTTTCTGGGCCGCGGGCGCCGTGCCTTCGAATTTCACGGTTCCGCCGACGCTCGCTGCGGTTGCCGGATCGATTGGTGTGGCAGCCGGGGCGGCAGCGGCAGGAGCCGCCGCGGGCTGCTCCGCCGTTTCTTCTTTCTTGCCGCAGCCCGCTAGCAAGACAAGTCCGCACATCGCAGGCAGGCCGAGAATCTTCATCCAGGTTTTCGTGTTCATTTTTTCGCTCTCTCTCCTGAGAATTGAGATCTCACAGAAAACTTATTTACCAGCCCCGTGACCGCCGTGGCCCCCAGCGCTTGCGCCGGATGGCTTAGAACCGTTCGCTGCACTCGAACGACCCATCGACAGAGAGACGCGCCGCTGTTCTTCGGGGGTAAGCTGCAAAATGTAATCCACGAGGAGCTTCGTGTGGTCCTTATCATAGCCCTGGAACGACGGCGGAGTCGGGCCTGAAAAGACCCAGTGATTGTTCTGGCGCTTAAACAAGCCCGACGGCATCGAGGTGCCCGGGCTGATGGCTTGCGGATCCAGCATCCACTGCTCCATCCAGTCGGGCTTCAAGCGTCCGCGAGCCTGTAGGAAATTTGGAGCGGTTGCGGTGCGATCATGCGCGGGATCGCCTGTGGCATGGCATTTCAGGCAAGGCGCAGCGGTGCTGCTGAAGAGGCTCCGCGCCATTTCGGTTTCCTTGGCGGTGAGCACCGGAACCTCTTCCGGAATGTATGGGAACGGCTGGCGTGCAAGCGCTTGGAAGAAACGCACGAGTTTGCCAAGTTCGTTTTCAGAGAACGAGAACGTGGGCATGCGCACTTGCAGGTACGAGCGAATGCCGTTGCGATTCGTGTCTTTGTCGTTGAGCGAAGGATTCTTAAGGAAGCGCAACAGCCATTCGGGATCGACGCGCGCTCCTTCGGTGAGCAGCTTCGGCGGCAACTGCTCTTGCGCGTCCCGATAACGGTCCATGCCCATGAGGATGGTCTTCTGTCCGGGAATCAGCTGGTGGCAGCCCATACAGTTGTATTTCTTGACCACCCACCAGCCTTCTTGAATGTCCTTGCGATAATCTTGCGGCCGGTACTGGTAGCTGGGCGGAAGCGGATTCTCCTGGCTGCCCAGAAGGAACGTGGTGAGCGCACGAACCTGCTCCTTGGTGAGATGCAGGTTCGGCATGCGCAACTGTTCGGCGGGCGGCTTGATTTTGCCCCGGTCCCAAATGTTGGGCTCAGCAAGTTTGTGTTCGAAGAATCCCTTGTGGTCGTACCAGGGTTCCTTCGCGGGGCCTTCGGGCAAACGCGCGAGGTCTTCGGGGGCGGTGATGGGCTCTTTGCCGCCTCGCTGCGCCACTTCCGTGAGCAAAGCGAAGTCGAGGCGCTCAACCGGCTTGCTGCCTTCGGCAGTGAGTTCGGTTCCGATGCGGCCTTCTTCTTCGAGCCCGGAGATTTCATGACAACCGGCGCAGCCAAAGAATTGAATCCACTTCTTGCCTTCCGCCTTGAGATTCGGATCATCCATGAAGGCAGCGTCGGCGTAGTCCGACGGACTCTTCTTCTTTTGCGTGATGAGGTAGCTGGCAATGTCTTCCGCATCGGTTTCAGAGAGGCGGAGGCTCGGCATCACGGTCATGTTCTGGACCTGGAGTTCGTGACCGTCGTTCGGGCACTTGCTGTGGTCGAGATCGAAGACGTAAGGCAGACCCTTCTTCTTGTAATCCTCAGGGCCAATGTCTTTTTTCTCGACCGGGCAGTAGGGACGCGTGCGCTCGCGGGCGTTGTGGACCCAGCGCACGAGATAGTTGTAATTGGCTTTTTCGCCAACGCGCGTAAGGTTCGCCGCGAACGTGCCGCCCTGCAACTGGTCGCCTTCGCCGATGGAGTGGCAGGCCAGGCAGCCACGCGTTTCGAACAGCTCTTTACCGTGGGCTGTGTTACCGGGCTTATGAGGCTTGACTTGATCCGGCAATCCCGATTGCCAGATGTAAGCCGAGATAGCCTTGACCTGGTCATCACTTAAGCGGAAATTCGGCATCTTCGTCGTCGGCCGAAAGTCGGTAGGCCTCTTTACCCACACGGGAATCCAGTTTTTGTTGAGCTTCAGGCGAACGTCTTTGAGGTTCGGCCCAACCTTTTTCATGTCCTGGAAGAGGCTCTTGGTTGAGCGGTCGAGCTGCATGATGCGCAGATCGACTTTGCTGTTTTCCACTTTCAACGCGACGGCGCGCTCGTTCAAATGATTGGCCTCTTCGTTCGATTGGGACTTGTCGGCCTGAGACATAAAGTCGCCGGCCTGCTTCAAATTGTCTTTCTTGCGTTGGTCGAGCAGCTTGATTTCCTGGCCGATGGAGAGTAGGTCTTCGGGCTCCTTGTCGTAGCCTTCATAGCGATGGCAACCGACGCAGCCACGCTGGCGGAAGAGGTCCTTGCCTTCACTCACCACCCAGCCGAGGTCGTTCGTCACGAGGACCATGTCCGCAGAGTGGCAAATCTGGCAGCCGGCTTCGTAGTTTTGCGCGGTGAAAATGGGCCAGAGCCAGTGTTCGTAATTGCCGTGAGCTTTCTCGACGCTCGTCGTGGCTCGCCCATTTCCTTGATGACACGGGGAGCAGCCGAACCTTTCCGGATCGTGAATCTTCAGCAGGTCCGGCTCGGGATGGCTCGTGAAAGCCCGCGCGTACTCGTCAGGCTTTTTGCCTGGCAGGGACATGGCAGCGGCAGTGAGCTTGACCGGCTCGCGAGTGCCAAGATGGCAAGACTCGCAACGGTCGACAATTTGTGCGGCGTCTTCCCGCTCCAGATTTGCGGCGTGCTCGTTGACGTTGATCTGACGCACGGAATAGCTGAGAGATTCCACGCCATTTTGCAAGCTCTGCAACTGCGAAGCGGTAAGACTCACCATGTGATCGCTGAGATAGGAATCCATCAATTCTTTTTTCTGGTTGACGGGCTTGAGCAGCTCGCCAAGCTCGGCGCTCATTTGCGTGCGCTCGTTCTTGAGTTCGTTGTAGGTTTCTTCCAATTCGGCGAAATTCTTAAAGGTTTGCACTTTGCCATCGGGCATTTCCACGGTGCTGGGCTTGGCTTTGTAAGCGTCGAGATCCTCCTGCTGGCTTTTCTTTGAGGAGGCGCTTTCGGTTGTCTCGATAGCGTAAGTGGAGGCGGTGACGTACGCGCGGCGGTCGGTAAAGTGGCCGGGGCCGTCCTGAACCGCCAGGATTTTCGCGCTCACGTCCCGGAGTTTTTCTCTCAGTTCGTTGATGCGTGGCGTGGCGGCCTGGAGGGCGTCTTCGTAGTCCTTCTTGAGCGTCTGATAATCAGCGCTTTTCTCGATTTCGTCTTGTGATGTCTTGGACTGCGTGCGCGCGCTCTTCAGGAACGCGGAATAGCGGTTCTTCCATTCACGCTGGAAAGTCTTCCAGGGTCGCTGGCCGAAGTCTTCATCCCACAGCGCCCAGAAAAGCGTGGCCATGAGAATGACCATGCAAACGACATAGTGCGGCGCATAGGATTTTGTAACGATCGGATCGTTTTCGGGGATGGGCTTCTCGGGCACCAGTTCCTCCTAAACATTTGCGGCTGGAGCCGCAACCAAAATCAGCACCGCACGGCATTTGCAAAAGGACGCACGAAAGCGCGCCCTTACATGCTATACGTTAAACCACGGCGTAATCCAAACGTACTTGATGTGAAAGAGCAGGCGAATGAGCATCTTGATCGGCAGCGCCACCATGATGAGGAAAAACGACATCATGATGGAGTATTGCAGCAGGCTCATGCGCTTGTAATCTTTCGGATTGGTGCGGCGGAACATGCTGTTTGTCAGCAGCCCGCCGACAACAAAGTACCCGCCAACGACGACAGCGCCGAAGATGCCCTTCCATAAATTCGAAGTAATGCCAAAAATGTCGGGCAAGTCGCGGTTCACCTCATAGATCAGCCGGTTGTGGTCCCACGTTTGTCCCGGCCAGAACCACTGCCAGCCGGGTCCGCGAATGAAGGTGCCGATGAAAATCATGGACACCCACAAAATCACGAACCCGAAAAGGAAAGTGCTGATGGCGAATTTGCGCTGCTTCCAGGTGTAGTAGCCGCCGCCGAGTGGATTGGTATCAATATAAGGAATCACCATCAGGCCGATGATAATGAGCGTCGGCATCACCACACCGGCGATCCACGGATCGAAGTAAACCAGCATCTCCTGTAGACCGAGGAAGTACCACGGCGCCTTGGCGGGATTCATCGTGAGGTTGGGATTCGCAGGCTCTTCGAGCGGCGCATTCAACGTGATGGACCAGACCATCAAAATAATGGTGACGATGATGGCGGCGAGAAATTCGATGCGAAGCAGAAATGGCCAGACGTGGACTTCCTTCTGCCAGCCGGGTTTGAACGGCCAGGTCTTGCGGTGGTGCGTTTTTGCAAGCCCGGGATTCGCGGCCAGTTCGTCAATGAGGAGGTCGTTGGCATGTGCCTGCTTCCAGCCCAGATAAATGTAGAAGGCCAGGAGCGGGATCATGGCGATGATCGGAACGTTGTCCGGGGCGGAGAGGATTTCCCAGAGTTGCTTCCAATCCATGGCTACTTCTTCGCCTCCTTGATTTCGGAGTCGAGAACGACCGGAGCCGGCCCAGAAATGCCGCCGTCCTTTCGAACGCGCCAGAAGTGCACAATCATGAAAACCGAAGCGATGATGGGGATGCCGATGCAGTGCCAGATGTAGGAACGAAGAAGTGCGTTGGCGTCCACAATCGACCCGCCGAGCAAGCCGAAGCGCACATCATTATATGGAGTCATTCCTAACTGCGACCCAAACGGTCCTTCGTGACCTAATAAAGGAGTGGCGCGCGCCATGTTCGTTCCCACGGTGACGGCCCAGAAGCCGAGTTGATCGTCGGGCAACAGGTAACCAGTGAAGGAGAGCAGCAGGGTCAGGACCAGAAGGATTACGCCGACGGTCCAGTTGAATTCGCGCGGCTTCTTGTAAGAGCCGGTGAGGAAAACGCGGAACATGTGCAGCTCGACGGCGATGACCATCAGGTGCGCGGCCCAGCGGTGCATGTTGCGCAGCAATTTGCCGTAGGGCACGTCGTGTTCGAGGTAGAGCACGTCGCGGAACGCCTGTACTTTGCTCGGATGGTAGTAGAACATCAGCAGGACGCCGGTCAGCGTGAGCACAAAGAACAAATAAAAAGTGATGCCGCCCATGCCCCAGGTGTAGCTGTAGCGCACCGCGTCGCGATTGATTTTTGCCGGATGCAAATGGAGAAAGACGTTCGAGAGAACGCCGAGAGCGCGGTTGCGCGGCGTGTCGTCGTGTTTGTGACGGAAGATGGAGGTATAAAGCTGGGTCTTTGTAGGCTTGCTGAGAAGCTCGACTTGCTCTTTGGCTTTGGCCGGCAAGTCGGTCTTCAGAGCTGCAAGGTCTCCCTTAAACTGACCCAGCAAGCCCCCATTTCTTCCGTTCTTCTCGTCAGGCTTCTTCGTTTCCTCAGGCATCGCCACGCTCCCCGTTTCTCGCAGCCACCATGACTCTTTTTTCCTTATATCTTTACTTCGATACGTCCTTACTTTTTCTCTCGTCCTTCTTCTAGACCGGCAAAAACGACCCCGGATCATTGAAATGGCTCTGCTGTCCCTTGGGCCACTGATAAAGACGCGAAGTGTCCACGATAATCTGGCCATCGGGGGCGATTTGGACGTTCGCGCGGTCCATCGGGCGTGGGGCCGGGCCTTCGAAGTTCACCCCCTCGCTGTCATACCCGCTGCCGTGACAGGGACACTTGAACTTGTTTTCGCCCGCCTTCCAGTCCGGGGTGCAGCCCAAGTGCGTACAGCGCGCGTAGATAACAAAGATGCGATCCGGCGTGCGGTCTACCCAGATGCGATACTTTTGCTGCCACTTCGTGTCGACGCCGAGAGCGTAGTCGGATGGATACCCGATTTTAAAAACAGTGGGCGGCTCGAAAAGCGTGCGCGGAAGAAAGAAGCGGAGGAAGGCGATGAACCACGCGCCAAGAAACGCCGTGACCGCGCACCAAACCAGCCGGCGGCGTCCTTCGTTGGCCTCGCTCGGTTCCGGGCCGACGCTAGCCACGCCGCCAGCCGGTGCGGCCTTGGACGTTCCGACCGCGGGAGTGCCGACATATTTTGTCGGGTCCTTGTCGCCCGCGGCAGGAGACTTCGCCGCGTCCGGTTTAGGTTTCACCGCGTCCGATTCCGGAACCGCCATGCAGGACCTCCTCGACTTTAGGTATTACTCGAAACTCTTACTGTCACGCGGCGGCTTGGGCCGCGGCTTCCTTTTCCATTAAGCCTTGAGCCCATGGCTCCCCTTGAACGAACAGAAAGCGCAGAACCCTATACGGGTGAGGGCGTGCCGCCGGTGCCGACACTGCGAAAAACTTTTCGAATGAAATGAGAAAAGGGTAGAGAAATCACACCCGAAGGGCAAATCAGCTTCCAGCGCCGGTTGCCCATCGAATTGAGAAGGCATTTTTCGAAGACATCGCGAGGCCCCAAACATTTTTCTACGGCCCCCCAGCGAACGCCCGGATATTACTCAAATCAAAAAAATTCGTCAACGAAGTTTGTAAAAGAAATTCTTGGGAGCCGCATGGGAAACAGAAGTTTGCTCAAAGACGTGATTCGGCAGGGACTTCCTTGAATCGTGTTTCGGGAAATCCCTTAAGGCCGTTCTTGCATGAACGAAACGACGAAATTCGGAGCGAAGAAAATAACACGCGCGCAAGAACTTGCTTGCTTCGAGAAAAACCTGTGATATATTCGCCCCGTTTTGGATTCCCCGCAACGCGAGTGATGGGACTTCCGGGTGCTCTGTGGGGAAGTTGCAAAATAAACTGCGGGAGGTTCACGCTCAATGGGCCTCGTTCTCTTGGTGGTCATCTGGCTGATTACTCTGCTCGGCTCGTACTTCATCATCGCGAAAACGTGGTGGCTACCTGTCGGCGCTTCAGCGGCGGCCGCCGGAATCGATCACCATTTCACAGTTTCCTACATTCTTATGGGAGGCGTGTTCATCCTGGCGCAGCTTGCACTCGGATGGTTTGCGTGGAAGTACCGCGACCGCGGTGCGGGTGCTGCAGAGCCAGCGCATTATTCGCACGGCAACACCACGCTCGAGGTTGTGTGGACCGCTCTTACGATCGTTTTATTTGTCGGATTGAACCTTGCCAGCCATTCGATTTGGGCGGCCGAGCGCATCGATCCGCCACAGCCCGGCGCGGTACCGGTGGAAGTCACTGGCATGCAGTTTGCTTGGTATTTCCGGTACCCGGGCCCCGACGGAAAATTTGGCGCCACTCGCCCCGAATTGGAAGACGCATCTCTTGGCGGCGCAGGAGCTCTGGGTCTCGATTCGAACGACCCTGCTTCGAAAGACGACGTCATCACCGGCGTTATGGAAGTGCCGGTGAACCGCGAGATTGAAGTGATTCTGCGCTCGCATGACGTGATTCACAGTTTTTTCGTCCCTGCTATGCGATTCAAACAAGACGCTGTTCCGGGCCTCGCGATTCACATGCATTTCACCCCCATTCAAACCGGCGAATTCGAACTTGCCTGTGCCGAGCTTTGCGGGCTGGGACACTACAAGATGCATGGAATCGTGAAGGTTGTCAGTCAGGAAGAGTTTGACAAATGGTTGGCCGAGCGGGAGGCGGAGAAGCAATAAAATGACCGAGACCCACGCGCACGCCGCACCTCAGGGATTCATTCGAAAATATGTTTTCAGCCTCGACCATAAGGTCATCGGACTTCAGTATTACTTCCTCGCGCTCGCGGCGGTATTTACCGGCATGTTTCTCTCGCTCCTCATGCGTATTCACTTGGTCTGGCCCAACGCGAGCATTCCTTTTTTTGGTGACATCAAGCCTGAGCAATATCTGAGCCTGCTCACCATGCACGGCACCATTATGGTGTTCTTTGTGCTGACTACCGCGCCGCAAGGCGGGTTCGGAAATTACTTCTTGCCGATTCAAATCGGCGCTCCGGACATGGCCTTCCCCGTCCTGAATATGCTCTCCTTCTGGACCACTTTCTTGGGCTTCATCGTCCTGATCGCCGCTTTCTTCGTCACCGGCGGAGCGCCGCTCCATGGCTGGACCGGTTATGCGCCGCTGAGCGCTCTGCAATCCGCGGGTCCGGGCGAAGGCTTAGGTGCCGATCTGTGGATCACCAGCATCGCCATTTTCTGCATCGGTGCGTTGATGGGCGCGCTCAACTTCATCACAACTACGCTGGACATGCGCGCGAAAGGCATGTCCTTGATGCGCATGCCACTCACCGTCTGGGCCTGGTTCGTCACCGCGATTCTCGGATTGCTCGCGTTTGGCGTGCTGCTTTCCGCAGGAATCCTCCTGCTCATGGATCGCCATCTCGGCACGAGCTTCTTTGTTCCGGTAACCACGGTGAACGGAGTGCTCACGGGACACAAAGGCGGCTCGCCGCTCCTGTGGCAGCACCTGTTCTGGTTTTTCGGCCATCCCGAGGTCTACATTGCGATTTTGCCGGCCATGGGACTTTGTTCGCAGTTGCTCTCCGTTTTTTCGCGCAAGCCAATTTTCGGCTACAAGGCGATGGTCTACGCCATCCTGGCCATCGGCTTCCTCGGCTTTATGGTGTGGGGCCATCACATGTTCATGAGCGGCATGAACCCCACCGTGGCGTTCTCGTTTTCCGTCTTGACGATGGGCATCGGCGTGCC
>Ga0126381_100004067_pt1 | contig 15884 bp, 15 predicted proteins | sample PanSoiMetPlot_28_FD_96465 | JGI IMG/M metagenome (GOLD analysis project Ga0126381, IMG submission 96465) | Tropical forest soil microbial communities from Panama - MetaG Plot_28 | ecosystem: Environmental > Terrestrial > Soil > Tropical forest > Bulk soil | place: Panama | collected 2016-02-17 | reverse complement strand
CCGCAAGGACCAGCCGCCGCCGGATTTGCGGAATTTCCGGTGATGGGGACTCGCGTCGGGGCGCCGCGCTCGTCCCCCGGCTGTCCGGCACGGGTTTTTCTGTTAGATTTTCCGACGAGGCGCCGGTGGCAGGACAGGCAGCTCGATGTCGTCGTTGATCGACCGTCAGGAGTTGATCGGATTCTTCAGCTATTCGCGCGAGGACGACGAGGATGCGGACGGCGCGCTATCCAGGCTGAGGGACCGTATTCAGCGGGAGCTTGGCAGTCAGCTCGGCCGCTCGCGCAGAGAATTGCGTCTGTGGCAGGACAAGGCCGCCATCCCGCATGGCACGTTTTGGGAAAAGGAGATCAGCTCGGCGATCGCCGAATCGACGTTCTTCATTCCGATTGTCACGCCGCGCGCCGTCCGCAGCCGCTATTGTGTGTTCGAGTTCAAGGCGTTTCTGGCGCGCGAGGCGGAGCTTGGCCGCGACGATCTGGTTTTTCCGATCCTGTACATTCCGGTCCTGGAGCTTGAGCAGGAAGACGTCTGGCGCGCTGATCCGCTCCTCACGATCATCGGGACTCGTCACTATCTCGACTGGCGGGATCTGCGCCATCAGGACACCGGCTCGCCCGAGGCCCGCATCCAGATCCAGCTCTTCTGCACCAACGTTTCAAACGCGCTGCGCAAGCATTGGATGACGCCGCAGGAGCAGCAGCGCGCGCGCGAAGAGGAGGAGTTGCGGCGCACGGAGCAGGAATCGCGCCGGAAGGCCTTGGAAGCGGACGCCAAGTCGCGCGTGGAAGCGGCCGCCAAAGCGAAGGCCGAAGCCGATGCGAAAGCCAAGGCCGATGCGGACGCCGCGGCCAAAGCCAAGGCCGATGCCAAAGCCAGAGCGGATGCGGAGGCGGCAGCCAAGGCGAAAGCCGAGGCCGACGCCAAAGCCAAGGCCGATGCTGAAGCGGCCAAAACGAAGGCCGAGTCCAAAGTCAGTGCCGATGCCGAGGCGGGTCGAAGGGCGGAGGCCCTCCTGCAAAGCCAGCGCGCAGCGGAGGCTGCGCGAGGCCGGGCGGGCCAAGCGCAGCCGGGCCCGCAGCAGTCCGCCCCGCAGCGCCCGCCCGCGCCACCCGTCCCAGGCAAGCCCGCTGGAGAGCCCCAAGCGCTTTGGGTGGTGATCGCCATTGCCATGATCGCGGTGGGATTATTCTTCACCGGGGGCGGCGCTCTGTTTGACATGTTTCGCGTAAGGACCGCCGAGGATTTGGCGGCATCCCACACCTGGGAATTTTTTTGGCGCTATGGCATCTGGTCGTCGATGTTTGTGATCGGATGCATCATGCTTTGGAGCCAGTTCCAGCAACGCAAATGAGTTTGTGCGCTCGCGGGCCAGCGCCACTCGTTCTTCCTACAAAGCGTGGGGGCGCAGTCGGTCCGGGCCGGCGTGGAATGCACGACGATCGAGGACGGCGGGGCGATGTCGGCACCGCCCCTTGACTAATTAGAACAAATCAGGAACATACCTTCCCCCTGTCAAGGTGATTCGACATGAGCCGAAACGATCGAAATGAATGGCTGCGAAGGCTGGACGAGGAATGCCCGTACCAGGTCGTGCTGCCCCGGGGCCGGTTCGGCGAGGACGACGACCAGATGGCGTTCCTGGCCGAGCGAATCGGCAAGTTCGACATGTATGCGGAGGACGACTACGCGGTATTCATTCGCTACTGCTTCGCCGATCCCTCCGACGCTCAGGAATTCCGTCGCCGATTTGAACAGAGGTCAGATCGCTTCAGGCTGGCCGGCTGAGCATCGACTCGGGGCGCTGGGCACGGAGCGGGACCGTCCCAAATTCGCAATTTAGCGATCCTGGGATCGGCGGCGCACCGCCAAGGCGCGCAAGCTCGGTTGCAGCGGTGCGTCTTGCCCGGGAAAGGCGGGACGGCATTGCTCCAACCCGGCAGCTCAATTCGAGCGGGCGCCGCCCGCACGATGGTCGGGCGTCCTGACCGCACCATCCAACAAATACGGCTGCCGGTTACCGCCAGGCCCGATTCGCGCTTCCGATTATTCAACAGCAGCAAACGGTCCCTTCGATTTTTCGGCCGTTGTCCCAAGACAATGCGGAAATATTTGCGGGTTTAGCTAGTCGGAGCAGCTTCGCAAAATGGTCACCTGTTTTTCGCCGGATGATGCGACCTCTCAACGGAATAAAAAGATTTCCGGTTCGATCTGGTGGGAAAGGGCCTGAAGCCGGCGGCTCCAAGCAGTCGGACGGAGTGGATCATGCAGAATGTCGCCGCACGGACAAATCACCGCCCGGATGATCCGCGGTTTGGCTCGACCGTTGTGGCATTTCGGCCGATCCCGGCTGCGTCGCACAGATCGCATTTCCGCGACGCCGGCGCAGCCGGCCTCCTTCATTCCCCTGACGTTGGCGGCGAGATCGTCCGGTTTTCGCCCCGCCGCCTGAGGCCGGCGGTACAGCCCCGACCTGGCCATGGTGCAAAGCCGGCCGCCGCCGGCGTCCCGCATTCCACGGACGACGAGCAGGAGTACCGCCACCGCATGATGATCAACCTTCTGGCATCGGGATGGGTGGCCGCCGTGATGACGGGCGGTTACTTTGCGTTCAGCGGCCTCGTCGCGATGCCGTGAGGCTTCACCTGCGCGCCGGCCGCTGCGAGCCCGCATCGCGTTGCTCACAGCGCGGGCGAGCGACCGTTTTCAAAACAGCTGCCGTGGCGCCAACATCGGATTGGCGTTCCGATTGTGCAGCAACAGCAAACCAGTGCGTTCGGTTCTTCGGCGTTGTCCCGAGGCGAGGCGGAAACAGGCCGCAGCGTCAACAATCGGAGCACCTCAGTAAGAGTGTCCACCGATTTCGCCGGATTACGCGACCGCTCAGCGGAATAAAGCGCTTTTCCGGTTCAGTAGAGAGGGCTTGAAGCCTACGGCTGCAGGCACTTTGGACGGAGTGGATCATGAAAAATCTCCGACGAGATCGCGTCGCACGGGCGAATCGCCAGCTGGATGACCCAGGCTTTGAGTCAACCGTTGTCGCATTTCAGCCGATCTTGGCCGGATCCCACGGATCGCGTTTCCGCGGTGCCAGAGCAGTCGGCCTCCTTCATTCGCCCGATGCTGGCGCCGAGATCGTCCGGTTCCCGGCGCGCGGCCTCGCCCCGACGGTACGACCCCCGCTAGGCCATCGTGCAAAGTCGGCCGCCGCGGCCCTCCCGCATTCCACGAACGGTGACGACGCCTACCGCCATTTCATGTTCATCAATCTTCTGACATCGGCATGGCTGGCCGCGGTGATGACCGGCGGTTATTTCGCGCTCAGCGCCCTCGTCCCGATGGCCGTGCCCGCCACCGCGAGCGCACATCGCGTTGATCGATCCGCATCGCGTTGACCAAGGCGGCGAACCGCTCTCGTCGATATTGCCGTGGCGCCGGACTTAAGTCGCCCGGCGACCTGGCCCAGCGCCGCAACTGAACAGCTGCTCGACGGAGCGCGCCGACTGGCGGCATCGCCTCGCACTGGGGCCTTGCGCGGCGGCCATCCGCGTGATGAAGCCGTCCCGTCGCAGGTGAGCGGGCCCGTGTGGCGAGCCCGGCTGAGAATGGGGCGGTCGGTCTTCGACCACGGAGGGGAAGCGCATGCTTGATGTGAGGCTCGAGGGACTGACGCTGCGGGTCGAAAGCGTGCGCCGCTCGATCGCGTTCTACGCCGACAAGCTCGGCTTCGCGGTGGAGATCGACAAGGCCCCGCACTTTGCCATGATCCGCGTGGGCGGCCCGGGCGGCGGCACCATCGGGCTCCTGCCCAACGATCCGGCCGGCGCCAGCCTCACGCCCGAGCAGCGCGCCGGCATCCATATCGAGCTCAGCACCGATCATCTCGACGAGCTCTACCGGCTCCTCACCGCGCGCGGCGTCGACTTCTTCGAGCCGCCCCACGAGGAGCCGTGGGAACGCTCGATGCGCGCGCATGATCCGGACGGGTATACGGTGGAGTTTGCGGAAGGCCGCAGGGGGCACCGCGGGGTGACGTAGAGGGGCGCTGACCATCCCCGATATCATCCTGGCGGGCCCACCAAAGATGTTCATTGCATTGGAGTGTCGGGCAAAGGCATGCTCACTTAGCCACTCGAGCGGTACATTGAAGCGCAGCGCGAATCGCGTCGCGGATTCAGCGTGCAAACACTTGCTGCGGAGGGCAGAGGTGGACGCGATAGGCCTTGAGCTGCTGAGATTCGCCGGAGAGCGCCGGTTCGCAACGATCCTCGCCGATCCGCCGTGGCAGTTCGTCAACAAGACTGGAAAGATGGCGCCCGAGCATAAGCGCCTTGCCCGCTACGGGACGATGAAGCTCGACGAGATCATGGTCCTTCCGGTGGCAGGTTTGTGTGCAGCCACAGCCCACCTCTATCTTTGGTGCCCCAACGCTCTGCTCCCGGACGGACTCGCGGTGATGAAGGCTTGGGGTTTCACCTACAAGTCCAACATCGTCTGGCACAAGGTGCGCAAGGATGGAGGTTCCGACGGGCGAGGGGTCGGCTTCTATTTCCGTAATGTCACTGAGTTGCTTCTGTTTGGCGTCAAAGGCAAGAACGCGCGAACCCTCGCGCCCGGTCGACGGCAGGTGAACTTCATCGCCACTCGCAAGCGCGAGCACTCGCGCAAGCCGGATGAACAGTATGCGATTATCGAGGCTTGCAGCCCCGGTCCATTTCTAGAGCTCTTCGCACGCGGGAGTCGAGCAAGGTGGTCGTGCTGGGGCCATCAGGCAAACGAGGATTACGCGCCGACCTGGAAAACGTATGCGTACAATTCGCTTGTGGCGGCGGAGTGAGCAGGCCTCCCAGTGATATGACACGACCGCAAGTTCACCCACACTCGTCGCTTATGTAACGCGACCACGCCCACCCGTGTCGCCGATCGCCGCGGTTCGCCGGGTCCAACCGATCGAGCCCGTGCCAGTGGTAGACCTCCTGCCAGGCGTGGCGCTTGCCTTCGAGCGCCTGGACGTCGTCGCCGGGCTGCATGCGGGCGATGAGGCGCGCATGGCGGCTCGGGGCGGCGCGCAACGCGACGAAGCCGTCGGGGCTTGCGAGCACGGTGCAGAACAGCGTGGCGGCGGCGGGCGCGGGAGCGAGCAGGCTAAAGATCGCCAGGCTGATCGGGAGGAGGAGGGTTCGCACGCCGGGGGCTCCGCGGGTCAGACTGGTTTCGCCGGCTGAGGCTTGCGCCAGCGCAAGCGGATGATAGAACGCGCGCGGCGATCGGGCCGTTTTTTTAATGGAGGTTGCCATGCGCAGGCATCGCGAATTCGACGACCTCCCCTGGTTTCGAGATCACCCGTAAGCGGCGGAAGTCGTTCCCCTCGGAAACCCGGGTCAGGCACGGACAGCGCTTCGTGCATGGCGATGTCGAGCTGTGCGAGAAGCTCGGGCGCAATGATCTGTGCCCGTGCGGCTCGGGCCGCCGGTTTCAAGGCGTGCTGCATGCGGGCCGCCCGCCACGCCACGCGCTCGGCGCAGCGAGAACCCGCCTCACTCCCTGAAAATAATCGTCCCGATTGGCGCCATCGTGCCGCCCGTGGACGAGCGGGAGCTCGTCGCAGCGTTTTTTCTTTGGAGGCTCTCAGGCGCGGCCGGTTTCGGAGGCCGCCGCCCGGTCGTCGAGCTGGTCGTAGCCGTTGAGGCGGTAGAGCAGCATCGACGCGAGCCAGCTGGCGATGAAGATGCCGATGATGAGATAGCCGAGCGCGCCGAAATTGTCGTTGAGGCTTGCCACCAGGTCCCAGACGCCGCCGGTGAGCCCAAGCCGGTCGGCGATGAGGCCGAGCGCTTCCACCCCGCCGACGATGACCGCCACGACGACCGACACGAACGTGATGGTCATGTTGTAGTAGAGCTTGCGCATCGGTCTCACGAAGGCCCACCCATAGGCGCCGACCATCAGCACGCTGTCGGTCGTGTCGATCAGCGTCATGCCGGCGGTGAACAGCGCCGGAAACACCAGGATCGACCAGATCGGCAATCCGCCCGAGGCCTGGGCGGCGGAAATCCCCAGAAGCCCGACCTCGGTGGCGGTGTCGAAGCCGAGCCCGAACAGGAATCCCAGCGGATACATGTGCCAGCTCGCCTCGATCATGCGGAACAGCGAGCCGCACAGGCGGGCCAGGAGGCCGCCGCCCGCCGCGATCAGCGCCACGTCGGCTGCCGCGAAAGCGCCGCCCGCCTTGACGCGCCGGAACGCCCGGTAGACGTTCACCAGGATCGCGACATTGATGCTTGCGATGAGCAGCAGGAACAGCGCCGAGATCGAGGTGCCGATGGCGCCGCCGATCGTATGGAACGCTTCGAGCTCGTCCTTGAAGGCCGCCGCCGTCACGGCGACGCCGATCGTGGCGAGCACCACCACGGTCGAATGGCCGAGCGAGAAGAAGAACCCGGCCGCGATCGGGCGCTTGCCCTCCTGCATGAGCTTGCGCGTCACATTGTCGATGGCGGCGATATGATCGGCATCGACCGCGTGCCGCAGCCCGAAGCCGTAGGCCAGGAACGCGGTGCCGAGCAGCACCGGATAGGCATGGAACGCGATCAGGGCCCAGGCCCAGGCTGCGAGGTTTCCGGCGATCAGCAGGGCATAGAGTCCGGCCGTATTGCCGCGCAGGGGGGTGGCGCCATCGTCGAAAAAGCGTCGCAACAGGCTCAGCATCCCGCCTCAATCAATGCAGCGGTATGACGCCTTCGGCAAAAGGCCCTACCGCGATAAGATCATTCGCAGGAAATATCCTACCGGGCGCTTGTCTGCAACCCCGCCACACGCTGGCGCGTCGTCCCTGCGAAAGCAGGGACCCATACGCAGTGTCTTATCGCCAGGGCACGGTGTGTATGGGCCCCTGCTTTCGCAGGGGCGACTGAGGAGAGGCCTACGCCGAGCGCCGGGGCCGCGCACGGTGCGGATGATGGTGGGACGGTTCCGTCCCGTGCGCATCTGGCTTGGCGAGCGCGTCGGTGGGGACCAGCACCACACGGCCATGGCGGACCCCGCGCTCGGCGATCACGTGCTCGGCAAAATGCTGCACCTTGTCGGCCCGGCCGCGCAGGATGGTGACCTCCATGCAGCTGTCGTGGTCGAGATGGGCATGCATGGAGGCGAGCGACAGCTCGTGATGGTCGTGGAACGTATCGGCCAGCCGCTTGGACAACTGGCGCGCCGCATGGTCGTAGACATAGACCAGCGCCGCCACGCAGTCGCGCTGCCGGTCGAGGGTCTCGGCGGCCTGCCGGATGCCGGCGCGGGCAAGGTCGCGGATCGCCTCGGAGCGGTTCTGGTAGCCGCGCGCCGCGATGATGCGATCGAGCTCGATCATCAGCTCGTCGTCGATGGTGATGGTCACGCGCTGCATGAGGCGCCCCCGTGAGTTCGAGGAATCGCAAGGGAACGGACGGCGCGAAGTCTTATTCGTTTTTCCGGCCGGCCGCCATGATGGTGTGCCGCGGATTTCCCGGACGTGCTCAAAAGCGCGTCTACGCGCGTCTTCGACGCGCTATGCTGCGATCCGGAATCGATCCAAACCTGTCCCGGCCTTGAGCCGGGACCGTTCGAGTCTGTGACGATCCCCGCTTTCGCGGGGACAGGCGGCCCCGGGTCAAGCCCGGGACAAAAGCGCAAGCCCGCCCGGACTGAGACAGTCCGAGCGGGCCGCAGGGATCGACGCGGGGTGGATGGGGGCGCACGCGCCGATCACAACTTTCATCCTGCTGGAGCGATTCTCCGCGAAAAGAACGGGTATCCGAGAGTTCCGAGTTCCCCTGCTTGACGGCGTGGCCGCTGCATCTTGTTCGTCGCGGCAAGGTGGTGGGAGGTTCAAAGGGGGTGGCGCCGCCTTACGGAGCGGCGGCGGACTTGGTTGCTAAATGCCTAAAGCCGCATCGAAATTTCGCCTGAAGAAAATGTTCGACGTGATATTTTGGGCGGTACGACGGGTGAAAACCGCGGTTCGGAGGGCCCGCCCGTCCGAACGGGCTTGATCATTCGTCGCCGCGGCGGCAAGTCAGTCACGGGGACCGGGGCAGGACGCCAACTCGAGACACGCCAACCCATGCCCAGCCAAGCTGCCCAAATTCGCGCCGCCCCGGCGGTCCAAATCCGCAAGGCCGTGCGCGCCGACCTCGATGCGCTGGTCGAGCTCGAGCATGGCGTCTTCACCACCGACCATCTCTCCCGCCGCAGCCTGCTGCACTTTCTGCGCTCGCCGACCGCGGAAGTCCTGGTGGCCGACGATGGCGCGCGTCTCGCCGGGACCGCGATCGTCCTGTTCCGGCCGACCTCGAGCGTGGCGCGGCTCTATTCGATTGCGGTCGCCCCGCATATGGGCGGCCGCGGGATCGGGCCGATGCTGCTCGAAGCCGCGGAAGCCGCCGCCGTCGCGCGCGACAGCATCGCCATGCGGCTCGAGGTGCACGAAACCAACGCGCCCGCCATCGCCCGCTACCGCAAAAGCGGCTACCAGGAGTTTGGCCGCCACGAGCGCTATTACGAGGACGGCGGCGATGCGTTGCGCTTCGAGAAGCAGCTGCTCACCCGTCCCGATCCGAAGAGGGTCCCGCGCTACTTCCACCAGAGCACCGAATTTACCTGCGGGCCGGCCTGCGTCATGATGGCTCTGGCCTGGGCGGATCCCGCCTTCCGCCCGCCGCCCTCCTTCGAATTTCAGCTTTGGCGGGAGGCGACCACGATCTTCATGGCTTCGGGACCGGGGGGGTGCGAGGTCTATGGGCTGGCGCTGGCGCTCAAACGACACGGTCTTCGGCCGGAAATCCATGCCAGCCGCGACGGACCCTATTTTCTCTCGACCGTCCAATCCGCCGACAAGCGCCGCGTCATGGAAGTGACACAGGCCGAGTTTCGACGCGAAGCGCGCGCGCTCGACATCCCCACCCACCTGACTCCTGTGAGCGAATCGGCTCTCATGCGGGCGTTCGACGACGGAAGGGTGGCGATCGTGCTGGTTTCGGGGTATCAGCTGGTTCGCAGAGGACAACCGCACTGGATATTTGCCTTCGGCCGGGACGGGCGGCATATTCTTCTGCACGATCCGGCTGCCACCCGAGATGATCATGGAAAGGCGATTGCGCCTGAGACCTACGCGGTGCCCTGGCCCGCGTTCGAGCGCATGACCCGTTTGGGTCGCGATCGGCTCAGCGCCGCGATTGTCGTCCGGAAAGGACCTTCGCAATGACCGGCTGGGTCATTCTGGTCGACCAGCCCAAGGACCTCCCCAACGCGGAGACTCCCCACAAGGTGATCACGACGAGCGACTACCTCGCTCGTCCGCGCCTGTTCGACATGGGCCGGCCCAAGCTCGTCAACCTGGCGCGCTCCTACGCCTATCAGTCGAAGGGCTACTATGCCTCGTTGCTCGCGGAGGCGCGCGGCCACCGGGTGGTGCCTACGGTCGAGACCATGCTGGAGCTGCGCGAATCCAAGCTCTACGAGCATGCGCTGCCCGAGCTCGAGGACGAGCTCAACCGCTGCGCCCGGCGCGCCGATTTCCAGCCCGAGGGCGAGACCAAGCTCCTGGTCTGCTTCGGCATCGCCCGCGACCCGCGCTTCGAGTCCTTCGGCCGGCTGCTGTTCGACTGGTTCCGCTGCCCCGCGCTGGAGGTGATCGTCGAGCCCGGGGCCTGGCTCTCGATCGACCGCATCCGCCCGCGCAACATCACACGCCTCGCCAATGGCGAGGGCACGTTCCTGCGCGAGGCCTTGCATCTGCATACCCGGCGCGAGTGGCGCGACCCCAAGGCGCGCACCATCGCCAAGTACGATCTCGCGGTGCTGTACGATCCCAACGAGAAGATGGCGCCCTCCTCGCCGGTCTCGATCAAGCATTTCGCCCGCATCGCCGAGAAGCTCTCGGTCGACGTCGAGCCGATCACTCGACGGCAGCTCGCCGAGCTTGCCGAATACGACGGGCTTTTCATCCGCGAGACCACCTCGATCGACAATCACACCTATCGGTTCGCTCGCCGCGCCTGGCAGGAGGGCATGCCGGTCATCGACGACCCGATCTCGATGATCCGCTGCACCAACAAGGTGTTCCTGATGGAGCTGTTGGGCCAGAACCAGGTGCCCACGCCCCCGACCGTGATGCTGGCGGAATCCGCCGACCTGCCCAAGGCCATGGACGAATTGGGCCTGCCGCTGGTGGTGAAGATTCCCGACGGATCGTTCTCCCGCGGCGTGCACAAGGTCAACACGCCGGAGGAGTTCAAGCGCATCGCCGATGAGCTGTTCGAGGAGACCGATCTCCTCCTGGCGCAGAAGTTCCTGCCGACGGAGTTCGACTGGCGCGTGGGCGTGCTCAACGGCGAGCCGCTGTTCGTGTGTCAGTACCGCATGGCGCGCGGGCATTGGCAGATCGTCAAGCACCGCGCCGACGGCTCCGCCCGCGAGGGCGGCTTCCGCACTTTCGAGATCGACCAGGCGCCGCGCGAGCTCATCGACATTGCGGCACGCGCCGCCTGCCCGATCGGCCAGGGATTCTACGGGGTCGACATCAAGCAGACCGATTCGGGCTTCATCGTCATGGAGGTCAACGACAACCCCAATCTCGAGCACGGCATCGAGGATCAGGTCGGCAAGGACGAGATCTGGATCAAGCTCCTGCGCTGGTTCATCGAGCGGTTCGAGCAGTAATCTGCATGACCGCTTCAGGGACTCGCAACCGCCGGAACCCCCTCACCCCACCCTCTCCCCTTCGGGGAGAGGGAGTGAAACGCTGTGCCCGGCATCTTCAGCAATCCAGGCTTGTTAATGTGTTGGCGAACGAAGCCTCGCCACTCGCGCCAGCGAACTCCCTCTCCCCGGAGGGGAGAGGGTTGGGGTGAGGGGGTTCGGGCCTTGATTGGTCGCGTGCGGAAATCATCATGAGAAAATCATTCCGACTTCTGGTCGCGATCGCATGCTTGGCGACGACCTCGGCCTACGCGCAGAACCTCGACAAGGTCACGTTCGGCACCAACTGGGTCGCGGAGGCCGAGCATGGCGGCTTCTACCAGGCGCTCGCCGACGGCACCTATCGCCGCTACGGGCTCGATGTCACGATCCTGCCGGGCGGGCCGAACGTGAACAACCGCATCCTGCTGCCGGTCGGCAAGATCGACTTCTTCATGAGCGCGAACTCGCTGCAGTCGTTCGATGCGGTCGAGCAGAACGTGCCGACGCTTGCCGTCATGGCGAGTTTCCAGAAGGACCCGCAGGTGCTGATTGCGCATCCGGGGGGAGGCATCGACAAGTTCGATGACCTCAAGAAGCTGACGCTGTTCGTGTCGAAGGAAGGCATGGCCACGTATTTCCAGTGGCTGAAGAAGGACTACGGATTCAGCGAGGCGCGGGTGAAGCCCTACACGTTCAATCCGCAGCCGTTCCTGGCTGACCCCAAATCCGCCATGCAGGGCTACGTCACCTCCGAGCCCTATGCGATCGAGAAGCAGGGCGGCTTTCGCCCCAAGGTGTTTCTGCTCGCCGACCAGGGCTTCGATTCCTACTCGACGCTGATCGAGACGCGCCGGGATCTGGTCGAGCACAAGCCCGATCTCGTTCAGCGCTTCGTCGATGCCTCGATCATCGGCTGGTACAACTACATCTACGGCGACAACCGGCCCGCCAACGCGCTGATCCGCAAGGGCAACGCCGAGATGACCGATGAGCTGCTCGCCTACTCGGTCGCCAGGATGAAGGAATACGGCATCGTCGATTCCGGCGACTCGCTCGCGCTCGGGGTCGGCGCCATGACGGACGCCCGGATGAAAAGCTTCTTCACCAAGATGGTGCGCGCCGGCGTGGTCAAGCCGTCGATCGACGTTTCGCGCGCCTATACGCTGCAATTCGTCAACAAGCGCGTCGGTATCGATCTGCGGCCGCACTGAGGTCGTTTCCCGGACGCGCGCAAAAGCGCGTCTACGCGCGTCTTCGACGCGCTATGCTGCGATCCGGGATCGTTCAAAACTCAGGCGCCTCGTTTGGAACGGTCCCGGGTCAAGCCCGGGACACGCTGCCGGATAGGCGATATCCGATGATGGCATCAGCGCATTCCTCCGGCTCGCCGCTCGTGAGCCTGCAGCATGTCGGCAAGTCGTTTCCCAACGGCATTGTCGCGCTCGAAGGGTTCGATCTGTCGGTTCGGCCGGGCGAGTTCCTCACGCTGCTTGGTCCCTCGGGCTGCGGCAAATCGACAGCGCTGCGCATTCTCGCGGGCTTGACCGAGCCGACGAGCGGGGCGGTGGAATGGGGGGGAGCCGATCCGGCTGCGCGACAAAACCGCCGCAACATCGGCTTCGTGTTCCAGGAGCCGACCCTGATGCCGTGGGGTACGGTCGAGTCCAACGTGCGGCTGCCACTCCATCTCAAGGGGCTCGATGCGGATTGGCGGGAACGCGTGAGCGCGGCGCTCGAGCGGGTCGGCCTTGCCGGGGTTGCGCAGCTCTATCCGCGCGAGCTCTCTGGAGGCATGAAGATGCGCGCATCGATCGCGCGCGCGCTGGTGCTGGAGCCCGCGATCCTGCTCATGGACGAGCCGTTCGCGGCGCTCGACGAGATTACCCGCTTCCGCCTCAATGACGACCTGCTGGCGCTGTGGCGGACGCTGGGCAAGACTGTCGTGTTCGTCACCCATTCGGTGTTCGAATCGGTCTATCTGTCGAACCGGATCGTCGTCATGACGCCGCGCCCGGGCCGCGTCTTTCGCGAGCTTGCGATCGACGCACCCTATCCGCGCGACGAGCTCTTTCGCACCTCCGCCGAATACGCCGCCTGGTGTCGGCTCGTCTCGCGCGCGCTCGCCGATGCCGCCGCGGGAGCAAGCGCATGAGCGCGCCCGAAACCCGAGCCTCCGCCGCGCGCCGGCTCGAGCTGGTGCTGCGCATTCTGTTGCCGCTGATCGTGCTCGCCCTCGTCGTCCTGGCATGGGACCAGGTGGTGCGGATCAAGCAGATTCCGCCCTATGAGCTGCCCGGCCCCGGCCTGGTGCTGTCGACGCTTTGGGAAGATCGCGAGCTGCTCTTGGAATCGCTCCTGGTCACCCTCAGCACGACGCTCGAAGGTTTCCTCCTGGCGCTTGCCGGCGGCGTGGCGCTGGCGGTGATGTTCAACCTGTCGCGCCTGATCGAATATTCGCTCTATCCCTATGCGGTGATCCTGCAGGTCACCCCGATCCTGGCGATCGCGCCGCTCCTGCTCGTCTATATGGAGCCGCCGGCGGCGGTGCTCACCTGCGCCTGGATCGTGGCCTTCTTCCCGGTGCTGGCCAACACCACGCTCGGTCTCGCCTCGGTCGATCGCAATCTCGTCGACCTCTTCCGGCTCTATGGCGCCTCCCGCGTGCAGATCCTGATCGAGCTCAAACTGCCGGCTGCCATGCCCTACATCCTGGGCGGCATGCGGATCGCCGGCGGGTTGTCGCTCGTCGGCGCGGTGGTGGCAGAGCTTGCGGCCGGCACGGCCGGGGCCGGCTCCGGGCTCGCCTACCGGATCGCCGAATCCGCCTACCGGCTGCGGATTCCGCGCCTGTTTGCCGCGCTCCTGCTGCTCTCGGCGGCCGGCGTCGTGATCTTCTTCGCCCTGTCGCTGCTGTCTCACCTCATCCTGCGCCGCTGGCACGAAAGCGCGATCGAGGCGGAGCGGTGAGCCCGGTTGACAAACCGGGCCCGCCGCCGCTGATTAGGCTTCAACTGGTCATTGCCGGGCTTGACCCGGCAATCCATCTTCTTCGCGAAGAGCATGGACCCGCGGGGCATAAGGGCGTTTACGCCCGTCTTCGCGGGCTATGCCCGCGGGTGACGAATGAGCAAGCCGAGCCCATCGAATCGCAAGGTTCAGGAATGCAGGACAAACCGACCAACCCGACTGACGGCCGCCCCGGCATCAACGACGACATCGGGGAGCAGCTGCGGCTGCGCATGTATCGCATGCAGTTCGAGCTGCGCGAGGCCGAGCAGCGCGCCTTCGATCTCTTCCTGCAGAACCTGGTCAAGGGCACGAGCCACCTCTCGCTCGGCCAGGAGGCGGTGGCGACGGGCTTCGCGGCCGCCATGAAACCCGGCGACCTCTCGTTCTGCACCTATCGCGGCCATGCCCATACGCTCGCGCGCGGCGTGCCGGTCGAGAAGGTCCTGGGCGAGCTGATGCAGCGCGACAACGGGCTCATGCGCGGCAAGGGCGGCTCGATGCATCTCACCTCCGCCGAGCACGGAGTCATGGGCTCCTATGCGATCATCGGCGCCCATCTGCCGATCGCCTGCGGGGCCGCCTGGCGCGCGCAGTACAAGGGCGACAAGGACGTGTCGGTCTGCTTCTTCGGCGACGGCACCACCAATATCGGGGCGTTCCACGAGGCGCTCAACTTCGCGGCAGTCTGGAAGCTGCCGGTGATCTTCGTGTGCGAGAACAACCTCTACATGGAGTACACGCCGATCGGCGACGTCACGGCGGTCGCGCATCCGGCCGCCGACCGCGCCGCCTCCTACGGGCTCGAGCGCATCCTGATCGACGGCAACGATGCCGACGTGGTCTACCGCGCCGCGGCTTCGGCCTACGAGAAGGCGCGCGCGGGGGGCGGCCCGTCGCTGATCGAATGCCTGACCTATCGCTACAGCGGGCATTCGCGGGCCGACCCCGCCAAGTACCGGCCGGAGGGCGAGCTCGAGCGCTGGAAGGAGCGCGATCCGATCAAGATCTATCGCGAGCGGCTCAAGCAGTTCGGGATCGGCGACCAGGTCGTTCTCGATATCGAAACGCAGGTACGGCGGGAGCTCGACGAGGCGACCGAGAAGTGCAAGGCCGCCGCCATGCCGCCGCTCGATATCCTCAGCACCGACGTCTATGCCGACGGGGGCTTCGCATGGCGGAACTGACCTATCGGGATGCGGTGGCGCGCGGAATCGCCCAGGAAATGGCGCGCGATCCGGACGTGGTGTTCCTCGGCGAGGACGTCGCCAAGGCGGGCGGCGTGTTCAAGGCCACGGTCGGTCTCCTCGAGCAGTTCGGGCCCGTGCGGGTGCGCGACACGCCAATCTCCGAGCAGGCCATTTTGGGCGCCGCCATGGGGGCGGCGATGACGGGCCTCAAGCCGATCGCCGAGATCATGTTCTCGGATTTCTTCGCGGTGTGCTTCGATTACATCGCCAACGAGTTCGCCAAGAGCCGTTACATGTCGAACGGGCAGCTCAAATGCCCGCTGGTGGTGCGCACCGGCAATGGCGCCGGCTCCCGCTTCGGCGCCCAGCACAGCCAGAGCGTCGAGAACTGGTGCATGATGATCCCGGGCCTCAAGGTGGTGGCGCCTTCGACCCCGCGCGACGTGATCGGCCTTCTGGCGGCGGCCGTGCGCGATCCCGATCCGGTGATCTTCTTAGAGCACAAATCGCTCTACCCGACCAAGGGTGAGGTGCCGGAGGGCGAGATCGTCGATGCGCTCGGCAGCGCCAGGATCGTGCGCCGCGGCAAGGATGCGACCATCCTGGCGTTGGCGCTCATGGTGCCGCGCGCGCTTGAAGCAGCCGAGACGCTCAAGGTGCAGCATGGCATCGACTGCGAGGTCATCGATGTGCGCTCGCTGGTGCCGCTCGACACGCAGACGATCCTCGGCTCGGTTGGACGCACCCACCGGCTGTTCACCGTGGAGGAGAATCCGCGACTGTGCGGCTGGGGCGCCGAGATCGTGTCGATCGTGGCGGACGAAGCGTTCTACGAACTCGACGGCCCGCCGGTTCGAATCACCACCCCGCACATCCCGCTGCCGGCGGCCGATATCCTGGAAGACATGGCGCTGCCGACAGTGCCGCGCATAGCCGAGCGGGTGCGCAAGTCGCTACAAAGCTAATTCCCGT
>Ga0126381_100004066_pt1 | contig 15887 bp, 12 predicted proteins | sample PanSoiMetPlot_28_FD_96465 | JGI IMG/M metagenome (GOLD analysis project Ga0126381, IMG submission 96465) | Tropical forest soil microbial communities from Panama - MetaG Plot_28 | ecosystem: Environmental > Terrestrial > Soil > Tropical forest > Bulk soil | place: Panama | collected 2016-02-17 | reverse complement strand
TCGAGAGCACAGTCCGCGCATATGGCGACTGCCTGACCTCTGCGCATGACCGCTATCGCGGCTGGCTTGCCGCAGCGCTTCCCTGTCGCAAGGGACCAATTCTCACACAAATTTTGCTGCATGCTGCCCCCCGGCCTCCCCGCCACCCTACTTCAGCACAGCAATGGCGGGATGCTAATCTAATGGCGGTCGGGGCGGAATGTTCCATTTGAACGATGCCCAAATTTTGAGCGCCGACGAGTCACCGAACTGTCACAAGATTCTCGATGATGGGAAAACTATGGTCCAGCGCGCCTATGAGGAGTTTAGCGTCCGAATTGTGAGGCGCTCTATAAGGTTGTTCGGGTCAAGGCGGAGCCGGGCAAAACATAAAGGGCCGTTCATTGCCGAGCTTGCCATGCGGAGTTGGCTCCTACCGATGGCGGCGAGATACTGAAGTACTTTCATGTGCGTCGGCCTCCGAAAAATCGAACATAAAACTACCTTGGTTGGTTCCGTGACGCCGGACTGCCGTGACCTTGTATCCTCTGACGACCGGCTTGCTGCTCATGCGCTTGGTCTCGGTGCGGCCGTTTGCACTTGTGGCGAGAGGACTTCGAGGGCGCGGCGATGATACGCCTATGGAACGACGCCGCGAGCACGGCACGCCCCTGATCAGTCAGGGTGTAGCTGTTGGTGCCTTCGCGATCGATGAGGCCGCTGACGAATAATTCGCGAGTGAGCGAGGGGGCCAACGGGGCTCTCTGCCAGAGTGGCACGAACGCGATGCAAAACAACATGATGCGCTCTGGGACGGTCAGGCCCTCGGCGATCACCTTCGCGGTCGGGCGCTTGGCTATGGTCCGCGTCATGATCCTGCCTCCTGATTTGGTGTTGCTGTTGCGCCGGCCCAGAAGGCGGTTTCGATTGTGCGACAGAACGATGAGATGATTACTCGAACGAAAGTTGATCTAGATCAACTTGATCGCCTCCCGACAAACAGTGCTCCTCTGTCAGTCGCGAACAAACTATCTGGCACATCACGACAATTCATAGGTCTGCGGCGCCGGGCCGTCCTTTAAAAGCCGCCTGGTCGCGCGCTGACTTCACGATCCACGGGTAGCGCTGTGTCCAGTCGAAGCCGCGTCGGGCGCAGCGCGGCGCCCAGTAAGCGGCCATTACCACCGCTGGACGGTCACGTCCTGTTTCATAGGAAACTCGATCCGACAATTCACTCCTTCTTTTACGAACGCGAGATCAACCCTGCCACCGAGTTCGTGAGGAATGAGATTGCGTATGAGATCGGTGCCGTAGCTGGATTGAATCTTGGACGCCACCGGAGGACCTCCAAGCTCGCGCCACTCCATGATCAGGGTTGCCTTCCGCCCGTTTGGCTTACGGTCCCAACTGACCGATACCTCGCCGCGGGGGGTCGATAGCGCTCCATACTTCGCGGCGTTCGTCGCCAGTTCGTGTAACACCTTCGCCAACGCCTGAGTTTCGGCGGAGGAGAGCATAACATCTGTCCCGGTGATCTTGACGTTCGTGTCGGTGGCGTAGGGCGCCAGTTCGGTAAGGACGAGGTTGTCCAGAGCAACGCTGTGCCAGCTACTTTTACTCAGCAGGGTGTGCGCGGCTGCCATGGATTCGATGCGTCCAGCGAGCGATAGATGGAAACTGTCGAGTGAGCGGCTGCCCTCGAGCGTAGAAGCGGCGACCCCGGCAACCTGCGCCAGTACGTTCTTCACCCTGTGGTCGAGTTCGGCGATCAGCCGCCGCTGATGCTGCTCGTAGCGTCTGTGGAGGAGCAGCGTCTCCGTTAGCAGGACAACCAATAACGAAGAGCCAGCGAACAGGGCATATGCCCGGGATAGGTACCAGCCTTCGGAAAGTCGAACGCCGTGGTAAAAGTTTCCCATCACAAGGAGGGGCAACCACGCGAGCAGCGTCACCATCAGCCATTGATCAAGCAGCGTATATCGGCGAACAAACAATATCGCGAGCGCTATGGCGTTCAGGAGCAGGAGAAAAGCGCTCACATGCAATGCAAATGGTGTCCGCTGGATGAGATCGTGATGGAGAGTCGGCAGATACCCAACCCCTTCGGTCGCGACCCATGTCAGGGCAGCCGTCACCATGACCACGCACGCGATAGTGACGCCAATCTTAACCCAGGTCGATCGACCGGACTGGTTGACGGGTTTGCCCGCATCTTTCCACAGCGCATAGATGATGACGGCCAACGCAAACGTGGTCTGCCAAAATGCAAATAGCCACGGCGGACTATTGAGCGTATCCCCGATCAGAACGTACCCGGCATGGGCTGACGGGAACGCAAGCGTATGCATGAGCACAAACAGTCCACTGAACACAAAGCCGCCCGCGAGAGCGAGCAGAGCACGCTGGGGATAGAGCGAGTATTGGACAAGCAGAAAAACCGCCGTAAGGAGGTTGGCTGTGCACATGACCGCTTGAATAACAGGAATAAAAGAATGAGCGGGGCCTAAGGGTATGACCGAAAACGGTGCGTTTACGGCGGCGATAACGATTAAGAAGATGAAGAAGCCGAGCGCAATTTTGCGCTGCCGGGCGTTTGCGGGGATAGCCGTGATTGAGGTTGCAAGATCGTCACGTGACCCAGGACGCTGGTCACCAATAGAAGTCTTCTGCAACATGAGCCACCTCGGCGCGAACACTCAACGCAGGCTGTCGGACGAGAAAATTGCGAACTGTCCACGCACCGGCATCGAAGCCGCAGAACGTGCCTCCCGATCAGACTGCTCGCGATCAGGCCGCGGACAAGCAATCACCGAGCCGTCGCGTGCGGCACCCTGGCCCTGTGCCAATCTGAAAAAAGGGAAGGCTCCCTTGGGCGCTGGGTGTACCAACAACATTCTCGCACGAAGGCCGGGCCGCGACTTGACTCCGAGTGTCAGATTTTTGGTCGATGCCGCCATCGCGATTCGCAATCTCCCCCTGAATGTGCGTGCGGCCGGGCGCCCTCTGCCGCCATGGTTCGCCAGATTTTCGGAGGCAAAGCATGGCCGAGAAGCGCGAGAAGCTGACGGTCGAGCGGGGGCCCGATCTGCGGGGACGGCGCGACCGCTGGGCAGCCGTCGCCGCGCCTCTGGCGCAGTCCAAGTGAGGCGCCAAGAAGGACCTCGATCGCCGCGTGCAGGAAACGTTTGCTGACGCGGCGAAGGCTTGGCGTGAGCTGGCCGCTGCGTTCTCGGGCTGAAGCGCCGACCTTCACGAGGGATGCCGCCGACTAGATCGAGCGCGGCGTCGTGCTTGGTCTGATGGACCCAGGCGGCGGGCTCCAATCCATAGCGGCCGGATGGACAGCCGCGTTGGCGCCAGGATCGCAAGCTTGTCGCATATCGGCGCCATTGCGCGACCTGCCATGGTGGGCGCCACGAGTACCAGTTCGCGTCCGCGTTCCCAGGCCACGCAGCCAGCGCCGCTGTGCGCAAGGCGCGACATGACGGGAAATGACAGCGTCACCGCCGGCCGGGACGGCAACGCGCCATATTGGTTGGCTACCGCCCGGCCGGCCCGCTCTTACTTTTGCCGCGAGCAGCCCTCGCCGTTCTGCTTGCAAGTCCACTTGTTTGTTCCGCCTACATCGCCGGACGGGCAACCTGAGTGGTTTGGCCAACAGGCGCACAGGGGACTCGAGCGGCGGAAGATACAATACACGGCGTGGTCGCTAGCTCGTGGAGGCGAGCCGCCGAACCGGACGAGCGCACTGGCGTCGCCGCTCGTGGTCAGCGCGGTGATGCCGAGGACCGCCCCGGTGAGAGCGATGGACTGAACGTCTTGATGTGCTGCATGGTCGTCATCTCCTGGTTTGCGAGGAGCGCGGCATCGCTCGTCGATCGTCAGGAGCGTAGGAAGCGGTCGCCGGGCGCGATGTGCTGGCGGGCACAAGAATGCGGATTTCGCGGGGGCGAAGCGCCAACCTCGATCTGCCCGTTCAGGAATGCCTGGACCAAGCTGCGAAATGCGCCGTGGCGCGATTGCGCAGGGTCAAGCGGGGCGCGGCGAAGGGCTGGCGTGAGCTGGCCGCTTTGAGATCATGGCGATTACCGGCCATCGAACGTTGGAGGAGGTCGAGTAGTACACGCGCGCTGTCCGGCAGGCCCAGCTTGCCGACGCCGCGATGGCGAAGCTCAAAGGATGAACAAACACTGGCCCACCTGAACAGCAAGTGGGCCAAAAGTCAGGAATTCCTTTGAAATATCAGGCAGGTATTTTTCTCATGGCGCTCCCTAGGGGACTCGAACCCCTGTTTTCGCCGTGAGAGGGCGACGTCCTGGGCCGCTAGACGAAGGGAGCTTGCCGCGCAATCCGAGATAACGCTGATCGGTCGGGGGCGCAAGCGGCGAATCCGCGAACACGAGGCGCCGGCGCGGACTTGACCCCGCTTCGGGCGGCAATTCATGCTGTTGCAATGCCGGCAGCAACAGAAACCTTCGACGTCGTCGTGCTTGGCTCCGGGATTGCGGGGCTTGCGGCGGCGCTCGCGGCGGCGCGCATGGGGCTCAGGCCTCTCCTGCTCGAGAAGGCCGATCAGCTCGGCGGCATCACGGTGCACTCCTACGGAATCGCCTGGGTCGGCTGCAATCATCTCGCCGCTGCGCGCGGGCTCGCGGACGATCGCGATGACGTGCTCGCCTATATGCGGTTCATCGGCGGCGGGCAGGTAGCCGAGGACAAGATGCTCGCCTTCGTGGATCGCTCGCCGCAGGCGCTGAAATTCTTCGCCGAGTGCGACATCCCGTTCCGCCTGATCGGCGGCATGACGGACCATTATTTCGGCACCGCGCCGGGAAGCCGCGGCGCGGGGCGCTCGCTCGAGGCGGAGCTCCTCGCGGGCGGCGAGCTCGGCGCCTGGCGCGCGCGCGTGCTGACCCCGACCGATACGCCGACTTTCGTGACGCTGGAGGAGCAGGTGGCATGGGGCGGGATCAACGCGGTCTCCGGCTGGGACCAGGCAGTCGTGGCCGAGCGCAAGGCCAAGGAGATGTGCGGCAAGGGTCTCGGCCTCGTCCTGCATTTCCTGAAGGCGCTTTTGGCGCATGGCGTGACGATCCGGACCGGCCAGAAGGTCGATCGGCTGCTCCTCGACGATGGCCGCGTCACTGGCGTTCTCATGGAGTCCGGCGAGGCGATCGCGGCGCGCAACGGCGTGGTCCTTGCGACCGGCGGCTATCACGCCAATCCGGACATGGCGCGCGAGTACGAGGGCCTGCCCGGAATGATGCAGGAACCGTCATCGCTGGCGCCTGCCTCGATCACCGGAGACGCCCTGGTGTTGGCCGGCGAGATCGGGGCGGTGATCCGCAAGGTCGAGAATAATTTGAAGCTGCAGCTTGCCTATACGCTGCCGCGTGACGAGGCCGGAGCGGTCGCGACCTGCGTACATGCCGGGATCGTCGAGCTTTGCAGCCCGCATACCCTGGTGGTCAACCGCGCCGGTGCGCGATTCGCCGACGAGACCTTCTTCCAGGGCATGGTGCCGCGCCTGCGGGACTATGATGCGCTCAAGCGCCTCTATCCGAACCTGCCGGCGTTCCTGATCTTCGACCGCCAGTATCCGGAGCGCTACGCCTTCGCCAACCGGCCCGCCGGCAGCGCGGTTCCGGCAAGCGTTCCGCGTGCGGAAAGCCTGGCGGAGCTTGCCGCCATGCTGGAGATCGACGCCGCCGGGCTCGAAGCCACGGTCAGGCGGTTCAACACTTTCGCCGACAACGGCGTCGACGAGGATTTCCATCGCGGCGAGAGCCAATGGCGGCTCGCCCGTGGCGGCCGATCCGGCAATGCGAGCCTCGGGCGCATCGAAAAACCGCCGTTCTATGGGGTCAAGCTGCATCCGACCAACTCGAACTCGACCGGGCTGCTCACGGGCCCCTATGGCGAGGTCATGCATCTACGCCGCCGTCCGATCGCCGGCCTCTATGCCAGCGGCTACGCTGCCGCGCCGACCGAATCCGGTATCGGCTACCAGGCCGGCATCCTGATAGGCGCATCGATGACGTTCAGCTGGCTGGCGGTCCGCCACATGCTCGGATTATCTTGAGGTGGGGTCTCCCGGACGCGGTGCAGCGCGAAGCTCTTGCCATAGCGCGTCACAGACGCGCGTATACGCGCTTTCGGCGGTGCACCGCTGATCCGGGACCGTTCCAACTGCCGAGATTGGAACGATCCCGGTTCTGCGGCGCATCACTTCGTGCTGCGCCGCGCCCGGGATACGTGTCCTGGCCACGATGAGGATCGATAGAGATGCGGCTTAGGTTCTCTAGCGCCCTCGTGGCGGCCCTGATCTGCACCTTCGCCGTGCCGCTTGCGGCGCAGACGCCCGAAGAGTTCTACGCCAAGAAGCAAATTCGCATGCTGACCGGTTTCGGCCCCGGCACCGGCAACGATCTTTACATGCGCGTCGTCGCCCGCCATCTCGCCAAGCACATTCCGGGGCATCCGGTCATCGTGCCGGAGAACATGCCGGGGGCCGCGAGCCTCGGCATGATCAACTATCTCTACAACGCGGCCGCACGCGACGGCTCGGTCATCGGCATGCCGTCGCGCAATCTGTTGACCGAGCCGCTGTTCGCCAACCCGCAGGCGCGCTTCAAGGCGAGCGAGTTCAGCTGGCTCGGGAGCTTGAGCCGCGACACCGCGCTCTGCTTCACCTGGCACGCCAGCGGCATCAAGACGCTCGACGACGCGAGGCGCCAGGAGGTGCTGGTGGGCTCGACCGGCCAGGCCTCCAACAGCTTCTTCTTTCCGCGGCTCTTGAACAGCCTGTTTGGAACGAGGTTCAGGGCGATCATCGGCTATCCCGACAGCGGCGCGATCGGCATCGCGATGGAGCGCGGCGAGCTTGCGGGCTATTGCAGCTTCACGCTTGCCGCCATCCGCTCCGCCCGCCCGCAATGGCTCAGCGACCACCAAATCAACATCCTGGTGCAGATGACCCTGCGGCCGCATCCGGACCTGCCCGGCATCCCGGCCGTGACCGATCTCGTCAACGATGGCGCCGCGCGGCGCCTGCTTGCGCTGGTGCTCGAGGATCAGGAGATGGGCCGCCCGCTCGCCGGCCCGCCCGGCATGCCGGCCGACCGGGTCGAGGCGCTGCGCGCCGCGTTTCAGGCGCTGCTCACGGATGCGGATTTCCTCGCCGACGCCAAAAAGAGCGCGGTCGACGTCGACGGCCCGATCAGTGGCGATGCCGTGGCCCGGATCGTCGAGGAGCTCTATGCGACGCCGGGCGACATCATCGAGCGCGTGAAGGCGCTGCGCGAGCGGAGTTGAGGCCGATGAGAAGGCTGCTGATCAGCGCCGTGTTGGCGATCATTCTCGCTCTGGTCGGGGTGCGCGTTCTTTACGGGCTCTTCACTTGGTGCTGCGCCCCGCCGCAGATTGGTGCGGGCCAGATCAATCGTTGAGCGAGGGGGCCCACGGAATTGAACCGGTCATTCCGTCGTCATGCCCGGCTTTATGCTTGGCATCCACATCTTTTTTGCCCCTCTCGGCAAGGAAGACGTGGGTGGCCGGGACCGCAGGGCGTTTACGCCCGTCTTCGCGGGCTATGCCCGGCCACAAAGCTAATCGAAATTTAACCATTTTCGAACGATCGTGACGGTCGAGCGCCCGGGGACGGGCTCCGCGCGCGATTGGGGACGATGAGTAATGCGTAGGATGACGGTTTTGGCGGCCGCCGGCGCCGCTGGGATTTCGCTCGGCGTGATCGCCGTCGTGATCTGGACGAGCTTCGGATCGAAGCCGCCCGCCGCGAGTGCCGCCGCCAAGCCGGCGGACAACGAGCTGGCGACCGGCACCGTGTCGGCGCGCCCACTGCCTCCCACGACCGCGCAGCCGCGTACGGCGCCGGCGCCCACGGCGTCCGCGCCGCCCCCCGCCGCCGCTCCGCCTCCCCGCAAGACCGCATCCGCGCCGCCCTGCCGCAATCCCGATGCGCTCGGCGTCTCGCGCGTGGTCGAGATCGACACCCATGGCGGGCCGGGCTTCGGCTTCGAGCAATACAAGGCCTACGATTTCCTGGAGCCGGGCGAGATCGTGCTCACCTTCGACGACGGTCCCTGGCCAACCAACACGCCGGCGGTGCTGGCTGCGCTTTCGGCCCAATGCGTCAAGGCGACATTCTTTCCGATCGGCGAGCACGCCACCTGGCATCCCGAGATCCTCAAGCAGGTCGTGGCGGGCGGCCACACGGTGGGCTCCCACACCTGGTCGCATGCGGACCTCGCGAAGAAGAGCCTCCCCGACGCCAAGGACGAGATCGAAAAAGGATTCAGCGCCGTGGCGGCCTCGGCCGGCCAGCATTTGGCGCCGTTCTTCCGCTTTCCGGCCCTGCGGCAGACCCCGGACACGGTGGCCTACCTCGGCGAGCGTAACATCGGCATCTTCTCGGCCGACATCGACTCCTTCGACTTCATGACCAAGAAGCCCGAGAAGGTGATCGAGTCGGTGATGACCAAGATCAAGAAGCGCGGCAAGGGCATCATCCTGATGCATGACTTCCAGCGCCCGACCTCGATCGCCATGCCGGAGCTCCTGGCGCAGCTCAAGGCCGCCGGCTTCAAGGTCGTCCAGATGAAGGCCAAGGACACCGTGACCACGCTGCCGCAATACGACGCCGCCATGGTGAAGGTGCTCGCCGGCCAGACCGCCGATGCGCGCCCGGTCTCCAACGTGGTGCGCACGATCGGTGCGGGGGAGAACTAAGGCCCCGTTTCTGACGCTCGATTCTGCGCGTCGTTTCCCGGGCAAGGCGCAACGCGAACGCGTTGCGCCGCCGACCCGGGATCGTTCCAAGCGCGGAGTTCGTAACGGTCCCGGTTCTGCAGCGCATCATTGCGCGCTGCGCGCTCCATGCTGCGCTGCGCCCGGGACACCTCATTTTGGCGGCTGAGGTGTAGTAGTCTCCTTCGAGATCGACCCGCGTCGAAAGGGATCGAGAATGCCGCCGGCCATTTCCGAAACTCTGCACCGTCTTTGCTGCGCCCTACGCACACTGCTCGGCGTGCTCACGGCAGCCTGCGTGTTCGGCGTGCCGGTCCACGCTCAGGATTGGCCGAAGAAGCCGGTTCGCATCGTGTCGCCTTTTGCGCCCGGCGGCGGCTCCGACGTGATGGCGCGCATCCTGGCGGACAGCCTGAGCCAACGTCTGCACCAGCAATTCTTTGTCGAGAACCGCGGGGGCGCCGGCGGGCTGATCGGATCGGCGTACGTGGCGAATGCTGCGCCCGACGGCTACACCTTCGTGATTTCGAGCATCGGCACCCACGTGATTGCGCCCGCGACAAGCGCCAGTCCGGCCTATGACCCGATCGCGAGCTTCATCCATGTGGCCTATGTGGGCGGGCCGCCGACGGTGATCGTGGTCAATCCCGCGCTTGGGGTGCGCTCGTTCGGCGAATTCCTGGCGCTCATCAAGACGCGGCGCGAGCCGCTGCCCTATGTGTCGCCGGGCCCCGGCACTGTCGGCAACCTGCTGGCCGAGGTCTGGGCGGAGCGGGAAGGCGTCAAGCTTGCCCACGTGGCCTACAAGGGCGCCGGCCAGGCGGTCACAGATCTGGTCGCCGGCCATGTCCAGATGGGCTCGATGACCTGGACCGCGGCGCTTGGCCAGGTGCAGGCCAAGGCGCTCGTTCCGCTTGCCGTTTCCTCGGCGCGGCGGATGCCCGGCTTTGCCGAGGTGCCGACGCTGCGCGAGCTCGGCTACGGCGACCTCACGGTCACCACATGGTTCGGCTTCGCGGCGCCCTCCGGCCTGCCGCCGGCGATCACGCTGCGCATGAACCAGGAGATCGCGGCGTCGCTCGAGACGCCCGCGGTGCGCGACCGCCTGATCGCCGAGGGCTTCGAGCTCGAGACCATGTCGCCGCAGGAGTTCACGCGCTTTGTCGCGGGCGAGATCGCCAAGTGGGGGCCGATCGCCAAGCGCCTGGTTGGCGGCTGAGGCCCGTCGATCGGAGCGAACTCCAGGATACAGCCGGAGCATTAACCGGCGACTGCAAGGTCTCCGGCGCGAGCAAGTATTGCCACGTCGAAAGCGCCATGCGCAGCGCCTGCCTGTCCGCGAGGCTATAGAGGCGGACCCGGAGGTGGTGGTGGCGGGGGAGGCGGAGGTGGTGGCGGCGGCGGAGGTGCGGGCGGTGGCGGTGGAGGCGGCGGCGGCGGAGCCGATGACGGCACGAACTTCTGGTTCGGCGCGCCCGCGACCGTCGTCACGGTATTGGGCATCCAGTTGGTCGGGTCATCCTCGCGGTGGCGGCGAATGAGGCTCTTGTCGTGGCCTCCGAAAAAGAATCTTAAGCCACCCCACACGCCATGAAAGTTACCCTCACCGGCGCGACCTTCCGCATAGAGCGCCCCGTTCAATGCACCCGCGCTGAAGCCCCATTCGGCGCCGAACGCCGCAGCATTCTGGCCTCCCAGATAACGGTGGCCGACGGTGAGCCTGAAATCATCGGTCAAATAGTAGGACAGATCGACCTGATCGAAGAAGTTCGTCGGCACGCTGAAAGTGTTGATCAGCGCGCCACCTGCGACCGGGACCGTGGTCGATCTCGTATTGCCGAACTCGACGCCGGCAACGCCGGCAACCGACCATCGGCCCCAGTACCGCTCGCCCTCGAGACCGACATGAGTGGCGTTGATGCCGCCGAACCGATCGAGCAGAACATCCGATGCGTAAAAACCGAGCAACCCGACTGATGGATCGCGCCAGAACCAATGGCCGCCAATGCCGCCGAGGAAACTGCCGCCAAAGTCGGCCGCCAAGCCGTCGACCTGGAATCCATATTGCCGGGCCACCGGAAACGTCAGCGATCCGCGTGCGCCTGCAACGGTCTCATTGGCGATGCTGCCGCCGAATCCTTCGACCTTGCCGTTGATTCCATCGACCGCTGGGGCGGAGCCTTGGCCAGGCACCAGCTGCAAATCGGCCGCGTGCGCCACGCCGGGCGCGGCCATAGCCCAGCCAGCCCCGAGCGCCCCCAAAGCAGTGGAGGACAGAAGCCACCTTCGGAACGCCATCAGCCCCTCGCCGCAGTCCCGCAGGCGTCAGTTTGGACCCGGCTCGTTGCGTCGAGTCAAGGTAGCGGCCTTCCAGGCTCCGCTTTGTGCCCCGCTGTTGCTCAAATGTAACAGCTTTAATCCGGCGGGCCGATCGCGGCCTGCTCGGATGCCTCAATCTGCGAATGGCCCTAATCCAGCGGCTCGAGCTTGATGATGCTGCCGTGGTGGTTGTTGCCGGTCCAGAACGTCACCGGCGTGGTTGAGTTGTCGACGAACACCCGGCGGATGTTGGTCGATTGCGGCAACAGGTAGCCGACCGATCGGCCGCTTGCAGTATCGATTCGCATGATGGTGTCGGCGTTCATGCCGCCGGTCCAGATCTCGCCGTTACGGTCGAGCACCGCGTCATAGGGCGCGAAGTTCGGCGTGAGCTTGTATTCCTTGATTTCCTGGGTCCTGAGATCGATCACGCCAGCCTGATCGGCGACGAACTCCGCAAAGGCAAGCTTCCCGTCCGCCGTCATGTGGCCGCGGCGAGGGCGCGAGGCGGGTGTCGGCACCGGATAGATGAGGGTTGCGCCCGTCGCATCGGTCCGGCCCACATTGCGGTCGGCAAAGTCCATGAACCAGAGATTGTTGTCGGCATCGCTCGCGATTCCGTAGGCACCGTGCGCGCCCTTGGGATAGTTCTTGAACGGCTCGATATGCTCGAACCTGCCGGTCGCTGGATCGAGCCGGTAGAAGCTGCGCGAGCCACCCTCGCTGAACCAGACTTTGCCGTCCACGTCGGAATGGCGCGGATCGATCATGCCGATCTGGACGCGCGCATTGTCGAACTCCGACGGAAGCGGGAAGGTGTCGACCTTGCCGGTAGTCTTGTCGAGCCTCGCGACTGCAGCCTGGTACATCATGGCGAACCAGGGATTGCCCTGCGGATCGAGCTCGAGATCGAGCGAGCCCACCGGCGCGCCGGGCTTGAGCTCCGGCACCTCGTATTCGGTCACCTGGGCGGTGCGGGGATCGAGCTTGCCGATCGTGAGCCCGCCGAAGTTGGTGTACCAGACCGCGCCTTCGGCATCGACGATCACGTCGTGCGGCTCGGTCAGGTCGGGGCGCGGCAGCTCGTACTCGGTGATGAGCACGCGGGTGGCGCGCCCGGTCGGTCGCGGCGCGGTCTTGAGCGCATAGTTCGGCGCGCCGCCGCTGCGATTGATGCTGGCATAGTACTGGGCAAGCTTGGGCAGCACGTCGCCGCGCGGCGCGCTGGTCGGCTGGCGGTCGGCGGGCAGCTGCGGATGGCTTGGTGTCGACATCGCGCCATAGCGCATCATGCGCGGGATGAGCGCCATGAACTCGTCGGTGGTATGTGTGGAATCGAGAATGCGCCGCACGGTGTGGCAGGTGGTGCAGCCGGCCAGAAGGTGGCGCTGCGGCGAATCCGGCACGCTTGCCATCCAGTCGGCATTGGTGAGCTGGGCGGCGAGGTCGCTCGTCTTCTTGAGCGTGAGATCGACGGTCGTCGCGCGGCCCGACACGACATCGGCCGCGCCCGCCCCGTCGAGATCATAGCCGGCGGCGCGGATCGCCAGGCTGTAATGTCCCGCCGCAAGCCTGTCGGCCGGGAAGCTGTAGCGGCCCTGCGCGTCGGTTGCGACCGTGATCCGGATGGTCGAGCCGTCCTTCTTGGCGCTGACCAGCACCCCCTCCATCGCGCCCTCTTCGCTGGAGGAAACCCGCCCGGTGAGCGCGCTGTCGGCAGCGAACGCATCCGCCGCAGCGCCGGCGAACATCAGGAGCGCGGTGGTGGCAAGCAGGAAGCGCCTCATGGGATTCTCCCTCGGTGCGACGCAGGGAGCATGGACCCGGTCAAGGCAGGACCGCAAGAGGCGGAGTAGGGTGGGCAAAATCGCCTGGTGCGGCATCGACGCGTGGGCAAAGGTGCGCTGGCGATTTTGCCCACGCGGCAGGGGCATGAGAGCGCACCTTCGCCCACCCTACGGAGCACCCCGACCGGCTTGAACGTTGCGGTCACGCAGGTGCATGCTGATGACCCTAGGAAAGCGCGATCACATCGGCACGGGGAGAATCGAATGTCATTCGGGCAATGGATGCGAGTCTCGGCAGCTGTATTTGCGGCCGCGATCATCACGGTCGTTGCGATCGATGCCGCGCTCGCGCAGGGCGGCACCATCTTTCAGGCCACGATCGGCGAAACGGGTCAGAAGACCCCGGAGGCATCGACCGAGGATGTCCGCCGTGCCCTGGCCGACGGCAGCGCCATCGTGCTCGATTCGCGCAAGCGCTCGGAATATGTGGCCGGCCACATCGCGGGCGCAAAGAATGCCGCGGCCGAGCCCGGCGCGCCGCCCTCCGCCGTCGTGGCGGCGGTCGAGCAGATCGTTGGCGGCGACAAGGGCAAGGCCTTGCTGCTCTATTGCAACGGCGCGCATTGCCAGGCCAGCCGCCAGCTCGGCGAGCAGCTCGCTGCGGCGGGCTTCACCAATGTGCGCCGCTATCAGCTCGGCATCCCGATGTGGCGGACGCTCAGCGGACCGGTCGAGATCGAGCTCGAGGGAGTCCAGCGCATCTTCGGCGTCGACAGCACGGCCGTGTTCTTCGATGCGCGCGATCCCGAAGAGTTCGCCAAGGGGAGCCTCGCGGGCGCCCACAATGTTCCGATCGACAAGCCGGGCGGAGTGGAAAAGGCGCCGCTGCCGCGGGACGATTTCAACACCCGCGTCATCCTGTTCGGACGCGATGCGGCGCAGGCTCGCAGGCTCGCGGATGCGATCGGCAAGACGCCCTACCAGAACGTCTCGTATTTTCCCGGAACCTTCGATGCGCTGGCGGCGGCCGTGAAGGCAAAGTAGGCGCGCCGAGCCGCTTGGCTGGAGAACAGCGATGAGCAACATCACGTTCGATCGCCGTCGATTCCTGCAAGGCGCTGCGGCTTTGGCGGCTGCCGGCGCTTTGCGCGTCGCGCCGCTCCACGCCCAGCAGGCGGTGCCGAACTCCGCCGGCACCGAGCTGCCGAAGCTCAAGGTGCCGGCGAATGCCTGCGACTGTCACATGCACGCGTCCGACCCGCGGTTTGCACCGCCGCGGCCGGCGCGCACGCAGCCCAACGGCACCATCGCGGATTATCGCCTGCTGCAGAAGCGGATCGGCACGAGCCGCACCATCGTGGTGACCCCCAGCGCCTATTTCACCGATAACCGCGTCACGCTCGATGCGCTGGCGCAGCTTGGTCCGCAGGCGCGCGGGGTGGCGGTGATCCATCCCACGATCACGGACGGCGAATTGAAGCTCCTGCACGAGGGCGGCATCCGCGGAATCCGTTTCACCCAGAACGATCCGGCGACCGCCACCACCACCATCGACATGATCGAGCCGCTCGCCAAGCGCGTGAACGAGCTCGGCTGGCATGTGCAGATTCACATGCAGCCCGAGCAGATCGCGGAGCATGCCGACTTGTGGCCGCGGCTGCCGTCGCAGATCGTGTTCGACCACATGGGGCGCCTGCAGGGCTCGGGCAGCGGTCATCCGGCGTTCGCCGTCATCCGCCGCCTCCTCGACCAGGGCCGCACCTGGGTGAAGATTTCCGGCGCCTATATCGAGACGAAGGTCGGTCCGCCCACTTACGCGGACGCCACCGAGGTGGCGGAGGCCTTCGCGAAGGCCGCGCCCGAGCGCATGCTCTGGGGCAGCGACTGGCCGCATCCTTCGCTCGATGCCGCGCACAAGCCGGACGACGCCTTGCTCATCGATCTCTTCGCCGAATGGGTGCCCGAGGAGGCGATGCGCCACCGCATCCTGGTCGAGAACCCGCAGGCGCTCTACGGCTTCGCCAAGTCGGCTTGATCCGAGCAGGGTCGGGCGGGAAGCACGAACCACCGTCGCAAGGGAGGATCATCATGAGTTCGCGTTCTGGAATTTCACGGCGGCATCTTTTGGGGACCGCGACCGCGGCCGGCGCCGCAATGGCGGCAGGCGTCCGCGGCGCCTGGGCGCAGGCTCCCAAGGGGAAGATCGAGCAATTCGACGCCGCGCTTGAAAAGATCATCGACACCAGCCAGCCGGTCACGGAGCTGGCGTCGGGGCTCGGCGGCGAGCAAGGGCCGGCCGAGGGCCCGGTCTGGTGGAAGGAGGGCGGCTATCTCCTGTTCAGCGATATCCATGCCAGCAAGCGGATGAAATACACGCCCGGCCAGGGCCTCAGCGTCTCCAAGGACGGCACCAACCGCGCCAACGGGTTGACGCGCGACCTGCAGGGCCGGCTCGTCGCCTGCGAGCATGACAGCCGGCGCGTCACCCGCCAGGAGCTCGACGGCAGCATTACGGTGATCGCCAACAGCTACCGGGGCATCAGGCTCAACCGGCCGAACGACGTGGTGGTCAAGTCCGACGGCTCCATCTATTTCACCGATCCCTGGAGCCTGCAGACCGAGGCGCCCCAGCAGTGGGATCTGAGCTTCAACGGCGTCTATCGGGTCACGCCTGATCTCGGCACGCTGACGCTGCTGGCGGACGATTTCACCCTGCCCAACGGGCTCGCGTTCTCGCCTGATGAAAGTGTGCTCTACATCAACGACACAAGGCGCGGCCACATCCGCGCCTTCAACCTGTTGCCCAACGGCACGCTCGCCAAGCAGACCGACCGGGTCTTTGCCGACTTGCGCGGGCCGGAGTCGGGCGTGCCGGACGGCATGAAGGTGGACACGGCCGGCAATGTCTACTGCGGCGGTTCAGGCGGCATCTACATTCTCGACCCGCAGGGCAAGAAGCTCGGCCGCATCGCCCACGGCAATCCGGCGACCACCAACATCGCGTTCGGGGGCGACGACTGGAAGACGCTCTATTTC
>Ga0126381_100004065_pt1 | contig 15891 bp, 12 predicted proteins | sample PanSoiMetPlot_28_FD_96465 | JGI IMG/M metagenome (GOLD analysis project Ga0126381, IMG submission 96465) | Tropical forest soil microbial communities from Panama - MetaG Plot_28 | ecosystem: Environmental > Terrestrial > Soil > Tropical forest > Bulk soil | place: Panama | collected 2016-02-17 | reverse complement strand
CGCCGGCCGTCGTCGCGGAGTAACCACCTTGACTGCAAACCTGAACATCATCGGACTGGCCCGCGAGGTCTACAAAGGACTTCCAACGACGCTGTGCGCCGGGTGCGGCCACAACTCGATTACCAATCACCTTATCAAGGCGCTCTTCGATTACGGCGTCGAGCCGCACAAGCTCGCTAAGATGAGCGGCATCGGCTGTTCTTCGAAAACGCCGGCATATTTCGTCGAGCAGGCACATGGCTTCAACAGCTTGCACGGCCGCATGCCGTCCGCAGCGACCGGCGCGAAACTTGCCAATCGCGATTTGCTCGTTCTGGGAATCAGCGGCGACGGCGACACCGCCAGCATCGGAATCGGCCAGTATTGCCACCTGATTCGCCGCAACCTCGACTGCACGTACATCATCGAAAACAACGGTTGCTACGGCTTGACCAAAGGCCAGTTTTCGGCGACGGCAGACGTCGGCTCGAAGCAGAAGGGTGGAAAGGTCAACGAGTACGCGACCATCGACGTTTGCGGTTTGGCCATCGAGCTCGGAGCGACGTTCGTTGCGCGCTCGTTCTCCGGCGACGGCAAGCAGCTCGTCCCGCTGCTTCAGGCGGCGTTCTCGCATCGCGGTACGGCCATCCTCGATATCATCAGTCCGTGCGTAACGTTCAACGATCACGAGGGATCCACCAAGAGCTACGCGCACGTCAAGGATCACGACGTCGTACTGCACACCGTCGATTTCATCGCCGGCAGCAAAGAGATTGCGGCCGATTACGAACCGGGTACCGTTCACGACGTCGAGCTCGAGGACGGCTCGCACGTCATCTTGCGCAAGCTCGACGCAGATTACGACCCGACCGACGCCATCGGAGCGTTGCGAACCATTCACGAATCGACGGCTCGCGGCGAGTTCGTTACGGGCTTGCTCTACGTCGATACCCACCAGCAGGATCTCTGCGAGCGCGAGCACCTCACCAAAAAGCCGCTTGCGGCGCTCGACGAGTCGGCGCTGCGGATTTCAAAATCAGACTGGTCAAAACTCATGCAGACCTAGCTACCGCTCGATGACGAAGGAGTTTCCGGTGAAGCTACTCAGAACGCACCTTCTCTTCGCGATCGTCGCCGCGCTATGCACGTCTTCCGTGCTCGCGGTAACTCAGAATGCGCCACAGCATCCTGCGGAATGGAGCGCAACGTACGTTGCCGCCTACCAGCCGCAGTTCGGCACGCAAGGCGTCCCCTACGTAGGCATCATGAAGCTGAAATTCAATCACGGCATCATCAGCGGGACCTACGACTCTCAATCGTCGCGTCCGGATCCGCTGCGGGGTCGCATCGTCAACGTGACGGGGACGATCGGCACCGACAACCACGTCTCGCTGCGGTTCGCTACGTCCAGCTTTACGTTGCAGAACGGAACGATCGGCGCTCACGGGACCATCAAAGGCACCGCCAACTATCAGGGCCGCCTCTATAACTTCGAGGCAAAAATCAAGTCGATGCCGTGACGGCTGATAAAGCCTCGGCTCGAAAGGACGTATGGGTCGCATTCACGCTGTTGAGTGCGACCTTCTTCATGCTCATCGTCGACTTCTCGATCGTTAGCATCGCGTTGCCGTCGATGGAGTCCGAGCTGCACATGACCGCGGCGCAAGGTCAATGGATCGTCAGTACGTACGCGATCTTCCTAGCGGGCTTCTTGATGCTCACGGGGCGCTGTGCCGATATCTTCGGGCGCTTCCGGTTCTTCGTTGCCGGCTTGACGATTTTCACGCTGGCATCGCTCGTCGGCGGTCTGTCGCGAAGCGGCACGATGTTGATTACAATGCGAGCGCTGCAAGGATTGGGCGCCGCGCTCGTCAACCCGGCGGCCCTCGCCATCGTACTGTCGCTCTTTCCGCCCGGGCCGCAGCGTTCGCGTGCGATCGCGCTGTGGGGCACCGCCGGCAGCCTTGGCGTTGCCGCCGGTATGCTGTTCGGCGGGATTCTCGTGCAGTATCTCGGCTGGCGCGCGGTGTTGTGGGTCAACGTGCCGGTGGCGATCGCGATCGCCTCGCTCGTTTCGCGTTACGTGCCGCGGGACAACGGCGCGTCCCGGGGGCCGAAGCTCGACGTCACCGGGGCGATTCTTCTCACCGCAGGCCTCGTCACGTTCGTCTATGCGATCGAATCGATTCCGGCCAACGGGATCGGTTCGCCGGTGCCGTGGATCGCGTTCGCGGTCACGATCGGATTGTTCGTCGCATTCGCCGCGGTCGAGCGCCGAGCGATCGAGCCGATCTTGCCGGCGCGGCTGTTTCGGTATCCGGATCTCTTATCGGGTGCGACGGTCGTGATGCTCCAGCCGGCATCGTACGCCGGCGTCATGGTGTTTGCGTCGGTGTACGTGCAGCAGGTTGCGGGTTACTCGCCGCTGGCCGCCGGGATGGCGTTTCTTCCCGAAGCATTTTTCATCTCGTTCGTCGCCGCGCCGCTTACCATGCCGATCGCACGCGCTGTGGGCGTAAAGGTCATGGGAATCGTAACGGGCGTGCTGATGATCGCGGGCGAGGTGATCTTACTCTTTATCCAGCCGCACTCGCCGTATTGGGCGATTCTGCTGCCGGCCACGTGCATCGGCGGCTTCGGCGGCATGCTCGCGTATCAAAGCGGCATGATCGCGGGACTGGCGCACGTCGACGACGCCGATGAAGGCAGCGCGTCGGCAGCAATGAGCTTTGCACTGCAGCTTGGTATCGGGCTCGGCGTCGCCGTCGGCGCCGCCGTACAAGATTTGGTCAGCCCGCCGCTGCAAGCGGGTCTTCACGCCGCGTTCTGGGTAGCGATCGCGTTCGGCGTGCTGATGACCTTCGCGATTATCATCGGATTGCGTCACGCCGCAAAAGCAGAGCTTCCGTTGCGGCACTACGTCCACTTCGGGCGATTGGTTCATCGAGCCGCGACGAAGGCGTAGCAAATCGCTAGCTCGCGAGCCGGCGTAGGAAGCCGGGTTCGCCGGCGCTTTCGAGCTGCTCGGCCGGCACCGGCGCCAGGGTCGGCCGATGCCGTGCTGCTCGTGCGCACGCGCCCAGAACCAAGAGAAAACTGCCGAGGGCCAGAGAGATTTCCATCGTCACACCTTAAACGTAGGCAGCTTCGGCGTGCTGCGTCACGTCGAGGCCGAGGGTTTCTTCGCGTTCCGTTACCCGCAGCGGAACGAGCAGCATTACGACCTTCAAAATCACAAACGTCGCGATCGCCGTGTAGGTCCACGCAGCGATCACGGCAACGCACTGTATCAAAAATTGTTTGGGATTGCCGTACAGCGCGCCGTTCGCGCCGGCAGAATTTATAGTGACAGTTGCAAAGACCCCGGTGAGCAGCGCGCCAACGGTGCCGCCGATGCCGTGCACCGGAAAGACGTCGAGCGCGTCGTCGACGCGCATGCGCTCGCGAAGCTTGACCGCTGCGTAACACGCGCCGGCGGCAATGCTGCCGATAAGGATCCCCGCCGCGGGTGTAACAAAACCGGCGGCCGGTGTGATGGCCACGAGGCCCGCGACGGCTCCCGCCGCGGCGCCGGTGCTGTTCGGTGCGCCCTCGCGGTACCACGCAATCGTCATCCACACGAGCGCACCCATCGCGCCCGCGACGTTCGTGTTGACGAACGCGATCGCCGCGAGACCGTTTGCCGCGAGCGCGCTGCCGGCATTAAAACCGAACCAGCCAAACCACACCAGCGAGGCGCCCAGCAGCATCATGCGGCGATCGTGCGGCTCGTGCGCGCGCTGCTTACCGATACGCGGTCCCAGCATCCACGCCGCGGTCAACGCCGCAACGCCGGAAGAAATATGTACGACCGTTCCTCCGGCAAAGTCGAGCGCACCTAAACGCGCGAGCCAGCCGCCGTGGCCCCAGACCCAATGTGCGATCGGATCATAAACGAAAGTCGCCCACAACACGGTAAAGAGGACAAACGCGCCGAAGCGCTTGCGCTCCGCAAATGCGCCGGTAATCAACGCCGGCGTGATGACCGCGAACATCATTTGAAACAAGGCGAAAGCGGCGTGGGGGATCGTCGGTGCGTAGGCGGCGTTCGGAGCCGCACCCACCTTCGCGAAGCCTAGCCACGCGAGCGAACCGATGATGCCGTGCCAGTCAGGGCCGAAGGCGAGGGTGTAACCCCAGAGAACCCATTGCACGGACACGATGCAGAGCGCGACGAAGCTGTGCATGAGCGTGGACAGGACGTTCTTGCGCCGGACGAGGCCGCTGTAAAAAAATCCGAGCGCCGGGGTCATTAGCATGACCAGCGCCGCGCTCGCTAATACCCAGGCAGTGTCGCCCGCGTTCAATGCCCCCATGTACGAACGTTACACGATTAAACGGCTACGCGCATTCGACGCGCGGTAAAACGTTAGAGGTCGTCGTGCGACACTTGCTTAAGGGCTTTTTCGACGACGCATCTGCACCGGGCAGCAACGAAGGGATAACTCCTACGTTTAGGACGGGCCTTTACGGGCAGATTCGGAGGAGGGAAGGAGGTTAACCGCCATGTTCGTGTGCGTCTGCAACGGCTTGTCGGAACGCCGCATCCGCAGCGCGATCGAGTCCGGAGCACGAACGTTTCAGGACGTCCACGACGCTTGCGAAAGTACTGTTCAGTGCTATTCGTGCATTGATGAAATTGAGGCGATGATCGCGCAGATTACGAACTCGTCGACGATTCCGAAGTCGGAAGCTCTCCCACCGCGGTCTGAAGGTAGTTCTCGCGCCCGAGCGACTTGACCAAGCCGAGCTGGGTCTCGAGAAAATCGACGTGTTCCTCGGAATCCTCGAGGATGCGCGCCGCAATCTCGCGACTGGCGAAATCGCCCTCCGCTTCGAAAACCGCGATTGCTGCGGCCGTGTCGTTCCGAGCGATCGTTTCGAGGGTGAGATCGCACTCCAGCGCTTCGATCGCGTCTTCGCCGATGTGCAGCTTGCCGATTTTCTGCAAGTTGGGCAGACCCTCGAGAAACAGAATCCGCTCGATCAGCCAGTCGGCGTGACGCATCTCGCCGATCGACTCGTTATAGATGCGTTCGCCTAAACGGTAAAAGCCCCAGTTCTTATGCATTCGGGCATGCAGGAAGTATTGGTTGATGGCGGTGAGCTCGTTGACGAGCATGGCGTTGAGGTTCTCAACCGACTTTGGCCCGGTTTTCATTCCGGGGGGTTCTTCATCGGCTCATGCCAGTCATTGGCCGCGCTCCACTTTACCGAGGATTTTTTCTACGAGCAATTCTTGAGATCGTCGTAGAGCCGCGTTCTCATCGCGAAGCTCCTCGAGGGTTCGATTGAGTTCTTGCGCGGCGAGATGGTCGTAGGCTCGAGCCGCACCAGCAGCCAAGCCGCGTAAGCTGCGCCGCTCGTCCGGATCGAGGTCTTCCCCGCCCGCGTGTCCGCCGTAGAGCGCGATGGCGGCGAGGTTGTGTCCGGAGGCAATCGGTACGGCGTAGAGAGGCTGATTCGCGCCCTTGGGCAAATCTTCGCGCGGCCAGCGCAAATCGGAAAGCGCGATTGGTTGAAGTTCGGCGCGAAGGCGGACCACCAGGTGATCGTTCTCTTCGAGTTCCGCAACGTCGCCGGACGCCCATCCCTCGGCGCTTTCGCGCTTGAAAGCGGCTCCGTTGCGGCGGAAAACGGCCGCCGATGCCAGTTCGAGCGCATCGACCGGCTCGGCAACGAGCATATCGTCGACGAACGACGGCGAGCTTGCGTGCGGAAGCGTTTGCGATGCCGCCTCGAGCCGCTTCTCGGCAAGATGGCGCTTTCGGAAGATCGTGCGATCGATGAAATCGTCGAGCTTAGCGTGCAGCACGTTGAGCCACAGCCCGAGCCCGACCGCCGACGCAATTTCCAACAGCGTGGCGACTCCTTCGTGCTCGAGAAGTTTGCCGAAAACGTATTCGATGAGCGAAAACACCGCGACCACGAAAACCGTGAGAATCGTGTAGACGAGCGTGCGACTGATAATGAAGCCGACGTCGATGACGCGATGGCGTACCACGCCGTAGGCGATCGCCGCGGCCAGCAAAGCGGACGCGATCGCAGGAAAGAGCTCGGCGAGGCCTACCGAGATCGGATTGCTCGTCACTTGCCAAACGAGCTGCTCTACTACTGTAGCGAGCGTCAGAAGAACGAAAGCGGCGATCACCGCTGCCAGCCGGCTGCGATTCGCGCGCTCGGCCGCCGCATAGTTCGAAAACATCGCGGCGAGCGCGAGGATTGCGCCGGCCACCGTTGCGCCGTAGTTATTGATCCACAGTGCCCAACGTGCCGGCGCAACGTCGGACATGAAAATCGCATAGTACACGTAACAATAAATTGCCAACGCGCCGATCGTCACCGGTAAAGCCCAGCGGGCCACCACGCGGGCGAAACCCGCCGGCTTGTCGGTGGGAAAGCGGCTGGCGAAAACGAGCGTTCCCAGAAGCTGCAGCGCGTACAAAATCGACACCACGATATAAAACGCAAACGCACCTGCGTGCGGCCACGCCTGAGATCGAAGATACAGTGCTTCGGGAACGAGCAGCGGCGGCGCAACGAGAGCAAAACCCCAGGTTATGGGACTCGGTCTCAAGGCGACGAGTGCCAGTCCTACCAGTCCCAGAATCAAACCGCCGACGGCTTCCGCTACGAGCGACGCCGCAGAGATTGAGGGCAGTTCCTTCGCCTGCATCGTGACCGCACGCTCGACGCCGTCGTGGACGATGTGAAACGAAATCGTCGCTCCTGACGTCAAGCCCTGATTCATCAGCGTGTCGATGCGCCCGAGCAGCGGCATCGTCGAGTACACGACCTTGTCGCCCGCGACGATTCCCGCCTTAGCGGCGGGGAGATTCGGCTCGACGCTCATGACGGTCACGCCGTCGGTAGCAATGTTCCAGCCGAACTGCGCCAGCGGAGTGTTCCACGTTACTACGGCGATAGCGGCGAAGAGAACCTCGAAAAATCCAATGACGCAGAGGGCCGTTACGCGCACCGCTTTTCTCACGCGACTGCTCCCTTGCGGCGCGTAAACAGCCAGTACACGGGTATCCCGCTCACCAGAATTCCCAAGCCGATGAGCGTCGGGCCCGGCGATTTGAACAGCACGTCGCCCACGATAGACCAAGCGATGACCAAGAACAGAACGGTGGTCCACGGGTGGCCGGGAATGACGTAAAACGGTTTTGGAGCCTTCTCGGCGGCGTCGCGGTTCCTGAAAATGATGAGCGCGATTGCCGATAGCCCGAAGAAAATGTAGTCGACGGTCGTGACGTAGTTCAAGATTTGATCGTACGCGCCGGAAAGGGTGATGATTCCGGCGACGGCGCCCTGAGCGACGATGGCCAGCACCGGAACGTGCGTGCGCGGCGACACCGTTGCGAGCTGCTTGAAGAACGTTCCGTCCGCGGCCATTTGAAAATAAACACGCGGCGACGTCAAGATTTGATTGCTGAGAAATCCCAGCGTTGAGAGCGCGACGACGACCGTGATGATAACGGCACCGGATTTTCCGAATGCGAGCTGTGCTATGGCCGTCGCGGGCGCGTTGGTCGCAGCCAGATTCTCGACGCCGAGCGCTCGTAGCGATACCGCGTTGACGGCGAGATACAAGACGACGACGGTGACGACGCCGATAATCATGCCGCGCGGCAACGTCACGTGCGGATCCTTGAGCTCGGCCGACATGAAACTTGACGTTTGCCATCCGCTATACGAGAACAGCACCGGCACCAGCGCGAGTCCCATCGCGGCAACGATGCTTCCACCGGCGAAGCTGCTCGGAACGGCCGAGGCCGCAGCCGGCGCGTGCGGCGCGAATAGGCCGACGGCGACGAAACCCGCAATCGCCGCAATCTTGACGATCATGAACGCATTCTGTGCGTTCGTGCCCTGCCGTACGCCCAGCGCGTTTACGATAGTGAACACACCGATTGCAACCAGCGCGAGGACGCGCTCCGCTACGGCTTCCGATGCGTGGAATCCCAACCACGGAGTTACGTATCCCGCGAATGTCACGGCAGCGGCTGCCATTCCGCCGCTCTGCGAGACGAGCAGCAGCGTCCAACCGTACATGAACGCGATCACGGGATGAAACGCGTCGCGCATGTAGGCGTAGAGGCCGCCGTCGTGGGGACGGCGCGCCGCGAGCTCGGCAAAGATCGCGCCGCCCAGCAGCGCGATTCCGCCGCCGATCGCCCAAATCGCCATAATGACGACGGCGTCCGGCGCGAACTTCGCGACCACCGACGGATTTCGGAAGATGCCGGAGCCGATGATGCCGCCCATGACGATGAGCGCAGCATCGCGCGCCCCAAGCCTACGTAAGAGTTTCGGCACGATCGAGCATCGGTTTCGACGGCACCGTTTCCATCTCCGCGGCTCAGAAACGACGCGGTCAGCGGCGATCCATGCGTTTGCTGACGTTCTAGCTCGCGCTAATCCCTATTCTCACGACGCTGAGGTGATGCGTCGTCCGCGCGACGAGGATGCGGACTAAGGCCGAAAAACGAGATCGCCGGTCGGCGATGAAAGCAAAAGGTGGGCCGGGCTTTGAGCCGGCCCACGATTAGAGTGCTCTAACGACAAATCGGCTAGTGTACGGCCATCGAGGCTTGAGCCAGCTGCTCCAAGAGTAGCTGCTTTTCTTTCTCGTCTAACTTCTCGGGTTGAAGAACGACCAGCAGCTTCTTGAGCGTGCCATGGTACTCAAATGGCATCTTGTCGACATAATCCTCAACGATTGGCGTTCCGGTGTCTGCGCCGACGTCGAAGGTCTCGTCTAGTGAGAATCGCACGACGACCGTTCGGTCGACCCGCCCTTCCACGACTTGCTTCTCATCGACCCATAGACGCACCGCGCCGCCCTTCCCGACGCCGCCACCGTCGTAAATAAAGTCAACCCGCACGGTGTGCTTGCCCGGCGTAAGCGTGTCCGGTGCGACGGTGCGATACAAATGCCTCGGCTGATTCGACGCCCTGTAAGCGAACTGCGGCTTCCCACCTAGCACGAAGAGCCCCCATCCGCCAAACCGTCCACCCATCGTCGCGAGGACACCATCGGCGCCTTCCGGCGGCACTTCGAGTTCCGCTGCCACGCTGAACGACTTGTTTTTGAAGTCCGGAGCCGAGCCTTCGGGAATACGCGTCAAGCCCTGATAGTACGTAAACTCCGAACGGCCGCGGCTCAAGCTCGGTCGGATCGAGGGATCGGCACGCTTGGCAAAACTCGAATCGAGTGGATAGACGTTGTACTTCTTGGCTTCGATGTCAAAAGCGTCTTGCAACTCTTTGAGCTTCTGCGGATTTTGCTGAGCGATATCCGTTGACTGGCTAAAGTCTTCCGTAACGTTATAGAGTTCCCACTTGAAGTCGTCGGGACTAGGATCGGGGATCCCCGCCGCCGTGATCCACGGCAAACGAAGCGGTGTGGTGCTGGCAATCCAGCCATCTTTGTAGATCGCGCGGTTTCCCATCATTTCAAAATATTGCGCCGTGTGCCGCGTCGGCGCTGAAGCGCTGTCGAACGTGTAGACAAGGCTCGTGCCGTCATGGGGCTTTTGTTCGACGCCGTCGATCATCTTCGGAATAGGCACGCCCACGGCTTCGAGAATGGTTGGAGTGATGTCGATGACGTGGCAGAACTGACTCCGAAGACCGCCGGCATCTTTGATGCGCGCCGGCCACGAGATCGCCATCCCGTTGCGCGTTCCTCCAAAGTGGGAGGCAACTTGCTTCGTCCACTGCATCGGTGAGTCCATGCCGTGCGCCCAGCCAACCGGATAGTGGTTGTAAGTAAGCGGTCCGCCCAACTCATCGATCATCGACAACAGAAAGTCCATCGGCTCGTCGATGCCGTTACCGGCGGTTGCGACTTCATTGGTCGTTCCCTGCAGCGAACCTTCGGCACTGGCGCCGTTGTCGCCCATGACGTAGATGATGAGCGTATTTTCCAGTTGGCCAGTTTCCTCGATTGCGTCGATCAGACGGCCGATCTCATGATCGGCATGATGAAGCGCACCCGCATACACCTCCATCATGCGGGCGTAAAGGCGCTTTTGGTCGGCTGACAGCGAGTCCCAAGCGGGTATTTGTTCCGGCCGGGCAGACAACTTTGTATTCTGCGGAACGACGCCCAAATGTTTTTGGCGGGCGAGCGTTTCTTCGCGCACCTTGTCCCAGCCTTGGTCGAACTTTCCTTTGAACTTGTCGATCCACTCTTTCGGCGCGTGATGCGGTGCGTGCGCTGTACCGGGTGCATAATAGAGCAGCCAAGGTTTGTCCGGCGCTACAGCATGCTGCATGCGCATCCAGTGTATCGCCTTCTCGGCGAGATCGTTATTGAGGATGTAGTCGGGTTTGCCGATGTACGGTTCAATTGGCTCGATGTTTTCGTAGAGCGCCGGATGCCAGTTGTCGCTGTCCCCGCCGAGAAAACCGTAGAAGTATTCGAAGCCGAGACCGGTCGGCCAGAGATCGTATGGACCGGCTTTGCTCGACATCCAGTCGGGAACGTTGTGCATCTTCCCAAACCACGACGTGTTATACGCGTTACCGCGCAGCACTTGTGCGACCGTCCCGCAGCTTTTTGATACGAGCGAGTTGTAGCCGGGGAACCCGGTTGCAAACTCGGTGATGTTGCCACTTGCTACCGAATGGTGATTGCGACCCGTGATGAAGGCGGCGCGCGTCGGCGAGCACAATGCGGTAGTGTGGAACATGTTGTACCGGAGACCAGTCGCGGCGACGCGATCGAACGTGGGCGTGGGAATCGGCCCACCAAACGTGCTGGAAGCTCCGAAGCCGACGTCATCAGTCAGAATCAGCAGCACATTCGGAGCGCCTTGGGGCGGCTCGACGGCGCTAGGAAAATCCGGAACCGAATTCGTGACGAGGCGCTCGATTTTACCTTTGAAAGGTGCCTCGGGATAAGGCAAAACGTCATTTTGGACGTCGCCGTTTGATCGCTTGTCGGGCATCGATGGCCTCCTCGCTGCGCGGAAGCGACGGGACGCGCTCAAAAGCTTGCGAAGCGTCGCTGCTTGGGACAGAAATCGTATCAGGCGCTAGCAAGAGGACCTATCCGGAAATGGCAAAAACACGAATTAGGTCCATCCGAGAACGCAGCCTGAACAGGTTTCTTGAAAGGCGCGCAAGCGTGTCCGTCGTGTTGAGCTTTAAGCAGCGCAGACGGTGCAGTGGCCATCAGTAACGCGCATCGCGACGGTTCGCCTCGTTCCCTAAACGTGACTTAACGTCAAGGTTTTTAAGCTGCGCATCTGTCGCGCATCTGCGCCTCTGACCGACGATAATAACGAGGTGCGCGCGATCGGAAGATTGTTGGGCTTGTCGAGGTGACGCGACTGGAACTTTCCAACCGGCGCTTCGTCTGTACGGTCGGGTTGCGATTTCCAAGCACGGGGCGTGAAACTCGACATCGCGGGCAAACCGTTCGACGGCGTGCCGGGGCGCACGCAGCCTCAGTGTGTGTCTGGCTCCGTTAGGGGACTTTAGACCCGCGCATTACTTCTCGCGAGGTCATAACTTCGAACCGAAGTCGACGACGGCGCCGTCGCCAGGCATCGTATTCGCGTACGTCTCGAACGGAGAAGTAAGCGTTACGCCCTCAGCTGCGCTGTCTGAATCGAGCTTCGAAGTCGCGGCCCGCATGTGGAGGAACGCGTACGGTTCCCCTTCGGCGAAAATAAACTCTGGTGCGTCCGTCAGGTGAAAATGCAGGTGCGGTCCGCTTGAGTTCCCCGTGTTGCCGACTCGGCCGACGATCTGGCCTTGGCGCACGCGGTCACCCGTCTTCACGGTCGCGCTGTGCGGGCGCAAGTGGGCGTAGAACGCATACCGTCCAAAGCCGATGTCGATGACGATGTAGTTTCCGCCGATCGTCTGCTGCGAGATGGGTACGATGGGCTTCTCTAATGGAACGTTCTCGGGGAGATCCGTTCGCTCGGCGACGACCGTTCCGTCGGCCACTGCAAATACCGGTGCGTTCCAGCAATACCAACTCGCATTCTTCTTCGGATCGCCGTGAAAGAAACTCAGGTGGTGGTTCGCGTCGGGCTTCGCTTGCAACCAATCTATGGCAAAGCGCTGACCGAGATACGGGCGCCCGTTACGGTAGAAGATCGTGCGGCGGTGACCGGTGTCGTTGGCGGGCGCGCTGCTGGCGAACCAGCCATCGCCTTGCAGCGGAGAATTGATCACGAGCGGCGAGGTTGCCGTTACCGCCACGGCCCGTTGCGTTACCGTAAATTGATGACCGCCGGCGCTGAAGACCATCTCGTCCTGAAGCGATTTCGGAACGTCGTGTGCCGTGGCGAACGGCACGTCGAGGTAGAAAACCGCCGTCTCCGCCGCGGTGATCGTTCGCGACGGTTTTTCGGCGGGCACGCCGATCGGCGCCATCATCGCTGCCAGCGTTTCGCCGCGAAATTTTGCTAGTTCGCGGCCGTCCGCGAGCACCCGCAGCGAAGTGACGTCGATGCTCGATCCGTACGCGTTGAGGACGTAGATCTCATAGAAGAGATGCGTTTTGCCCATCACGCTTGCAATCGACGGCTCGTGATAGGTCTGCATCGTAATAAGTGCGGGAAATCCCGTGAGAACGTCCCAGGGCGTCTCCTGCGCGGCATTTGCCGGAATCGTTAGCGTCAAGGCGAGTCCGATGGCCGATATGATGGAGTTTCTCACGATAGAAGCGAGGCTTCGCTTCATTTCCCGAAGACCTTCCTCGCGAACTCGTCCACGATTTCCGTAAACTCTGCGACGCGCCGCAGCGGTCCGGTATGGTCGACGCCGTGAATGATGCGTAGCCGGGCTTGGGGCAGGCGATGCAAGAAGCGCCGCTCGTCCGAGCGGAACGCGAAGTCGTACTCGCCGTTGACGACGAGCACGGGCTTGCGATAGCGCGCGATCGCGTCGAGAGCGTGACTTCGCTCGCGAACGATTGCGCTGGTTTGCGAGAACACGTCGCGGTCGAACGGAATCGCTTCGACGACGTCGACCCACTGTCGGGGAAGCGTCGCCATCAGTGACGCGTGGACGAACGCGTCGTACCACGGGCGCGGAAGCATCTCCGTGAACTTCACGCTCATACCGTACGGCCACCATTTCCAGCCTTCGAAGTCGAGCGTGCAGCCGGCCAGCAGCAGCGCGGAGGTCCGTTCGGGCGAATGCGACGCGAACCGCATCGCGACGTAACCGCCGAGTGAATACCCGACGATGAGCGGCGGCGCGGTCACGACGTCGTTGATGATGCCGTCGAGCAGAGCCGTGACGCTCTCGTGCGTAAACGGTACGCCGGCCAGCGCGCCGTGGCCGGGCAGATCCGACGTCACGACGTGATACCGCCATGCTAATGCCTGGGCGTGGAGCGTCCAAATTTCACGCCCCAAGCGGATGCCGTGAAGGAAGAGTATCGGAGGATTCGATCGATCGCCGAACTCCGACGTCGCGTCGCGGACGTTCACCGGACTTTTTCCGATGGCGAAATGAAGAATGCCACCCAGTTGGCACCGTTGCACGATAAATTAAGCCAACGATGATTCTTATGGCGCCAATTCATCTCGAAGCGGAGAGTCACCATGAATTGTTGACAATCACTGTCCGTCGCTTCAATGAAGCCGCCTCGTGGTTGGCACAAAAAGGCTTCGATTCACACACCTTTGGAAAGTTCTCACTCCAGCGTGGTTACTACAGACAGGTGCGAACGCGCTTTGGGCTTTCCGCCCAAATGGCTGTCCGAGCCATCGCCGTAGTCGCAGCGGCTTTCAAACGTGACCGCAACCGTTGTCCGGCTTTTCGTAGCAACGCGGCGGTCCCCTACGACGCTCGGATTCTGTCGTTTAAACGCGGTGACAATGTCTCCATCCTGACGCTCCGGGGCCGGCGTGCGATCCGATTTCGTTGCGGTGAGCGCCAGCGTCAGTTGATGCAGCGTGGCGTGGGTGAATGCAGGCTGATCCAAAGGCGCGGGAAATGGTGCTTAATGTGTTCGGTTGAGGTGGAAGAGCCAGTCGCTTCGCCTCCGCGGCAGTTCCTTGGTGTTGACCTCGGAATAATAAATCTGGCCGCCACGAGCGATGGGGAGATCATTAAAGCCTGTAAAGTCGATCGATTGCGCCGTATTTACGGCGAGAAGCGCCGACGTTTGCAGAAAGCGGAAGCCTCTAAGAGAGACAAGCGCCCCAAAAACATACGGCGTAAGCTTCGCCGATTGTCGCGGAAAGAGAGGTTCTTTTGTCGAGACGTTAATCATTGTATATCGAAGGATCTCGTCCGTAAGGCCAAAGACAGCATTCGCGGAATTGCGTTGGAAGACTTGCGCGGTATCCGCGGGCGCATTCGGTTTCGCAAGGCTGATCGAGCGAGGATGAGTTCGTGGAGTTTCGGCCAACTGCGGCGCTTCATCGAGTACAAAGCGGTACTTGCTGGAGTGCTGGTGATGCCGGTCCTGGCGCGAAACTCGAGCCGTCAATGTTCGAAATGCCGGTGGGTTGATAAGCAAAATCGGCGTTTTCAAAAATTTAGCTGCGTTCGTTGCGCACATACCGATCACGCCGACGTTAACGCAGCAAAAAACCATGCGTATCGGGCGGAAGTCAGCCTGCCTATAGTCTCGATGCTTGTGCTTCTGCGTTGGTATTCAGGGACAAGCACCGGCACCAACGCCGGTGTCGCTGACCGGAGTTTGCGTTTCGGCTGCGAATGAGGACAGCCATGTTTGCAGCGATTGTTCTTGCAGCCGTCACGCTGGCGCAGGCGCCGGCGGCAGCGCCGCCCGCCGCGGCGGGTGCTGCGCTCGAGCCCCTCGGCAACGGGCCTTGTCTGGACTCGACGCGACCGGTGCCCCGCGTGCTCCAACCCCCGATCACGCGCGCCGGCCAGATCGTCCGCATCGATCGCGTGGTTTCGACTGCCACGATGATGCCTGGCCAGACGATCGGCTTTCTCTACACTCTTCATGACGGGTCGACGTGGCTCGGGCAGCGCGACCAGGAGTACATGTCGGGAGCCGCCGCCAGCCAGATGAATCAGGTTCTGGCCTCGACCCACTTGCCCGGCGAAAACGTCCACCAGTTCCCGCCCGAGATGAAGCACGGAGTCGCGACCAAATACACCCAGTTCTTCAAAGTCCAGATCGTGCCGTCGGCCCTCCAGACGCTCCGCATCGAGCTCGAGCCATGTGTGGTCTGGCCGGCCGGGCGCCCGCTCCCCGACCCTCAGATGTAAGCGGGCGCTCTTCGCCATTAGCACCCGGTGCATCCGAGTGCTAAGATAGGAGGTCTAAGGGTCAGAACACATGGATTTCGTTTTGCGGGCCCGCGCGGGCACTTTCGAACCCAACGCCGACGTATTTGTCGACGAGGACGCCGGACGCGTCGTCGCGGTCATCGAGATCGCCGGCGCCGATGCCGACTCGTTGCGCATCGGCGTGGAAGATCGCCATTTATTCATTACCGGACGCCGGCACGAAGCGATTCGGCTGCACCGCGGCTCGTTTGCGCAAAAGGAGATCGTCTACGGCGATTTCATCAAGCGCATTGCGCTGCCCGTCGCGGTTGAATACGAAGGCGTCGCTGCCAGTTACGACGGCGGATTTCTCGTCGTCGCGCTGCCGGTAGCCGCGACCGCATACCGTCCGACGATGCGGACGGAGCTCCACATCTTGGTAAAGAGGACACATTCCTAATCGCATGCCTCAGAAAACAGATTCTAAAATCGTTCCCGCCAACTTGATCGGCATTCTGCCGCTTCAGGAGGCGGTGCTTTTCCCGCACACCGTCATTCCGCTCGCGGTCGTCAAGAAGCCCGGCATTCAGCTCGTTGAAGAAGCTCTGCGCGAAGGCAAGCCGATCGGCTTGACCGTGCTGAAGG
>Ga0126381_100004064_pt1 | contig 15894 bp, 22 predicted proteins | sample PanSoiMetPlot_28_FD_96465 | JGI IMG/M metagenome (GOLD analysis project Ga0126381, IMG submission 96465) | Tropical forest soil microbial communities from Panama - MetaG Plot_28 | ecosystem: Environmental > Terrestrial > Soil > Tropical forest > Bulk soil | place: Panama | collected 2016-02-17 | reverse complement strand
TGGCATGGTGGGGAATTGGTTGGAGATGCAGAGCCAGATGGCGGGGGGCCCGTCGATGGGGATGTCGATTTGGGCGCCGCGCTCGCGGTAGGCGAGCGTCCACTGCCGGTTGAGCAGATGGAAGATTCGATCGGCGGTTGGGTCTGCGCCGCGGGTATAAAAAAATGGCAAATCGGCAGGCATGGGCGCGGGCCTCCCTTTCGCAAGAACGCGTGCCCGGTGTTGCTGTCCCGGTACGCAAGGGCGGTGGCGGAGGACGGCTCGGCTTGCGATCCGAACCGCCCTACGCACCGATTGGCTGCTGGGGCTCCGTCGAGCCTGGTCCAGCAGCAGGGGGCATGTCATACCCGCGTCATTGCTACGTCAAGCGATAGTAATCCACCGGATATGTGGTGGGTCTGTGGGTTGGTGACCTACAATAGGTCGCTGTGAGGCATTGGGCTTCTCTGCCCACCTGGCTCGCTCTGCAACGTTGGGTGTCTCCGGCTTTGTGGCTCGCTCTCGGAGCATGGGTTTCTCTTTGGCCGTGGCTCGCTCCTAATCATTGGGTTTCTCCGCGAGAGTGGCTCGCTCCGCTGAGCTGGGTGTGGCTCGCTCGCAGAACATGGTTTTCTCCGGTTGATTGGCTCGCTCCGCTGGGCTGGGTGTCTCATTCGACGTCGCCTTTGATGGTCGTCTCGCTTTGGGTTGACTCGCTCAGTTTTTGTGGGCGTCTCTCTACCTCTGGCTCGCTCACTAGCTATGGGCGTCTCTATGTTAATGGCTCGCTCTCGCTGAATGGGCGTCTCATGGTGTCTGGCTCGCTCGCGTGAGGTGGGTACGATGGTGGCTCGCTCGACGCTGTTGGGTTTCTCAGCCAGAATGGCTCGCTCTATGCGGTTGGGTTTCTCAACATTGGTGGCTCGCTCTCCCTGCCTGGGTGTCTCGGATCTAATGGCCCGCTTTCTGCGCGCTCTCCGCTCATTGGGTTTCTCGCCGTGCTCAGTACCATTTGTGGCTCGCTCAGCATCTTTGGGTGTCTCTGGGCGGCTGGCTCGCTCTATTGGTGTCTCACCAAGCTTGGCTCGCTCTGAGGCATCGCTCCTACTGTGTCTCCGAAGGCATGGCTCGCTCAACAGGCATGGGTTTCTCTTCAAGCTTGGCTCGCTCACGGCAGGTGGGTTTCTCAGCGATGGTGGCTCGCTCCGATGCAATGGTTGTCTCTCGGGCTATGGCTCGCTCTCTCGGGATGGTCGTCTCTCGCCGGAGTGGCTCGCTCTCTTCTTGTGGGTGTCTCGGACAATCTGGCTCGCTCCTTGTTCGTTGGGCGTCTCGCATGCTCTGGCTCGCTCCAGCCGCTTGGGTGTCTCTCTTGCACTGGCTCGCTCGCTTCGCTTGGGCGTCTCGACTTCGATGGCTCGCTCTCCTACGTTGGGCGTCTCACGATGCTTGGCTCGCTCGCATTCTATGGGCGTACGCGCTCCTACCCTATGGATGTCTCCTCCCGACTGGCTCGCTCTCTTCACTTGGGCGTCTCACGGTCTATACGTGGATGTACCTTGGCTCGCTCCCCTATTATGGGCGTCTCCCGTCCTAATGGCTCGCTCACTTTCTCTGGGCGTCTCTCGATGCTTGGCTCGCTCGCGTCTTGTGGGCGTCTCCGCTACAATGGCTCGCTCCCAGGCTCTGGGCGTCTCCTTTGACTTGGCTCGCTCTTCTATCTTGGGTGTCTCATATGAGATGGCTCGCTCTTGCCCAATGGGTGTCTCAAGCTCAATGGCTCGCTCACATTTCGTGGGAGTCGCTCAGCAGCTGTGGGTTTCTCGCATCGCTGTGGCTCGCTCCGTGACTCTGGGTGTCTCACAGATGATGGCTCGCTCACCGCTTCTGGGCGTCTCGGCTACGATGGCTCGCTCTCATAACCTGGGCGTCTCTCTTACTCTGGCTGGGGCGGGCTCGTCAGGTGGCCGTGCCCGAGGATTGCCACGGCGTAGGGCTCGCGCACGGGCAGTCCCTCCAGCCTGCGCCATTCGCCATGAAAGTGGGACAGGAAAATCTTGACGGCATATCTCCGGGCGCGGGCGTGGACGTGAGCCGGCGGCAGCTTGCCGGCCTCGTAGCATTTCCTGGCCGTGGTATCGTCTCGGAAGCGCTTCGCGGCGAGCGCGGCGCGGGCAGCGGCAGCGAAGTCCCCGGCCTCATTGCGGGCCACCTCGCTGTCCTTGCGCTGCTTGTAGAGCTGTCCATAGAAGGCATCCGCGTTGCCCGATACCTTGACGAAGGACTCGCCCAGCTTCCAGCAGAGAACCTTGAGCGAGGCGTTCCACGGTCGCTTCTGGCCCTTCTCCCAGCGGGCGCTGGGGTTGAGGCCGGCGAACGACCAGATGTCGCTGGCCGTCTCGGCTTTGTGGATGTCGATATGGGCGATGAGGCCGGCTGCGATCACCGGCCCTATACCGAGGTGTGAGCGCGCCCACACGCCGATAGGCTGGGCGCCCGAGTAGCGATCGAGCGCGATCTTCATTTGGTCCTCGAGGCTGCCGGACATGCGCGAGAACCACCGGAGGACATCGTGGGGTTCGCCCGATTGCGAGAGCGAGCGGACCTGGGCATCCTCGCGGATGCGGTTGGCCTGAATGGTGTAATACTCATCGACAAGGAAGCGGGCCTCGTCGCGCGAGAGGGTGCGGGCGGCATCCTTGAGGTCGCGCGAGAGGCGTTCGATCGGGGCTTCGATCCTTTTATCGTTAGAACCGGCGCGGAAGGCGACCATTGCTGCGGCTACCAGGGCTTTGGTCCTGTCTTCGACAGACAGTTGTTCGCAGTCTTCCGCTATGCGCTGAGCCATGTCCTGCCACATGCTTGTGCCGCTAGGCTTAGCCGTTACGAATAAGGCTTCCCATTGTGTGTAATAGGTCATCTTAGGTTCTCTCGCTCTCTTGGATTGGGTTTCTCGGTGCTGCTGGCTCGCTCTGGCTTCCTGGGTTTCTCCTGATTTCTGGCTGTTCATTTGGGCTTGCGCGGCTGGCGCTTGAGTGGCAGGACCTTGGCCGGGCCGAGGGATGTGCACCACTCGATCGGGACCATATGCCAGCCGGGCTTGCCAGGCGCTTTGAAGGGGGCCCAGAAGACCGCCATGAGGCCGAGGTCGAGGGCCTGGTCGTAGCCCGGCAGGCGATGGTGCTCGAGCCGGTGGCAGACGAAGATCTTGCCGCTGCCCCAATGGCCGCTGTTGGTGATCTTGAAGCGGTCGCCGGCCTTGACGGGGCGCTCCGCGGCTCTGGGTGTCTCAATCCCGATGGCTCGCTCCGCTTTCATGGTTGTCTCGGGTAACTTGGCTCGCTCTCGTACTCTGGGCGTCTCACTAGACATGGCTCGCTCTCGGGTCTTGGGCGTCTCTGGTTAAATGGCTCGCTCTTTTTTCATGGATGTCTCACCGCCTATGGCTCGCTCTGGATGCATGGTTGTCTCATCAATCATGGCTGGTCGTCGATCAATCGCAACAGCACCGAGGCACCGACGGTAAGGACGATGCCGCAAAACAGGCCGAGGGCGAAGCTCATCGGATGCGTTTCCTCCTGATTGGCTCGTCGGACTCCCGTCTGATGCCCCGTCGTTGCGCCTCGAGCCGGATGCGATAGACGAACTGCGCCGGGGTAATCTCGCCGTTATCGAGCATGGCCTGCAGATGAGGTAGATCATGCAAGCCGTACTGCCGAATCTCCTGGCGAATCTCGCCGGGCAAATTATCGAAGGCGTTCATCTCGCGGGTCGAACTGGGATTGGGCTCCAGCTTGGCGATGCGCTTGCCGATAGCGATAAGTGCATCGTCGATCAGCGCGAGCCGTTCCTCGAGGTCGGCGATGCGGGCCGCTTGGCTGGGTTTCTTCATTGCCGCGGCTGCTTCACCGGAATGCCGGTGGCGGTGAGCTTGCCGCTCCGCAGCGCCTCGAGGATCTCCTTCTTGGCGTCCTCCTCGCTGAGACCTTTGGTCTTCATGACATGGTCGAGAAGCTCGCCGAGGCTCATCCACTTGGCGCGGCGCTTGGTCATAGGACTTTCCCCAGGATCTGTTGTTGGCCGAAGCAGGCGCGAGCATAGACTAGGACGCAGATCGCATCACAGACATTCAGGTCGAAGCTGGGCCAGCCATTGGTCTTGCAAGCGTGCCAGATATCCGATTTCGTGGCTCTGGCGTTGCCGACGAAGTGCTTACGGGCGGATCCTAAGTGCACGTCGTAGGAGGGCAAGCCAAGCCGGTCCGCGGTGAGCTCGACCACCGCTCCCATCCCTAGGAGTTTGCGGTTGGCGGCCATCGAGGTCTTACCGAAGATGGGCGCGATCGCCGCCTCGTAGCAGATGTACTGGGGCGCATAGCGGCGGACGGCGCTGATCAGAAAACCCTCCAGCGTCAAGAAGGCTGGCCCGAGCCTGCGGCCCTCGTGGGGACAGGCCCAAATGCCGGCCAGGGGGACCACGGAGCCGCCGGGATCGTCGCAGGCCCAGCCACAAATTCCGCCTAAATCGAGGGCGAGTCCGCGGGTCAACTTCTGGCCGCATTCAGTGACCAGCATCTCAGCCCCTCATTGCGCTGCTGCTGCCTTGGCCATCTCCTTGGCCTTCCAGCCCCTGGCCCAGGCATTGTGCGTCGAATGGAATTTATTGTAGGGATTGGAATCGAAGGTTCGTTGGAGGATGAAGGCGCGTTGGCCCTGCAAAAACGCATTGGCATCGTCGTCGCTCTGTTCGAGGATCTCATTGCCGGCCTTTTCGGGTGAGGCTTCTTCTTCCTCGTCTTCCTGGGGCTCTTCCTGTTCGTCCGGCATCTCCTCGTCGGGCGGAAGCTCGATGTCGGGCTTCGGCTCGGGAGGCGCGGGCGCCGCTGCGGCCTGCGGCGGATTTTCCGCCGGCGCTTCAAACATATTTAGCTGAAACCCCAGCGGCAGGTTGACCAGCTGCGCCATCCGGACGCGCTCGGAAATTTCGCGCTCGACCTCGAGGGGATCCCGGCGCATCGCCTCCAGCGTCCAGGCAATCTCGCTGGCACCTACCTTCTTGGCGTCCTTCACCAGCTGGGAATAGACTCGCCAGGCCGATTGATAGTGCTCCTTTACCCGCATTGCTTCCAGATAGGCAAGCCGCCCGCGCTCGAGGTACTCAAGACGCGTTGCATCGGTCACGTTGGACCCAGGCACCGGGCGGCGCTGGCGCCTCTCCTGGGCCTCCGCAGCGCCTTCCAGGGCCTGCTGGCCGTTCTTGCGGGGCCGGCCGCGGGGCCGCTTGGGCTTCAACATGTGTGATCCCGGGGTCAGTCTCTGGGCCATCGGGGGCCTCCTTCCTGATTTTCCGGAATTAATATTGCCAGAAATCCCCGGATTCGGCACCGTGGCTGAATTGGCGCGAGGGAGGGCCTGCCCCCAAGCAAGGCCGAACGACTGGCGCTGATACTCGCTACCGCCATGTTCCCTCGCCGGGAGGCGGCCAATTGGCCAAATGCCGCAAATGGGTTCTCCGCGGCGGCGGGCTTTAATTTAAAAGCGGCGGCGGGACGAACATGTTCTGGGTCTTGCCGGAGTTGGAATGGTCCCACCGCCGCCCGCTCAGGCCCGTTTCCGGGCCATGTCGACAGCAGGACGGCTGATTCTTGGTGCTACGAGCTCAACCTGATCCCGCTGCCGCCATTCGTAATATAAATCCGTGAGAAACGCCTTTGCTGCGTAGCGCCGCGCGGCACGGTCAACATGCAAGGGAGTCCAGACGCGCCGGCCTTTCTCGTCGGTGTCCTCGCGCGAAGCATACTCCAGCTTCTTGCGTTGGTATTTCTCACCATAGGGGCCGAGCGGCTTGCCGCCCTGCCATTGCGCGCGGATCATCACATCCTGAAGAAACGCCCAGGCCTCGGCGTGGCGGCGCGGACTGTATCCATGCTTCTCCGCCTGCTCCGGGTCCGTTCGCTTCTGCTGTCGGATGCCGTCGATGACGCCAAATCCATGTCGTTTCCAGAAGCCCTGGACCGTGCGATAGGCGCCGATGTCGCCAAGCTCTCCCGTCTCGCCGACGATGACAGCGAGGCCGAGAGGCCCGACGCCACGCACGCTCTCGACCCATGGCCACACCGGCAGCTGCTTAGCTAGTTTCTCCAGCTTGCCCTCGTGGAGCTTCCGGTAGCTTTCGAGAGAACGAAAGGCATCCCGCGAGGCCTCGATCAGGCCGATGATCTCGATCCTGGCGCCGGTCTCTTTGCCAGCCAGCACGTCCTTGACCAGCTTCTGAGACCGGGCCTTGATCTCGTCGTAATCAGCGCCGGGTTCATAGAAACCCAGCGCGAGCCGTACCTGGGCGAGGCGGCCATTCTTCAACGCCGTCAGGGTCCGGATCGCCCCGCGCCGGAATATCTGCCCCTCGATAATCTTCCGGCAGATTTCGGATGTGTCCATCACGCGGCCTCGCGGGGATTAAGTTCGGGCGCATTGCTTGCGATCCAGCGCTGGATCTCTTCGGCGCTGTGGAAATCACGTACGATGCCCAGCGGTGGTAGCGGCGCCTGCACCATGTCGTAGAAGCGGCTTCGCGCGCCGTGACGGTCGCGCACCGCGACCAGTTCCTCCTTGCGACAATCGCCCAGCGGCTTGGCCAGTTCCGGAACGATGTAAATATCGAGGATCGACAGGCTGAGAACGCCCTTGCGCCGGCTGTGGCTGCGCACCTTTACCTTCGGCTTCGGTTGCAGCCCGATCTTCGGCCACGGCTTGTCGCGTTCGATGTTCCGGGTCTTCCCCCGCTTCTCGGCGAAGTGCTGCCGCAGCAATTCGTTCAGGACGCTCTTGCGCACCGCCTCGAAAACGAGCCATAAAATCTCGGCATCATCCTTGATCGCGTTTTCGAGAATGCGGCGCGCGGCGTCGATATCCTTCTCGGCATCGAGGGCCTTGCGGATGGCGGCGTCGAGCCTCTCGGCTGGGGTCTTTTTCATTGGGGTGTCCTTCTGGTGTGAGTAGTCACGCGGCGGCGGGACGGTACTTGCCTGGGTCTTGCCGTTCTCCATCTGGTCCCGCCACCGCGTGATTCGGTGAAGTTCAAGGTGCGCGCGGATGATCCTGTGCCATCCGGTCGAGAAGCGCATGGATGGCCCGGAGCTCGTCCAGCACTGCCGACATCATCGTCGTCATCGCCGACATGACCGCGCCGACCTGAACATCGAGGCGCTGCACAGTGGCATTGACGACTCTGATTTCGGCGCGAAGGAAAGCCTGCTCCGTCTGGACGCGCTGGAGCTGGGTCATGATGAGGTTGAGGTCGATATCGGCCATCGGGGTTCCTTTAGTGATGCGCGATAAGTTGCACGAGGCCGATGCCGATCCCGGTCGTCAATGCGATCAGGAGCGACCATGGTAGCAGACGGCGCTCGCGGTCGAACTTCTGGGCCTCAGCGGCGAGTTTCCGCTGCTCATCGGCGAACTTCTCGGCTTCGGCAATCAGTTTCCGCTGCTCGGCCACGAACTTCTCCGTCTCGGCTCGCTTACGGTCGAGCTCGATGAGCAGGGCTTGCGTTCCGGTGTCGGTCATTGCCTTCCTTCTAGAGGTGCGCGACGGCGGGACGGATGATCTCTGGGTCTTACCGACGGACTCGTGGTCCCACCGCCGCGCGAGCCGCACTAGGGCAGAAAAACTTCCCGCTGTCAAGACCCCCTTCCCATGGGCGCGAAATTGGGCTATAGAGGACATATGGAACAAGCATTGAAACAGGCGATTCGCCAAGCTGGAGGGCTGCGCGCCTTGGCCCGGCTCTTGGGCATCAACCACCAGGCCATCCGATATTGGCAGCACGGCGTGCCGCCTCTCCGAGTGCTGGAGATCGAGCGCCTTACGGGCGTCTCAAGACATCGGTTGCGTCCGGACTTGTATCCACCGGAAGAGAAGAGGAAGCACGCGTGAGCAAATCAACCTGGGACGAAGGCCCCTGGCAGACTGAGCCTGACCGCAAGGAATGGCGGGATGAGGCGACGGGACTGCCCTGCCTGATCGTGCGCAGTCCCGTCACCGGCAGTCTGTGCGGCTATGTCGGCGTGCCGCCCGATCATCCCTGGCATGGCAAGGATCACGACGCGATCGATGTCCAGGTGCATGGCGGGCTCACCTTCTCGGCGCCTTGTGACAAGGGTGGCCTGATCTGCCATGTCCCTCAGCCGGGCGAGCCTGCCGATGTTTGGTGGCTCGGCTTCGACTGTGCCCATGCCTTCGATCTGATGCCGGGGATCAATGCGCTCCTCCCAGAACGCCACCTTGTCGACTGCACCTATCGTGACATGGCCTATGTCGAGAGGCAGTGCGCGCAGCTGGCAGCACAGGTTGCGGAGAGCAGGCTCGCTACCGCCACGGTCGTCCCCACGATTGGCGGCCAAACAAACAAATGCCGCTAACCACCCCCAACCCCGGCGGCGGCGGGCTATGACCTTGTCACCACAGATAATGCAAGCGCTGCTCGGCGCGATCTCATACTCGAGCGGCAAGCCCAATCGCGACGAGATCGAGAAGGCCCTCGAGCAGCTGGCGGAAGCGGCGGCGGCGGTCTGCCGCCCTCTGGGCGCCGGCACGGCGGACCGGTTTATGATGCAGTTCAACATGGCATTGGAGCGCCAGCACCATCCGCAGGGAGATGAGGATGCCGGGTAAGCACACCATCACCGTGCAGGGCGTTGAGATCGAAGTCGTCTCCGAGGACGAAGCCGAGAAGTCCGATTGGTTCGTCTGCATGCCCTGGAAGGGCGTGCATTACTTCGATGATGACGCCATGGGCCACTGCACTGTCTGCGGCATCGAGGTGCGCTATCGCCCGTCCGCGCCGAAAAAGCCGCCGCGCATCTGCCTCAAGTGCGCTAGCGAGAAGACGGCCCATGAGCAATGAAGGACATGACCGCGCACCTTCTCGTCGGAACTAGCAAGCTCATGCTGCAAGGCATCGGCGCCTATGTCGCCATGCTGCTCACGCTCGATGAACTATGGTGGACGTATCGCCGGTCCTGGCGTTACCTCACCGCCGGCATCTTGGCACTTCTCGTAGTGGGATTGCTGCAATGGCCCACGTCCTGATCCGCGCCTCGTCGCTCTCGAGCTATCCCGACTGCCCGAGGCGCACCGCGGCCAATATCTTCGCCAAGGACATCGAGGCCGCCGGCTTCACGCTGCGCGAACTCGTCCGCGGCGTCGGGGCCGCCATCGGCAGCGCCGTCCACCGGGGGGCGGCCACGATCCTGAAGGAGAAAGCACAGCTCGGGCGCATGCCTCCGCCCACGCTGGGGTTGGACGCGGCTCGCGATGAATTGCGAGAGATCGTCCACGAAGGTGTCGTTTACGATGACATGAGCAGGAAGCTCGAATCGGCAGAGATAGCTTCGCTGCGGATGGTAGCCACCTACAGGGATAATCTCGCGCCATATATCGATCCGATCTTGGTCGAGGAACGCCTGGAGGCGACCGCGGGCACGGGCCTCATTCTATCAGGCCAGAGCGACGTGATCGCCCGCGAACCCAGCACCATCAGAGATCTGAAGACCAGTAAGTTCACAGCCATGGGCTATCATAAGCCTCAGCTGGGGGGCTACTCATTGCTCGCGCGATCACGCGGAATCGACATCACGCGGGCGGTGATCGATTTTGTTCAGCGCGTCGGTGCGCGCCAAGAACAACCGAAACCTGTCAGCATAGAATATGATGTCGATAAGGCGGAAAGCACCGCCCTTAATATCCTTCGTGTGATGAACAACGACATCCGCACCTTTCGCCAAGGCGATCTGCGACGTGAGATCGGGCCCGGCGATCCAGCCGCCTTCATGGCGAATCCCAACAGCCGACTATGTTCGCCCGACTGGTGCGCCGCGTGGGGATCGAAGTTTTGCCAAGAGCATCGAGGAGCGGAAAATGGCGCGTAATCAGGTAGGCTCAAATTTGGCGCGGCTCTGGTGCTGGTTGCTCGGACATCGTTGGGTGCAGCTGCCGGGGGACAGGACGACGCGCTGCCAGCGCTGCGGCAAAGTCCAATGAAACCCTAGGAGACATCCATGGCTCAGAACGATCGCCCCTCGCTGCCGTCATTGCGCACCATCGAGATGGCCCGCAATGCTTCCGGCGGCTTCGACGCCGAGGCCTATTGGGTCATGGATCGGCGCGACAATCAGCTTGTCGAGGATGAGATTCTGCAGGGCGCCGGATCGAAGAGCTTCGTCTACAAGTTCACGCTGAATAAGACGGAGGTGAGTGGCATCAGCGTCATCGGTGCCCGTCATCTCGCTGCGCACTATCAGGGCCTCAAGCACCGAATCATCGCCTCGGTCCAGAAAGACGGCGCTCTGCACATCTTCAACTCCTATCCTAACGAAGAGCGGGACATGAAGGTCGATGTCAAGATCATCCCCGAACTGGGTGCGGAGCCAGACTACTACGCTTGCCTGGTGGAACTGACGGACTTGAAAAGCGGCAACACCCTGCAGGTGGAAGCACGCGAGCTCCGCTATAAGCAGGCCCGCGATGGCTCGTCCTACGAGCAGGCGCACTATCAGAAGATCGCCCAGAGCAAGGCCTATCGGAATGCGGTGGTGAACATCATTCCCCAGGACGTGGTCCTTCGCTGGAAGCAGCAGCAGCTTGCCCTCACGGAGATCATCACCGACTCCGTCATCGATCAGAAGCGCAACGCGATCCTGACCTATACCGCCAAGAATGCGATTCCCCTCGCTCGCGAGGCGGTTGCCCAGTTGACCATGCAGCAGATTTCAGCACTCTCCGATGTGGCGCGCGAGAAGGACAAGGCGCGCTTCATGAGTGCCCTGGATGGGCTGGGGCTGGTCAAGGAAGGCGAGGGGCATGAGCAGGACGGTCAACCACCGGAGTCGGAACAGAGGCGTCCTGAAGCGCAGGGCACGGCAGCAAAGGGAGAGCCACCGAGCAAGAAGGAGGCGCGCAAGGAAGCCACCAAGACCGGAACATCCAAAGGAGAAGATGACGGATTAGACAACCTCGATCAGCCAACTGAGACGCAAAAGAAGGGAGGTGAAAAGCCATCTCGTCGCAGTCTCTTTCGGGATGAGGAGTGATGCTGATGAAAGAGATCCCGCTCACTCAGGGGAAGGTTGCTCTCGTTGACGACGAGGACTATCCCCAGCTGTCAGACATCGCGTGGTATTGCCATAGGGGGTATGCCGTAACAAGCATTTTCAGTCGCAAGACCACCGTGCTAATGCATCGGCTCATTCTGCTGCCCCCTGAAAAGCTTCAAGTCGATCATATCAATCATAACAAGCTGGACAATCGACGCGCCAATCTAAGATTAGCAACACAGACTCAGCAGAATGGGAATCGGCTCAAATTTCTTGGAACAAGTCGATTCAAAGGCGTCAGTTGGCGGAATAGGCCGAAGTGCTGGCTTGTTCAATGCCACCAAACTTATGTGGGTTCATTCGAGGATGAGATCGAGGCCGCTAAGGCGTACAACGCCGCAGCACTAAAATACTGGGGCGACTTCGCACATCTCAACGAGTTCTGAATTTGTTTCCTCCGAGTCGCATAGTGAGAACGGAACATGAAGATTCGTATCAGAGACTATGTCGGCGCCAGCCGGGCCGAGCTAGAGATCAATGCAGGGATTACTTTAATCGCAGGTGATAACGCTGCCGGAAAGAGCAGCGTCTTGCGAGGGATCGCATCGCTTCTGACGGGCGAGGTCATGCCTCGCGGGGTCGCCAAGGGTGACTCGGAGATTCTTGTCATGGATGGCGCCAAGGCGGGCGAGCTCCTGCTATCCACGGAGCGCGGCGATACGGCAAGCATCACCTTCCCGAATCCCAAATTCACAACCAGCGGAGAGCCGCCACAGGCGAGCGCGGTCGCCGCAGGATTGCTCAACTACACGGACCTGAAGCAGGAGCAGCGCGCCCGCTTCCTCGAGGGGCTCCTCGATGCCTTGCCGAAACCAGATGCTCTGCGCGAAGCGCTCGCCGATCACATGGCGAAAGAGGACATTGAGCTCGTTCTCGGCACGATCGAGACGGAAGGCTACGACGGCACGGCAGACCGCTTGCGCGAGAAGCGTGTGAAGTTGAAGGGTCGGTGGGAGGACATCGCTGGCGAGCGCTGGGGCGATACCAAGGCGCAGCAGTGGATGCCAGAGGGCTGGAGCGACTATGACGAACAATCCCCGGAGCAAGTCTCCGCGCGCCTGGCGGCGAGCCAAGAGGCCTACGATCGCGTAGCCAAGAAATCGACGATCGCGGAGGCCGAGTACCAAACTCTCATCGACCTGGTCGGCAGGCGGGAGCCGACGCAGATGGCGCTCGACATGGCGCGCAATCAGCTGGCAACCATCGAAGCCAACTGGGCGCGGGCCCGTAAGGAACTGGAGTCGTTGCCACCGCCGGTCGAGGAAGGTATTCCCTGCCCGCACTGCGGCGCCCATGTCGTGGTGATCATTGACGCCGTGGCCGGACATATACTGGCGCCGGTCCAGCCGCTGACGGAGGGCGAGCCAGAGCGGCGCAAGCGGACGCTCGCCGAGAAGCGCGCCGAGGTCGCGGAAGCCTACCGCAAGCTCGAGCAGCAGCAGGGCCTGATCGGCGCATGTGACGAAAAGTTGCGCGAGATCGGTAGGGCCCAGGAGGCTCTGAAGGGCGCCAAGAAGGGCAACGGCGATCCCAAAGCCGTGGAGAAAGCGCTGGCACAATTGGACAAGGCGAAGGCCTCGGCAGCCCGCGTCAAGATCGCCAGAGACGCGGACAGCGCCGCTGAGCGCGTCAGGCTCTATACCATCGTCATCGACCTGTTGGCCCCCGACGGCCTCCGCAGGCGGGCGCTGAACGCCAAGCTGAGCGAATTTGAATCCAACTATCTCGCCACGCTGGTGCGCGACGCGCCAACCTGGAAAGCGGTGACGATCGACCGCGATACGCTGTTGCCGCGCTATGGCGGGCGACCCTATGTCCTCTGTTCCCGCAGTGAGCAATGGCGCACGAATGTAATCCTACAAATCGCCATCGCTCTGCTGGAGGGCGCGGCGCTCGTCTGCATCGACGGCGCCGACATCCTCTCGACGAACGGCCAGGATGACCTGTTCATGGGCGTGCTGCACAAGCTGCCGCTTCCCGTCGTCGTCGGTGCCATGTACAGCAGGCCGAAGCACGCGCCGAATCTGATGCACGCCCAGCTAGGGCGCACCTATTGGATGAACGACGGAACGCTTGCGCTGCTCGACAGGTGAGACGTGAGGGTCCTTGCCCTCGATAGCGAGACGACGGGGCTGCCTAGATATGACAGACGCGCGGACGATCCGTGTCAGCCCCGGATCTGCTCGCTGGGCTATGTCCTTTTCGATCCGGAGACTCCGGATGGCGCCGACATTTCCGTGTACGACCTGGTCAAGCCCGATGGCTGGACGGTTCCTCCGGACGTGGTCGCCATCCACGGCCTCAGCACTGAGAAGCTCCTGGCAGAAGGGAATCTCATCCGCGACGTGCTCGACCGTTTCCTCGTCGCCTGGGAGCTTGCTGACCAACTCACCGGCTTCAACCTCCACTTCGACCTCAAGCTGCTCCGCGGTGAGCTTCGACGTTGCGGACTGAGCGATCACTATGGCGAAAAGCCCGAGATCTGCGCCCTGCGGGCCTCGGACCGGCTCTGCCGCATCGCGCCTACCGACAAGATGATGGCCGCCGGCTACCGCAAGAACAAGATTCCCAAGCTGCACGAGGCCTATCAGATCCTGCTCGGCAAACGGCTCGAGGGCGCCCACAATGCGCTCATGGACGCCCGGGCAACGGTCGAGATCTACCGCTGGCTGAAGGCCAACAAGAAGCTGCCGCCGGCGACATGGAATAGCCCGAAGCTGGGCGCGTGAAGGCAATAAAAAAAGCCCGGGCAAAAGCCGGGGCCAGTAGGGAGGAACCTGATGAGGATCGTTACGCTCGTGGCGGTCCTCATTTCTTTGAGCGCGTTTGGTGGTCAAGCCATGCAAGTGACCATCGATCAGACGAGCGTCAGTCTCTACGCTGGCATCTGCGTCTCAAACTGGCGCGCATTGATCGTTGCGGGCGAACATGGGCATTGGGGTGGCATCATCGGCTTTCGATCTGTCGGCCCGTGGAGCGACGCCAGACGTTATTGCCTGGGCGCCCGCCCTTTCTAGCTCGTCCAAATACGGATGTTATCCTGGCGAATCCAGCCATCGGTGCTCGGAGCGGAGCCGCCGCCATGCCAGAAGCCGTGTTCCAGCATAATGTTGTCCGCGATGCTCGTATTGCCGAAGCCGTCTGGCGTCTGCGCGCCCAGGTCTTGGCCATCGAGCCACACCCTGGCTTCGCCCTCGGTCCCGTCGCAGCGTAGCTGCCAACGCCAGTTGTACCACTGGTTAGCGACGAACTTCTTCGTGTAGATCGCTGGCACGATGAAGTTGGAGCCCCACTGGCTGGGGTTCTGCTGGTTCTGGATGATCGGATTGAAGCTCTTGCTCTGGTTGGTGCCGGATTGCCAGACGCAGAAGATCGTCAAGCCGCCTTGCGCGCCCGAGCGGCCGCCCCAGCAGATGAGCGGGCCGACTTTCCCGACATCGGTCCACCAGTTGAATCCCTCCTCAAACAGCATGTCGAACTCCATATTGACGGTCGCATTCAGCGGGCCGCAGATGAGCTGATAGAACTTCTGCTGCTCGCCCACCTCGCCAGCGGGATACCAGAGGCGGATGCACGGGCCGCCGTTCTTGCCGCCATTGGCGACGATGGAAAAATACTTGCCCTGCGGGTCGGCGTCATAGATCACGGGGCCGTCGTCTGGTGCCCAGAGCCCGTTGCCGTACTTGTTCGTGCTCGGCAGATTGCCCCAGATCTTGCACTTGCCTGCCGTCGTCAACGGCCCGGGCGAGACGATATCGAAATCGGCCCGGAGATCGAGCCCCCCAGGCTGCGGCGGTGGGCTGGGCTCGACACCGCTGTTGGGATAGTAAGTCACCTGCGTGCCGTCTGGCATGACGACGATGACGGATGTCGGATTGGCCATTGCACATCCCCTGTGGAAATGGAGGCCGGCCTCGTGCCGGCCTCCCGCTCATCTGCATTGGGTTTCTCGAAGTCAGTGGCCTAAGTGATCCCCTGTGGAAATGGACGGTCGGCGGGCGTGCCTTCCATGGAGATAAAGTCGGGATCGGTCCATCCGCCGGCGGTGATCTGGCAGTTGCCCCATACCAGCTTGCGCAGCCCCTTCTGCGGGATGTTGAGGCTGCCGCTGGTAGGCTTCGTTCCCTTGATCCATGTCACGTCGCACCATAGTGCGCTGCCGTCCGCTGGCGCATAGATTTTATCGACGCGGCCATAGTTTTTGGGATCGCGCAAGTTCGGGCCGGTGAAGAGCATGCAGCCCTCGTAGACCCACACGAGCCAGTTTTCAAAGCCCTCGAAGCTGCGCGGGATGATGAGCTTGTTGCCCTGCCACGCCGCGTTCGAGAGCGGCAGCGGCGTAACCGGCGCTGAGTTCCACGCCCAGAAGGCCCAGTTCGGCGAGTCGGCGACAAAGGTCGTGTTGGTGAAGCTGTACTCGGCCTTGTGGCCCTGCATCGGCCAGCCACAGGGTGCGCAATAGACTGTATCGCCCATCGCATCGATAGTTGAATCACTGACCGTCAGCTTGCGCGGTCCCACCATGATGCAGCAAAGCGTGCTGTTCTTGATGACGATCTCGGTGAAGCCGGTGCCCCCGGTCAGATACTTGCCGGCGCCCGTGGTGCAGCCATCGAGGATCAGGGTGTCGCACAGCTTGTCGGGTTCAGCCACCTGATTGCCCATGCCGGTGAAGCTGCAGTTGACACAGGTGACATTCTTCGAGAGCGAGGGCCAGAAGTTGGAGATGCTGCAGTTCTCGAAACGGGCCTCGATGTGGCTC
>Ga0126381_100004063_pt1 | contig 15900 bp, 12 predicted proteins | sample PanSoiMetPlot_28_FD_96465 | JGI IMG/M metagenome (GOLD analysis project Ga0126381, IMG submission 96465) | Tropical forest soil microbial communities from Panama - MetaG Plot_28 | ecosystem: Environmental > Terrestrial > Soil > Tropical forest > Bulk soil | place: Panama | collected 2016-02-17 | reverse complement strand
CGGCGTAGGCATCGGGCGCGGGACGGGGGCCGCGCGGGCCGTATGGGTAGGGATCCGGCTGCGGGTACCGGTCCGGCCCGGCGTAGGAGCCCGGCGGGTCCGGCGGGCCGTACTGCCCCGGTGCGGCCTGGGGATCGGGATCGTCGTACTCCCGGGGAACGCGGCTGTGCCGACCTGAACGGCGCTGCGGCCCGTCACCCTGCCTGTCGCCCGTCACCTAGCACCTCCCGGGGCTGAGCCGACCAGCTCCCCCGCAGGCTGACCTGTGGTGCGTTCCCTGTCCAGTGCCCCCTGGAGCAGCAGCGCCGCGGCTGCCCTGTCTACTCTAGGACGCCGGCCCTTGGCATCGCTGCCTCCTTGCCGCAGCGCGTCGTGGGCGATGACCGTGGTAAACCGCTCGTCGACCAGGCGGACCGGGACCGGCGCGACACGGCGGGCCAGGCCGTCGGCGAACGTCCTGGCCTCCGCGGCGGCCTGCCCCTCCCGGCCGGAAAGGCCGACAGGCAGGCCCACGATGATCTCGATCACGTGGTCGGCGGCGGCCAGGCCGGCGATCGCGTCCAGGTCCCCGCGGCCGCGCCGGACCGTGGTCAGCGGGCTGGCGAGCCGGCCGTCGCCGTCGCAGTGCGCTACCCCGATCCGCACCGAGCCGACATCTATCGCGAGCCGAGCGCCGATCCTCAACGGACGGCTCCCGGACGACCAGGTCTCGTCCGGGCAACGATACGGCTGCGACACGGTCTCACCGTACGTCACCTGGCCCTGTCGTGGTCCGAATGGCCGCGCCGACGGCCGCGAACGACTCCTCGATGGCCCGGGCCGCCCCGTCCCCGAGCGGCGCCCCCCCGCCCTGGGCCACGTCGTCCTTGCCGCCGCCGCGACCGCCGAGCGCGCCCGCCGCGGTCAGCACGAGCGCCCCGGCGGCCAGGCCGCGCGCGCGGCCCGCGTCATTGACCGCCACCACGACCGTGGGCCGGTCGGCGGGCACCCCCGCGACGACGGCGACGCCGGGCCGGTCCGGCGCCAGCCGGCCCCGGATGTCGAGGGCGAGCTTGCGGATGTTGTCGGCGCCGGTGCCGTCCGGGGCCCGGTGCGCGACGTACGACACCCCGGCCACGTCGGCCGCGCCCCGGGCCAGTTCGGCCGCGGAGTCGAGCAGGCGGGCCGAGTTGAGCCGCTCAAGGTCGCGCTGCGCGTCCCGGAGCCGGGTCACGATGCCCGATATCCGCTCCGGCAGCTCTTCGCGGGGGGCCTTCAGCTGTTCGGAGAGCTGGCTGACCAGGACACTCTCCCGGGCCAGGAACCGGAAGGCGTCCATCCCCACCAGCGCCTCGACGCGGCGCACGCCGGAGCCGATCGAGGACTCGCCGAGGACCTTGACCAGCCCCAGCTGCCCGGAGCGGGCGACGTGGGTGCCGCCGCACAGCTCGCGGGAGTAGTCGCCGACCTCCACCACGCGGACCTGGTCGCCGTACTTCTCGCCGAACAGCGCCAGCGCGCCCATGGCCCGCGCCTCGTCGATCGAGGTGTGATAGGCCCGGACGGCCAGGTCGTTGATCAGGACCTCGTTGACCTCGTCCTCCGCGTCGGCGAGGACGGCCGGCGGCACAGCTCCCATCGCGGTGAAGTCGAACCGGAACCTGCCCGGCGAGTTCTCCGAGCCGGCCTGGGCCGCCGACTCACCCAGCGCGCCGCGGATCGCGCGGTGCACGAGATGGGTCGCCGTGTGCGACCTGGAGATGGCGCGGCGGCGCTCCACGTCGATCTCGGCGTGCACCGGGGCCCCCACGACGATCTCGCCTGAGCTCACCCGGCCGCGGTGGACGATGAGCCCGGCCACCGGCGTCTGCACGTCGAGGACCTCGACCACCGCGCCTTCTCCCGCTCCGCTGCCCGAGGCCGTGATCCGGCCGGTGTCGGCGAGCTGGCCGCCGCCCTCCGCGTAGAACGGGGTGCGGTCGAGGACCACGTCGACCTCCGTCCCGGGGCCCGCCGCCGGCACCGAGACCCCGCCCACCAGCAGGCCGGTCACGGTCGCGTCCCCGGTGACCTCGTCGTACCCGGTGAACTGCACCTGCCCCGAGCGCTCCAGGACCGACGCGAGCACCGAGATGTCCGCGTTGCCGGTCTTCTTTCCAGCCGCGTCCTGTTTGGCACGCTGCCGCTGCTGCTCCATGAGCCTGCGGAACTCTTGCTCGTCCACGGAGAGCCCCTGCTCGGCGGCCATCTCCAGGGTCAGGTCGATCGGGAAGCCATAGGTGTCGTGCAGCTGGAAGGCCTGGTCGCCGCGGAGGGTGTCGCCGTCGCGGCGCCTGGTTTCCTCGACCGCGGCGTCGAAGATCGCGCTGCCGGTGCGCAGCGTGCCGAGGAAGGCGGCCTCCTCGGCGTCGATGATCGTGTGAATGTGCGGGGCGTCGCGGCGCAGCTCCGGGTACTGCTCGCCGAGCGCGTCGATCGCCACGGCGGACAGCTCGTGCAGGTAGTGCTCGTCCTCCCCGCCGCGGCCGGACCCGCCGCGCTGGGCGCCGGCGAGCAGCCGGAGATTGCGGACGCTGCGGCGCAGGATCCGGCGCAGGACGTAGCCGCGTGCCTCGTTCGACGGCACGACGCCGTCGGCGACCAGCATCACCGCCGTGCGCACGTGATCGGTGACCACCCGCAGCGCCACGTCACTGCGGTGGTCCTGGCCGTACCGCTGCTCGGTGAGCTCGGCGGCACGGTCGAGCACCTTCCACATAGTGTCGATCTCGTAGATGTTGTCGACGCCCTGCAGCAGGGCGGCCATCCGCTCCAGGCCCATCCCGGTGTCGATGTTGCGCGAGGGCAGCTCGCCGGCGATGTCGAAGTCCACCTTGCTGCGGACCGTGCTGAGCTGCTCCTGCATGAAGACCAGGTTCCAGACCTCGAGGTAGCGGTCCTCGTCGACCACCGGCCCGCCCTCGCGGCCGTACTCGCCGCCGCGGTCGTAGTAGATCTCCGAGCAGGGCCCGCCGGGACCCGGCACGCCCATGTGCCAGTAGTTATCGGCCAGGCCGCGGCGCTGGATCCGGTCCTCGGGCACGCCCACGTGGTCGTGCCAGAGCTTGGCGGCCTCGTCGTCGTCGGTGTAGACGGTCACCCAGAGCTTGCTCTCCGGGAAGCCGAACCCGCCCTCGGCCTCCGGGCCGGTGAGCAGCTCCCAGGCGAACGGGATGGCCCGCTCCTTGAAGTAGTCGCCGAACGAGAAGTTCCCCAGCATCTGGAAGAAGCTCGCGTGCCGGGTGGTCTTGCCCACCTCGTCAATGTCCGCCGTGCGCACGCACTTCTGCGCGGTGGTGGCGCGGCGGAACGGCGGGGCCAGCTGGCCGAGGAAGTACGGCTTGAACGGCACCATCCCGGCGTTGACCAGCAGCAGCGTGGGGTCGTCGGCGATCAGGCTGGCCGACGGGACCACGGTGTGCCCGCGCTGGGAGAAATAGTTAAGGAAACGGCGGACGATCTCTGCCGACTCCATCAACGGCCATCCTTCGCGTCGTCGGTGCCGGGGCGCGCGCGGCCCTGGCCCTCATCGCCGGGGCGCCGCGCGCGTGCCTGCTGACCTTCGAGGGTACGGCCTGTCAGCCCGGGATGACGATCCGCGTACAGCCCCATGCCGTCGCGCACGTCGTGAGCGAACCGGGCCGCGCCACCCATCCAGGCGCTCCCGGCCGGCGCGGCCGGGCGGCCGGCCGCGCTGACCGTGCGTGCCAGCCGGGCGACCCGCCGGTAGCCCGCCACGCCGATCACCGCGCCCGCGCTCATCCAGAAGAGCCTGCGCATCAGCTCCGCACCTCCTCGCGGGCGCCCCGGGCCGGGCGGGTGCCGGGCCTGGCCGCGGCGCGGCCAGCCCGGGCGGAGCGGCCGCCGGCGGGCAGCGCGGCCCGCCCGGCGGCGGCCTGCTCCTGCCCGGCGGACAGCGCTTCCCGCCTGGCGGGCATCGCTGCCTGCGGATACGGCCGGACGCCGGGTGCGGCCGCCGCGGTCGGCGCGGCCCGGCCGGGCCGCCGCAGCGCGACGGCCCGGCGGACCCCGAACGCGAACCCGGACAGCCGCAGCAGCGGCACGCCGAAGCCTTCGGAGATTCCCCGCGCCAGGCCCGCGAGGGCGGACACGTGCCCGGTCAGCTCGGCCATGTTGGTGGTGACCTCATCCATGCTCGTGGTGATGGAGTCGGTCCGCGCGAGCTGCTCCTGGGTCTGGTCGACCGCGGCCTGCGCGCGCTCGATGAGGGTGCTGGCGCGATCCCCGTAGTCCGTCAGGACCCGGTTGGCGTGGGAGATCAGCCCGGCCAGCCGGATCAGCACGAATACGGCGGCGCACATGCCGATCGCGAAGAAACCCGCCGCGATGAGCGCCGCGAGCTGCCCGGCGTTCACCCGCTGCTCCGATTTGGTCGCTCTGCCTGGTCTGTCACCTGCCCGACCCTATCGCTGCGCGGGGGCCGCCGGGCTGGGAAAGAGGCCGCTGCCGGGCCTGATCGTCTTGCTACCCGGCGGGCGGCGCGGGCTCGTCTTCGTCACCGGCGCGGCCCAGGATGGCCCGGATCCGCTCGGACCGCTCGGCGTACCGGGCCTCGGCGCCGTGCCGGGACGGCTCGTAGTACCTGCGCCCCGCGACCGGGTCGGGCGCGTAGGCCTGGGCCACCACGCCCTCGGGATAGTCGTGCGGGTACAGGTAACCGCGCCCGTGCCCGAGCCGCGCCGCACCGCGGTAGCTGGAGTCGCGCAGGTGCGCGGGCACCGAGCCCGCCAGCCCGGCCTGCACGTCGCCCTGGGCGGCGCCGATGGCCCGGATCACCGAGTTCGACTTGGGCGCCAGGGACAGGTGGATCACGGCCTGGGCGAGGTTGATCCTGGCCTCGGGCAGGCCGACGAACTCGACCGCCTGCGCCGCGGCCACCGCCAACGGCAGCGCGGTCGGGTCGGCCATCCCGACGTCCTCGCTGGCGTGCACGATCAGCCGCCGGGCGATGAACCGCGGGTCCTCGCCCGCCTCGATCATCCGCGCCAGGTAGTGCAGCGCGGCGTCGGCGTCACTGCCCCGGATGCTCTTGATGAACGCGCTGATCACGTCGTAGTGCTGGTCGCCGTCCCGGTCGTAGCGCACGGCGGCCCGGTCTACCGCGCGCTCCAGCCCGGCCAGGTCGATCACGGCGCCGGGCGGCAGGCCCAGGGCCGCCGCCTCCAGGTAGGTGAGGGCCCGCCGGGCATCGCCGCCCGCGACGCGGACCAGCTGGTCGGCCACGCCGTCGCCCAGGGTCACGGCCCCGGCCAGCCCGCGCTCGTCGGCCAGCGCCCGGTCGATCACGATCCGCACATCGTCGTCACCGAGCGGCTGCAGGGTGAGCAGCAGCGACCGGGACATCAGCGGCCCGACCACCGAGAACGACGGATTCTCCGTGGTCGCGCCGATGAACGAGACCCAGCGGTTCTCCACCGCGGGCAGCAGCGCGTCCTGCTGGGCCTTGTTGAACCGGTGCACCTCGTCGATGAACAGGACGGTCTGGGTGCCGGTCAGCCCGAGCTCGGTGCGGGCCGCGTCGATGGCCGCGCGCACGTCCTTGACCCCGGCCGAGACGGCGGACAGCTCCACGAACCGCCGCCGCGTCACCTGGCTCACCACGTAGGCCAGGGTGGTCTTCCCGGTCCCCGGCGGGCCCCACAGCAGCAGGGACATCGGGGCGTCGTGCTCGGCCAGCTTCCGCAGCGGCGACCCGTCGCCGGTCAGCTGCGGCTGGCCGACCACCTCGTCCAGGGAGCGCGGCCGCATCCGGACGGCGAGCGGCGCGGCGGCCTCGGCCGCTTCCTCGGCCGCCGCGTCGAAAAGGCTGTCCCGCTGGCCGGGCTCAACTCTGGCCACGCCTTGACAGTATCCGCCCCCGCAACCCGGCCGGCCCGCCGCAATCCGCCGGGACATGCCGCAATCCGGCCCTCTCGAAGCTCATGAATGTACCAACGGGCATGCTGGAGGCGGCCATCTGGTACATCCACGCGGAGCGAGGCGCCTGCCGGGGGCCGCTCACCGGTACATCCACGCGGAGCGGCCCGCGCGGGCGGGACTAGGCGGGCGCGGACGGCGGGAGGATCACGTCGATCCCGGCCTCCTTGCGCTGCTCGGGCGTGATCGGCGTAGGCGCTCCGGTCAGCGGGTCGAGCCCGGAGGCGGCCTTGGGGAACGCGATCACGTCGCGGATCGTGTCCCGGCCGGTCAGCAGCATCAGCATCCGGTCCCAGCCGAACGCGATCCCGCCGTGCGGCGGCGGCCCGAACCGCAGCGCGTCCAGCAGGAAGCCGAACTGGGACCGGGCCTCCTCGCGGGACAGCCCGATGACGTCGAACACCTCCTGCTGCAGGTCCGGCCGGTGGATCCGGATCGAGCCGCCGCCGATCTCGGTGCCGTTGCAGACGATGTCGTAGGCGTCGGCCAGGGCGCCGGCGGGCTCGGCCGCGAACTTGTCGGCCCACTCCGGCAGCGGCGCGGTGAACGGGTGGTGCACCGCGGTCCAGCCGCCGGACCCGTCGTCCTCGAACATCGGCGCGTCCACCACCCAGGTGAACGCCCAGGCCGCCGGGTCGATGAGGCCGCCGCGGTGCCCGATCTCCAGCCGGGCGGCGCCGAGCAGCTCGCGGGCCGCGCTGGCCGGCCCGGCGGCGAAGAACACGCAGTCGCCCGGGCCCGCGCCCGCCGCCGCGGCGAGCCCGGCGCGCTCGGCCCCGGACAGGTGCCGGGCCACGGGGCCGGAGTCGGACACCTGCCCGCCGGCGTCGATCAGCACGTAGGCCAGGCCCTTGGCCCCGCGCGAGCGGGCCCAGTCCTGCCAGCCGTCAAGCTCCTTGCGGGTCTGCGCGGCGCCGCCGGGCATGACCACGGCGCCCACGTGCGGCGCCTGGAACACCCGGAAGTCCGTCTGCGCGAAATACCCGGTCAGGTCGGCCAGCTCGCAGCCGAACCGCAGGTCCGGCTTGTCCGACCCGAACCGGGCCATCGCGTCGGCGTAGCTCAGCCGCGGTATCGGCCGCGGCACCTGGTACCCGGCGATCTCCGCCCACAGCCGCTGCACCAGGTTCTCGGCCACCTCGACGACGTCCTCGCGGGTGACGAACGACATCTCCAGGTCGATCTGGGTGAACTCGGGCTGCCGGTCGGCGCGGAAGTCCTCGTCGCGGAAGCAGCGCACCAGCTGGTAGTAGCGTTCCAGGCCGGCGACCATCAGCAGCTGCTTGAACAGCTGCGGCGACTGCGGCAGCGCGTACCAGCTGCCCGGCCGCAGCCGGACCGGCACCAGGAAGTCGCGCGCCCCCTCCGGAGTGGACCTGGTCAGGAACGGCGTCTCCACGTTCACGAACCCGTGGTCCCGCATCACGTCGCTGACCAGGTACGCCGCCGCCGACCTGGCGCGCAGCGCCGCCGCCATCTCGGCCCGCCGGATGTCGAGGTAGCGGTAGCGCAGCCGTACCTCCTCGTTCAGGTCGGCCGCGCCCTCTATCGGGAACGGCAGCGGGTCGGATTCGGACAGCACCTCGATCTCGCTGACCGCCACCTCGATCTCGCCGGTGGCCAGCTCGGGGTTCTCGTTGCCCGCCGGCCGGCGCCGCACCGTGCCCGTCACCCGCACGCAGAACTCGGCGCGCAGGTCGTGCGCCACGTCGTCCTGGCGGAACACCACCTGCACCACGCCGCTGGCGTCGCGCAGGTCGATGAACACCACGCCGCCGTGGTCCCGGCGGCGGGCGACCCACCCCGCCAGCGTCACGTTCTGTCCCTCGTCCCAAGCGCGCAGCGCGCCCGCGTCGTGGCTGCGGATCATCGCTACAGCCCCGTCGGCCGGCGCACGCCGGGCATCGTCGGCACCGACGGGCCCCGGTCTCCCGGCGCGGTGAGCCCGGCCAGGAACGGGTTGGACCGGCGCTCGGCGCCGATGGTCGTGGCGGGCCCGTGCCCGCACAGCACCTCGGTCTCGTCGGGCAGCGGCAGGCACACCCGGGCCAGGCTCTTCAGGATCGTGGCGTGGTCCCCGCCGGGCAGGTCGGTACGGCCGATCGACCCGGCGAACAGCAGGTCGCCGCTGAACAGCGTGCCCGGCTCGTCGGCGTCCGGCAGCCGGAAGGTCACCGAGCCGGGGGTGTGCCCCGGCGCGTGGTCCACGGTGACCTGGATCCCGGCCAGGTCGAGCACGGCCCCGTCGGTCAGTTCCCTGACGTCGTCGGGCTCGCTGAAGGTGATCCCGCCGAACAGTTGCTGGCCCGGCTGCAGCGAGAGCCCGCGGCCCGGGTCGGTGAGCAGCGCCCGGTCGTCCGGGTGGATGTAGGCCGGGATGTCCCGGGCCCCGCAGACCGGGGCCACGGACCAGATGTGGTCGACGTGGCCGTGCGTGAGCAGGACCGCGGCCGGCCGGAGCCGGAACCGCTCGACGGTCTCCTCGATGCCCTGCTCGGCGTCCTGGCCGGGGTCGATGATCAGGCACTGCTCGCCTGGCGCGGCCGCCACCAGGTAACAGTTCGCGGCGAACGAGCCGGCCGGGAACCCGGCGACAAGCACGGCTGGCCTCCTTAGCGCGGGGCGCGTGGATGAGCCTCTTCATCGTCCTCATGACCGCCCGCGTGCTCTGGGCACGAGGCCGGCGGATGAAGAGGGTTCACTGTTCGTACAGGCTATCCGCGGCGGCCTGGGCCCGGGCCGACGGCCCGTCAGGACACGGACAGGACGCGGTTGGTGCGGCGAACAGGTAACGGCCGCGCCAATACTGGCTACGCGCAGGTACGCTTCGCGGAAGTTTCGCTGATCACCGTACCCGGGTGTCAGCGGTTGCGACGGGCGGTAGCAGGAGGACCGGCAGCGTGGCGGGTAAGAAGGAGCGCCAGCGGAAACTGGCCAGGGAGCGCTACGAGCGCCGCGCGGCCCGGCAGGCCCATCGGGACCGGCGGACGCGGCGGTGGATCGTCAGCGTCATCGCCATCGTGGTGGTGGTCGGCTTCGCAGTGGGCGGCGTGCTGCTGGCCAGCCGGTCCACCGGCACCACGGCGACGTCCTCGCCCACGCCGAGCGCCAGCCCCAGCCCCAGCCCCAGCCCGGCCCCGAGCCCGACGCCCTCCACGGTGGCCGAGCCCGCGACGCACTGCACCTACCTCCCCGGTCCGCCCGCCTCGCGCCCGGTCACCGTGCCGCCGGCCGCGCCGGACTACAAGGCCGCCTACCAGGCCACGATCACGACCAACCGCGGCCCCATCGTGATCGACCTGCTGAACAGCAAGGCCACCTGCACGGTGAACTCGTTCGTGCACCTCGCCGCGGCAGGTTTCTACAGCAAGACCCCGTGCCCGCGGCTGAGCACCTCCGCGGGCTTGTACATGCTGCAGTGCGGTGACCCGACCGGCAAGGGCACCGGCGGCCCGGGTTACGAGTTCGCGAGCGAGAACCTCACCGGCGCCACCTACCCGGCGGGGACGCTGGCTATGGCCAACAGCGGCACCGCGAACAGCAACGGCAGCCAGTTCTTCCTCGTTTACCAGAACTCGTCGCTACCACCCAGCTATACGCCTTTTGGCAAGATCGTCAGCGGGCTTAATATCCTCCAGAATGTAGGAAAGAGGGGATACGGGCCACCGCTCAACCAGTACGGCGGCGGAGCGCCGAAGGAGAGCGTCCAAATCGAGAGCGTGACCATCAAGAAGACATGACCGGAGCGGCGTCACCCGCCAGGCACGTGGCGGGGCTCCGGGCCATCGGGGCCCGGGGCATCCCCGGGAGGCAGTGCCTCCCGGGGCAGCACTGAGCAGGAGGTTCGCCGGTGAGCACGGCCAGCGATGCGTGGGGCAGGGTAGCCGACGACGGCACGGTATACGTGCGTACCGCCGAGGGCGAGCGGGCGGTGGGCTCGTGGCAGGCCGGCAGCCCCGACGAGGCCCTCGCGTTCTTCGAGCGCAAGTTCGCGGCGCTGGAGACCGAGGTCAGCCTGCTCGAGCAGCGGATCGCGACCACGGACCTGTCCCCCGCGCACGCGCAGGCCACGATCACCCGGCTGCTCGCCGCCGTGGCCGACGCGCACGCGGTCGGCGACCTGGACGGGCTGCGCAGCCGGCTGGAAGCGATGAACGGGCTGGTCGATCACCGGCGGGAAGAGCACAAGGCGGCCCGGGAGCAGGCCCGCAACGAGGCCCTCGAGACCAAGGAGCGCATCGTGGCCGAGGCCGAGCGCATCGCGGCCGAGGCGACGCACTGGAAGGTCAGCGGCGAGCGCATGCGGCAGCTCCTCGAGGAGTGGAAGGCCGCGCCGCGCGGCGACCGGGCGACCGAGACGGCGCTGTGGAAACGGCTGTCCGCCGCGCGCAACGCGTTCACCAAGCGCCGCAAGGCGTACTTCGCGGGCCTGGAGGAGGAACGCGAGGGCGCCCGGGCGCGCAAGGAGAAACTGTGCGTGGAGGCCGAGGCGCTGACCTCCTCGACCGACTGGGGCCCGACCGCGTCCGCCTTCCGCGAGCTGATGCGGCAGTGGAAGGAGGCGGGCCGGGCCGACCGCGCCGCGGAGGAGGAGCTCTGGGGGCGGTTCAAGACCGCGCAGGATGGCTTCTTCCAGGCCCGGGCGCAGGTGCTGCACGCCAAGGACGCGGAGCTGCGCGAGCACGCGGCCGTCAAGACGCAGATGCTGGCCGAGGCCGAGAAGCTGGTGCCGGTGATCGACCCGCGGGCGGCGCGCGCGGCGCTGCGCAGTATCCAGGAGCGCTGGGAGCAGGCGGGAGCGGTGCCGCGGGAGGCGAACGAGCGGCTGGAGGGCGGGCTGCGGCGGGTCGAGGAGGCGGTGCGCCGGGCCGAGGACACGCAGTGGCGCCGGTCGAACCCGGAGGCGCTGTCCCGGGCCCGGGGAACGGTGGAGCAGATCCGGTCCGCGATCAGCCAGCTGGAGGACCAGCTCGCGCGGGCCCAGGCCAGCGGTGACGCCCGGGCGAAACAGCAGGCCGAGGAGGCGCTGGCGGCGCGGCGGTCCTGGCTGGCCGAAGCCGAGCGCACGCTAGCGGAGCTTTCGGGGTAGAGAGGGCTGCTGGCCGTGAGGTTGGTTCTCGGGCCAGCCGACGGGAGGTCCAGCCGCGACGGCCGGCCGGAGGTCGGCCCGAGCGGCTGGCCGGGGGGGTTCCGGGGGGCGAAGCCCACCGGTCTGGGGGTCCGGGGGTTATCCCCCGGGCTAGCACCAAGGCCGTGTAGTTAAGGGTTCGGGCGCGACGTCAAGCCGGGTGAGACAGGCAACGGAGTCCCTGCTAGAACTGCGTCGACCAAGATCGCTGTCTGGCAGGGGACTCCGTTGGGCACCCAGTCTGTCATCACCCGCACTGTCGCCGTGGCCGGAGGCCGGTTCGCGCCCGGCCACCTGGGCGAGCTGACCCAGTTGCTGCCGTTCGAGATGGTCGATGAGGCGTTAGCGCAGACCCGGACGGTGCAGCGGCGGGTTCGGGACTTGCCCTCACGCGTGGTGGTCTACTTGCTGCTGGCCGCCTGCCTGTTCCCCGAACTGGGGTACCCGGGCGTGTGGGCCAAGCTGACGCGGGGCCTGGCCGGCCTGCCACTGGCGGCCCCGGGCCCGGGGGCGCTGCCCCAGGCGCGCCGCCGCGTTGGCGTGGCGCCGCTGGCCTGGCTGTTCGATCTGCTGCGCGGCCCGGCCGCGGTCCCGCACGGCCGGGGTGTGTGGTGGCGGGGGCTGCTGGTGTGCGCGGTCGACGGGACCATCCTGAGTGTGCCGGACACCCCGGCGAACCTGGCCCGGTTCACCAAGGGCGGCGGCCATCATGGCGGCACCGGCTACCCGCAGGCCCGGATGCTGGCACTGGTGGCCTGCGGCACCCGCACCCTGATCGACGCGGTGTTCGGCCCCACCACCAAGGGCGAGACCACCTACGCCCCGGGCCTGCTGCGCAGCCTCCGGCCAGGGATGGTCATGCTGGCCGACCGGAACTTCGCCGCGGGCCACCTGGCCGCCAAGATCGCCGCCACCCAAGCGGAGTTCCTCATCCGGGTACGCACCGGTGCTGGCGCACCCAAGCTCCCGCCCTGCGCCGTTGCCGCGACGGCTCCTACCTGTCACGGTTCGGCGGCGTGCCGGTGCGGGTCATCGACGCCCAGGTCACCATCACCACCACCGCGGGCAAGCGGACCGGCGATTACCGGCTCATCACCACCTTGTGCGACCACCACCGCTACCCGGCCAGCTGCCTGGTCAGCCTCTACCACGAACGCCGGGAGATCGAGACCGCCTACCTCGAGCTGAAGTCCACCATCCTCGGCGGGCGCGTGCTGCGCGCCCGCACCCCCACCGGGATCGACCAAGAGGTCTACGCCCTGCTCATCACCTACCAACTGCTGCGCACCGCCATGGCCGACGCCACCAGCACCGCCCCTGGCACAGACCCCGACCGGGCGAGATTCATCATCGCCTGGCAAGCAGCCCGCGACCAGGTCATCCAGGCAGCGGGCGTCATCGCCGCCACCGTCATCGACCTGGCCGGCGCCATCGGACGCCACGTGCTGGCCGCCCTGCTGCCCACCCGCAGGCTGCGGGTCAGCCCCCCGCATCGTCAAACGCGCCATCTCCAAGTACCAGGCCCGCGGCCCCGACATCGACCGCACCACCTACAAGGCCACCACCAGCATCGACATCCTGGCCCCACCAAGCACCTTGACAGCCGCCACTGATGCCTAACTACACGGCCTTGGGGCTAGCCTCGGGGCATGGACTCACTGGAGACGCCGCGGCTTGAGGTCGACGGGGAGCCGCCGGCGCCGGAGCTGGTAGCGGCGCTGGCCTACGACGGGTACGGGCATTTCACGGCGATGCAGGTCAGGAACCACGCGGTGCGCGGTCTCGGACTGCATCTCGCGCGGCTCGACGCGGGGAACCGTGAGACGTTCGGTGAGGCGCTGGCGGGAGAGCGGGTGCGGGACCTGGTTCGGCACGCGCTCGGGCCCGGCACGCCGGACGCGTCAGTGCGGGTGCACGTCCAGCGGCCGGACCCGGCGCGGTCCCCCACCGTCACGGTGATCGTCCGCCCGCCCGGCGGCATGCCGGACGGGCCGTGGCGCCTGCTTCCGGTCCCGTACCTGCGGGCCGTCCCAAGGGTGAAGCACATCGGGGATTTCGGGCAGTCCTACTACCGCGCCGCGGCGGAACGCGCCGGGTACTCCGAGGCGCTGCTGACCGGGGAGGGCGGCCTCATCGCGGAGGGGGCCATCACCAACGTCGGCTTCTTCGACGGGGAGTCCGTGGTCTGGCCGGACGCCCCGGTGCTGGACGGCACCACGATGCTCATGCTCCGGCGCCGCCTCCCGGCAGTGGGCGTGGCGTCGCGCGACGCGCTGGTCCGGCTGGCTGACCTGGGCGAGTACCGCGCCGCGTTCGTGGCGAATTCCCGCGGCATCGCCCCGGTGAGCGGGATCGGCGATCACGCGTTCGGGATCGACGGCGAGCTGATGAAGACGCTGGCGGCGGCGCGTGAGGCCGAGCCGTGGGAGCCGCTGTGACCACCGCCTGGCGGGCGGATCAGGGACTGACCCGCCCGCCGGCGTGGCACCTCACGGCGCTCAGCGGGTGCGCTGGTAGGCGGTGAAGGCGCGGCCCGCGGCCGCCGCCGTCAGCGCGGCGGCGATGGCGAGGAAGCCGGCGGAGGAGCCGACCGTGGCCCAGGAGGCGTGCCCGGCGGCCGCGAGACGGCCGGCGCTGGCCGCCCAGTTGACGGGGTTGTAGCGGGCGAGCGTGGCGATCCAGCCGGGGACCAGCCGCAGCGAGAGGAACGCGCCCGACAGGAAGGTCAGCGGCAGCACCAGCGTGGTGGACGCGCCGATGAGCGCCTCCCGCTGGCGGTTCAGCAGCCCGAAGGCGATGGAGACGTCGGCCATCGCCAGCGCGATCAGGACCGAGACGCCGATCAGCGTGGTGACGCCCGCCGCGGCCCCGACATCGACCGCACCACCTACAAGGCCACCACCAGCATCGACATCCTGGCCCCACCAAGCACCTTGACAGCCGCCACCGATGCCTAACTACACGGCCTTGGGGCTAGCACAGCTAACTCGTTATTCGGTAGACGTCGTAGACGCCGTCCACGGAGCGCACCGCGCGCAGCACGTGGCCCAGGTGCTTCGGGTCGCCCATCTCGATGGTGAACCGGCTGACCGCGACCCGGTCCCGGGTGGTGGTCACCGACGCGGACAGTATGTTGACGTGCTGGTCGGAGATCGCCCGGGTGACGTCGGAGAGCAGCCCGGTGCGGTCCAGCGCCTCGGTCTGGATGGCTACGAGGAACAGCGAGCCTTCCCGCGGCGACCAGTGCACCTTGACCACCCGCTCCGGCTGGGATTCCAGCAGGTGGCGGAGGTTGACGCAGTCGGAACGGTGCACGGACACCCCGTTGCCGCGGGTGACGAAGCCGGTGATGGAATCGCCGGGCACCGGCGTGCAGCACTTGGACAGGCGCGCCCATACGTCCGCCGAGCCCTCCACGACCACCCCGGAGTCCCCCGCGGGCTGCGGCTTCGGCGCGCGGGTGAGCAGCGTGGTCTCGGCGAGGTCCTCCTGGGCGCCCGCGATGCCGCCCGCCGACTTGACCAGCTTGGCCACGACCGACTGCGCGCTGACGTGACCCTCGCCGATCGCGGTGTACAGCGCCGACAGGTCCGCGTAGCGCAGGTCGTGGGCCACCGCGAGCAGCGCGTCGCCGGTGGCCAGCCGCTGCAGCGGCAGCCCCTGCTTGCGCATGGTCCGCGCAATCGCCGCCTTGCCGGTCTCGGCGGCCGCCTCCCGGCGCTCCTTGGAGAACCAGTGCCTGATCTTGTTCCTGGCGCGGGCGCTCTTGACGAACTGCAGCCAGTCCCGGCTGGGCGCGGCGTCCTGGGCCTTGGAGGTGAAGATCTCCACGGTGTCGCCGTTGTTCAGCTCGCTCTCCAGCGCGACCAGGCGCCCGTTGACCCGCGCCCCGATACAGCGGTGGCCGACCTCGGTGTGGATCGCGTAGGCGAAGTCCACCGGGGACGCCCCCTGTGGCAGCGCGATCACCTCGCCGCGCGGCGTGAACACGTACACCTCGGCGGCGCCGAGATCGAACCGGAGCGACTCCAGGAACTCGGCCGGGTCGGTGGTCTCCCGCTGCCAGTCGACGAGCTGGCGGAGCCAGGCCATGTCGGTGGTGCCGCGCCCGCCGCCCGCGGTCGTCTCCTCCTTGTACTTCCAGTGGGCGGCCACGCCGTACTCGGCCCGCCGGTGCATGCCCCAGGTCCTGATCTGCAGCTCGACCGGCTTGCCCTCGGGCCCGATGACGGTCGTGTGCAGCGACTGGTACATGTTGAACTTCGGCATCGCGATGTAGTCCTTGAACCGCCCGGGTACCGGGTTCCACCGGGCGTGGACCGTGCCGAGGGCCGCGTAGCAGTCGCGGACCGTGTCGACCAGCACGCGGATGCCCACTAGGTCGTAAATATCGTCAAAGCCGACATTCCTGGCTATCATCTTCTGGTAGACCGAGTAGTAGTGCTTCGGCCGCCCGGTCACTGTCGCCTTGATCTTCGCCTCGCGCAGGTCCGTCTGCACATGCTCGATGACGTCCTGCAGGAACACGTCCCGCCGCGGCGCGCGCTCGGAGACCAGCCGGGCGATCTCGTCGTAGCGCTTGGGGAACAGCGTGGAGAAGGCCAGGTCCTCGAGTTCCCACTTGACGGTGTTCATGCCGAGCCGGTGCGCGAGCGGCGCGAAGATCTCCAGTACCTCGCGCGACTTCTTCTCCTGCTTCTCGCGCGAGAGGTAGCGCAGCGTCCGCATGTTGTGCAGCCGGTCCGCGAGCTTGATCACCAGGACCCTGATGTCGCGGGACATCGCGACCACCATCTTGCGGACCGTCTCGGCCTGGG
>Ga0126381_100004062_pt1 | contig 15903 bp, 17 predicted proteins | sample PanSoiMetPlot_28_FD_96465 | JGI IMG/M metagenome (GOLD analysis project Ga0126381, IMG submission 96465) | Tropical forest soil microbial communities from Panama - MetaG Plot_28 | ecosystem: Environmental > Terrestrial > Soil > Tropical forest > Bulk soil | place: Panama | collected 2016-02-17 | reverse complement strand
TGCGCGGGGCTTATGCCGAGCTCGCCAGCCATTTCCGCTGTGAGGCGCTGGGCCTGCCGCGCCGCGTGCCGCGGCTTTGGTATGTATGATGTGTAATGCCGCAGCGGAATCGCTGAGGCTCGCGCATTGCACTCGCGCAACTTGAGTTAGCAAGACCATGGCTGGCATCCGGCCGCGGGGTTTGGCATGATTTATGCCGAGCGTTAGCGGAGCTAGAACAGGCGATGAACCTGACCCCTCGCGAGAAGGACAAGCTTCTGGTGTCGGTCGCGGCGATGGTCGCCGAACGGCGGTTGAAACGCGGGGTCAAGCTCAACTACCCCGAAGCCGTAGCGCTGATCACAGACTACGTGCTCGAAGGCGCGCGCGACGGCAAAACTGTGGCCGAGCTGATGCGCGACGGCGCGACTGTCATTGGGCGGGAGCAAGTCATGGAGGGGGTCCCGGAAATGATCGACGAGATCCAAGTCGAGGCCACTTTTCCGGACGGAACCAAGCTCGTCAGCGTCCATCAGCCGATCCGCTGAGGCAAAGCGTGGCGCCCTCACCCGCCTCGCTCGGCTCGGCGCCCTCTCCTCGGTGTGCGTGGTGCGGGAGAGGAGAGGTCCGGCCCGAAGGGCTGGGTGGGTGAGGCGAATCTCACGATGACCCCCGGAGAGCTCATCAGCGTTGCCGGCGACATCGAAATCAATGCCGGCCGTCCGGCCGTGACGTTAACGGTTGCGAATACGGGCGACCGCCCGATACAGGTCGGCTCGCATTATCACTTCTATGAGACCAACGCGGCGCTTGCTTTCGATCGCGAGCAGGCGCGCGGCTATCGCCTCGACATCCCAGCCGGCACCGCGATGCGCTTCGAGCCGGGACAAAGCCGGGAGGTGCGGCTCATTGCCTATGCCGGGGCGCGCCGCGTCGTTGGCTTCAACGGCAGGATCAACGGCAAGCTTCCGTAATTCAGATGGCGACGACGATCCCGCGCCGAGCTTATGCCGCGATGTTCGGGCCGACGACCGGGGATCGGCTGCGGCTGGCGGATACGGATCTGATCATCGAGATCGAAAGTGACCGCACGATCCATGGCGAGGAGGTCAAATTCGGCGGCGGCAAGGTCTTCCGCGACGGAATGGGGCAGGGGCAGGCGAGCCGCGCCGATGGTGCGGTCGACACGGTCATCACCAATGCCGTGGTCTTCGACCATTGGGGCATCGTCAAAGCCGATATCGGCATCCGCGACGGCCGGATCAGCGGTATCGGCAAAGCGGGCAACCCCGACATTCAGCCTGGGGTCGACATCCTTATCGGACCGGGAACCGAGGCGATTGCGGGCGAGGGCCGAATCGTCACCGCGGGTGGTATCGATTCGCACGTTCACTTCATCTGCCCGCGACTGGCCGAGGAGGCGCTTTACAGCGGGGTCACGACAATGCTCGGCGGCGGCACCGGCCCGGCCGCCGGCACCAATGCGACGACCTGCACGCCGGGGCCGTGACATCTTGGTCGCATGCTGCAGGCGGCCGAGGGCTTGCCGGTGAACCTAGGTTTTTTCGGCAAGGGCAATGCGTCCGATCCGCGGGCGTTGGTCGAGATGGTGGAGGGCGGCGCCTGCGGCCTCAAACTCCACGAAGATTGGGGGACGACACCGGCGGCGATCGACACATGCCTGTCCGTCGCCGAACGATTCGACATCGCCGTTGCAATTCATACCGACACGCTCAACGAATCGGGATTTGTCGAGAATACGATCGCTGCGTTCAAAGGCCGCAATATCCACGCCTTTCATACCGAGGGCGCGGGCGGCGGCCACGCTCCCGATATCATCAAACTATGCGGGCTGCCCAACGTGTTGCCCTCGTCGACGAACCCGACGCGGCCGTTCACGGTCAATACCGTCGACGAGCATCTCGACATGCTGATGGTGTGTCATCACCTCGATCCGCGTATCCCCGAGGACGTCGCTTTCGCCGAAAGCCGCATCCGCCGCGAAACAATCGCCGCCGAGGACATCCTGCACGATCTTGGGGCGTTCAGCATGATGTCCTCGGACAGCCAGGCGATGGGCCGGGTCGGCGAGGTCATCATTCGCACCTGGCAGACCGCCGACAAGATGAAGCGCCAGCGCGGTCCACTGCCCGAGGATAACGACGGCGCCGACAATTTCCGGGTCAAACGCTACATCGCAAAATATACGATCAACCCGGCGCTGACACATGGTCTCGCCGGGCACATCGGCTCGGTCGAAGTCGGCAAGCTCGCCGATCTTGTTTTGTGGTCGCCGGCTTTTTTTGGCGTAAAGCCCGATCTCGTGTTGAAGGCCGGCACGATCGCCGCAGCGCTGATGGGTGACCCCAACGCGTCGATCCCGACCCCGCAACCGGTTCATTACCGCCCGATGTTCGGCGCTTTCGGCCGCGCGCTCTCGGCTTCGGCGGTCACTTTTTTGCCGAGCCTGGCGATCGAGCGCGGCTTGCCTAATCAGCTCGGCCTGCAACGCATCGTGCTGCCGGCGCGCGGCATCCGTTCGATCGATAAGGCCCGAATGATTCATAATGCCGTGACGCCACACATCGAAGTCGATCCGGAAACCTATGAGGTGCGCGCGGACGGGGTGCACCTGACCTGCGAACCGGCCGCGGTGCTGCCGATGGCTCAGCGCTATTTCCTATATTGACGCGACGATGCGCCGGGCGATCGAGGTCCACCCGTGGGGACATTGGCCCTCGGCCGCTGCGCTCGATACCGTTACTCTCGCCTTTGTCGACCGACATCGTCGCCGAGTCCGGCTGGTCGCGGATTCGGGCGAAAGCTTTCTGCTCGACCTCGCCCGTGCACATCATCTGACGGATGGGGACGGGCTCGAGCTCGACACCGGCGGCTTTATCGTCGTCCGGTCAGCGCCCGAGCCGCTTCTCGAGATCGAGGCAGCCGATCGGGCGTACCTGTTGCGGATCGCCTGGCATCTCGGCAATCGGCATCTGCCGCTGCAAGTCGTGGGGGAGCGACTGCGCGTCCGCGCCGATCATGTCATTGCCGATCTGGTGACCGGTCTCGGCGGTCGCATCGCTTGGGTCGAGGCTCCCTTCGATCCGGAAACGGGTGCCTATGCGGGTAGTATGCATTCCCATGGCAGCACCGAAGATGACGGCGATATCTGACCGTCTCACCGCTGCCGGTCTCTATCGGTTGCTCACTTGGCTTTCGCCCGTCTTTCCAACAGGCGCATTCAGCTATTCGCACGGTCTCGAGGCCGCGGTTGAGAGCGGTGCCGTACGCGATCGCGCGTCTCTGCAGAGCTGGACCAGCGCCGTCATCACGTCTGGAAGCGGGCGCATCGACGCCGACATTCTGCGCGAAGCACACCGGGCGGCCGCGGAGAACGACCTCGAAGCATTGATGCGCGTTAATCGACGTGGCGTGGCGTTTCGTGCCACAGCAGAGATGGCGCTGGAAACGACCGCCCAAGGCGAGGCGTTTCTTGCCGCCTGTCGCGCCGCTTAGCCTGATCCCTTCCTCGATCGTTGGGCGGAGAAGCTCGCCGATAACCGCGAGGCCGTGTGTTATCCCGCAGCTGTCGGTGCCGCAACCGCTGGGGCGGGGGTCGATTTCGGATTCGCTTCGACCGGATATCTGCAAGCCTTGGCAGGCAATCTGGTTTCTGCCGGCCTGCGGCTCGGCATCATCGGGCAAACCGACGGCCAGCGTATCTTGGCGGCGCTGGAAGCCGTCGTTGCCGAAGCCAGCGCCACGATCCGCAATCGGGACCAGTTCGGCAGCGCAAGTTTTGCCGTCGAGGTCGCATCGATGGCTCACGAAACCCAATACTCGAGGCTGTTTCGGTCATGAGCAATCCGCTGCGGGTCGGGATCGGCGGTCCGGTCGGATCGGGCAAGAGCGAGCTGATGGGTTGGCTGTGCGAGAGGATGCGTGACCGCTATGAGATCGCCGCAATCACCAACGACATCTACACGCGCGAAGACGCCGAATTCTTGACGAAGAGCGGAGCGCTGCCGCCCGAGCGGATCCTCGGCGTCGAGACGGGCGGCTGCCCGCATACGGCAATCCGCGAGGACGCTTCGATCAACCTCGCGGCCGTCGCCGAGATGAACCGCCTCTTTGTTCTCGACCTAATGCTCATCGAGTCGGGCGGCGACAATCTCGCGGCAACTTTCTCTCCGGAACTCGCCGATCTGACGATCTACGTCATCGACGTCGCGGCCGGCGACAAGATTCCGCGCAAAGGCGGCCCGGGTATCACCCGCTCGGGTCTGCTTGTCATCAACAAGATCGATCTCGCCCCGTTGGTCGGTGCCAGCCTCGATATCATGGAGCGGGACGCACGCCGCATGCGCGGCGCCCGACCGTTCGTCTTCACCAACCTCAAGACCGGCGAGGCGATCGACAAAGTCGTCGACTTCGTGATCGGCCACGGCGGGCTATGACGCTTAACCGCTAGTCTCGAGCCGTCAACGCAGAGGGCCTCGACCGGGCAGTCGGGCATTGGGGGGAACGCTAGGATCGCGCGAGCTGTTCTGCCGAAGCGTCATCAGTTACCGACAGCCCGGGTAGACAAATGGTATCGCGATCGAGCTAGATGAACGAAGCGGATGAGGGCCGGCCTTCAAAGCGCAGTCAAAGAGCGCTCGACTGGCTCAATTTCTTCATCGCCGACGTGCAAACAGGCTTCGGCCCGTTCGTTGCGGTTTATCTGGCATCGCTGAATTGGTCGCAGGGCCGGATCGGTTTGCTGCTCGCCGATATTACGCGCGGGACCGGCCGCTATAATCTGGCGCAAGGCGCGGCGGGCACCGCCAGCGCCCTCGGCGCTTCGCTCAGTACCGCCATTTCCGGCTATGTCGCGCAGCTTTTTGGCTACTCATTCGGGTTTTTCGGGCTGGCCGCGATCGGGGCGATCGGTTTTCTTTTCCTTTATTGCTTCCTGCCGGAAACCGATCCGAAGGATCGCCGGTCGGGTCCGCCATGGGGCGGCGGGATGCCAAAAATCCCGAGGCTTGCCTCCGAATGACGATTCTATCCCAAAAGGCTTAGCTGGAGGTTTCCGCTTCGAGCAGCCTGAGCGCCGCGATCAGCGCCGCCTTTCGGACCGCCGAGCGATCGCCCGCGAAGACCTGGCTTTCGGTGTGGCAGCTTCCGTCCCGGCGAGCCACACCAAACAGCACGAGGCCCACAGGCTTTGTCGGGGTAGCGCCGCCGGGACCGGCAATCCCAATGACGGAGATTGCCAACTCTACGGGGGCGCGGGCGAGGGCGCCGCGAGCCATCAGCGCGGCGGTCTCGGCGCTGACCGCGCCGTGCGCGGCGAAGGTTTCGGGCGGAACACCCAGCAGCTCCGATTTGGCCTCGTTCGAGTAGGTCACGAAGCCGCGCTCGACGACATCAGAGGAACCGGCAATCGCGGTCAGCGCTCCAGCGACCAGCCCGCCGGTGCAGGATTCGGCTGTTGCAAGACGCCAGCTGCGCGCGCGGCACGCTTCCAGCACCGATCGCGCGAGAGTAAGGGTTTCAGCTTCGAACACCAAATGCTCCGCCGATGGTCAGCAGCACTAGCAAAACAAGGCCAGCGTAAACCGCGGCAAACAGATCGTCGAGCATGATGCCTAGGCCCCCCGGCATGTGTCGGTCAACCCAGTGGACCGGCCACGGCTTCCAGATGTCGAATATTCGGAACAGGATGAATGCGAGGAGGTAGGAAACAAGATCACAGGGCACTGTCGACAGCACCAGCCATTGCCCCGCGACCTCATCGACGACGATCATAGCGGGATCTTTGGCGGCGCTCGCCTTTGCGATTAACTCGGCCGCCCAGCATCCGACGGCAAAGATGATCACTATCGCGGCGGCGAGCCCGATCCGGCCGTATTCGGCGTGGATCACCCAGGCACAGGGAAGCGCGGCAAGCGACGCCCAACTCCCAGGCATGGCCGGCAACAGCCCGACGCCAAACCAGGTGCCGAGCACCAGCGCGGGGTGCCAGAATGGAAGGCCTGGATATCGGCGAACGGAAATCGTCAGAGTGGCAGGCGTATGGTGGCGACCGCTTGCGCCGCAATACCCTCGGCACGTCCGGTGAAGCCAAGCTTCTCTGTCGTCGTCGCCTTGATGCTGACGCGGCCGGGCACTATGCCGAGGATTGCGGCCACTCGCTCGATCATCGCGATCCGGTGCGGGCCGATCTTCGGGCGCTCGCAAATGATCGTAACATCGACCGCGGCGACGGCGCCGCCGCGAGCCCGCACCAGATCCGCGGCATGGCGCAAAAATTGGTCGGAAGCGGCGCCCTGCCAGCGGGCGTCGCCCGGCGGAAAATGCATTCCAATGTCGCCGGCGCCGATCGCGCCGAGTATCGCATCGGTCAGCGCGTGGAGCCCGGCATCGGCATCCGAGTGACCTGCGAGGCTCATGCCGTGCGGGATCTTGATACCGCAGATCCAGAGATGATCGCCCGGCGCAAAAGGGTGAACATCGAAGCCCTGTCCGACGCGGACATCGCCCTGCCGGAGGACGATGAGCCGCTCTGCGACGGCGAGATCTTCCGGCGTCGTGACTTTCAGATTGTTCTCGCTGCCCTCGACAATGACGGGATGCACGTCCGCCAATTCCGCAACCGCGCCGTCATCCGGCAGATTACGACCGATGGCGGCCCGATGGGCCGCGAGGATCGTACCGTAGTGAAAGCCTTGTGGCGTCTGCGCCCGCCACAGGGCGGACCGGTCGATTGTTTTCCGAATCGTTCCGTCCTCGACACGCTTAATCGTGTCCCGCAGCGGCACACATGGGACGGCCGCGACGGTCCGGTCGAGCGCATCAATAACACGGTCGATCAGACGAGGGTCGGGAAACGGGCGTGCCCCGTCATGAATCAGCACACGGTCGGGGCGGTAGGACGCCAACGCTTCGAGGCCGAGCCGAACCGAATCCTGCCGCGTTGCCCCGCCAGCGACCGGCGGAAGCACTCGCAAGCCAGCGACGGCACTGGAGAACAACGCCCTGTCTTCTGGCCTGATGGTTACCAAGACATTCGCAACTCGGGGGTGCTCGGCAAGAGCGGCAACGGCGTGGCGCAGCACGCGGGCGCTTCCTAGTGGCAGGTATTGCTTGGGCAATGTTCCCCCAAACCGGCTGCCCTGACCCGCCGCGACCACGAGAGCATAAACGGACGCCATCACCAGAACTTAGCGCGATATACGAGTTTTGGCCATTGCTCGCGCTTATTATGTTGCACTGCAAAACCAAAGGATCTAACATCTGCTCAAACAGTAGGCAACCGGCGTAGCTGCGCAAAAAATGGGCATTTCGATCGGCTCTGTCGCGTTGGGGGATCCGGTGTTCCTCGCCCCGATGTCGGGCGTCAGCGATCTGCCGTTCCGGCGCCTAGTGAAGCGGCTCGGAGCCGGGCTGGTGGTTTCCGAGATGATCGCAAGCGAGGCGATGATACGAGAAACCCGCCAATCCGTGACCATGGCAAAGAGTTGCGCCGATGAGCAGCCCATGGCCGTCCAGCTCGCTGGCTGTGAGCCGTGCGTTATGGCCGAGGCAGCCAAGCTCAACGCCGACCGGGGAGCTCGGATCATCGACATTAATTTCGGCTGCCCCGTGAAAAAAATAGTCAACGGGCATGCCGGGTCGGCGCTGATGCGCGACGAGACCCACGCCGCGCGCATCCTCGAAGCGACTGTTACGGCCGTCGACCTCCCGGTGACGTTGAAGATGCGCACAGGGTGGGACGAGCATAATCGCAACGCACCACGGCTCGCCCGGATTGCCGAAGCATGCGGCATTCGCATGATTACCGTGCACGGACGCACCCGCTGCCAGTTTTTTAGCGGCTCCGCCGACTGGATATTTATCGGCGAGATCAAGAAGGCTGTCGGCATTCCGGTCATCGCCAACGGAGATGTCGTTACGCTCGATGATGCCGACCGGGCGTTGCGCGAGTCCGGTGCCGATGGGTTGATGATTGGCCGCGGGTGCTACGGACGGCCGTGGTTCGTCCGTCAAGTCATCGAGTGGCTGAGGAATCGGCGGCGGATACCCGACCCACCGCTGAAGATGCAACTCGACATCCTTCTCGGCCATTACGAGGACATGCTCGTTCACTATGGGACCGAAGTGGGCGCGCGGATCGCGCGCAAGCACGTGGCCTGGTATTCGAAGGGTCTTCCTGGGTCGGCGGAATTCCGCGCCGCCGTCAATCAAACTCTCGACGTCGCGGGCGTTCAACGCCTGATTCGATCTTTTTACGAGCCGCTTCTGTCCGGCAAGCCGGTGTGATGAAGGTGCCGTTGCGAATACGGAGAGGGGCCCCTGCGCCGAGCACTAAATCCGGTCATCATGCTAAGCCTCAGCCTGAAGCGGCAATGATTCTTGCGGCCGTTCCCGATCCCGTCATCGTTGTCGATCGCGGCGGGAGCATCCGGTTTGTGAACCCCGCGGCCGAGCAGTTTTTTGGCTCCGGAGCGGCTGCGTTAGGTGGCACGCCGCTCGCCGATCTAGTGGCTCCGCACAGCCCTCTCGTGTCACTCGTCGCTTCGGTGTGGCGGATCGGGAACACAATTTCCGAGCACGACATACTGTTGGAGGGGCCGAGATTCGGCAGCCGTTCGGTCACGATGCAAGGAGCGCTGGCTGGCGACGGAGCGGATTTCCTCATACTGACGCTTCACGAGCGATCGATGGCGGAGATGATGGACCGCCACTTGACCCATCGCAATGCTGCCCGTTCGGTCACCGGGATGGCGGCGATGCTGGCCCATGAGGTCAGGAACCCGCTTTCGGGGATTCGCGGTGCGGCGCAGTTGTTGGAACAGGATGCCGACCCGACTGCGCGCGAGCTGACCCAGCTGATCTGCGACGAGACCGACCGTATCGTGGCGTTGGTCGACCGCATGGAGGCGTTCTCCGATCATCGGCCACTCGAACGAGACGCGGTCAATATTCACGAGGTGCTCGAACGAGTACGCAAGGCGGCGCGGTCCGGTTTCGCCCGCCACGTCCGGATCGTGGAGGTCTACGACCCCTCACTGCCATCGGTTCACGGTAATTTCGACCTGCTCGTCCAGGCCTTTCTCAACCTCGTCAAGAACGCCGCCGAGGCGCTGCCCAGCGCGGAAGGCGAAATCACCCTGACCACCGCTTATCGACACGGCCTTCGCCTTACCCGCCCCGGCGGCGAAGGCCGCCAGCATCTGCCCTTTATGGTTGCGGTGGGCGATAACGGCAGCGGCGTTCCCGAAGACCTGCGCCCGCATCTCTTCGATCCGTTTGTTTCGACGAAGCGGAACGGCACTGGCCTCGGTCTTGCACTGGTCGCCAAGGTGATCGGCGACCACGGCGGCGTTATCGAGTTCGAAAGCCAACCCCGGAGAACGGTATTCCGGGTGTTTCTGCCCGTGGCCGCGCAAAACGGGTAGTGGGTGATGGGCTCGACAATCCTGGTGGCCGATGACGATCGCGCGATCCGGATGGTGCTCAACCAGGCGCTGATCCGGCTCGGGCACGATGTGCGGATGACTGGCAATGCCGCAACGCTCTGGCGTTGGGTGGCGGACGGCGACGGTGATCTTGTCATCACCGACGTGATCATGCCGGACGAGAGCGGGCTCGATCTCATCCCGCGCATCAAGAAAATCCGCCCCGAGCTGCGCATCATCGTCATGAGCGCACAAAACACGCTGCTCACGGCGGTCAAGGCCACCGAGCGCGGCGCTTTCGAATATCTCCCTAAGCCGTTCGATCTCCGCGAGCTCGTCAGCGTTGTCGAACGGGCGTTGTCGGCCCCGCCGAAGGTTCCGGCATCGGTCGCTGAAGACGATGTCGAAGACCAGCTGCCGCTGATCGGCCGTTCGCCGGCAATGCAGGAGATCTACCGTGTCTTGGCACGGCTGATGGGAACCGATCTCACCGTGACGATCATGGGTGAGAGTGGTACCGGAAAAGAGCTGGTCGCACGCGCGCTGCACAATTACGGCAAGCGCCGGAACGGTCCATTCGTCGCGATCAATATGGCCGCGATTCCGCGCGAATTGATCGAAAGCGAGCTGTTCGGCCACGAAAAGGGGGCTTTCACCGGCGCGACATCGCGCGGTGTGGGGCGCTTCGAACAGGCGCAAGGCGGGACGCTGTTCCTCGACGAGATTGGCGATATGCCGATCGAAGCGCAAACCCGTTTGCTGCGCGTGCTTCAGGAAGGCGAGTTCACGGCCGTCGGCGGACGTCTGCCGATCCGCGCCGACGTCCGGATCGTCGCGGCGACCCATCACGACCTTCGGCAGCTGATCCGTCAAGGCCTCTTCCGTGAAGATCTGTTTTATCGCTTGAACGTCGCGCCCATACGGCTGCCGCCCTTGCGCGAGCGCACCTCCGACATCCCCGCGCTGGTCAGACATTTTGCTGCGCTGGCGATGCGCGAGGGCTTGCCGATGAAGCGCCTCGACGACGCAGCAATCGAACGGCTGCGCACGTATCGTTGGCCCGGAAACGTCCGCGAATTGGAAAATATGGTTCGGCGGCTGGCGGCGCTTTACTCGCAGGAAGTGATCGGGGTCGGAGTGATCGAAGCCGAGCTCGGCGACAGCCCTAACTCCACGGATCCGGCTCAGACGGCAAGCGGGGAGGGGCTGTCGGCCGCCGTTGAGCGCCACATCAAAGGCTATTTCGCGGCCCATAAGGGAGAGCTGCCAGCAGCAGGGTTATACGATCGGGTTCTGCGCGAAATCGAGCGCCCATTAATCGTGCAGACACTCGGTGCTACCCGGGGCAACCAAATCCGAGCGGCACATCTACTCGGTCTCAATCGCAATACATTGCGGAAAAAGATCCGCGAATTGGACATCCCAGTCGTTCGCGGCCTAAAATAAGCCCAGATCGGACGATACCAGCCCCTACCCGGCTCTCGCCGCTGGGCACAGGGGAGGGAAGAACTCGCACAGCGGGAGGGTAGGGCCGCCACGCCATGAAAGCGATCGGCCGCAGAAGACTTGACCCGGCGACATTGCAATCGTTCGCGACACACATGCGGCAGAGGTTTTGAATGAACCTGACGCGCCGGGTTCGCCTCTGGGCCGGTCGGGTCGCGCTCGGGCGTAAAATTGCGATTGCCCTCGCGATCCCAGCCCTCGGTTCGGGCGTTGCCACTTACCTTGCTCTGACGGGGGCTCCGCCATTCGGACCGCACCCCGGCGCCGTTCTTTCGCTGTTAAATCTTGACCTTGTCCTGCTGCTGGCGCTCGGCGCCATTGTCGCCAAACGGCTGATCGAGGTCTGGGCAGAGCGGCGCCGCGGACTGGCCGGCTCGCGGCTGCAAATTCGGCTGGTCGTGTTGTTTAGCTTAATTGCGGTGATGCCGACAATCATCGTCGCGGTTTTTTCTTATCTCTTCTTCAGTTTCGGAATCGAATCTTGGTTTAGCGACAAAGTGCGGACCGCGATCACCGAATCGCTCGCCGTCGCCGAGGCCTATCTGCACGAGCATCAGCAGGCGATTCGCGCCGACGTGCTGGCGATGGCGAATGACCTCAATCGGGACGCGGTAAAGCTGGCGCTCAACCCGCAGCATTTGGACCAAGTCGTCTCGGCCCAGGCGGCCTTGCGTGGGCTCACCGAAGCGATGGTATTCGACCGCGCGGGTCATGTGCTGGCACGCTCCAGCCTATCTTTCACCCTCGGTTTCGAACCGGTCCCCGACGAGGCGATGCATCTTGCCGACACGGGCGACGTCGCGATCATGACCAATGACAGCGACGATCGGGTGCGCGCTCTTGTCCGACTCAACCAATTTGGCGACGTTTATCTTTACGTCGGCAGATTTATCGAGCCGCGGGTTCTAAAATATATGGAAGAAACCCAACGAGCGGTCGCTCAATACGAGCGGCTGGAGGGTCAGCGTTCCGGCTTTCAGATCACTTTCGCCCTGATTTTTGTGATGGTGGCGATGCTGTTCCTCGTCGCCGCGGTCGCTATCGGCATCCATTTCGCCACTCAACTTGCGGTCCCGGTCAGTCGTCTGATAACAGCCGCCGAACAGGTTCGCGGCGGCGATCTCGCCGCGCGTGTGCCGGAAAGCGATAAGGACGACGAGCTGGCCTCGCTCAGTCGCGCCTTCAATCGGATGACCTATCAAATCGAAAGTCAGCAGCGCGAGCTCAGGGAAGCGAATCGCCAGCTGGACGAGCGGCGGCGATTTACTGAAACCGTATTGACCGGCGTTTCTGCGGGAGTGATCGGGCTCGACCGATCGGGGCGTGTCAACCTGCCGAACCGCTCGGCTTCTTCCCTTCTCGGGGTTGATCTCGAGCAGGCGATCGGGCGGGATCTCGCCGAGGTCGCCCCCGAGATGGCGGGATTGTTGGATGAAGCCGAACGCCGACCGGAACGGCTGGCGCAATCACAGGTTCAGCTCGTTGGCGGCAACAGCACCCGCACGTTGCTCGTGCGCATCGCCGCCGAACAAAACGAAAGCGACATCATCGGATTTGTCGTAACTTTCGACGACATCACCGAACTGCTCTCGGCTCAGCGCAAGGCGGCGTGGGCGGACATTGCCCGCCGTATCGCTCACGAGATCAAGAACCCGTTGACGCCGATCCAGCTTTCGGCGGAACGGCTGCGGCGCAGATATCTGAAAGAGATCAAGAACGATACCGAAACCTTCACCATCTGCACCGACACGATTATTCGGCATGTTGCCGATATCGGCCGGATGATCGACGAGTTCTCGTCTTTCGCACGAATGCCGGCGCCGGTGCTAAAGCCGGAAAACCTCGTCGACATTGCGCATCAGGCGGTATTTCTACAGCGCACCGCCCACCCTGAAATCGTTTTCGAAACCAACTTCCCCAAACATCCTGTGACGGTACGATGCGATGCCCGGCTCGTCGGTCAAGCGTTGATCAATATCGTCAAGAACGCGATCGAATCGATCCAGGCGCGGATGGCCGAGCAAGCCGCGGGGCCACGCGGCCGTATTTATGTGGTGGTCGCCGAAGAAACCGGTCGAGTCTCGGTCATCGTCGAGGATAACGGCAAGGGCTTACCACAGCATGGCCGTGAGCGGTTGACGGAGCCCTATGTAACGACGAGGGCGAAAGGCACCGGTCTCGGTCTCGCCATTGTGAAGAAGATCATGGAAGATCATGAAGGACAACTGGCGCTGGATGATGCCGAGCCCGAAGGGGCACGGGTCAGCCTTGTCTTCGCCACCGCCGAGATCCGCATCTCGCAATATCCGGATACAACCGACGAGCCAATGCATTTGAGCGCGGTCACCCATGGCGCATGACATACTGATCGTGGACGACGAGGCAGACATCCGCATGCTGATCGCGGGTGTTCTCAAAGACGAGGGCTATGCCACCAGAGAAGCTGCCGATACCTCTCAGACATTAGCCGCGATTCAAGCGCGGCAGCCCACTCTTGTCATTCTCGATATCTGGCTTCAAGGGAGTGGGCTAGAGGGAATCGAGATCCTCAAACAGCTCCGTGCCGAAATGCCCTCCGTCCCGGTCGTCATGATCAGCGGTCATGGAACGATTGAGACGGCGGTCGAGGCGATAAAGTTGGGTGCGTATGATTTTCTCGAGAAGCCATTCAAATCGGACCGCCTGTTGCTGGTCGTCGAGCGGGCGATCGAAGCCGCTCAGTTGCGGCGCGAAAACGAGGAGTTGCGGCTCCGCGCCGGGGGTGAGCTCGACCTCGTCGGCATCTCCTCAGCGGCCAACCAATTGAGGCAGCAGATCGACCGGGTAGCCCCCACCGGCAGCCGTGTTCTCATCACTGGCCCGCCGGGATCCGGCAAGGAGGTCGTGGGCCGTCTTCTGCATGCACGGTCGCGCCGGCCGAAGGGACCCTTCGTTCCGGTCAACTGCGCAACGATGCGGCCGGACCGGCTTGAAATAGAGTTGTTCGGGACCGAAACGCGGATCGACGGCGCACCGCGCAAGGTCGGCACGTTCGAGCGGGCGCATGGCGGCACCTTATTCCTCGACGAAGTCACGGACATGCCGCTCGAGACACAGGGCAAGATCGTGCGCGTGCTGCAGGAGCAGACCTTCGAGAGGGTAGGGGGGTCGAGCCGCGTCGAGGTGGATGTGAGGGTCGTCGCATCTTCGAATCGCGAGCTTGGCGCCGAGATCAGCGCCGGGCGGTTTCGCGAGGATTTGTTCTATCGCCTGAGCGTGGTGCCGATTCGCGTTCCGCCGTTGCGTGACCGGCGCGAAGACATCCCTTTGATGGCGCGCCATTTTATGGCCCGCGCATCCGAAGCGGCTCGGCTTGCACCGCGAGAGTTCGGCGAGGACGCAATGGCGGCGCTGCAGGCTTACACTTGGCCTGGCAATGTCCGCCAGCTGCGGAATGTCATTGATTGGCTCCTAATCATGGCTCCCGGCGATGCGCGCGAGCCGGTTCGCGCCGATATGCTGCCCAACGAGATTACCGCGATCGCCCCGACCGTCGTCAAATGGGACAAGGGCAGCGAAATCATGACCTTGCCGCTGCGCGATGCGAGGGAGGTTTTCGAGCGCGAATACCTGCTTGCCCAAGTCACCCGCTTTGGCGGGAATATTTCCCGAACTGCAGCTTTTGTCGGGATGGAACGGTCGGCTCTGCACCGGAAGTTGAAGTCCCTGGGTGTTTTCGGCAATGATCGTGCGATGAGGATCGGGGCATGAACACGCTGCCCTGATTCTCCGTAAGGATGAGGGCAAGGGGCCCGGGGCAACGATGTCGCATGTCACTAACTTCGATGGTCATTATCCGCATCGCTTGACTGCAGCGTGATCGCTGTGAGTCGTGCGGGGGCGGTCGGGCTGATCCGGCCGCAGGCGATATTGTTCGATTGGGACAACACGCTGGTCGATAGCTGGGCGACGATCCACGAAGCCTTGAATGCGGTTATGGCCACGATGGAAAAGCCGCTGTGGTCGCTGCCGGAGACCAAAAAGCGCGTCCGGCTCAGCTTGCGCGAAAGCTTCCCGCTCCATTTCGGCGACCGCTGGGAGGAGGCACGCCAAGTCTACCTTGAGGTTTTTCGTGCCATTCATCTCGACCGGTTGAAAGCGCTGCCAGGCCGTGGCGAATTGCTCCGCGGCCTGTTTCGCGAGGGCATCTTTCTCGGGGTAGTCAGCAACAAAACGGGTTCGCTGCTGCGCCGCGAAGCGGAGTGGATCGGTTGGTCGGCGCTCTTCGGCAGCATCGTCGGAGCAGGCGATGCGGCGATCGACAAGCCCGATGCTGCGCCGGTCGCGCTTGCGCTGAAGCGCAGTGACATTACGGCAAGCGAAACGGTTTGGTTCGTCGGCGATACCGATGTTGATATGGAGTGTGCTCACAACAGCGGCTGTGTTCCCGTCCTGCTCAGCAACGAAATGACCGAGAGAGAATTTTTTCGTTGCGCCCCGCGGCTCGTCTTCCCCGATGGTGCGTCTTTGTTTCACTTTGTTCAGGGGTTGTGATTCGGCGATGCGCGCCCATCTTGATTACGGCGTCTCGGCGGTTTCGTCCGAGCATTATGTCATGAACTGGGACGGCTCGGTTCCAAGAAGGGAGTGGGGGAGACCCATGACTCCGGAAAAATCGCAAAATGTCCAAGACGTATTTTTAAATCACGTCCGTAAAAACAAAACTCCGGTAACCATTTTTCTCGTAAACGGTGTGAAGCTGCAGGGAATTGTTACTTGGTTTGACAATTTTTGTGTTCTGTTGCGGCGGGATGCGCATTCGCAACTCGTGTACAAGCATGCAATTTCGACGGTGATGCCGGGGCAGCCAATCCAGCTATTCGAGCCGAATAAGGAGATGGTCGAATCCTGAGTCGGGCCGACAACACGCCGGTGGCGAACGGGGCCCCGGCCGTCCGGGTGCTCGTCGTTCATCCGGTGTCGAAGATAGGAT